>SL_8KL_010_SEDDRAFT_10001279_pt1 | contig 21773 bp, 17 predicted proteins | sample SodLakKL_010_SED_4_FD_11160 | JGI IMG/M metagenome (IMG submission 11160) | reverse complement strand
CTGCTGCGCCAGCGCTGGCTCGGCGACGCCGAGGAGCGCGCCCACGAGCACGCGGTGGTGCTGCCGCTGCTGGGCGAGGCGCGTCCGCTGGTCCAGAGCCCCGAGGTGGAGGGGCTGCGGCCCCATCCGCTGGGACGCTTCGACCTGCGCACCCTCGCGCTGAGCCCCACGGTCGACGCGGACCCCTGACCAGCGGCGGGCGCCGAGGGCCGGCGCGACGTCACCGCTCGCGCACGCCCCACTCCGCGACGTTCCAGACCTGGCCCTGCTGGGTCGTGTTCAGCTCGATCCCCGTCACGCGCTCGTTGTAGGCGACCACGTGGGGCAGCTGGAACAGCGGGATGACCGGCAGGTCCTCGGCCAGAGCCGCGTCGACCTCGTTGAACAGCGCGGCGCGCTCGTCAGCGTCGAGGGTGCGCCGCGTCTCCAGCAGCGTGTCGCTGACCTCGGGCTCGGGGCAGTGGCGGTGGTGGTTCTGCGCCCCGTACCCGTCCCAGTCGGGGTCCAGGGGGTCGTCGGGCGTGGCGCCGCGCTGGGGCGTGCCGTCCTCGTCGCGCTCGAAGCAGCCCCACAGCTCGATGGCGCTGGCCGGCTCGGGCGCGCCGATCCAGGCGAAGCTGTGCAGCTCGTAGGCGCCCGCATCGAGCAGGTCGGCGCTGAACGCCTCCGCGGGGTCCCGCAGGTCCTCGTTGATCGCGATGCCTGCGTCCAGCAGGTCGCGCTGGGCCAGCTCGAGGAACAGCTCGCGCCGCTCGTTGCCGGCGGTGGACACCCAGTCGAGCTCGAGGCGCTCGCCCTCGCACCGGAAGATCTCGTCGTCGTCGCGCTCGCAGCCGCTGTCCTCCAGCAGCGCGACGGCGTCCTGCGCGTCGCCGTCCAGCGCCTCGGCGAAGCTCGGCTCGTACTCGGGCTGGTCGGTCATGAAGTGCAGGGAGCTCAGCGGTTCGGCATCGGGCTGGATCGGGGTGAGGAGCTCGGCGACGAACGCCTCGCGGTCCAGCGCGTAGCCGATGGCCTGGCGCACCACGCGCTGGTCGAGCGGCTCCCGGGTGCTCTGCAGGCTCAGGTGCTCCCAGGTCGGGCCGAGGTCGGTCTGGAAGTCGATGCCCTCCATCTCCTCCAGCTGCGCGACCAGGTCGAGCTGCACCTGCGGGTCGATCAGGTCGACGGTGCCGGCGCGCAGCTGCTGCAGCTGCCTGCCGCTCTCGGGGATGAACGCGAACTCGAGCGCGTCGAGGTTCGCGGCCTGCCCGCCGTAGGCGTCGTTGCGGACGAGTCGGACGCGCTCGCCCGGGGTGACGCTGTCGAGCTGGAACGGTCCGGAGGCGATCGGCTCGTCGGTGGCCGGATCGACGATGCCTTGCTCGAGCGTCCACAGGTCGCCCAGCTCGGCAGGCTCGCGGTCGCCGAGGACGTGCTCGGGCAGCACGATCCCGCTGGCGGTCGCGAACGTGCTCTGCCAGAAGGCGTAGGGCTCGGGGTAGAAGACCGTGAGCTCGGCCGCATCGGGATCCACGCCCTCGGCCGTGGTCGCGAGGTCGATCTGCGACCAGATCGCCCGCGAGGTCGCTGCCAGGTCCTCGGCGCGGTTCACCTCGATCGTGAACAGCAGGTCGGCGGCGGTCACCGGCTCGCCGTCGCTCCAGCGCGCATCCTCGTCGAGCACATAGGTGACGGCCAGCGCCGCGTCCTCGGTGGGGTCCTCATCGACCTCCCAGTCAGCCAGCAGCGAGGTGGGTCGGTACTCGGCGTCGGGGGTGATGTGGAACAGCGGCAGCAGCACCGGCAGGGTGATCTGCGAGGTGGCGTAGAGGTTGCCGCCGGTCACGATCGGCAGGAGCGTGGCCGGCTCCTGCTCCAGGGCCCAGACCACGGTGCCACCCTCGAGCACCTCGTCGGCGTCGTCGGCCTCCTCGGTCGGCTCGTCGGTCGGCTCGTCGGTCGGGGCCTGCGGTGCGGGCTCGTCCGCACCGCCGTCGGGCTGCTCGCCGCGCTCGCACGCCGCCGCGAGCAGGGCCAACGCAGCGAGCAGCGTCAGCAGGCGCCGCGTCAGCAGGCGCCGCGGTCGCACAGCGTCCCCCGTGACCACCGAAGCCTCCTCCCCTCCACCCATCGTCTGCGGTCCCGCGGCGGCGCTGGCCGCGTCAGCGGCCGGCGGCCTGCCCGTCCTTGCGCGGATCGGAGGCCGCAGCCCAGCCGCCGTGGGGGAGGGCGACCGCGGCCTGCGCGCCGCCGAACCCGGCCGGCTCGGCCACCGTCACGCGATGGCCCCGTCGCGCCAGGTCACGGCGCGTGGCCGCCGGCACGCCCGGCTCCAGCGCGACCTCCCGCCCGGCGTCTACCCGCCAGCGCGGCGCGTCGATGGCGGCCTGCGGGCCCTGCCCGGCCAGCGTCGATCGGCACACGAGCTGCACGTGGCCCTGGGCCTGCATCGGCCCGCCCATCACGCCGAAGGCCGCTCGCGGGACGTCGGCGTGGTCGGTGGCAAGCGCCGGGATGATCGTGTGGAACGGACGGGCACCGGGGGCGACGACGTTGGGGTGGGACGCATCGGTGACGAACCCCGCCCCGCGGTTGTGCAGCGCGATCCCGGTCCCCGGCACCACCACGCCCGAGCCGAACCCCTCGTAGTTCGACTGGATGAGGCTGACCGCGCGGCCCTCGCGGTCCGCAGCGACCAGGAAGACCGTGCCGCCGAGGTCGGCGTGGCCGTGACCGGGATCGCTGGCGTGGTCGGTGCGCAGCGCCGCCGCTCGAGCGTCGAGCCGCTCGCGCGCGAGCAGCGCCCACGGCTGGACGCGCATCCGGTCGGGGTCGGCGACCTCGGTGCGCGCGTCGGCCAGCGCGTGCTTGGTCGCCTCGATCTGCCAGTGCAGCGCCGCGGGGTCGTCGGGATCGCGGTCGGCCACGTCGGTGCGCTCGAGGATGCCCAGCGCGATGAGGGCCGCGACCCCCTGACCGTTCGGGGGCAGCTCGTGGATCCGGGAGCCGCCGGCGTCACGCGTGAGGGTCGACACCCACTCGGGCGTGTGCGCGGTGAGGTCCTGCTCGCGCAGGGCCCCGCCGGTGGCGCGCGCGTGCGCCACGAGCTGCTCGCCCAGCGCCCCGCGGTACAGCGCGTCGCCGTGCGTGGCCGCCAGCTGCTCCAGCGTGGCAGCGTGATCGGGGAGCGCGATCCGCTCGCCGGCCCGGGGCGCGCGACCGCCGGGCAGGAACGTCGCGGCGAACGCGGGCCAGTCGGCGAACCGCTGCTGCGCCCGCGCCCAGGCGGTGGCTGTCACCGGCGAGACCGGGAACCCCTCGCGGGCCAGGCGCACCGCGGGCTCGGCGAGGGTGGCAAGCGGCAGGCGGGCCCCGTCGTGCGCGAGCGCCCCCCATCCCGAGGGCGCCCCGGGCACGGTGACGGCGTCCCAGCCCAGGCGCGGCATCGCCGGGGCGGCGCGCAGCCGATCGACGTCCAGGCCGCATGGCGCGCGACCCGAGGCGTTGAGCCCCCGCACCGTCCCGTCGGGCTCGGCGACGAGCGCGAACAGGTCACCGCCGATCCCGTTGCTGGTGGGCTCCACCACGGTCAGCGCCAGCGCGGCGGCCAGTGCGGCGTCCACCGCGTTGCCACCGAGCTCGAACGCCCGCAGCCCGGCGCTGACCGCGAGCGGCTGCGAGGTGGCGACCACGTCATCGCCGCACACCGGNTGGCGGGTCGAGGGGTAGGGCAGGGCCCAGTCGTCNGCTCGCATCGCACCTCTTTGGCCGGTCGCGTCGGCGCTGCGTCGGGTCANCCGCCGGTGGCCACCTGCACCCCGCGCCAGCTGTCCACCAGCTCACGGTAGCGCCCCGGCTGCGCGGCCAGCGCCTCGTGGGGGCCCTGCTGCACCAGGCGGGCCTGGTCGAACACCCACACCTCGTCGGCAGCCTGCGCGGTGGACAAGCGGTGGGCGATGATCATCACGCTGCGCCCGGCGAACAGGCGGGTCATCGCCTCCTGCAGCCGTGCCTCGGTGCCCGGGTCGACCGAGGACGTGGCCTCGTCGAGCACCAGCAGGTCGGGATCGGCCACGAAGGCTCGCGCCAGCGCGATGATCTGGCGCTCACCGGCCGACAGCGCGCTGCCGCGCTCACCCACAGGGGTGTCGAGGCCCTCGGGCAGCGAGGCCACCCAGTCTGACAGCGCCAGCGCGTCGATGGCCTCGCGCACGTCGGCGTCGGTGGCGTCGCGGTGCCCGCGGCGGATGTTGCCCGCCACGGTGTCGTCGAACAGGAAGCCGTCCTGGGGGACCATGGCGACGCGGCGGCGCAGCTCCGCGAAGGGGATGCGCCACAGCTCCTCGTCGCCCAGCAGGATGCGCCCGTCGGTGGGGTCCATCAGCCGGCACACCAGCTTGGCGAACGTGGTCTTGCCCGAGCCGGTCTCGCCGACGACGGCGACCTGGCGGCCCGCGGGCAGGGTGATCGAGACGTCCTCGAGGGCGCGGGTGCCGTCGGGATAGGTGAAGCCGACGTCGTCCACGACGAGGTCGAGCCCGCCGGCGGGCAGCGCCACGTCCGGGTTCGCCTGCTGGGCGGCGGGGTCGATCACGTCGGGCTCGGCCTCGAGCAGGTTGAGCACCCGGTCCCAGCCGGCGATCGCCTTCTGCGCCTCGCCCAGGACCTCGGTGGCCACCTGCACCGGCGCCACGAACAGCGACACCAGGAACAGGAACGCCAGCAGCTCGCCGATGGTGATGGCGCCGCCGACGCCCATCAGCACGCCGAGCACCACCACGGCGCCCGACGCCGCCGCCGCGAACGTCTCGCCGGTCGAGAACAGCAGGGAGGCGCGCTTGCCGGCGCGGAAGCCGGCCTCGTAGTGGTGCTGCACCGCCTCGCTGACGCGCGCGTCGGTGCGGTCCTCGATGCCGTAGGCGCGCACGACGTCGGCGCCGCCGACCGACTCGCTGATGCGCGCCATGAGCGCGCCCATAGCGCGGCGCTCGTCGCGGTGCGCGGCGATGACGTAGGGCAGGCCCCAGCGCAGCAGGAGCACCAGCGGCACGAACACGGCCACGACCAGCAGCGTCAGCGTGATCGAGTACCAGGCCATCACCAGCAGGGCCAGCACGAGCTGGCCTCCGTTGATCAGCAGGATCACCCCGCCTGCCTGCAGGAAGCGGCTGATGCGATCGACGTCGCCGGTGACGCGCGCCACCAGCGAGCCGCGCTGCTCCTCGGCCTGGTGGAGGATCGACAGGTCGTGCAGGCGCCGGAACGCGCGCACGCGCAGGTCGTACAGGGCGGCCTCGCTGACGGTGATCAGCCGGCGGAACATGCCGAACCCGCACAGCCCGGCGGCCAGCACCGCGATCGCCGCGCCGGCCAGCGGTGCGCCGACGTTGGCGAGCGTCGGGCCCTCGGGTGCGAGCAGCCCCTCGTCGACCACGTGCTGGACCGCCACAGGGGTGATGAGGCGTCCGGCGGTCGCGCCGACGCCGAGNAGCAGCGTGAGCAGCAGGCCGCGGCGGATCTGGGGGACCTGGCGCAGCCCGCGCACCAGCGTCTGCCAGGCGCCCCGCTGCGCGCCGCGATCCAGCCCGGCGACCAGCGCGCCGTCCTCGCTCATCGCTGCCTCCTCTGCGCCCGGCCGTCCTCGCGGGGCTCGTCGGCCACCGCGTCGGCGGGCTCGTGCGGTGACTCCGCGGGTCCGTGCCCGCCGGCGGAGGCGGCGGTGACGATCCGGCGGTAGCCGGGGACCTCCAGCAGCTCGGCGTGGGTGCCGCGCCCGACCAGGCGGCCGCGCTCGAGGTAGAGGATCTCGTCGGCCACGGCGATGGTCGCTGCGCGCGCGGCGACGGTGATCACCGTCGAGGGCAGCGACGCCGAGCGCAGCCCCGCCAGGATGCGCGCCTCCACGGTCGGATCGACGCTCGAGGTCGCGTCGTCGAGCACCAGCAGGCGCGGCTTGCGCACCAGTGCCCGAGCCAGCGCGATGCGCTGGCGCTGACCGCCCGACAGCGACGTCCCGCGTTCGCCCACGACGGTGTCGTAGCCCTGGGGGAGCTGCGCGACGAACCCGTCGGCCTGGGCGAGTCGGGCCGCCTCGACGATCTCGGCGTCGGTGAAGGGCTCGCCGAGCGCGATGTTCTCGCGCACGGTGTCGTCGAACAGGAACGCGTCCTGGAAGGCCACCGCCACCTGCTGGCGCAGACCCGTGGGGTCGGCGTCATCCAGCGGGACCCCGTCCAGGCGCAAGCGGCCCACGTCGGGGTCGTAGAGGCGGGCCAGCAGCGCCACGAGGGAGGACTTGCCCGACCCGGTCGGACCGACGATGGCCACGATGGTGCCCGAGCGCACCGCGAGGTCCAGGGCCTCCAGCGTCGGCGCGTCGGCGGTCTCGTCGTAGCGGAAGGTGACCGACTCGCTGGTCACCGGCGCCGGGCCCTCCTGGGTGGGCAGGGGCGTGGTGCCCCCGGGCAGGTGCTCGTCGGCGGCCAGNACGCCGTCGACGCGGTCAGCGCCCGCCACGGCGGTGGGCAGCTCCTCGAGCACGAAGCCGAGCACCCTGATCGGGAAGGCGATCAGGGTCAGCAGATAGCTGAACGTGACCACGTCGCCGGTGGTGATCGCCCCCTGGGCCACGCGCCAGGCACCGACCGACAGGATCGCGAGCACCCCGATCTGGGGCAGCGTCTCCATGGTCGGGGTGAACACCGCGCGGATGTGGCCCAGCCGCACCAGCGCCGACCGCAGGCGCTCGCTCTCGTGGGCGAAGCGCTCGCTCTCGGCGTCCTCGCGGCCCAGCGTCTTGACCACCAGGGCGCCGTCGATGGCCTCGTGCGCCGCCGCGGAGGTGTCACCGCGGCGCTGCTGGACGGTGACCGCGGGCTGCTCGGCCACGCGGTTGTAGATCAGGTTCGTCGCCAGGATCGCCGGGATCAGCAGCGCCCCGACCAGCGCCAGCGCCCAGTCGGTGAGCGCGAGCGCTCCGAGCGAGGCCACCAGCAGCACGCTCACCCCGACCGCGAATGGCAGCGGGGCGAGCGGCCAGAACATCATCTCCGCATCGGCGTTGGCGTGGGCCAGCAGGCGCCCGGTGCGACGCCGTCGGTGCCAGGCCAGCGACAGCCGCTGGTACTGGGTGCCCACCGCGGCGCGGTAGCGGGCCTGCATGCCCAGCTGCAGCCGGTAGGCCCACACGCGGCGGAAGATGATGCCCAGCGACTTGGCCACCCCGACGGCGAGGACCGCGCCGAAGGCGGCCGCGAGCAGCGGCGCGCTGATGTCACCGGTGGCGATGGTCGGCACGACGACGTCGTCGGTGACCCAGCCCAGCACCAGCGCCTGGGCGAGGATGCCCATCGCGAACAGGACCGCCCCGCTGACCGCGATGGCGAAGTCCTTGGGCTGGGTTCGCACTGCGCGCCCCAGCAGCGCGAAGCCGCGCCGCAGCATCCCGCGGCGGTGCGGCCGGACCAGGGCGGTGGACACCGGGCGGCTCCTTCGCGTGGTGCAGCGTGGTGCGGATGGGGGCAGCGGCGTGGGGCGCGGGGGCAGACGCTCTGGCGCGCGCTGGGCGCGCGGTCGCGGGCGTGCGTCGCGGGCGCGCGGCGAGTCCAACGCGCGCCCAGCGGATCATGGTATCCCGCGTATGAGCGATCGGGCTGGGTGCGAGCGCGACGGCCTGCCTCACCGTCGCGGCGCGCTGCCTCAGATGCGCAGCGGCTAGGGCAGGCCGTCGGTCGGGTCCGCGTGGCCCTCGGCCAGCGCCCGTGCCCGGCGCATGAGCAGGTGCTGGCTGTCGATCGGGACCTCCCCGTCGCCGGGGAAGCGCTGGGCCCAGGAGCCATCGGCGGCCAGGCGCCACGCCTGCACGTTGTCGGCCAGCATCAGGTCGAGCACCCAGATCAGCTCGTCGCGCAGGCCCGGATCCTTGACCGGGGTCATGGCCTCGACGCGGCGATCCAGGTTGCGCTCCATCCAGTCGGCCGAGCCGATCCAGACCTCCTCGGGGCCGAACTGCCAGATGCGGCTGTGCTCCAGCAGCCGGCCCACGACCGAGATCACGCGGATGCGGTCGCTGACGTCGGGCACCTCGGGGCGGAGCCCGCAGATGCCGCGGACCAGCAGCTCGCAGCGCACCCCGGCCGCCGACGCCCGATACAGGTCGCGGATCAGCTCGCGGTCGATCAGGCTGTTGATCTTCAGCCGGATGAGCCCACGACGCTCGCCGCTGGCCTCGACGTCGATCTCGCGCTGGATGCGCTCGCGGATCCCCGAGCGCAGGGTGGTCGGTGCCACCATCAGCTCGCGGTAGCCGACGTGCCGGGCGTAGCCGGTCAGCACGTTGAACAGGTCGGTGAGGTCGGCGCCGATCTCACCGTCGCAGGTGAACAGGCCCAGGTCGGTGTAGAGCTTGGCCGTCTTCGGGTTGTAGTTGCCGGTCCCGATGTGGGCGTACCGGCGGATCCCATCGGGGTCGCGGCGCACCACCAGCGAGGTCTTGGTGTGGGTCTTGAGCCCCACGAGGCCGTACACCACGTGGACCCCGGCGCGCTCCAGGCGGCGCGCCCAGTTGATGTTGGCCTCCTCGTCGAAGCGGGCCTTCAGCTCGACGAGCGCCACCACCCCCTTGCCGGCCTCGGCCGCGCGGATGAGCGCCTGCACCACCGGCGAGTCGCCCGAGGTGCGATACAGCGTCTGCTTGATCGCCAGCACGTCCGGGTCGTCAGCGGCGGCGGTGATGAAGCGCTGGACCGACCCCTCGAAGCTGTCGTAGGGATGGTGGACCAGCACGTCGCCGTGGCGGATCGCCGCGAACATGTCGGCGTCCCGCATGGCGTTGGCGAACACCGGCGGGGTGGCCGGCTCGAAGGGCTCCCAGTGCAGGTCCGGGCGGTCCAGGTCGGCCAGCTGCGACAGGTCGTGCTGGCCGAGCATGCCCTCGCAGGTGTAGACGTGGTCGTCGGGCACGTCGAGCTCGGCGGCGAGCGTGCGCCGCACGCGCTCGGGCATGTCGGCCGACACCTCGAGGCGCACCACCGCACCGAAGCGCCGCCGCCGAAGGGTCTCCTCGACGGCCATGAGGAGGTCGTCGGCCTCCTCCTCCTCGAGGTCGAGGTCGCTGTTGCGCGTCACCCGGAAGGGGTGCGCCTCCAGCACCTCCATGCCGGGGAAGAGACGGTCGAGCCGCGCCTCGATGACCTCCTCCAGCGGCACGAACGAGCGCCCGTCGGGCAGCGCCACGAACCGCGGAAGGACGCTTGGCACCTTCACGCGAGCGAAGCGGCGCTGGCCGGTGTCGGGGTTGCGGATCGTGACCGCCAGCGACAGCGAGAGGTTGGAGATGTAGGGGAAGGGGTGCCCGGGGTCCACCGCGAGCGGGGTGAGGACGGGGAAGATCTCCTCGTCGAACTCGGCGGTGACGGCGGCGTCCTCCTCCGCGTCGAGGTCGGCGGCCGAGCGCACCGCGATGCCCTCGCGGCCCAGCAGCGGCAGCAGCTGGTGGTGGAGCACCTCGGTGGCGGTGGCCACCAGCGGGCGCAGCCGGCGCGAGATCGCCTCGAGCTGCTCGCCTGGCGTCATGCCGTCGATCGCCTTGCGGGTCGAGCCGGCCTCGTGGCGCTGCTTGAGGCCCGCCACGCGCACCATGAAGAACTCGTCGAGGTTGTTGGCGAAGATGGCCACGAACCGCAGCCGCTCCAGCAGCGGGACCGTCGAGTCGGTGGCCTGGGCCAGCACGCGTCGGTTGAACTCGAGCCACGACAGCTCGCGGTTGACGTACAGCCCCGGATCGTCGAGGTCGGGCACCGGGCGCAGCGGTGCACGCCCGAGCGTCGGGTCTCGGGTTGCCGCCGTGGGCGGTGCGGGCTGCGCAGGATCGGACATGGTGGGCATGACATCCTACCGGGCCGCGGCGGCGACGCCTAGTGACGTGGCGCCGGGTCGGTGGTGCGGCGCGGGTCGACGGCGCGGCGCTGGGTACCGTGAGGCTCGTGGATCCTGATCGCAGCCAGAGCGTGTCGCCACGGGTGGCGGCGCTCGCGGGGACGGGCGCTGTCGCGGCCGGGCTCGGGGTCTCCGAGCTGGCCGCCGGGGCGCTGGGCGTCCCCACGCCGCTGGGAGCCCTGGCCGAGACCGTCATCGTGCTGGCCCCGGGTGGGCTGGCGACGACCGCGATCGATGCGCTCGGTGGGCTGGCGCGTCCGCTGACCCTGACCGCGGTCGTGGTGGTCGCGCTGGCGTTGGGCGCGGGTGTGGGGCTGCTGGCTCGACGGAGCTGGCAGCTCGCCTCCGCCCTGATCGCCGTCGCAGCCGTCCTGGGCGCCGGTCCAGCGCTCAGCGCCGGCGAGCAGCTCGCCGCGCTCGCGGTCGTGCCCGCCGCGCTGGTCACCGGTGCGGTGCTGCGACTCGTCGCCGTGGGGTCCGACCTGCTCCCGCGAGCCGCCGTGGCGGTGCGGCCCACCCCGCACGAGGACGCTGCCACGTCGCAGGAGCGCCGCCGCCTCGTAGGGGGCCTGGTGGCCCTCGGGGCGGTGGCGGTGCTGTCCACCGCCGGTGGTCGCTGGCTGGGTGCGCGTCGCGCGCTCGCGCTCTCGCCCAGCGACCTGAGCCTGCCCGAGCCCGCGCAGGCCGCCGGGCCGCTGCCGCGGGACCTGGGCCGGCAGGTGGAGGGCATCGACCCGGTGCTCACGCCGGTCGAGGACTTCTATCGCATCGACACCGCGGTGACCGTCCCCCGCGTCGACGCCGGCAACTGGGTGCTGCGCGTGCGCGGGCTCGTCGAGGAGCCGCTGACCCTGACCTACGAGGCGCTGCGCGACCTGCCGCAGGTCGAAGCCGACATCACGCTGGCCTGCGTGTCCAACGAGGTGGGTGGCGACCTGGTGGGCACCGCGCGGTGGACGGGGGTGCGCCTGGACGAGCTGCTCGACCGCGCGGGCGTCCTGCCCGGCGCCGAGCAGGTGGTGGGCCGCGCAACCGACGGGTGGGACGCCGGATTCCCCCTGGAGGTGCTGGACGGGCGCGACGCGCTCGTGGCCATCGGCATGAACGGCGAGCCGCTGCCCGCCCGCCACGGCTTCCCGGCCCGCCTGATCGTCCCTGGGCTGTTCGGCTACGTGTCGGCGACGAAGTGGCTGATCGAGATCGAGCTGACCACCTGGGACTACGACGCCTACTGGATCCCTCGCGGCTGGGCGAAGGAGGCGCCGATGCGCCGGGCCGCCCGCATCGACGTGCCGCGCCCGGGACAGTCGCTGCAGGCCGGCACGACGGCGGTCGCCGGGGTCGCCTGGGCGCCGATGGTGGGCGTCGAGGCCGTCGAGGTGCAGGTCGACGGCGGGGACTGGCAGGCAGCGGAGCTCGGCCCCGAGCTGGGCGTCGCCGCCTGGCGCCAGTGGCACCTGCCGTGGGAGGCCGAGTCCGGGCAGCACACGCTGCGCGCGCGGGTCGTCGGTGGCGACGGGCGCACCCAGACCGGTCAGCGCAGCGACCCGCGCCCGGATGGGGCGACGGGCTGGCACACCGTCGAGGTCACCGTGGGCGGCTAGCCGCCCACGGACGAGGGGGCGGTGAGCGCACCGCTGCGCCGCAGCGGAACCCTACCGGCGGCTCGTGGGAGTTTCGGTGACCTGGCCGATCAGCCGGTGCGCGGACGCAGGCGCCGCTGCACCGAGAACCACAGCACGCCCAGCGGACCGGCGAACCAGGTGAGCAGCAGCGCCAGCCGCGTCGAGCGCCCCTCCGACAGGCCCCGCTCCCAGATCCAGCGCCCCGCGACGAGGTCGAGCGCGACCATGTGGGTCCACGCGGCCACGAACCCCGGGCCGGTGGCAAGGCCGGCACGAACGCTGTCCGCGTCACGGAAATCGACTCGCTCGCCGTCGTCGCCCGAGGCCACCAGCAGCCCGCCGTAGACCACCCCGAGGCCTGCGGCGAGCGCCGGCGCGGCCTCGGCGAGCCGGCGCGTCACCCTCGCCCGGGGAGCCACGATCAGCGCGATCCACACCGGCGCCGTGCTCATCGTGACGGCCCTGTACAGGCGCTTGAAGGTCGGTTCCATGGCGTCGCTCCTGCCCCTGTCCGATCGGCAGATCCCTGCCCGCACGGGCAGGTCACGACCGCAGCGGGCGGCGTGGGCCTCCGTACGGTGACCTCGCACCACGGTAGCGGCGCCGACGAGCGGCTCGCGCCGGGACGAGCCGCCGGCGAGGGGCAGCACGGCCTCGTCATCACTTCGACGAACGGACCCATCATGGCACTGCTCCCTCTGCGCCGGACCCAAGCCCGCGAGCAGCACGTGCACCGCACCCCCATCCTGATCGCCGGCGCGGCATTCGCCGCCACGCTGGTCGTCGCGCCCGCCTTCGCCGACGACGGTGCCAGCGACGACGAGCGCGAGCACACCGTGGAGCGCGGCGACACGCTCACGGCGATCGCCGAGGAGTTCTCCACCACGTGGCAGCGGTTGTTCGAGGAGAACACCAAGCTCGACGACCCCAACCTGATCCTGCCAGGCCAGGTGCTGATCATCCCACCCGCCGAGCCCGACCCTGAGCCCGAGCCCGAGCCGGAGCCGGCACCGGAGTCCGAGCCCGAGCCGGAGCCGCAGACCAGCGGCGCGGTCGCCGGCAGCACCTGGGACGCGCTGGCCGAGTGCGAGTCCAACGGCGACTGGTCGATCAACACCGGCAACGGCTACTACGGCGGGCTGCAGTTCCACCCGCAGACCTGGGAGGCGCACGGCGGCCACCAGTACGCCGCGAACGCCCACCAGGCCAGCCGCGAGCAGGAGATCGCCATCGCGGAGAACGTGCTGGCCAGCCAGGGCTGGGGCGCCTGGCCGGCGTGCTCGAGCGCGCTCGGCCTGCGCTAGCCACCCGCACCGCCAGACCCCGTGGCCGGCCGCGCTCCCTGCGGCCGGCCACCTCGCATGTCCGGGCCCAGCCGCTCACGTCGGCGCTTCCTTCGGGCTCTGTCCTGTCGGCGCCTCCTTCGGGCTCTGTCACGTCGGCGCCTCCTTCGGGCGCCGGGCGCGGGGGCGTATCCTGCGACCGCTCGGGAGGACCGAGGAGGGTGCTGATGGCTGACACGCCGGCGTGTGGCAACCAGGCAGGCGAGCTGTGCCCCGCGTGCTTCGCCGCCGTCCTGCGACCCGAGGGCGCGCACGGGCGCTGTGACGCCTGCGGCTGGGTCGGCAAGTGCTGCGAGTAGGAGGCAGCCGGCGCGCATAGGGTGCGGCTTGCAGCCGGCCACCTAGCATGACGGGTCAGCTCGCGCGGGCGCCCGGTGCGCGACGACGGCAGCAGCGGGCGCCCGCCGCAACGGGCCCTGATGCGCCCCGTGCTCGGAAGCCAGCGGCCGGAAGTCAGCGACCATGACCAGCCTTGAGGATCTCACGCGCAGCCGCGATCTGCCCCAGCTCACCGCGTGGCTGGAGCAGACCGGGACGCTGGACATCGCCGAGGAGATGGCGCGGCTGTCCCCGGCCGAGCGCGCCGTCGCGTTCCGCCTGCTGGACAAGTGGCGCGCGCTCGAGGTGTTCGAGGCGCTGGAGCCGGTGCACCAGCAGGAGCTCCTCGAGGGGCTGCGGGATCAGCAGGTGCAGCACCTCATCGAGGAGATGAGCCCCGACGACCGCGCTCGGCTGCTGGACGAGGTGCCGGCGATGGTGGCGCGGCGCCTCCAAGCGGGTCTGAGCGCCGAGGAGCGCCGCATGACCGCGGTGCTGCTCGGCTACCCCGAGGAGTCCGCCGGGCGTCTGATGACGCCCGAGTACGTGAACCTGCGCGCGTCGATGACCGTGGCCGACGCTCTGGCGAAGATCCGCCGTCTCGGCGCCGATGCCGAGACCGTGTACCTGCTGCCGGTGACCGACGACCAGCGGGGCCTGCTCGGGGTGGTCAGCCTCCGCGACCTGGTGCTGAACGCGGGCGGGGTGCGCGTGGGCGAGATCATGACGCCCGGCGTGCTGTACGCGCGCGTCGACGACGACCGCGAGCAGGCGGCCCGCCTCATCCAGGAGGCCGACCTGCTCGCGCTGCCGGTGGTCGACCACGAGGACCGCCTGGTCGGGGTCATCACCGTCGACGACGCGATGAAGGTCCTCGAGGAAGAGGGGACCGAGGACATCGTCCGCGGTGGTGGTGCCGAGCCCCTCGGACGCCCCTACCTCGCCGTGGGCCCCTTCGCCCTGGCGCGCAAGCGGGCCCCGTGGCTGCTGATCCTCGGGATCGCCGCCACCCTGACCGTCACCGTCCTGGACCGGTTCGAGGAGACCCTGGAGGCGGTGGTCACCCTCGGGCTGTTCATCCCGCTGCTCATCGACACCGGCGGCAACTCGGGCTCGCAGGCCGCGACGGTGGTGATCCGCGCCATGGCGGTCGGGGAGGTGCGGTTCCGCGACCTGCCTCGGGTGGTCGGCAAGGAGCTCGCCGCCGGTGCGATGCTCGGGCTGATGCTGGCCCTGGTCGCGTTCGTGCCCGTCACCGCGTACCAGGGAGCTGACTTCGGACTGGTGATCTCCTCGACGCTGCTGCTCATCTGCGTGTGGGCGACGCTGGCCGGTGCGTTCCTGCCCATGGTGGCCAAGCGCATCGGCATCGACCCGGCTGTGGTCAGCGCGCCGCTGATCACCACGCTGGTGGACGCCACGGGGCTGCTGATCTACTTCGGCATCGCCACAGCGGTGCTGCCCGAGCTGATCGGCTGACCAGCGGCGGGGCGGCTCACGCGGGGCGGCTCACGCGGGGGAGGGCACGCCGTACTTGCGTCGGAAGTCGGCCAGCTCGAGCTCGCGCAGGTCGGCATCCACGGCAGCGAAGAACGCTTGCGCCTCCTCGTGCGAGGAGAAGGTGCGAGACCACAGCAGCTCTCCGGTGGTCACGCGCTGCAGCTGCACGTCGTAGAGGACCGCACCCTCATAGCCGTGACGGATGCGATCAAGAACCCGGAACTCCCGCTGGGACGATCCGTTCACGGCCACCTCATCGTCGAGCCTCGCGCAGCCTGCGCGGGGACGCTGTCCCCGGGAATCTACCCTGCCGCCGCACGCGGCGGCAACGGTCGCTGGCGCGCGGGGCCGCCCTACAATCGCCGCTCGGCACGGGGACGAGCAGCCGGTCGGCTCGCGAGGAGAGCGTCAGCGTGAAGGTCTACACCCGCAGGGGCGATGACGGCACGACGGGGCTGCTGTTCGGCGGTCGCGTCGACAAGGACGACGCGCGCACCGACGCCTACGGGACCACCGACGAGGCCATCAGCGCCCTCGGCGTCGCGCGATCGCACCTGCACGACGCGCCGCGCTGGCACGACGCCGTCCTGCAGGTGCAGCGCGAGCTGTTCGTGGTCGGCGCCCAGCTGGCCACCCGGGCCGATCACTGGGACCGCCTGCAGGACGAGGTCTCGCGTGTCACCGAGGCCATGATCGAGCGCCTCGAGGGCCGCATCGACGCGCTCACCGCCGAGCAGCCGCTGCCCCAGGAGTTCGTCGTGCCCGGCCAGCGGCCCGCGGGCGCCGCCATCGATCTGGGACGCACGGTCGCGCGCCGTGCCGAGCGCGCGGTGGTGGCCATGGACCGCAACGGCCTGCTGCCCGAGGACGCGGTGCTGCGCTACCTCAACCGCCTGTCCGACTATCTGTTCGTGCTCGCGCGCGCGGTGGAGGGAGGCGAGTACACCCGCACGCGCGCCGAGTCGTCCTCCCCGTAGGCGCGGTCGCGGCGCTCGCGGCTAGCGGCTGTGCTCGCCGTCGGGGAAGGCGCCGGTGCGCACGTCCTCACGGAAGCGCTGCGCCGCCTCGACGATGACCGCGCCGACGTCAGCGTAGGCCTGGGCGAACCCGGGGCCACCGCCCGGGGTCAGACCCAGCAGATCGTGGGTCACCAGGACCTGGGCGTCACAACCTGCCCCCGCGCCGATGCCGATGACGGGCACGGGCACCGCAGCGGCGATCTCACGGGCGAGGTCGGCGGGCACCGCCTCCAGCACGATCGCGAAGGCGCCCGCGTCGGCGAGCGCCCGCGCCTGGTCCCGGAGGCGGTCGGCGGTGGCGGCCGTGCGCCCCTGCATCCGGTAGCCGCCCAGCTGGTGCACCGACTGCGGCGTCAGCCCCAGGTGGCCCATGAACGGCACGCCGGCCTCGACCAGGCGGGTGCAGAGCTGGACGGCGGGCCCCTCGGCCTTCACCGCGTGCGCCCCGCCCTCGCCGAGCAGGCGCACCGCGGCTCGCATGCCGTCCTCGACGGTGACCTGATAGGAGCCGAACGGCAGGTCGGCCACGACCAGCGCGTGCTCGGTGCCGCGCGTCACCGCCCGCGCGTGATGCAGCATCTCCTCGAGGGTGACGCCGACGGTGCCGTGGCGGCCCAGCACCGCGTCGGCGACCGAGTCGCCGACCAGCAGCACCGGCACGCCGGCGGCGTCGAGCAGCCGGGCGGTCGGGGCGTCGTAGGCGGTGAGCATGGCGAACCGCTGCCCCGCGCGCTTCCAGGCGGCGAGGTCGTGGACGCGTGTGCGGCGCGGCGGTGCGGCCGGGTCGGGGCCCATCTCTGCTCCTTCGGTCCTGCCGGCTCGCGTGGCGAGTCCAGCGGTGTCGGTGCAGGCTTGCGGCCATGGTGCCCTGCGCCCGCCGCACCAGGCGAGCGCCAGGCGCGCGCCAGGCACGCGCCTGGTGAGCACGCCAGGGACACTGGGCGAGCACGGACACGCGGGCAACGCGAGGACGCGAGAGGGGAGCGTAGACGATGCGGGTGGTCATCCAGCGGGTGCGCGCGGCCAGCGTCACCGTCGAGGGCGCCGAGGTCGGCGCGATCGGGCTGGGGCTGGTGGCGCTGGTGGGCGTGGGCCAGGAGTCGACCGACGCCGACGCGGTGTGGCTCGCCGCCAAGACGCAGCAGCTGCGCGTGTTCGCCGACACGCAGGGGCGCATGAACCGGTCGCTGGAGGAGGTCGGCGGATCGGTGCTGGCGATCAGCCAGTTCACGCTCTACGGCGACGCGCGCAAGGGCCGGCGCCCCTCGTTCGTGGCCGCCGCCGAGCCGTCCGAGGGAGCGCGCCTGTACGAGGCCTACTGCGACGCCCTCACCGTGCCGTGCGTGCGTGGTGTGTTCGGCGCGCACATGCAGATCGATCTGTCGGCCGACGGCCCGGTGACGCTGACCCTCGACCATGCGTCGAACGCGCAGTCAATTTGACATCACGCAGCGCATCCGTTGGACTCCGCGCCGACGTTCTGTGCACACGACCGCAGACACGACGAAACAACCCAGGGCACCCTCGGACGCGCCATGACCTTCCCCATCCTCTCGCGCGACCGGCGGCGCAGCGTGCAGCAGGCGATCGCGAGCCCGCCGACCGACGCGGCGACCATCCACGCCGCGCCGGGCAGCGGTGCGCTGGTCCACCAGTCCGGTGGACGGCCCGCGGCGCAGGATCCCGACATCGCCCGCACGCTCGAGACCGTCGCCGAGCAGCTGTGCTCGCCGGTGACGCTGCACCTCGGTGCCGCGCCCGAGCCCTCACAGCGCCACCGGGTGCTGCCGGTCAGCGACGGTGAGCGCGAGGTCGGCGTGCTGGTGTTCGACGCGGGCGCCGACGAGGAGGCGGTCGCCATGGCCGCGCGGCTGCTGGGGCAGCGGCTGTGCGCCCTCGGCGACGTGGCCGGGCACGCCACCCTGACCCGCGAGCGGGTCGCCGCGGTGCTCGAGCCCGGGCAGCTGGAGGCCCACTTCCAGCCCATCGTCGCGCTGGGCACCGGTGCCATCGTGGGCGTGGAGTCCCTGGTGCGGTTCCCGCGGCACGGTGGCGAGGGGCCGACCAGCTGGTTGCGCGCCGCCACGGCAGCGGGGCTGCGCACCCCGCTGGAGGCGCGCGCTGCCGCGGTGGCGATCGAGGGGCTCGCGTCGATGCCCGAGGACTGGTTCCTGGCGGTCAACCTGTCCGCGCAGGTGCTGGCCAGCGGTGCGGTCACGCCGCTGCTGCGCGATGTGCCCGCTGACCGCGTCGTCGTCGAGCTGACCGAGCACGATGCGGTGCACGACTACGCCGCCCTGAACGCGGTGCTGGCGCCGCTGCGCGCCCGAGGCCTGCGCCTGGCGGTCGACGACGTCGGCGCGGGCTTCGCCTCCATGCGCCACGTGCTGCGCACCCGGCCCGATCTGCTGAAGCTCGACCGCGAGTTCGTCCGCGACCTCACCGGGGACCGGGCGGCCGAGTCGCTGGTGGGCTCCCTGCGGGGCTTCGCCGCCGACATCGGCGCCAGCGTGATCGTCGAGGGGGTCGAGCGGGCGCAGGACGAGGACGTGGTGCGCCGCCTCGGCATCGAGCTGGCCCAGGGCTTCCACTTCGGCGCCCCCCAGCCCCTCCACAGCCTGCTGGGCGACCCCCGGTCCCGCGTGGCGAGCTGACCGCTTCAGCGCGTCCAGGCCTGGGTGATCGGCAGGCGGCGGTCCTTGCCGAACGCTCGCGGGGTGATCTTCACCCCTGGTGCCGCCTGGCGCCGCTTGTACTCCGCGCGGTCGACGAGCCGGGCGATGCGCTCCACCACGGCCTGATCGAAGCCATCGGCGACGATCTCGTCGACCGGGCGATCGTGCTCGACGTAGGCCTCGAGGATCGGGTCGAGCTCGACGTAGTCGGGCAGCGAGTCGCTGTCGCGCTGGTCGGGGCGCAGCTCGGCCGAGGGCGGCTTGGTGATGGTCGACTCGGGGATGCGCTCGGCGCCGGCGACCGCGTTGCAGTGGCGGGCGAGCTCGTACACGAGCAGCTTCGGGACGTCCTTGAGCACCGCGAAGCCGCCGGCCATGTCGCCGTACAAGGTGGCGTAGCCCACCGCGTACTCGCTCTTGTTGCCGGTGGCGAGCAGCAGCGCGCCGCGCGCGTTGGACAGGCTCATCAGCAGCGTGCCGCGGATCCGCGACTGGAGGTTCTCGTGAGCGAGCGCGGCGTCGTAGCCCGCCCAGCCGGGCGCGAGGGTCTGCTCGAACGCTGCCAGGGGGCCGGCGATCGGCAGCTCCAGCCAGCGCGTGCCCAGGTTCTCGGCCAGGGCTCGGGCGTCCTCGACCGATCCCGGCGAGGAGATCGGCGAGGGCATGCCCACGCACGTCACGGCCTCCGGGCCCAGCGCGTCGGCGGCGATCGCGGCCGTCAGCGCCGAGTCGATGCCGCCCGAGACTCCCACCAGCACCTCGGGGAAGCCGTTCTTGCGCGCGTAGTCGCCGGTGCCCCGGACCAGCGCTGCCCAGGTCTCCTCCAGCGGGTCGAGACGCGGGGCGGGCGGCTGCGGCGCCTGGACCGAGCCGCCAGCGTCGACATCGGCGAGCACCAGGTCGGTGGCCATCTGGGCGCCACGCGCAACCACCGCGCCGTCGGGGCCCATCAGGAACGAGTCGCCGTCGAAGACGACCTCATCCTGGCCGCCCACGGCGTTGATGTAGGCGATCGCCGCGCCGCGGGCGGCGTGGTGGCGCGCCCAGGACTCCCGCTCGGCCCGCTTGCCTCGGTGATAGGGGCTGGCGTTGAGGTTCACGATCAGGCGCGCGCCCGCGTCACGGGTCGCCGCGACCGGTCCGGCGGCATCCCAGAGGTCCTCGCACACCGTGATGCCCACCGGGACGCCGGCGACGTCCACCACCAGCGGCTCGAGGCCGGCGCGGAAGTAGCGCGCCTCGTCGAAGACTCCGTAGTTGGGCAGCAGCTGCTTGCGATACACGTCCTGGACCGTCCCGTCGCGCAGCACCGCGGCAGCGTTGGCGAGCGGCGCGAGGCCGGGCAGCGCCGCGACCGGGCGGGTCAGGCGCTCGGCTGACCGCTCGACCTGCTCGACGAAGCCGACCACCAGGGTGGCGGCGCCGGTGCGACCGGCCAGCTCGTGCAGCGCCTCGGCGCTCGCGGCGGTGAACGCCGGCTTGCGCAGCAGGTCCTCGGGCGGGTAGCCGGTGATGGCGAGCTCGGGGGCGCACACGAGGTCCGCGCCGGCGTGGCGGGCGCGGTCGTAGGCCTGGGCGACGCGGTCGACGTTGCCGGGCAGGTCGCCCACGTGCGGGTCCAGCTGTGCCAGCGCCAGTCGCATGAGCTCCTCGGAGGATCGCGTCCGGGTGCGGGTCCCGCCTCCAGCACAACTGTCGCACTCGGGCGCAGCGGGCGCTGCGCCGCGGCGTCCCCCGAGGTTTCACAGACCCGAAACGCAGCGGTGACCGCAGAGACACGGCGCGTTCCTACGTTGCGCGACATCCCGAACCGGGTCGTGTCGCCGGGACGCGACCACGACGGGCCGGCCGACGCGCACGGGGCATGGCCGCGGGTCTCCCGCACGACCTCGTGGTCGGTCCGACGCTGCGATGCGGAGGATGCGCAATGAGATCAACGATCAGGCGGATGGCGCTCGTCGGAGCGCTGCTGGCAGCCCTGCTGGTGGTGCTGGCTGTGCCAGCCCTCGCCCAGGACGAAGCCGCAACCCAGGAGTCGCTCAACACGACCTTCTTCCTGCTGGCGATGGTGCTGGTGTTCCTCATGCACCCCGGCTTCGCGATGCTCGAGGCCGGCATGACCGGCTCGAGCAACGCGGCCAACATCATGATGAAGAACATGATGGTCATCTCGATCGCGTTCCTGACCTACTTCGCGGTCGGCTGGGGCCTGCACTACGGCGCATCGATCGGTGGGATCGTCGGGGGCGACGAGTTCTTCCTGATCCCTGGCACCTACACCAGCGAGCTGGGCGAGTTCGCGTTCCTGTCCAGCGAGTTCATGTTCGACGCCGTGTTCGCGGCCACCGCCGCCACCATCGTCTCCGGGGCGGTCGCAGGGCGCATGAACCTGTGGGGCTTCATGATCCTCGCGGCGGTCATCACCGCGTTCATCTACCCGGTGGTCGGCCACTGGGGCTGGGGCGGCGGCTGGCTCGAGGACGGGCTGGGCTTCTACGACTTCGCGGGCTCGACGATCGTCCACCTCGTCGGCGGCGCGGCCGGCATCACCGCGGCGGCCTTCCTCGGGCCGCGGCTCGGCAAGTTCGATGCGGCCGGCAAGCCCCGCCTGCTGGCGGGCCACTCGGCACCGCTGGCGGTGCTCGGCGTGTTCCTGCTGTGGTTCGGCTGGTTCGGGTTCAACGGTGGCTCGGTGCTCAACGCCGAGGTCTCGGTCGGCCCCGTGCTGGTCACCACCGCGCTCGCCGCCTCGGCTGGCGCCCTGTCGGCCGCGGTGGTCAGCGCGGTCCGCTCGGGCGGCAAGACCGACGTCTCGATGGTCGGCAACGGCATCCTCGCTGGCCTGGTGGGCATCACCGCCGGCGCCGACGTCGTCGACCCCTGGGCGGCGATCCTCGTGGGCATCGTCGCCGGCGTGGTGGTCTCGGTGTCCATCCCACTGGTCGAGCGGCTGCGCATCGACGACGCGGTCGGCGCGTTCAGCGTCCACGGGGTGGTCGGCGTCCTCGGCACGATGTGGGTCGGGTTCTACGCCAACGGCACCGGCGATGTGACCGGGCTCCTCTACGGCGGTGACCCCGCGTTCGCCGCGGTGCAGATCCTCGGGCCCCTCGCGGTGACCGCCTTCGTGGCCGCCGTCACGGCGGTGGTCTGCATCGGGCTCAAGTCGGTCGGGCTGCTGCGGGTCAGCGAGGAGCACCTCGAAGAGGGGATCGACGTCTCCGAGCACGGCATCGGTGGCTACCCCGAGGCGGCGCTCGAGGGCGCCGGCAGCAGTGGGGGAACCGCCGGCTGACCGCTGCGCGTGCCCGCCGCGCCGGTGGGCACGACGCTCGCCTCCGCTGCTCGGCGCACGGCTCGGCGGGTGCGGCAACG
>SL_8KL_010_SEDDRAFT_10001278_pt1 | contig 21781 bp, 15 predicted proteins | sample SodLakKL_010_SED_4_FD_11160 | JGI IMG/M metagenome (IMG submission 11160) | reverse complement strand
GCTATGATCTCTTCTCTGGTCCAATCTCCTGGTTCCAGGTTGATATTATTCATCCGCACCAATGGAAGGTTTATCCATCCTTGTGCACGCATGTTACCGCTGACCTCTACGCCCACTCTTGCCGCCCCTTCTCTGGAACTCTGATAACCAACGAACAATCCGTTCTTAACCAGATCCACCTTTCTTGCCTTCACTCCTTCATCGTCGTATCCGAAGGTTCCCAAGCCCTTTGGAGCGGTGGCATCGTTTACAAGAGTGACGATGTCGGAGCCATACTTCAGCTTGTTCAATTTATCCGGAGTCATAAAACTAGTTCCCGCATAACTAGCCTCAGTCCCCAATACTCTATCGAGCTCTGTAGGATGGCCACAACTCTCGTGTATCTGAAGAGCTAGTTGCCCGGGATCGAGTATAAGGTCCATGTTGCCAGAAGGACACTGTTCCGCCTCCAATAGTGCCACAGCTTCATTCCCCATCTGTTCCGCGTTACCGATAAGATCGAGTTCCTCTATGTATTCGTAACCCTCCGAGTGAAAGACGCCACCGAACGAGTTAGGATAACTCCTTCTCTGCATATCTTCACCATTAGATGCCGTGGTACTGATACCGGCACCGCATTGTATGATCTTCTGCTCTATCATAGCCCCTTCTGTGGATGCAAACCATTTATCAAAATCCCAAGCCAACATGGTAGCATTAGAAACCTTGATTCGGTCGTCCACTTTTAACCTATCTTCAGCTTCCAAAAGCAGTTCAAGTTTCTCTTCAAGAGGCTCATCGAAGGGATTCCTTTTGTATTCACTAACGTATCTATCTTCATATATTTCTACTTCAGCAAGATCGATCTTTTCAGAAGCTATCGAGGACGCTTTAGCGATCTTTAGAGCCCTATCCACCGCTTTTTCTACTCCCTTCTTATTAAGTTCTGAAGTCGAAGCGAACCCCCAACCCCCTTTCAATACTCTTATTCCTACGCCCCTACTATCATCATCTTTGATGCTTTCGACGGAGCCGTTCTTAACGCTGATATTTTGAGTCTTGATCTTGGAGATACGTATGTCTCCGTAATCCAATCCGAGACCGTCCATCTTTTGAACACCGTGTTCGACTAATTCCTGCATGTTTGCACCCGCATGCATAAGTTGATGCGTTTATAAATAGGTTTTGGGAATTACCCATGAAAACTATTTAATACCTCTTCCTTGCTAAAAGGTTTGATAAACATGATCGAGGTATTAGATACGCTTAGCTTCAAAGAAATCTTGGGATATTCGATTAGGGCTGAAGAGAAGGCTTATGAATTTTACACTAGATTGGCAGAGAAAACAAAAAGCAGTCTGGTGTCTTCAAGATATGCCAGTCTCGCGGGCGACGAAGAGATGCATAAGCGGGAACTGCTAAAACTACACGAAAAGTTATTTGGAGATCGAAAGATCGAAGTGCCTGATAAGGAAGGTCTTCCACCCCATGAAGGAGATGTCCCCATTGAAACCGTCCGTAATCTGGTAGAATCCTTGGAAGCGGCCATAGAAAATGAAAGGAACGCGTACAAGATATACAAATATCTAGCCAAGGAAAAACCTAAACACAACAAGCTGTTCCATTACTTAGCCCTGATGGAGAAGGCACATGCAGAATCCCTGACCGACGAGTTAAAACTCTACCAGGGTGTGATGAGCCAAAAATCCGATGTAGCCTCGTTACCATACGACGTGATCGATAACTTCGAGATCGAAAAAAGACTTCAGCAGTGAACCTTTCCCGGGGCTTCAGCCCCCGATCTTTTTATTGAACAGTTCTCGCAGATGGGTGAAAGGAACGCTCCCCGCATAAAGTATAGTGTCGTGGAAGAACTTCTCTGAATACTCATCCCCCATGTCGTCTTTCACTTCNTTCTTNAGCTCCATTATCATNTGCTTTCCCAGTAGATAGCTCAGCTGGTAGGCAGGGTTCTGNGTATATCTTTTGACCTCGGCNACTGCNGGTGCNNTCTCAAGACCNACGGTATCCATAAGNTATTCNACAGCCTCTTCAAAGNTCATCTTNCCNGNACTCAGTTNGACATCNACNATTATCCTNGCNGCNCTCCAAAGNATGTCCCTATTCTGGACTAGTCTTGCTTCAGGTGTATCGTCGAAACCATGCTCCTTCATCATCTCCTCGCAGTAGTGTGCCCAACCTTCTATGGTTTCCACGGCGTGTGANAAGGTGATCAGAAGATCTTCAACAGTGGTGGCACACGATATCTGAAGATGATGTCCGGGATACCCCTCGTGGACAGTTGTGTTCCTAACATCCCAATACGACATCTTTTCCCAACCGTGGTTTTGGGGTGGTGTTACAAGATATATACCTTTCTTGATATCGTCATATTTAGCCGGTCCCATGTAGGCCGCATAAGGGATTATATGCCTCAAATAATCCGGCGTTTCGGTCACTTCGATCTCTTCATCTTCAGGGATGGTACACAGATCCTTCTCGATGATGAACTCTTTTGCCTCTTCCAATCCCTGACGATACCAATCTAGTGCTTCCCCAATGTTTGATGGGGTCTGAGATGTGATGTCCTCTAAAACTTCCCAGGTGCCTTTATCGGGATCTATCTCCGCAGCATACATATCCATATTTTTCCGGGTTTCTTCTAGATACCTTTCCCCTAACTCCAGTATTTCTTCCGCGGTGTAACCCAATTTTCTCTTTTCGAGCAGTTCGTCGAACAGTTCTTTACCTATGGTGAACTCATCTTCAGCTTCCTGTCTTTTTTCTTCGAGCCAGACGCCATACTCCTCAAGTGCCTGGTCCGCCCTATCTATGGATTTGCTGAGTTTTTTTAGGGTTCCCTCATCGACCTCTTCTTTCTGAGACATGATCAGTACTAGTTTGAACAACATAGGCAGTTGTTCGACGGATTCCAGAGCCATATCAACCCAAAGTCTTACCGGATCTATCAGCGAGGATTTGGATGATTCGATAAATTCTGGGATCCCATCTATCCTGCCGATTATACTTTCTAACCGTTCTTGGAAGGGTGCGAAATCCCGTTTCAACAAAGGAAATATCGCACTCCCGATGACCGAGGGAACGGATGGATTTTTTTTCCACATCTCTATCTTCTTCTCGCTGAACAGCATCATATCGAGTACATGGATCCCCACTTCTCTAGCGAATCTATTTTCATCTGAAAGATCTCCCGGATCGAAGGACCGCAATTTTTCTTTCGCCTCCTCGATAAGTTCGATATCCTCTCGATGCTTTTGATAAGACCCGTCTGGTAGAAGGTGGTCGTATTCGTGTATACCTAGGTGTGTTGCAAAATGTGGATTCCTCTCTACCAATGTATTGAACAGTTCTTGCTCGAATTTTTTGAAATTCTCGTCAGACATGATGATATCGCCGTATATCTCCAACAGAAGGGCGTTAATATTTTTTTCTCAAGGATTTGATATCATAGGTTCCTCGATGTCCATCCCACTTTTTACACGCTTCTTCGACTTCGAATTCCCATTCGAAGTTAGGAGCGTCCAGCACAAAACTTTCGTATTCTCCACCTTCACCAGCCACGTTTATACCATACTTTTTCTGCAGTGTTATCAACTCATCCAAACATCCGTGGTCTATCTCACGGCCTAACCAAGATTCGTTAAGACCTAGTGCTGCGGCGCCCACTATAATACAACGGAAACCATCCTTCAACAGGGTTTCCATGAGCTCCAACTGGTCCATCCCCCACAACGGTGAGATCACATCCATACTTCTTTTTTCAGCGATCCGTTCTATCCTATCCCTCTGATACCTGGAAGCGACCGCACCGGTTATGACCCCCTCCACCTCAACAGAATCGATGGCATTTTCAAGGTCTTTGAGTTCTTCTTCCTTTTTTCCCTCGGATTCCTCAAGTATCAACGGTATATCTAGGGACTCTGCAAGCATGGGCACATGGTCTAGATTTGGTCTGTGAAACATGTATGAGTCGTTTCTTTCAGGGAAGACGGTTATAAGATACTTTACATCGATCCCATCCTGCTGTGCCATCCAAAGGGCAAGGGTCGAATCTTTTCCACCGGAGTATAAAGCAGCGTAGGCCATATTCACCAATCGATTAAAAGGTTTAAATATGTTCTTGATTTAAAGGAGTCTATGGAAGTCGTATTCCATCCCCGCTACATGGACCATCGTCATTTTCGAACGCATCCCGAACGTCCCGAGAGATTAGAAGGGATACTGGTCAAACTAGAATCATCTTCCCTGCTAGATACGATCAAGACACCTGTTGATCTGGATGATGGTACTCTATCTTTAGTACACACTGAAGATTATCTTAAGACCCTTGGATCCATGAAAGATGACTACTTGGACGGCGGCGACACTTTTGTTTCCGGTGAAACCTACGAGATCGCTAGGATGGCGGTGGGCGGTTCTATCCGGGCGGTGGAAGAAGCGTTAGATGGTAGAGACAGCATGGCTCTACTTCGACCTCCAGGTCATCATGCCGGGTCAGATTACGGAGGCGGGTTCTGTTATCTCAACAACATCGCCATCGCTGCCAGACACACCGGCTTTGAGAGGATCGCCATAGTGGACATAGATTCTCATCATGGAAACGGTACCAGCGATATATTCTATCGCGATCCATCTGTTCTTTATATCTCCACACATCATCATGGTATATATCCTGGAACCGGGGTAGCTTATGCAGTGGGTGAAGATCAGGGTCAGGGGTACAACGTCAACATACCTTTTCCTGCAGGTGCCGGTGACTCGTCATTGGATTCCGCTTGGTCTCGCATAATAGAACCGATCCTCAGACAGTATTCCCCTGAGATGATATTGGTTTCTCTAGGGACCGACGGACACTACGCTGACGTGATGACGGGACTTTCTATCTCGAGCCAGTGCTATATCAACACCTGTAAGAGATTACAAAAATTATCTAGTGAGATATGTGATGTTGGTATATCCTTCATGCTGGAAGGTGGATATCACATACCCTCTCTCGCCGAGGTGATCGCCGGTGTGGTAAGTCGAGAGGATATAGAACTGGAGTTCACTAAAGTGACCGACAATGATATGGTTGGAGAGCGTGCCATAAACGACACGGCCCAAGCTTTAAGCAAACATTGGGATCTCTAACCCACGTACTTAGGATGCTTCCTCTTGTAGTCCACCCTCATCTCCTTCTCTTTGAATACCTGTCTTCTCATGCTCTCAAGACCAGCATCAAGGGCCTTCATGATGTTCCAATCGAATTCTTTTGTGTAGAACATGCCGTGGTCGGTCTGTAGTCTCAACCTAACACTGTATTTGGTCTCCTCACCTTCTTTCTGATGACTCACCACATGAACGTTCAGAACCAGAGGTTTTACAACGTTGGCGAACTTCTTAAGATATTTCTGCATGATATCGTACATCACATCGAACGTTTCAGGCTCCTCCTCCAGTCCAGATATCTGGACATAAACATGATCGGACTCTCGGAAACTAGCGATGGTTTCTATCATATCGACCTGTGTTATTATCCCCTTTACATCTCCTTCGTCGATGGCTACCAATGTAGATATATCATTATTGGACATCTTTTTTGCAGCTTCTATTATCCCCTCGTTCGGAGAGGTGGTTATGGGATTATCGATCATGATACTCTTGACTTCCATATCTCTACCGGGAGATTCCTTTTCTCCGGATCTCTCCCCCCTAGCTTCTCTTTCCATGGGCTTAAATGTCTCATTGATTATGTCCACAAGACCGATCATCCCGGATAGCTTTCCATAGTCGTCCATAACCGGTACAACTCTTTCATCCAGTGAACGCATTATATTCTTAGCCTTGCTGACGGTATCCCTCTCTTGTATGGTCGTAGGGTTTGGCGTCATAACATCTTTGACATATATCTTATCGAGGTCTTCGATATCAGGTATCGCCCTGGTGATATCGGTCCTAGCGATAAAGCCCACATAGTCGCCCCGGTTGTTTTTTACAGGTATCCCACGCAGAGCCGATGAAAGCAACATCTCGCAAACGTCAACCACCGAGTCGTCCTCTTTCACCGCCGGTGGTTTCGACATCACATGTTCGAGTTTAGTGGATAAAGGCAGATGCCTTCTTCTGATGAACGTATCATCGGTCACTATCCCCACCACACCCGCTTTATCTTCCGCTATCAACACTTCTGAGATGTTGTGCTTCTTCATGATCCCGATGGCATCCGAAACGGTCTGATCGAATCTAGCAGTTATCAATTCTTTAGTCATCACATCCCTGGCCTTAATATCATCTATTCCCGCCATAATATCTCCTTCTAGTCGTTATGTAGTGATACCCATAATGTCTGGAAGGTATATAAAAGAATTGTCTATACCTTCGGGAAATGTTAATAAGGAAAAGGTAAGATATAAGAGAACACCATGGCACGCATACTCAATCTCATCCTTCCGATATTGATAGTTTTCGGACTTATGGTGGTTCCAGTTAACGCTCACCCCGATCTTGAGATATCCTTTGAAGACGCAGAGGGGGATGTAATCGATGAAGAAGGATATCAGGTGAACCATCCTGATGTTGATATAATCGAAGTCGAAACCTACCTTGAAGGCGAGATGCTCAACTTCGTCATGCGTGTGGCTGGGAGTATACGTGGATATAGTGATGATTATTCCTACATGTTCTACGTATTGGAGGAAAAAGAAACTACTATCGGTGAAGCTGTCGTCACGGTAGGTATAGGTGGTGGACAGGCGTTTTATACGACTGAAGACTTATCCAAGGAAGAGACATCATACGAAGTCAGTGAGTCTGAATTGATCATATCCGTGCCTATAGATGTGTTTGAAGGTCTCTCTGATTTTCACATTTATACTTTAGCGAATTATCGAGATCCGCATACACCCCATAGAGCCATAGACAATGCATATTCCTGGCAGGAGCCACCAGATGACGATGTACCACCACCTAACGACGAAGTACTCAACGGGGATGATAACGATACCCCTTGGATCGGTGTGATCGTCACACTATTTTCGATCTCTGTAGCGGTGCTTTTGAAAAAGGGGAAAAAACAATTCTTTTAGTAGGAAAACGGTTTAATAACCCCAACCCGCTTCCCATTCAAGGTGCTTAAGATGAAAGAAGATGTAAAATTCATATATGAACAGGTGGACAAACACCACGAGTGGTTCTCGAAGTCGATCCCGATGATCGCGTCGGAAAACATAATCAGCCCGATGGCTCGTGAACTGTTGATCAGCGATTTCCATGATAGATATGCAGAGGGTGCCCCTGGTGAAAGATACTACCAGGGTAACATATATGTGGACGAAGTTGAGATCAGAACTGAGAGACTGGCTAAAAAGCTCTTCGACGCGGAATATGCAGATGTAAGACCTATATCCGGTACGGTAGCCAACATGGCGGTTCTGATGGCATTCGGAGGACCGGATAAGAAGATCACATCCGTGGATGTATCCTCCGGCGCGCACATAAGTAGCGCCCCGTTCGGTGCGGTGGGCCTCCGCGGCATGTCGCCTATCACCTATCCTTTCAACGTCGATGAGATGAATATCGATGTAGATGGAACCCGTAAGATGATCCTTGATGAGAAACCAGACATCGCCCTCTTCGGTCAATCAGTTTTCCTTTTCCCCACACCATTAAAGGAACTGGAGGATGCTTTCCAAGAAGTAGGTTGTCACGTTTGGTACGACGGAGCCCACGTCCTTGGTCTGATCGCTGGTGGGGAATTCCAGGACCCCTTGAAGGAGGGTGTTGAAGTCATGACCGGCAGTACACACAAAACATTACCCGGACCCCAGCACGGTATGTTGGTAGCTAATCCAAGCAGCGATGAAGCACGCGATAAATTGTTCTGGTCTGTGTTCCCGGGTGTACTTTCGAACCATCATCTACATGCAATGGCTGCTTTAGGTGTGAGCCTGGCCGAACATATGGATTTCGGTAAGGAATATGCCAAACAGATCATCAAGAACGCTAAGGCACTAGGTCAGGCACTTTATGAGCGTGGTTTCGATGTCATATGTCCTGAAAAAGGCTTCACCGAGAGCCATACCATCGCCATGGATGTTAGGGAATACGGCGGTGGTGAAACCTCTGTTGAAGAGATGGAAGAGGCCAACCTGATCGCCAACAAGAACTTGATGCCCTGGGACGATGTGGATAGTGCACAGGAACCAAGTGGTATACGATTGGGCAGTCAGGAACTCACTCGGTTGGGTATGAAGGAATCTCACATGGACGAAGTGGCTGAATTCATGAAGCGAGTGATAATCGACGGTGAAGATACCAGTAAAGTGGCTAAAGACGTTGAGGAGTTCAGAAAGGACTTCCAAGGCATACACTACTGTTACAAAGAAGGAATGCCGGCCCACGAACGGTTCAAATTCCTGGACCGTTACTAAACCCTTTTTTTTACTTTATATGCTCTTTGTACTTTTCTGCAGAGAGCAACTCTTTTATTTCTTCTTCATCCGAGTACTCGATGACAGCGATCCATCCTTCTTCATACGGATCTTCGTTGATAGTTTCAGGTGCATCTTCGAGGTCATAATTGACCTTGACTATCTTGCCGGAAAGGGGTGAGAACAGATCAGAGACCGTTTTAACAGACTCCACAACACCTATCATATCTCCCTTCTCCACCTCATCGTCTTCTTCAGGCAACTCTACATAAACGATATCTCCCAGTTCTTCCTGGGCATAATCACTGACCCCGTACGTAGCCTTTTTTCCGTCTAACTTGAGCCACTCGTGGTCCTCTGTATATTTAAAATCTTCGGGCACATCGACCATTTAAACACCACCTTCTAAAAGAGTCATCCGATATTTAAGATATTCGTATCTCCCTTTGATCATCGTTATACACTACGAGAACTCCTGCACAAGAAGATACCTGCGTATATCTACACTGGATCGACCTATCTCTCAATGCCGTACAGAACTCATCGGCAACGATGTAGTGTTCGCTGTCGTCCCATTCTTCCAAGTTCCTTTTCCGACAATGCTCCCTGTCTTTACTATCCTTGAAAGATACATCCCCGATGATGATCGTTCCCTCTTCTGTTAGTAACTCCTTCAGGGAACAGATCAGTTCGATCTTTTCATCGTCTTCCAGATTATGGAACGCATAGGACGAGATAATATTATCAAATCTCTCGTCACACAATTCATCGGGGATCCCGTCCTTGAGATCCTGTACATAGAACTCTGAATCCGGCATCTTCTCTTCAGCCCGCTGGATCATCTCCGGCGAAAAGTCCACACCGACGATCACAGCCTCTCTTTTGTACAATTCATAACTCAACAGACCTGTTCCTACTCCTAGGTCTAATATCTTCTTCCCCTTCACTCCATCCAAAGTATTTCGAACAAACCTCAACGTTTCGCGGTAACCTTCGAATGGATATCCCCTCTGCTGATCAATAGAGACATCATAGTCTTCAGCCCATTCGTCGAAACCCTTATTATCCATCAAAACCCAGATCACTCCTCTCTAGTATCATAAACTATCTTACCGTTTACAACGGTCATGAGTACATCGATATCTCGTAGGTCGTTGGATTCCATGGGATTTTCTGAAAGGACTACGAAATCGGCGGCTTTGCCTTCTTCCATAGCTCCAAACTTATCTTCGTCTTTACCTGCGTAAGCGCTGCTCTTTATGTAGCATCGAAGAGCGTTATATACAGATATACGTTGTTCGAGTATAGGATGGTTGACGGCGGAAAAAACACCGAATAAAGGTGACATGGGCATATTGTCAGAGCCGAACGCCATCTCAACCAGTGATCGTTGTATATCCCAATAGGGATTACATTTTTTCAGCCTCTCCTCACCCAATCTCCTGGAGTTCATACCGTTTTTGCGAGACCACTGGTATGCAAAGTTAGGTTGTGCTGAAAGGACTAATCCCAGATTCCGGATCCTTCTTATGTGGTCCGACGACGGCATCTCTGCATGTTCGATCCGGTGTCTGAATTCTCTACAATCGTCCGACGCCATTTCATAGGCGGTGATGAGTGTGGATATCGCTCGATCACCTATGGCATGAGCCATCAGTTGGAAACCACGCTGTTCAGCATCGCTGATTATCTCCTCTATCTCTTTTTGTTCGAGCAGCAGAATACCTTTGTTACCTGGATCATCTGCATATTCTTCTTCTAGTGCCGCTGTCTTTCCTCCCAGGGAACCATCTACAAATATCTTCAGACCTCTTAAAGCAAGGTATTCGCTATTCTCCATGGGTTCCAAACCGTCTGATTCATCGTTTAGGATGTAACCTCTGACCCGAAGGTTCAGTTCTCCCTTTTCATCCAAGACCTTGTACGTTTCCCAAGCCTCGCGATCCATGACTTCGTGAATGCCTGTAACGCCATATGAATGTGCTTCTTTGATAGCCTTCTTGAGCACTTTCTCTTTTCGCTCCTTATCGCCATCTATCCGATCACTCAAAGACCAAAGAGCGTCCTCTTTCAACAACCCCTTTTCAGCGTCAACATACTCGTTGGAATCGTCAACCATCTCTAGTACCTTAGAATTCACAACAGCGATATGTCCGCACACTCGTTTTATCATGATATTATGTTCAAGGGATATTTCGTCTAGGTCCTCCTTGGTAGGTAATCCTTCTTTCTTCCATTTTGTTTCGTCCATCCTACTTCCGATGACCCAATTTCCCTCTGGGGTATCCTTAACTTCCTTTTCCATGTAGTACATGGCTTCTTTGAATGAATCCGTCGACGACAGATCGATGCGATCCATGTCCAGTCCCATGCCCAGGAGATGTGTGTGTGCATCGATAAAGCCGGGTAAAACGGTGTAGCCTTTCAGGTTGATGAGCTCTTCGCTCGTTTCCATTATCCTATCATAATCACCTATGGCGGTGATCCGACCGTCTTCTACCATGAATCCATGGAACGTTTTCGACCTCCCAGCTAAAGGGATCACATCACAATTGATGAAACCGGTTTTCATCGTTATCCCCCCTAGACACCTCACAGATATTCCTTCAAAGTTTCGATCGTATCCGTAACTGTGCTAAAAATATCGTCTAGGTCCACTTTTCTTTTCACTTTTACCGTAACAAGTGCAGTCGGACCTCCGTTGAGTATCAATATCTTAGACTTCTTCAGCTCAATTATAACATGAAGCAGGTCTTCCTCGAGTTCTGATGTAGCTGTTTCAGCAGCACCCAAGAGGATTGCTGCCATGGCCACATAGGTTTCACGGTGTGCATTATCTGGTACATTTCCTGCGATATGCATACCACTTCTAGAAATGAGGGTGACCTCTTCGATGTCCGGATGCTCTTTTAAATCATGTAACGACTTTTCGATTGGATTGGTTAGAGGCATATTGACCACGACCTCGTATAATAAGGTGGATATAGCAATCATGTAAGATGATTATAAACGTTTTCCTTATTTTTTGATTATTTTCTATCGCTATTCGATAAATCATACTTGCATTCAAGTGACCAGCCGTTCTCCTTCATTTTCATAATCCAGATGTTTTTCACATTCTATGATATCTTTTACCGCCATGGCAGTCCTCCAGGCATCATGATATGTATTGTACAATGGAGAGAAGGCTATACGAATGATATTGGGAGGTCGATAGTCAGGTATGAAACCCCTTTCTCTCAGCAGTGAACTGATAGCACCTGCGTACTCATGAGTCAAGGCAACGTGGCTGCTCCTCCGTTGCGCATCTTTGGGTGTGACTATCTCGATACCGTAACTAGGTCCATCCATCAGACATTCCACTAGATCGATGAAGTAATCTGTCATCTTCATAGATTTCCTTCGCATCTCGACCAGACCTGCTTCATCGATGATCTCCAATGAACCTATCAGGGCCCCGCTCCCCAATATGGACGGAGACGAAATCTGCCATCCTCCTGCACTCTCTTCGTGGATGAAGTCCAAGGAAAGTTCGAACTGTTTATCTTTTTGGTAACCGAACCACCCTTTCAGTTTTGGCTCCTCCTGAAAGTGATCTTCGTGTATATACAAAAAGGCGGAACAACCTGGCCCTCCGTTCAAATACTTGTATCCACACCACATAGCATAATCAACCCCCCATCCATGTAGGTCATGTGGTATGACCCCTGCGGAATGGCTGCAGTCGAATCCTATGATGATATCTCTTTTGTGTGCCTCCTTGGTCAAGTATTCCATATCTAAGAGCTGGCCACTTCGGTACAAGACCGATGGAAGATGTGCGATACAGACATCCTCTTCCATCATATCCACGATCCTATCCTCATCCAATGTATGCCCGTCGTCGCTGGGTACCATCAGTAACTTATCATTTGGATCGTATCCCTTCAATTCTAATATACCTTCCAGTGCATAGATGTCTGACGGGAAATTTAACTCATCGGCCAGTATCTTATCTCTACCTTCTTTGGGTTCATACAAGGTGGACACCAGTGAATGTATGTTCACCGTGGTTGTACCTGTGGCGATAACCTCTTTCGGTTTTGCACCGACCAGTGTCGCCATCCTCTCACCGAGAGTTTCCGCCAGAAAGAACCAAGGTATCTCTCCACCGGTCCAACCCTCTATGGCGAGCTCCTTCCACTCATCTTTCAACGAGTCCAGCCATTCCTCTCCTTTTTTGGATAGCAATCCCAAGGAATTACCATCAAGGTATACCTTACCCCTTGGTATATAGAACTCATCTCTAAAGTGAGATAGCTCGTCATCTTGATCAGCGATGAGTGCATGGTCTTCTGACGTTTTCATGGTCTGAGGTGAGGGGGTGACGCCGTAATCAAGTTTATGGTTTACCCAAAGTAGGTGATACATCACACACACCAGTAAACAGTCTCATCGCCTTCAACGAATATCCAGTAGCCTTCACCTATGTTGAATGAAAATCCTTCAACGTCGTCTGTATACGATACCATATATTCAGCGGAACTTTCATGGTAGCCTATGCTGGAAACCTCATCAGGTAGATCACCGAGATATTCACTGTAGCCCACCATGTTCCATCCTGGATTCAGTGGTATGCATATATCATCCATAACGTACCCGTTCACGGTCAGATCAGCATGAGAATCCAACTTTATCCATATACCCATCTCATCGTCGATGAACTCAAGATCATTGAAGTGTTCATCTCTTCCGGGCACATAACTCTTCCAGCGTTGATAGTTGGAATCATAAAACATCACTCGGGAATATTCACCCGGGATCCCATCTTCAGGACAGTCCAGTATGTCTTCGATCGATGTTTCCACCGGTAAAAGTCCCATTGAAATAAAGTTCCAACCTTCACCCAAACTCAAGACTTGTTCCTGTGTTTCAGGCGCATCCTGTATAGTCAATGAGGAAACTATGTAGGCTTCGTAATCTCCTACCTCCGCTACTATTCCTACTTTAGCCTGATAATCGTCGGAGGGCGTATTATCTTCCACATCTGGTATCTCTATATCGATGGTGAAAAATCCATCTGAGTCGGTGACGGTCTCTTCATGAACGTCCGCCATGGGTATGCTTATACCTACATCTTCCGCAGAGTGATCCGGAAAAGTACCGCTGACTGTGATGGTCTCTCCGACGGAGCCCTGTGCAGGATCTAAGGACATAGTGTTCGAGCTCTCTTCTATGTGGTAGTCCTCAAGAACTCGGATCCAGTCGACTTCTTCCAAATCTACAACTTCTTTCACGTAACTCTGTACGTCTCCGTTGTAATGTCTTATAATGGTCCCTTCATCATCCCCGATTATCTCCTCGGTTATAACGGCACTTTCGAAACTTCCAGCAGGAACTTCGACCACTTCGCTTTCACCCGATATAGACACCACCTTATCTAGATCCTGTGATTCATCATGGGTCTCGTTATCATCTACGAACCCACCTACTTTTACGTGTGTGTATCCTTCTGAATGTAATGTGTTGTTCGCCCAGAACTCACCATCGAATGTGATCGGAAAATCATAATTTTCAACCACGGGGTCGTTGGAGTTAGTGTTCATCATTGTGATATCCATACCAAAACCCATGGCAGATCCATCCATTGACTTGAACTGTTCTATTTCCAGCACGCCGAGGTCGTCCATCCTACATATCAGATGCCCTTCGGAATAACCCCCAGTTATGTCGTAATCGACATCAGCTGATCCAGAACCAGACAGTACTTCACCCTCTAAATCCAGTACGTACATAGGTGTCATGATCCCGTCAACCTCGAAGTGTTCTATCGATGAAACCGTGTATGTCATCCGCTCTTCGAGATACAGATCTTGATCAGTCGAGTTTACCCAAAAGTGTTGATGATATGTCCAGTATGTACCTATCTCCCACGTAGGCACGTCTAGATCACCCAATTCAGTGTACATCAATCCTTCAGAAACGGGTCCGTTTTCATATACCTCATGGGACATCCCCATCACGGTAAATATCGATACCGTCATAAGAAGTGCAGCCATTATCACGCTCGTTTTCTTCATTTTAGCAAATCTCCTTGGACAAAATGTTGTTTTCACCGTATATAAGCGCTTATACTACATGTATGGGTTTCATATTTATAGGGTGTAAATGGAATATCTATCGATGTCTACCTTTGATAGACCCTGTTCAGATAAGGCAGCTAGGAGGAACGATCCTTGATCAAAATTTCAGGTTCGATGATATCAGACAATCCACGTAAGATAATCGTCTTAACCATTGTAATAACTATCATATTAGGATATTTTGCTTCGAACATGACAACGTCCACTGACGAGGAGTTGTTCTTACCGGACACTGAAAAAACTCTGTTTATGAACGAGGTGGAGGATAATTTTGGTGCCGCTGAAGATTTCATCCAGATCACTACTGTATCCGATGGTAACAGTTTTCTGACCGTCGATGGCATGGTGATGTTTCTACAGATCGAGGAAGAGATAAAGAGAGACCCGTCGATCTCTCCATCACTGGTGGATACAGTCATGACCGAGGATGGAGTATACTCACCAGCAACGGCTATCCTCACAGGTATATGGCTCCATAGGGCGGAGAACGAATTGGTTGAATCATTAGAGGGTAGTATCGACCCCATAAGGGATTATTCATTCAACAACCAAACCAAGTTTTATCGACTGATGCTCAATTCTACATCTGCCTGCAGAATGCTACTAGAAGAAGACGATAGATATGTTGTAGAGAATGCAACCCTATTTCTAAACTCCAAATCACAGGTGATCTCCATGGGGGTCGAGGGTTGGTTACCCATGCAAGGATACGCTGAATCCTTGGATGATTCTGGGATCGATTTTTCCGAAGCCTTGGAAGTATTAGAAGATGACAAAGTTGACAATGATGAGAAGATAACCTATCTACAGTTCGTAGTTTCAGATATGGATGGTAAGGTCGAAGAATTCCCTGGTTTAGAGCATTTTGCTAACATGCTCAGGAGTATGAAGAACATACTCATCATCGATGAGCAGCAAGATCATCTATCTCAGAACGCACTTAAGATGGGTGTAGATTTTCTAAAGATATCTACCTTGAACATAGAAACCCCTCCAGAAACGTCCATGGATCTTGCTCAGGAGTCTGAGGAATTGGACCTGAGGATGAAGTTGGATATGTTGAATGAGATGGGCGACGAGGGGTTGGTAGACGAGTTCTATAGACTGAAGGATTATGATGAAGGTGAACTACTGGATATGGTGGGTTCGGCAACAGTACAAAACCATAGGTTGATGGATGAAATATCGGAAGCCGATATTGTACTCTATGACCTACTCGATGAGATATACATCACACAGGACCTCGTGGGATCTCCGGGTCCAGTAACTGAATACGGTTCAGTGATGGAAGATAATCGCACCCATCTATCCCAGGCGCAAAGCGATCTTCACTCTGTACAGATGGGACTCGAGAACACCAACGTTTTACCCGAAACCATTCACGAGATCAACGCCCTCATAGATATGACGTACATAAATGATGGCCGTTCAGAGATGGCCCTCTCTCTTGTGATGATCAATCCCCCCGGAGACATGGACTCGAGGGTATATACTCATCAGCGAGTCGAAAGCATCGCATCTATCGCCTCTCTAGATACTGTGGAGAAACGCGTATTCTCAGAGATATTGATGAACGAGGAGATAAATCAAACCACGAACCGTAGCCTAGAGGTACTGCTCCCCCTGGGTTTTGTCATGGTGGTCATATTATTGGCGCTGATATACAGGGATATAACGGAAGTTCTACTATCTTTACTATCTTTGGGCATGGCTATCATCTGGACTCTAGGCATAGGGGTCATGTTGGGGTACTCATTCAATCCGTTTCTGATTGCGGTACCCATCTTGATAACTGGTTTGGTCATAGACTACGGTATCCATATGGTGATGAGATACAGAGAAGAACGGTCCAAAGGAGGGGATCCCGGGATAGCATCCAGAACGACGGTTTTATCTGTAGGTGGAGCACTAGTTCTGACTACCATCACCACTGCTGTTGGCTTCATGTCAAATTTTTTCATCGGTATAGAGGTTGTCCAACAGTTCGGTATATTAGCGGCCGTGGGCATCGTATCCAGCTTTGTGATCATGGTAGGATTTTTACCTTCTCTGATGAGGATCATAGATGAGAGACGTCTTAAAGGGTCACATCACGAAGAAAAGAAAAAGGAAAACAAGGCAGAAAGGTTCATACTTCGAACAACCAAGGCATCTGCAAAAAAACCGATAGCGACCATGGTTGTTGTCCTACTTCTCACCTCCATCGCGGTCTATGGAGTCATGAACGTTGATACGTCTTTTGATATGATGGACTTTTTACCGACTGACTCAGCCCAGAGGGATAACATATTGTTCTTACATGACAACTTTGAAGTGACCGGTTCTTACAGCTATCTACTGATCCAGGGAGATCTAACCGATCAAAGATTTTTATACCGTTTGAATGAGTCGTTAGCAGAGATCGAGGACCACGAACTCGTTGCTTCGCAATGGGGTATAGAATCACCTTTATCTGTTCTTAGATCCCATGGAACCGCCACACCATTACATCCGGATTACGATGAAGAATTCGTTAAGATGTATAACAACGCGGATCTGAACGATGACGGGATCCCTAACACGAACTTGACTGTTCTTTACGACTATCTTTACAGCCAACCAGGCACAAGGAGAGATATCGAAAGGGTTATCACCAGCGATCATTCCATGGGGTTAGTCAGACTGCCGGACAACGCTGAGGCCTTATCATCGGACCTCTCCGCCGCTGAAGAATTGGAAGAAAGCGTGATAGCAGCTGCCTCGGTATTCGGTGAAGATCACTCTATAAAAGTCACTGGACATCATATGGTAAGTCATGAGGCAACCACCGTACTGAGGGATGCGCAGTTGAGATCTCTAGTGATCACCTTAGCCATCGTATTATCTTTACTTTCCATGGTATTTTTCGTTAAGCATAGATCTTTCATTTTAGGCGTAGTGACCACGGTTCCCGTGATCTTGGTCTGTGTTTGGATAATCGGAACTATGTATCTATTGGGCATATCTCTGAACGTTATGACAGTAACCATAACGGCCTTAACGGTAGGTATGGGCGTTGATTACTGCATCCATGTGACTCATAGGTTCATCGAGGAACGGGAAGATAACGGAGACCTATCTTTAGTGGTAGGTACCACTATCTCATCCACAGGCATGGCACTCCTAGGATCGGCGACAACAACGATGGTTGTATTTCTGCTGCTCTCCTCTTCAGAAATAGTTCCACTAGCTCAATTCGGTCTCATAACTGCTCTAGCGATACTTTATAGTTTGATAGTATCTTTGTACTTACTACCTGCGCTGTTGTCCATACTATATCGAAACGACTGATACTCACTGTTCCATAACCTTCTGGAAAGGCATCAACATACCTTCCTTAGCCTTCTCCATGATCGCCTTTCTAACCGGAGGTACGGCCATCATCGGTCTTAAAAAAGTATTCATCATCCTGGCTTTGAAATCCTTTTGAGGGAAGTCGTAAAGGCCGTTTTTCTTGTAGAATCTATGATCTTCGCTGAAAACGAAGCCCATGTTGTATATGAGGTCTCTAAATATCTTATGTCCCCCAACACCTAGGAAGTTCTCAGGTCTGGAAAAATCGTTCTCCATGGCCCAGCAAAGGTCCTTTCCCATCTGTTTTATCCCCTCTGTGGCATCCTCCATCTCATCGGTCACCACATCGACCATGTTCATCAATCCTACTTCCGGTATCGCTCGCAGAATCGATTGGAAATTGCTTTCCTGAGAAAGAGGGCCGGATATAAGGAAGCCGATCTGCTTGCCTTTGTTTACCGGTCTATGTCCGTTGAAGAATGACCGATCAAAGAACAGTTTCCAATGTGATGATAGGTACCTTCCTTTCATCTTACCTGCGAAGACGAATGCATCGGCGTTGTTGATCTTATCCCTTACAAACTCTTCGAAATCGTCGTTATAAACACATCTACCATCATGTGCACACTTTATACAACCTAAGCAGCCGCCGTGGATCTCTATTTCATTTATATTACAGACGTCTACGTTAACCGGCACACTTTTCACGAACACGTCGATCATCTGGTTCAAGTTCTTATCCTCTTTCTCAACATCTGTGAGTAAGACCACTCTACCTTCCTGCTTGATAGGTTCTATTTCAACCGGACCGATTTCAAAACCGTTCCCATTGTTTTCGATCAGCTTGTATCTTCTAGTTACATGAAGCCCTTCTTGCGCATATTGTAAAAATCTATCGAAGAAAAGGCAGAGACTCTCCCGTTTATCCTCCTCTATCAGGTCGAACATCGCCGCAGAGAACCCTTCTATGTAGTTCATACCTAGGTCCTCACTGGTCCCGTGTACGTAGTTATGGGCGGTATGATCGTAAAAGTGGGCCGATGTACTTATGGATGTTGAGTATTTACCTGCAAAGGCGGAGGTCAAATCCCTATCAACGACCATCTCTATGAACTTCTTTAGTTGATATGGTACCAAACACGTGTAAACGGGATATGCCCACATCACCGCATCTGATCTGGAGATGGTATCGACTAGATGAAGAAAATAGTCCTCATCCTTCACTATTTTATTTATCTTCTTTCCCACGTGGATCACCTGGAAATCTACCTCGTCAAAACGCTTTTCCAGGTATTTCACGTACTGCATCGTAACGCTGTATTTCGACTTCGGGCTACCGTTCAACACAACTACTTCCATATCGATTCCTCGCTTTCTTCTAGGTTTTCATCCCAACTTTGTTCTTCTACGTTCTCATCCCAGATTACTACTTCTAGGTTTTCATCCTCGCTTTTTACTTCTGCGTTCTCATCCAAGCTGTCTTCTTCGATATCTTCATCTTCGCTAGACACATCTTCTCGCTTCCTCTTACGGCGATAAAGGAATAACGCTACCGACGCGATGATCAGTACAATACTTCCTATCATCACATACATTATGGGGTTAGTCGAAGAGGGTTCCCTAACCGAGATGTCCCATCTTGTGGTGCTTTCCTCCTCTCCATTGGTAACCCTTGAGGTCACTGTAAACTCACCATTCTTATCTGGAGAGAACACGAACTCATCGGTCCCCGTTTCGACCAGTTCCCCGTTAACATACCAGCTGATCATAAGGTCACCACCACCCAAGCAACGGGCACTTATCGAGAACGATACGTCATCCCCGCCTTCTATCCTTGTGATATCCCTAACTGGTGGGTATCTGTTAGATATGATTGGCTCAAATGTATCTCTAATGGAAGCATTGAGTTGTATGCTTTTGGTGATTTCGGGTTGACTCATTGAGGTAAATAAGACCGTTATCGTGTGATCGGAGTTCGATTCAATATCATCTGGAACCTCTAAACAGAGAGTCAATGTAGCGGATGATCCCGCTTCCAATTCAAGATATTCTTCATCCCATGAATGGGCCCAGTTTTCTCCATCGAGTTCGAATTCGATGATATCGTCGAACCTTCCGCTGTTTCTAACATTCAGTTCGAAACGCATCTCATCTCCAGGCCTACAGTACACAACATCTTCTTCTGCATAGACTTCCATGTCATAATCCTCGACCTCACGATACTGGTGTTCATGATCCACCAGTACCATGTGCTTATCGAAAACGTTCAGTCCGGTTTCCTGGTCGAACATATCCTCCATTTGATAATAAACGAAATTACCCACATATCTCGAGTAATATTTTCTGAAGTTGCCTTCTGTTTCTTCATCGCCGTCCATGGCCCATCTGTCCGTGCCATCGAGTTCGATGACTTGGAGATCATCTTCTCCGATGGAGAACATCAATTCAGATACCGCCTCGATCTTCTGATTATGTTCTACCTTAAACACATTCTCCTCGTGCTCGTTATCCGGATAAGGTGAACCCGATGGTTCGAAAGAGGTGTACATGTCAGAGTATCTTTCGTATATCGCATTTCGTTCCCAGCTATTACCCAGTTCCATGGGCGAATTGAAGAAACTCTCTGTGAACGTCGTCTGCATGTGACTAGTATCTGTGATGTTTATATCGATCTCTATACCCACAGCGATGGATATACCGTCCATATAGTTGCGGAATTCTCCTCTAACTATCTCAAAGTCTCTCCTTCTGTAATACAGATTTCCATGGGTAAGTCCCTCCATCTCGAAATCTACCTCGCCCACTACACCACCTTGGTCGGTCACGCCTTCGATGATGGCTGTTTTACGGTATGAAACGTTGTACACCCTGTATGTTTCATCTCCCATATGTATCGTTTCTTCCCCCTCTACGGTGAAAGTGACTTCGCCTTCTTGATACATCTCCTGTATGGATGAACTGCTGGCGTTAAGATAGTATCTGTAAGTCCAACGGTCTCCTTCATTCCATGTTGGAACTCCATATGGAATCCCTTCACTGACGGAGATAGTCAACTGCATTTTTTCTTCCACATCAGGATCACCCTGAGATCGAAAGATGACTTCAAATGAATATTCTCCAGTTTCCGCATCATCCGGTACGTTGATCTGGAGTGAGCAATGCATCCTGTCTGAAGGTTCTAGATCTATAGCTTCATCTGTCAGAGTAGCCCACTCGTCTTCGTTCATCACCAAGATCGTGTCCTCTACATTTCCCTTATTCGTGACAGTGAACATGAATTCCAAAGAAGTATCGGTGCAAGTCTGTCTATATGTTGAATCGACTTCCACTTTTATAGAATATTCTCTTTCGATCACAGTCAGTTCTAAATCGAGTTCCTTAGACAGTCCTTCATCTCCAATGGAGGTCAACGTTACTGTGATATCATATCGTCCCGGAGGGACTTCGGTAGTACAGATATCGATCATAAACTCGACCTCTGATCCAACTTCCATTTCATCAGGATATTCGATATCCAGATGTGGTGAACTATCTACAGCTATCGATATCGTGTCTTTTACATCTCCGGTGTTCTTAACCGAGATGGTATAATCCACATCTGTACCCTGGATGACCTCTTTACTAACTTCATCTACACCGGCTTCAAAGTCGTAGTTTGATACATCCACCGTGGTATTCACGCTTCTTAAAATCTCATCACCAGCATCCGTTGCGAATCGTAATGTATCCATGTATACTCCTTCCTCGGCATCCGACGGAACATGGACCATCAAAGACACTTCTTTTTCATCACCTGTGTCTATCAAAACAGATCCATCTTCTATGGAAGCCCAACCGGATCCACCTTTTACTATCTCTATATATATCTCCATCTCATGATCATATCTATTTTCAACCTCGAAGGTATATTCTGCTGTATCTCCCGCAAGGACAGTCCTC
>SL_8KL_010_SEDDRAFT_10001277_pt1 | contig 21782 bp, 24 predicted proteins | sample SodLakKL_010_SED_4_FD_11160 | JGI IMG/M metagenome (IMG submission 11160) | reverse complement strand
TCCCTGCGCCGCCAGAAAGCAGAGCAGGTTAGTTGTTCCTTGAAAACTGATGCAGGGTTCAATGCAGATCAATCAGCGATCTGGGAAGAAATTGAATTTTCCTCCAGGAACCTGGGCACAGAGTCGCCTACCGGGGCAATGCACGAAACCTACAACAGCCGTGAAGATGAGGTGCGTAATCTGGTAGATAGCTTTGAATCTTTACCCGGGCAGGTCGGCATCGCCGTCTATATCAACAACCGCTTCAGCTGTCTCGATCTTTTCGACAAAAGCAGAACCTTGGAAAAACTCTGAACCAGGCTGCTCAAAAGCTACGCCGTCGAAGCGCTAAATACCAGGGGCCGCTCCCTAAAAAACCCCCACCCGGAGCCAAAAGAACTGAAAAAAGCTATTGAGACAAGTGATTACCTGGCATACCCTTCGGTCAGCATGGGCCAGGACCTGCGCTTGACAGGTTCTGGTATCATCGGTGCCGGCCTGATCGTCGAAGAAGAGCTTATTCATTTAAGCATATTCCCTGCCACCGAGAAAGGAAGGCGTAACCGAAGCAATATCGGGACTCCGCAGCAAAGAAGGCGCAGCATGAGCTAAACCAAAGACAGGCTCCCTTACCGAGAGGGCCTGCTTCCCTTTATTAAACAAAAATAGGGTTAAATAATTAATTTAGGTGACCGTTACCGGTATTTGCGAGGCAACTGAGCTATTATGTTATGTGTTATAATTTAGTTACATCGAGGTATAAACAATAAAGGATAACAGTTATGACAACAAGGCAATCTTTTCGCCAGATTTCGGAAAGCAGAGGCTTAAAGAAGCGCAGTTGCTATCAAAAGTTGCGTGGAATGTGGATCCTGCTATGGAAGCAATCCCTTATTCTGCTGATGAGCTTAATCCTGTTTAAGTAACGAGCATACCGGATTGTATCAACTGATCAATCGTTCTTAAAAGCTATAATCCAAAAACCTTAACCATCAAATGAAATGAGGGGAACTATGAAACTAGTTGATCAATCAATCACAAGCCAAGAGTTAAAAGAAATGTCAACCAAAATGTTTGACGGCCTTGTAAAGGCAGTTGTTGATATCGAAAGGGGAGTCATGGTTGTAGATGCTGAGATGCATGCAGATCAGGAAGATTACCTGCTGGAAGATGGCTCGGAGCAAAAAAGCTTGTGGGGTATAAATATTTACCCTGATCTGGAGGGAACAGAAAACTGGATTGAGTTTGATTCAATGATCAATCTGCGACCTTTACAGAATAACCGTTCACGTGACGTTGAAAGTCCTGAAATAAGAGAGAAAATACAAGCGGTAGTAGAAAAGCTGGTGATCAAATGACTATCCACAAAGACCTGGCTGCAGGACGTTGGTTTGAGCTTTCACTTATCGAGCAGCTGGCCAATATTGGCACAGATGTTGAACGTGCGATTCGTTGGAAGCATAAGGGCAATAAAGAATATTCCCAGGCTGCCTTCGAACGTGCGCTAGAACTAATCTACCTGACCGTGGAAGATCCTAAAAACAAAGGCAGATTAAGGGAAGTGCTGAGAGTTAGAGAGGCACTGATTGACTTCTTCATTTATAATAATAGCGAATATAATACCACTGCTGAGCAGTGGCAAAAATATTTTTACCAGTTTAATTATGCGGCGGCTGTAAACAAGGGGCGCTAAAGATGAAAGCAAAGTAAGATCCGGACCTTAAAACAAGCCAATCACTTTGCATCTCTTCGGGTGAATTTTGCCAGTTATCCTCATAACGATGAACTGGCGGGGCTATCTCTAGCCTTTCTTGTGCCGCCCGATTATGAGGAAGGCGACTGGCGAAGCTATGAATGGGAGCCCGGCATCCACTGGTAGACCTCCTGGAACCGCCGCACATAGATTATTCCTTATATATTAAATACAATGGGTCTGGTTTGCTATCCTGCTGCGGGGGGGAAACAAACACCCTGGCAAATAAACAAGCACTCTTCTCATTTCCCGATAGTGATTAAATATTTTTCTCAAATGGGTTTTTCTATGAATAAAAGCATGGATACTTAAAGTCTCACCATTAACCCTCTTTGTTCTTGGTAGACATCCACGCCCACTGTAACGCTGGTATCATCGGTGCCGGCCTGACCGTTGAAGAAGAGCTTATTCACTTAAGCATATCCCCCGCCACCGCGAAAGAAAGGCGTAACCGAAGCAATATCCAGACTCCGAAGGCGTAGCAATAGAAATAGCATTAATAAGACATGGTAGAGAACTTACTGATCTTAATGTCCGTTCCGAGCAGGACTGCTGTATTAAATGCTTAATTGTGTTTGGCAAGTAGGAATTACATAGTTCGGCAGCTAAAAAATACATAGGTAGGAAGGCTGATACGTTCAATTGAAAAATTGAGCCCCTAGTTGAATGATGGAAGGTGCACTTACTATGGCCAAGAAAGAAAAAAGCTTTTCCAATGAAATCCACCAGTTGTTAGTGACCGTTTCCAGGCACCTCTACCTGGACAAAAAAGGGGCCATAACCTACCAGAAAAAGCCTACCCGATCTATCAATTAGCTCAATTAGAACTTGCCTGGATGGCAATAAAATTACTTTGAATAATTCCGCACCTGCCAAAAAAATCAAAAAAATAGTAAGTTCAGTCGAAAGTGACACATATTTGTCCCTCCGGCTTGCTAGAATAAAACCCGTAAAGGTGAGAAGGAATTACCCCTGTTCAATAGAACATAATAAAATTAACGGCAGCATTGCGAAGGTCTACGCAAGGAATTCCTATCAACTAACTACAGCTTTAGTAAGAGTAATCAAAGACTATATATCCCTTTTATAACAACATTTTTAAGAACAGCTACTTTTAGATAGGTAATAAATAGTTTATTTAAATTTTTTAAGATGGAGTAGCTTTATTTATGATGGAGGGAGGTATGCGGAGGTATACAAATATAACCCGAGCGGTTTTGTTGATTGAGGTAAGGTGGATAGCATGGACCAGGGTAGGAAATATTTCTGTTTTTTCATGTCATAAAAAAAGAAAAAGGGGGTGGCCACTATAAAAAAAGGCAGGATGTAATATATTGTCATTGACTAAATATCTATTAGATGGTTTTATAATATCAACAGAGCCCACCACGCCTCTTAACAATGCGGACCAGGGTGGGACATTTTATTTCCGGAGATAAATATGGATAATGACAATGAAAAGAGCAAGATTAAGAAATCAGCCACCTTTAGGGAGCAAGTCAATTTATTAAAAAGCAGGAACCTGCAAATTAAAGATGAAGAGCAAGCAATAGAAACCCTTAGCAGAATCAATTATTATCGCCTAATCGGATACATACCCTCACTTAAGGAAGGTGATAGATTTTATGATGGGGTTTTATTTGATGATATCTGTATCCTTGATGAGTTTGATAAAAAGCTGCGCAGCATAATCATTGAGGAACTGGAAACAATTGAGGTTGCCTTTAGAACCCATATTGCATATTTAATTGCTCACAAATACGGGGCGGCAGGTCATGAGAATCCTGATAATTTCAGAGATTTAACGTATCATAAAAACATGATGCAGGACTTTCAAAAAGAAATAAACAGAAGCGATGAGATTTTTGTTCAACACCATGAGTCAGTTTACAATAGGGTTTTCCCGGTCTGGGTTGTTATTGAACTAACTTCCTTTGGTTTATTATCGAAAATATATAACAATATGAAAAAGGAAGATCAGGATAAAATCGCCAGTGATTATTATGATACAAATGGTAATTACATCAGAACTTGGTTGCATACTTTGTCAGTTGTTAGAAATATTTGTGCTCATCACGGAAGGTTATACGGTCGGCGGTTAAAAATTACCCCAAAGCTATTTAAAAAAACCATGAAAAAAGGAATTAAGAAAGATAATGTGTTTTCTGTGCTCCTCATTATCGGACGGTTCCTAAAGAATACAGAGAAGAGGGAAATCTTTATAACAAACCTTGCGGATTTAATTGAAAAAACGGAAAAAATAGATTTGAAACTAATGGGTTTCCCTGATAACTGGGAAGAAATACTTGGAAAATGTAATTTATAATTTATAGAATGAACATATGGTTAGTTGTTTTATTTTAAACTATTAGTAGCAGGCCCACAGCAGTGGCCTGTTTTTTATTGCCTCTTTTTTATAAATCCGTCCCGTTTTATAACCCCAGCAGCAAAGCAAAGGGTAAATAAAATAGAGGACTTGATCCTGTGCATTCATTTATGTTACAAGGAACACAACTATATTAATATTTGAAACTGTCAGACTGCTGTTTAGCAAGGAGGTTATTATAATCATAAATAAAAAAGTTTTTCTGCCAATCTTATTTTTCAAGAAAGGATTTATCTGTTTTCTTTAGAACTATAGGCCGAACTTATAAAAATTAAACCTACTTTAGTTTAATCTTAAGCTCTCTTTTTTAAATCTATGTTGGAATGAAAAGTGCAGCGCTTCTTGTGAACAGCACGAGCACCTTTGAAGTGACTACGATCTTTGATTTGACCGGAACTCCTGGCTGCCCATTAAAATAAAAGAAACTTTATAGCTGCTAGAGGAGCTTTAAAGATCAACAGTTTTCTCTATGATTTCTTTTAGAATATATCCAAACCCTGAACACTTTGCGTGAAACTGTCTGCCAAGCAGGATTACCCCAGGGATTTTCCAGGGATGCACCAGGAGATGTCCTGTTAACTGGGTAATTGAGGGGTATCCGTTGGCCTTAATATATTTTTTGAAAGGGATGGGGAAATTATCATGTAATCCGTCGCTGATTACCCTTACTACAACGTGCTCTATACCTTTTTCATTTAAAGTTTGAGCCAGATCCGAGCTTTCCATGTCGACAGCAAAAGCTTTTGTTAACTGCCCTACTTGGGTTTTATTACCAAATCCTGTCACAACTTGATTTGCTGTATGTAAAGGCTTATGCCAAACTTTGAACCCCGGTCGGGCTGCCTCCCCTGCCGTCTTTAGCACTTGATCTCTTAAAGTTTTACTTCCCTGCGTACAGTCCACAATGATATCTCCCACTTTGGATTGTATATTCAAGGCTCCGGCAGTACCGCTGATCAACACGAGTTTGGGGAAAACATATGACAGTGCTTCCAATAATGATTTTTTAGCTATTGGACCACCTATACCAGTGAAAAGAACCACAACATTTTGACTGTTATCACCTACCCCCAAAACGCCGCTCAAAAGGTTTTTTCGACCAGGGATAACTTCGCTTTGTTTTCGGAGGAGGCTGGTAAATGAAGCTAGTTCAAAAGGCAGGGATGCAGTTACAAGGACTGGTTTTTGCATGTGTGGACTCCTTTTTATATCAAGTGATAAATTTTATTTTGCTATTGATAAAACAAGCATTGGCAGGATGGTGCCAAGTGCCAATAGATAAAACTTAATGGATTCTTAACAGGGCTGACCATAATAATGATTTAAGGAGCGTTGGCTTTGTATTTTATATATATTAAAGACCGTTAAGCCAGATATAGTTAAGAGGTTCTATTTTCAAACTCCAATAAAATGGAACTGGTTTCTTCAGTTTAAGTCCGAATAAATAATGCTGAAAAAGAGGTAATGAAAGGCTAATACAGCACATTAGATGAAGTGAAAAGAGAATTTACAAAGGAATAAAATGTATACAGTAATTATACCAAACAGTGTGAAACGTGATTTAAAAAAACTTGATAAAAAGGCCTTGCAAACAGCACTTTTAATAATGGAGGGTTTATCATCAAATCCTTTTCACGGTTAAACAGTTCCCCGTGACCAGGGCCTGTATCAGGCGGTTTCTTTGAATCAATCCAGAGTAGTTGTAAGCCATCTCCAGTTACCCCCAGGTGCAGGCTGCAAGTAATGAACTTCGCCATCAGCAGTGCCCAAAAGGAAAATCTGTTCGCTGCTTTCCACCAGGGTTGTTAATCCGGCTTCTTCTGAGTAGGTTTTCAGAAGGTGATAGTCTTCACGGCCTTTATAAGCTTCTTCAGGATCTTCCCAGCCCTGCAAGTATAAAATAGCCAGATCTTCATCTGCCCATTTAGCATGTACTGTATTGAAGTTATCGAGCAGGTAATCAAATTCCCCGCTATCAAGATCAAGCAGGCATACCCTGGCGTTGGTTCCGGCCATGTCTCTTTTCGTTCCGAGTACCAGGTTTTTATCCTCAGAAATAGTGTTTGAAACAAAGAGCTTGTTATCCTGCGAGTATTTTTTCACCTTCTTGCCGCTTTCCAGATCGATCAGGGCCATTCCATAGATCTGCCCGCCGCCCGGCCCGACTGCACCGATACTTACCAGTAATTGATCGGGTTGCAGCCATAAGTAGGGGTAGTTGCCATCTCCATCATCGGTTATCTGGCGCAGGGTTTCCTCTTCCAGATCCCAAAGCCAGAGGTCTTCTTTAGCTGTACCGAAACGGGTAAAAGCAATTTTGCTCCCATCGGGGTTTGCCAGGGTATCGCGCAGAAAACTACGGTCATTCCACTCTTTGCTGAATAGCACATCACCTTCCAGGTTAACCAGCTTTATCGTACTATAGTCACGGTAGTGAAAGTCAAGAGCCGCCGCTTCACCCTGCAGGCCCCACTCAATGAAACCTACCCGGAATTCGAGAGCTTCCAGGCAAATTCGATTAGTACCAAACTGAGCATTATCGAAGCTTTTTATCTTCTGTTTACCTCCCTCCACATCAAGAAGGTATAGGTGTACCTCTGTGTATGACTCCGATGAGGCGAACAGTAGCAGGGTTTCCCCGTCAGGGTGCCAGTAGTATGATTGAATAACCAGGTCAGAATCAAAATCATGGGTATAAATAAGGTCCTGGTCGGGGTAGCTGTATAATTTTACCACACTATCATCGCTTGCAACCAGGTACCTACTGTCGGGAGAAAGGGGAAAAGAAGGTTGCCGGGTTCCTGAAGCTGTTTCATGTCTTAATGCCCGCAGCCTGATTCCACATTCGTATGGGATAATGATTTCATCTTTTTTCTCCTCCGATTGTTCGGTTTTTTCAGTGCTGTCCGTTTCGTCATTGGTTTCGGTCTCATCGACAACCGGCTCCTCCAGGCCTGCATCTTCTTCTGGTTGTTCCGGCGCTGCACAGCCTGCAGCAAAGAAAACCAGGCCGAATAGTAAGAGAATTCTCAGCGCCGGCGCCATTTTGAGTTTCAATCGATACCCCTCCCTAAGAAAGTACCGCAGAAAATTCTGCGGTGGATTGTAGGTCTAGTTTAACATACAGCTTCAAACCAGGGGGAAATACATTACGTGGAATCACTCGGGAAAATGTAAGCTGATTTCATATTGCAGGACGATTGAGGTAATATTGTACCGGTTAATTTCTACCTGGCAAAGGTAAAGCATCTTGACTTGCCAGGAATATCTTAAAATGTTAAGCTGTTGCTGAAATTAAACTGAATAATGCGATTAAACCATGAACTGGACTTTGTCGATCAATTGAGATTGTTGATGAGGAGAGATAGAAATGTTTTTTAGAAAATCGATCATATCGATTTTCTTCACTGTAATGCTCTTTTTTATTATTACCGTGCTAGTTGCCTGTGCACCATTTGAATACAAGGTTAAAGCGGAAATTGATCCTGCAGGTGCAGGGGATATTACCGGTATTGGAACATATCACGAAGGGGAAGAAGTAACCCTTAGAGCCGAGCCGAAAGAAGGATACTTGTTTGATTATTGGGCTGTGGATGGTGAAGAAGTTAGTACTGAAGAGAGCTGTAAGCTTACTGTAGAAAACGACATCAAGCTCACCGCTCACTTCTCTAAAGATGAGCTGCACAATCTTATAACCAAAGCTGAAGCAGCATTAAAGGAAAAGAACTGGGAAGAAGCAGGCAGCTACCTGGAAAAGGCAAGGGATCTGCCGGGGGCTGAAGATGAGCCAATTCTTAAAGGGGCGGATGCTAAAAACGCCTCCGGTGAAGAAGTTTTAAACCTTCTGAAGGAAGGCAAGGTGGTTACCAGGGACCGGGTTTTAACCGACTTAGAAAGCCTGGAAGATAAAAACGAAGACCTAATTCATGAGTTCCCGCCTTATATGAGCCTCGAAGAGCTTCGTCCGGCGGAACCCCAGGTTGATCTCCTGGAACAAGGACCGGAAGAGCTATTAAACTGGTTTAAAGATTTAAGTAAATGGCGGAATAAATTACGAAACTTTCCTGTCCACCAGTACTATGAGAAACTGGTACTTGAGGAAGGGTTGGATGAGGTCCAGGCCCGGTCAAAAAAGTACCTGGAGAGGTCATTAGTTTTATACTTTGGTGATAAATGGGATACGGGGGACGTTGTTTTTCGCTGGGTAGTTGTTTTTAGTCCGGGGCCGCTATTGAGAGATAGCCTATTCTGGACGCCGGATATTAAGCCTGTCGATGCCAGTGCCGATGAAGACAAAGTCTTGATCAGCCTGGAGTTAAAAGAAGCCTTCAGTTTTGCAGGCTACGATTTTGAGGCCGAAGAGCANTANCAGTTGATTTATGATATATACAGGAAAGAGGATGGCACTTTNAGAGTGGGCAACTACACAATTAAGGACCTGGAAACAGGGGAAGTGCTGGAAGAAGTAAGCATTTCAATGTTTTANTCTGGCATAAACCGCTAAAGGATTTAATGAGTCATGATAATAGCTTTTCCATTTGATTAACAAATTAAGTGGGGGCTCTTGCAATGATATTAAAAAAAGTAAACTTGCTGGTGATTGGCTGCCTGCTCGTGGTCATTACTTTAATGGTGCTTGCGGGTTGCTCTACTAAAGAATATGAAGTAAATCTTGAATCAGCTTCAGATGAAGAAGGCACAGTATCCGGAGAGGGTCTTTACCAGGAAGGTGAAGGGGTAACTGTTCGAGCAGAAGCTGAAGAGTGCTATGAATTTATCGCCTGGCTTGAAAATGGTGAAAAGGTAAGCGAGCGGAAAGAATATATTTTTACTATTGAAGAAAACAGGGAGCTGTCAGCTAAATTTGAAATTGAGGAAAAAGAAGAGGAAGTTGCAGAAGAAGTGGAAGACACTGCCGGTGAGATTTTGTTTGAAGCACAGTATGCTGGACGCAGGCTCGATGTATCCCCGGATGGAAAATACCTCTTAACCAAGAGCCATCCTCACTATCCGATATATGAATGGGCTGCTTTTATTGAGGAAACCGATGCAGGAGAATCATTAAATGGAAAACTCCCGGAAGATTTTGATTCTGCGGCTTTGCTTCCTACTCCCGGTGCAGGCAGGCAACCAAACATTCACCATCCTGCCTTTACCCCTGATGGGGATAAGTTGCTTTATGCTGGCCATGAATACATGAATAAGGCAACAATATATTTCACTCATGCAGGGCTTCCCCCGGAAGTGTTCCACCGGCTGGAAGTTGATAGCGGTTATACAATTAAACCTGCCTGGAAAGCAAACCAGGAAGGGATTTACTACATTACCGAAAAGGGCTTATTCAGCTACCTGTTGGAAAAAGAGGAAGCAGATATGCTCTATTCCTCATCAGAACTGGAAGGCTTCCCGGGAGTAAGCAATTATACCTTTAAAATTAACAGCGATACAGCAGCTTAGCCTGTATAATGAAAACCTGGAGAAAATTGCCCAAATTGCCACCAGGGAAATGCCCCGGAATAGCAGCGAAGTCGCCTGGTTAGGAGACTGCTGGGGTGTGCTTGAGGGAAATAGAAACAGTTTTAAGATCCACGCCATAACCTTTTTATCAGAATAGAAAAGTCTTTAATTGAGATCCAGGTAGAGTCTGATAATACTCCTAATTCGCTCCCGGATTTCATCCTTTTCAATAGAGCCGCACTGTTCTGCCAGGCGATCTTTTGCTAATGCTCTAATCTGGTGAGCCATTACTATTGAGCGTTCTTTAAGTCCGGAATCTTCGGGCTGAAGGAGAGTTTCTATCGGGTACACTTTTCTTTCAGGCTTAAAAGATGTCAAACAAACTACTGTAACAATAGGCAGAGCCTGGTTTACTGCTTCTTCTGAAATTACCAAAACCGGCCTTTTGCCGGCTTGTTCTGATCCCCTGGTGGGGTTTAGGTCTGCCCAAAAAATATTCCACTGGTAGCTCATTATTTCTTTTTCTCCCGGGTGGTTTCATAATCAACATAAGAAAAATCTGCCATGGTTGTTTCTAAATCATCAACAAAATCAGGATTTTCAGCTGCTTCTTTCATCTGACTGTAAAGATATTCTTTATCAATTTGAACCACGTAAGATTCAATGGCTCCTTTTACAGCAGAATTAACTGAAGGAATATAGCCTTCTTGAGCATGTTTTTTCAACCTGTCCAAGAGTTCAGGTGGTAGTGAAAAAGTAAAGTTCTTTGTTTTCCTGGCCATTTTAAACAACCCCGAAATTATGATTGTCAGCATTGTATCATATATAATATAAATAAACAATAATAATATACAATAAAATATTACAAGGCAATATTTAGTGATAATTTACTTGGACGCATAATTTACTTATGCTAAAAAGGACATTAATAGCTTAACCCTGTTAAACAGGGTAAGCGGGGAACTGACTGCAATAGATTATTGGTATGAAATGACCGGTGGCTATATTTAGATTGGAGTGCATATATACCAGGCAGCCCGCGGGCTAACATTAACCATTTCAACGTCAGAAAAACATTGCCTTAATTCACATTCACAGTTTTCCATTTCTGATTTAGCATTTCGGATGAAATGAAAATAATCTCCTCCTTCCAACCATTCGGCAATGGTAATCGGCAGTGACCTTTTTTCATTGTAATCATAAATGATCACTTTTGAACTGGTTACTTTGCTCATTTCAGCATACATCTGCTTTCTTTCATGCGGCTGCAAGCCATGGGCAACATATGAAGCCAAAGAGATGTCAAAGGTCTTGTGATCGAAGGGCAGTCCTTCGATAGCATTTGCTTCTATAAACCGGACCGCTTCGTTTTCCGGTTTATTACGAGCGATATTCAACATCTTTTCCGCCGGGTCAACGCCGGTTACCTTTAACCCCATTTCATTAAGGACCGAGCATAATGCTCCAGTTCCGCAACCCACATCGAGTGCTGTTTCGAAGGCAGTCAAGTCAAGTTTACCGCTCATGTCTTCTATAATCTTTTTGTAGTGGTTTTTCTGGTTTTTGTAAAATAAGCCGTAGAATGGCGCTATTGCGTTAAATAAAAAGTTACTGCTGACGTTACTCATAAATATATGCCTCCCGGAACGCAGTCCCTATCGTGCTGGCGCTGATTTGGTTTTCTTAACATTCCGATTATCCCATTATGACCTGTGCCCGTCAATTTCAAGTGAGACAGAGGGACGGGGGTTTAGACTCATTTTACAAATTTTTTCCGGGACCATTGATTTGCAATGAATAGGAAGTAAGCTGCATTAAGTTAAATTTGTACTGTTTTATTATGTGGCTCTTGATATAAAAGGCAATTCAAAGATAAGCCGGAGTTAATTAGCAATGGATCTGGTTCGCTATCCTGCTGCGGGAGGAAAGAAACAACCTTTCTAATAAACAAGCATTCTTCGCATTTACCGATATTGATTAAATATTTTTCTCAAATGGGTTTTTCCATGAATAAAAGCATGGATACTTAAAGTCTTACCATTAACTCCTCTTTGTTCTTGGTAGACATCAACGCCCACTGTAACGCTGGTATCATCGGTGCCGGCCTGATCGTTGAAGAAGAGCTTATTTACTTAAGCATATTCCCCGCCACCGAGAAAGAAAGACGTAACAGAAGCAATATCCAGACTCCACAGCGCAGAAGACGCGGCATGNGCTAAAATTACCCTGACCTTTCCTGCCGGTAACTTGAAGCGCAGTTTTCAACGATCCGGCAGCTGCCGATCAATCGATCCATGGTGCAGCAGCCCACCTTTTCCTCCAGCTCTTCTAAGCTTAAGTTCGTTGTAATCATGGTGGCCCGGCCGCTGCTATAACGTTCATCAATAATTGTATAGATGGTCTGTTCGCTCTACTCGGTTCCCTCCTCGGCACCCAGGTCGTCAATAACCAGCAGATCGACCCGGCCCAGCGCTTCAAACATTTCCAGCTCACAGGCCTTGCTCTTGCTGCTATAAGCAGCACGCAGGCGCATCAGCAGCTTGGGCGCCCGTTCAAACAGTACACTATAGCCTGCTTCTTTTGCCCTCTGCGCAGATGCAGATACCAGGTGACTTTTACCGCAGCCGGGAGACCCGACAATGATTAACCCCTGCCCCGCTTCAAGCATGCCTGGCACGCCCCCTGACATTATTCTTGATGTAAAGGGTATAATTAGTTATACTTGCAATGAGAAGATAACTATTAAAATGGTGAGGTACTATGGGAATAAGCAGGGTTGTTAAAAAGCACGATATTAATAATCAGCCAACTGATTTTTCTTACTGGCGATCAAAATCATATCAGGAGCGACTTGCTATTTTAGAGCAAATCCGTTCAGAATATAACTCGTGGAGATATCATGCTGAACAAAGATTTCAATGAGTTTATCGAATTATTAAACAAAAATAGGGTTAAATACCTTGTGGTGGGCGGATACGCTGTTGCTCTCCACGGTTATCCTCGTTATACGAAAGACCTCGGAAAAACAAACAAGCTTCCGGACGTTTGCAGGATCTTGCAGATTCAGGGAATAGCTTGATTTATATTATAGAAACAAGGAAGCAGGTGTAAGCAAGATGAGTACTGTAAAGATAGAATTAGACATACCCGAAACCCTGGCAAAATATCTTGATGTTAATGGTCCGGATTATAAAAAAAGAATCCAGGAGCTTATGGCCTACCAGCTAATCAAAGACGATAAAGTTTCGTTCGGCAAGGCTGCAGAGATCCTGGGGATTGATAAAACCACCTTAATCACCAGACTGGGTGAAATGGGCATCCCTTATTATGATTATGAAATAAGCGAAGTTAAAGAAGACACCAAAGAGGCTTCGTTTGTTTATGAAAAGAAAAAATCATGATCGTAGTTTCTGACACCACTCCAATCATCTCTTTAATGAAGGCGGGCTAGCTCAGTTTATTAAATGAGATGTATGGAGAAGTTGTTATTCCCTGTGCTGTCCATGACGAATTAACTCGTAATACGGCTATGGAAGAAGAAATAATCACCATAGAGGATAATCAGTTTTTGCGGGTAAATGAAGTTGCAAATCATTTTGCTGTAAATTTGCTCCGCAAACAAATGAATCTCGGCGCTGGAGAAAGTGAAGCTATAGTTTTGGCTGAATCTCTCCAGGCTGACCTCTTGCTAATCGATGAGAAAAGGGCCCGGCGAATTACAAAAGAAATGGGGATAAGAATAACAGGAACAATCGGGCTTCTTCTGCATGCTAAAAACACTGACCACATTATCAATATCAAGTCTATCCTTGACAAGATGATCGCGCAGAACATCCGGATCAGCGATCACCTCTATAATGAAATGTAGTTTCTCGAAAACTCTAACTTAAGACCCCGTGCTGCTTTTTGCTCATGGAGTTTTTCATTTCACCTCCATTTTGGCGACAACTTGATATGGCGAAATTAAGCGATATTAGGAGATATAGCTTGATAATGATCTATAATTGTGTAGGTTTAAAGCTACACTGTGTAGCAAGTTGACAAATTTTTTAATTGAAGGTTAAGCTTTAAAGAATGTGTTATTTCAAGATTTGACTTCCTGCAACCGGAATAAACTGAGCAGAAAAGCTCTTTATATGATTAATTGTGCCTGCCGATCAGTTTTAACAGTTTCGGGATCAGGCGGAATGGCACCGCTGCTGCCAACAGCTGGCTGACTGTACCGGTGATGTAGATGTCGTAGTGGGGGCAGTAGAACAGCCGGGAACCGCTGGCCCTGGTATGGCCGGTTACTTCAGGTAGCGGTTGACAATTTTTCAACCCCTTCTTCAGCCGCGCCTTCCGCTTTAGCCCAGCGAAGCGCGCCATTTCCACTTTCCACAGCTAAAACAGCATGTTTAACCTGCTTCGTTTTTACCAGCTCTTGAAATAGCCGGTCCAGTTGATCTTTCAAATTATCCACCTCATCAATTTTAAAAGGTGCATTGTTTCGGCAATAATTATACTATACCTCTAAGCAAAGCGGTAGATAGCGGGTTTTATTACCCTGCAGCGCGGTGGGGTAATCGCAAAAATATGCAGGCGAAGCTCCTTTAATCACCATTTTTCCCATATTACTTTTATCGTGGTATAAAAATAATGGGGAATAAGTTTAAAAAAAAAGGCAAAAATCTTACTGAAATTAATATTCGTTCCGGGCAGGATTTCAGAATTACGGGGAAGAATACCATTCCATAGTCGAGATAAAGGAGGAGATCCGCATGGAAAGTGAGGAACTCGAACAAATTTGTTTTAACTGTAATAACTTTTTCCCTGACAAAGGTGAAGTTACAGAATATGGTATATGCCTCGATGATGAAGAGTTCAGCCCCTATATCGAAGAGCTACTGGATAATCTTAACTTTGCTGTCTGTCAGGATCTGATCGAAAAAAAGAGGTTTCCAGGTGATCAACAGGGCTGTAATAAATTTGAGGCAGTAGAAATATTGGAAGTTGAGGATGATAGCCCCCTGGAGGAGCTGCTTGATAATTACAAGGAAACGGGAGAAATAGACCAGGAAATATTAGAAAAGGCGATCCTTGAAAAACAACTTAGAAATATTGACTTGGAAACTTTACCCGTGGATCCCTATGTGGAAAAGCTCGAAAGCATAAACCTGGAGGAACAAAAAGAGGCCCTGCGCAGCCTCGGTGGTCTGGTGTCACAGGGTAACCGGGAAGCCTTTAAAGCATTGTTCGACTATCTTAAAACATTGCCTCCACCGGAAAAGATCAATGAAGTACACACGAAAATTAATATCTTGGAAAGCCTTAAAGCCAGTCCTTATCCAGGGCAAAAAACAAAGCTTATTTCCCTGCTCATGGAGGAATTGCATAAGGTTCCCGCCAATAACACCACCAGGCAGTGGATAACGAAGATTTTAGAGTATCTGGCCGAGCTACCGGAAGCAGAAGTCCGCCAACCCTTAGAAGGCCTGTTAAAAAAGAGAAAGTTTTCTTTCCGGACCCGGAAGAAAATAGAAGCCGTTCTGGATCAATTAGCGACCTAAATAAATTTTTTTAAAGGGGAGATCAAGTTGAGCGGGAAAGGAACAAGCTTTTCCAATGAAATCCACCAGTTGTTAGTGACCGTTTCCAGGCACCTCTACCTGGACAAAAAAGGGGTTATAACCTACCAGAAAAAGCCTTTTGATGTCAATATGAACAACTATGGCAAGTCGAACAAGGAACACCTGGTCTATTATGTTTTGCTTGATCATTTCAGCGGCAATTTCATTTTCGACCTTGCTACCACCAGGAGGCTGCTGCCCCTGGCAGATTTTTTGCATTTTGCCTGGCGCAAAGATAAGGAAGAAGACCATTTATATGGCTTACCGTTATCGGTATCGGTGCCAAAACGTATTTCTTCCCCCGCCCTTTTTGAGGGGTTGCAAAACCTGGGGATTGCACCTTTTAACCCGACCAGCGGTTTTTCCTCCGGGGTGCACATCATAAAAAATCTTGAAGAAAAAATATTCTACTCAGTATTACACTGCTCGGCCCTGCATTACCTCGGCGCGATAGATAACTATAAAAGGGAAATTTACTGGTATATGCTGGAAATAACTGTTAAGGGAAACTGCATCGGAATATGGCGTGACAACCTGCCCTCTGCGGGTCCCACTGCAGTGCCCGGCTACGATCAGTTTGTAAAAGCCTTTCCTGCTTCTCCGGATGAAAAGGCTGTTTTGCCGCTAGTAGCATCAGGCGGACCGGGAAAATTGTCGGAACTAAAACCATTGCCCCGTTTTTTAACGGCCCCTGTTGAGGATTTGCCTTTTTCTCAGGAAAAACTGGACAAAGCACAGGATTTGATCTTCGAAGCCTGGGAGTGGGGAGAAGGAGGAAGGGGGCTGAAGTGGGCCTATGAGGCCCTCGAAACTTCGCCCTTTTGTGCCGATGCCCTTAATTACCTGGCTTTTCAAAGCAGGTATACACGGGAACAGCTGTTTCTTTACCGGCGTGCAGTTCAGGTTGGTGAAGCAGCTCTGGGCGAGCTGTTTTTTAAGAAAAATAGCAGTCATTTCTGGGGTTTAATAGAAACCAGGCCTTACATGCGGGCCCTGGCCGGACTTGCAGAATGCCTCTGGGATACGGAACAGAAGGATGAAGCCATCAAAAAATACTGGGAATTGCTCAGGCTTAACCCGGGCGATAACCAGGGTATCCGGTATGTATTGGGTTTTTGTTTGCTGGAGGAAAACCGCCAGGATGAATTAGACAAGCTGTTTGAAGAACATGACAGCCAAAAAGATAATTCCTGCTTTATGCTTTACAATAAAGCGCTGCACCTGTTTCGCAAGGGCGATTCTGAAGCAGAGCGGGTTTTACAGCAGGCGATCAAAAGTAACGAGCACGTTTATAGCTACCTGTCCGAGGAAGAAAGACTCCCTTTCAGGCCGCCCGCTTCCTATAGCCCCGGCGCCATTTCTGAAGCAGAAATTTATGCTTCAGAAACTATAAAGGCCTGGAATAACACTCCGGGCGCCCTGGACTGGCTTCAAAAGGCCCTGTTAAATTCTGGAGAGCCGGATTTGCCCCGGGAAGTGCCTGTGACTATTGAGCAGGTGCTGCAAGAGTTCTTAGATGATCAGGCTCTAAGATTAAAAAAAGGCACTCTGGACAAATACGGGAGTATTATAGGACTGCTCGAAGCGTGTTTGGAGGGATACGGCCACAATTACCTGGATCAAACGGAAGGGGAGCTCTTTGCAGAGCATTATGATAGCGCGGTTGGTGAGGAAGCAGTTTTCTGCCGTCTATTCGGGCCGGAAAAGATAGCGGATAATACCGGCGAATTTCTGGGTTACTTTATGCCGCGTAAGGTTATCTGTGGCGAAGACTTATTGCGTGCTTCAGGAACAGTTATGAAAAAGTTGTCCTCCTGGCTGCTGGAAAAAGATTATATCGAACCGGAAGACTCAGCTTATATAAAAGAAAAAGCTGAAAAAGCGATCCGGGATCTGCCGGCTGCTGAACGGTTCAGCAAAGCCCTGTTTGATTACGTGGAGTCGCGGCCTTTTATTGAAGAAGCAGAAGAAGAACTCGATGATTTATTTGAGGTCATAAAGGTGGAAACAGGCAGGATCCATTTGGAAGCACCGGGCTCAGAAGAGGCTGTTGTTGTCAAGGTGCCTGCCCGGATTAGCCAACTATGCAGGGAAGATTTTATGCTTAAACTGCTTTTGATCAAAACCAAGAACGGCTGGGAGATTGCTGAAACAGGTAGAGTTTACATGCCCTAGTGTCTTAAGGGTATTAAGCTTAATTGAAGTTAGGAGGCAGCTATGCTTTTACCAGACATCAGCAATCCAAGTGTGCTGACAGAAGTTTATTTTTCCACCGGCAGCTTGATAAAGCCGGCTGTGGAAAAGTGAGAGTCAAAGGTAAAAGCTTCCTTTATTTGTCGTTCTTCCATTATTTTATATGAAATGGCATCGGTTAATGAAATACGAAGATCTTTAAACTTTCTAATTAAGTCAAAAGCATCTGCAGTTAATCCGGCATCAGGATAGACTACCTCAATCTTGATTGATTATGTGCAGCAAACTGTGGAATAAGCAAAGGAGGAAGATCTGCCGGTAAAGCTTGTTGAATCTTAACAACTAGGCAATCGTATTAAACAAACAGCTTTTATTGATTCAAAGGATGAAGAAATGATAGAGGCCAATGCTTTTCTCTGGTCTGCTGAGCTTTTGCGGAGGGCCGGTGCTTTCGCCGATAATAAATAGATTTTTGTTTATTAGGGATGGAGCAAGGAGGAGGTTGCCGTTTGACTGTAAATTCTTATGACGCTATGGATGGTTTGCCAGTAATTGTGGATGAATTTGAGAGGTTTATAAAGTTTGTGGAAGAGCAAAAGCCGAAACTGTCATCCAAGAAATTGCACCTGGGTAAAAAAGATGCTTTTGCCTTAAACTTACTGCTGCAGAATAAAAGAGCAGTGAGGGGGCCGCACTATACGCAGGAACAATACCCTATGATCGATCTGTTATATTTTCTAACCCTGGATGGCGAATTGTATGTGATTGGAAATGACCACAAAGGTTCCATTGTTTTTACTAAAACACCCAGGCTGGAAGAGTACATGGAATTAAATATCTATGAAAAGTATATCTTTACTTTCAAGGTGAGTTTAGCGCATAACAAAAAAAAGTGGCGGAAAATTCGCTTGTCCCATCAACACTACCTTGATCGCCTGCATAAGGCGATTCAAAAAGCCTTTGAATTCGAGGATGATCATCTTTACGCTTTTTGTTTTGGAAGCAGTTCATTTAAAGACGGGAAGTTAATTTACTGCCCTTATGTCGATGATTATGAGTTTACCACCCTGGATTATACCATCGGTGATTTGGGACTGGTAAAAGGGCAAAGATTTTATTACCTGTTTGACTTTATAGATTCATTGTGGTTTGAAATTTATGTTGCCGGGATTGACAAAGATAGCATTTTACCTTCAGATTATGAAATACTAGCACAAAAAAACAACAAACAGTGAACCGGTAAGGAGGGCTTTGTTTGGGCAAAGAAGAAAAAGCATTCAGAAGTTATGGCCCCGAAGGTGGCCTTAACCCTCACGTTGCCGCACAGGTTAAGTTTAATAACTGCCCTTCAGTTTTTGCTATTGTTGATGAGTACTGTTTAGAGCCTGGTTGCGGTTGCAGGGATATTACCCTTGGTTTTTATGAAGTTGTGGATAATGAATTTGAGGAACCTTATTTTAAAATATTGGTTGATGTAGATACCTGATTTAACTGAAGATAAGGGCAGCGATCAGAGCAAACAGTCCCCTGAAAATACAGTTGCTGTCAAGGCTGGCCGCAACGATTCTTGTCCTTGTGGAAGCGGGAAAAAATATAAGAAATGCTGTGGACGCAGCTAAAGGCAGGAAGGTGCTTTGATTGGCAGGCTGTTTTGTAATGTTAAGCCTGAAGAAATGTAACATTTCAAGACCTGACCCCTTTTCCTTTCCTCGGGACCTGATCAGTATTGCTGCTTAACCCATTCTTCAAGGCTGATGCACGGTACATCACTTTTTTTGAAGTCTGGCTTGTTTCTGGTAATTATTATTTCCATACCGCTTTGCCTGGCACACTCCATCATTACTGCATCTTCAAAATCAGGCGCATCTTTATCTAAGGCAGCGGTGATCATGGATGGGTTTATACCGACAATTTTGATAAACTGAAACATTACTTTTAAGTATGTTTTAATTTCGTTTAAACTATAGGCTTTCCTTAGGATGTACACTAAATCTGTTACTGAACTAGCCGTAATATATGCTTCAATCTGGCCTTTTTCTGCCTGCTTGAAAGCTTTAATGGCATCTTCAACAAATGGTTTGCGATTCAGAAGGACATCAAGGACGATATTGGTATCAATCAGGACTTTCATATTTTTTCAGCCTTTCTTTCTTAGCATCCTCAATACTGTAATCTGCAGCTTTTTCAAATACGCCAACTAAGTTTTGCGTCGCCGGGTATTCATATTCCTTAACAGCAGTTAGTTTAGCAGCGTATTTGCCATTTTTTGAGATAATGACATCCTCATTCTGGGCAGCTTTTAAATATTTGCCTACTTTATTTTTAAATTCAGTGGCTGTTATTATCACAGCAGACACCTCCTGAAAATATTATATACAAATTAGCTAAATTAAGCAAGAAAATTTCGGGAAATTTTCGAGCGATGACCTAAAACCGGTTTACCGGGAGGCAGAAAACTTGGAGCAGAGCTCTTTATCTGGTAACTGTAAGAGGCGGGGACGTACTTTTTATCATATTATAAATGAATAGGAATATGACAGATGAAACGGCCCCCTGCCTTACAGCAGCCGTCAAGATGAGCTGCGTGACCTGGTAGACAGCTTTGAATATATTCCCGGGCAGGTCGGCATCGCCGTCTATATCAACAACCGCTTCAGCTGTCTCGATCTTTTCGACAAAAGCAGAACCTTGGAAAAACTCTGGACCAGGCTGCTTAAAAGCTACGCTTTAGAGGCGCTAAATACCCGCGGCCGCTCCTTTCAAAAACCCTGCCCGGAGCCAAAAGAACTTAAAAAAGCTATCGGGGCAAGTGAGTACCTCACTTACCCCTCGGTCATTATGGGCCGGGACCTGCGTTTAACCGGTCCCGGTATCATCGGCGCCTGAATCGGCGGTAAGGCCCTGTGGCGCGAGCTGGATTTGATGTCATCATAAGAAAACTGCATTAGATCAAATAGTGTTGTTTTGTTAAAATATAATGCATAAGAACTAATTTACAGCAGCTGCCTTATTTTATAGATTTCAGCACCTAAATGTCCTGACTTAATGTAAAGGCTTTGTAGGGCTAAACTCACAGGGGGTTAATGTCAATGAAGAAAGAGCAATTGGAACGGATTTGTTTTAACTGTAATTATTTTTTCCCATCAAGGGCGGAAGCTACCGAATACGGCATCTGCCTGGAAGACAAAGATTTTGAGCCGTTTATAGATGAACTGCTGGAAGATTTAAATTACAATTGCTGTCAGGAACTAATCCAAGAAAAAGAATTCCCAGGAGATAAAGATGCCTGTAACCAGTATGAAGAAGCTGAATTTATTGAAATAGATGATGACGGCTATCAAAGTGATGCCGAAACCGGCTCTGACTCTCTGAGTGAAGGGGATATATGTATGGACCTTACAGCTGACGAATGGTGGGATCATTACCGGGAGATCGATGAAGATAAAAAGTTCGACTTCATAAAAAATACCTTTGAATCAGGTGTAATTTCTGATATTGACCTCGATTCAGGTTTGGGTGAAGTCTTAGTCGATGTGTTTGGAACTCTGTTTCGCAGTAAAAATTACGGGCAAATGCTCGAGCTGGAAAACCTTCTTTACAGCCGGGAAACCGGAATTCCGGACACCGATAGATATTACATCGACTTTTATTGCCTGGAATTTCATCTATTTAATAGAGACGTTGCATCGATCAAGAGGGGTTTGCAAAGTTTTATTGCCGATCCTGTCGAATCTATCGACCTGCTGATTCCGCTGCTGGACAAACTAAACTATTATGGATATAGCGAGCTGGCACTACAGGTCAGCCAGGAGGTATATCACCGAGTCCGGGGTTCGGATAAACTGATTGGCGGCCCGGAAGAGGATTTTGCCAGGACCATCCTCATGAATGAATTTCAAAAGCTATATCAGTTAAAAGGGCAGACGAGTATGGCAAACCGGGAAGAACTTTTCAATCGGTTGGCCCTCTATGACTATGTAGAGATAGATGAACTGGACCCTGCTTTAAATATCCTGCTTAATGATACTAACTGCAGCATATTGAACTATCAAGACTTTAAAAAAAGTAGGCGAGATTTCTACCATGCGCTTTCAATTAGTTTTTGCAAATATGTTTTCGAAGCAAAGGGAATCAACTTCCCCACAGCTTACGATATCTGGATGGGGGCCTGGGATTGCTTTTCGATAGAAGCAGCTGAAGAGAGCGGCAGCCTGGAACGACTCTTTGAACTGGATCAAAGTGATTTTGATGAATACCTCGGCGGGCGTTTCGGTTTTCTGTCCAATAAAAAGCCGCATGCAGCAGCTGTTTTATGGGGCATGCCCTATGTTTATGATTTTTTAAAAATAAATCAACTGGTTTCGGAAGAGATAGCTCTTCAAGCGCTGCAGTTTATCACTGGGAT
>SL_8KL_010_SEDDRAFT_10001276_pt1 | contig 21788 bp, 15 predicted proteins | sample SodLakKL_010_SED_4_FD_11160 | JGI IMG/M metagenome (IMG submission 11160) | reverse complement strand
AAACGGCGCTGGAGGCGGCGCTGCAGACCATGACCCTGCTCAAGAACGACGGCGATGTGCTGCCGCTGTCCGGAGAGGAGACCATCCTGCTGGCCGGCCCGGGCGCCGACAACCTGCCGACCCTGCATGGCAGCTGGACGTTTGTCTGGCAGGGCAACCGGGCCGACCTGTACCCCGAAACCACGCTGACCGTCCGTGAGGCGCTGGAGCAGAGGATCGGCGCCGAAAACGTGCTGGCCATGTCCGTGCCGGATTACGACCACCCGGACAATTACGACACCGTGCGCCTGCAGGCCATGGCTGGTCAGGCCGACCGTATCGTACTGGTGCTGGGTGAGGATTCCTACGCCGAATCCCCCGGTTCCATCACCGACCTGACGATAGATCCGCGCCAGATCGACCTTGCCCTGGCGGCAATCGAAACCGGCTTGCCGGTCGTTGTGGTGCTGGCGCAGGGGCGTCCGCGCATCATCAATCGTTTTGCCGATGACGTTGATGCCATCCTTATGGCCTACCGTCCTGCCAGCCGCGGAGCCGAAGCCATTGTGCAGGTGCTTTATGGTGACTACAATCCGGGCGGCAAGCTGCCGTTCACCTATCCGCGGTATCCGAACGATCTGGTGCTCTACGACCACCGGTGGACTGAATTGAGCGTGGAGAATGAGGTGGGCATTTTCACCACGGACGGATACAATCCGCAGTTCCCGTTTGGACACGGACTCAGCTACACTACGTTCTCCTACGATGGTTTCCGCCTCGACCGCGAATCGCTGAGCGGTGCNGATACCCTGACCGCCTACGTCACGGTGCGGAACACCGGTGACCGCCGGGGCGATGAGGTCGTCGAGCTCTACTCCAGGCACATGTACCCATCTGTGGTGCCTCCGCTCCGGCGGCTCAGGAAGTTTGAGCGGGTCACACTGGATCCCGGCGAGGAGGCCGAGGTTGCCTTCCGAATTACAGCCGATGACCTGGCCTATGTGCGATACGGAGAAGAGCGCGGGGAATACATCAGTGGTGTGGAAGAAGGGGAGATCCGGCTGATGATCGGCGGACTGGGATTCGAACTTGAGGATCCGGCCGACCCCGACAAGCCGTTTGTTTCGCGTCCCTACCGGCATTCCATACCGTTCCACTATACACCATAAAAAGAGCATTGTCAGGGCGAGCAGGCATATCTGCCGTCACCTGTCTAAACCATGCCATAAGAAGAGCCTGGTCCGGGGACGCAGTCCGTCATGCCGGTACCAGAATGTCTTGCAGGGCGCGCGTGATGGAACGTGATAGGACCGATGGTTGCATCACCGGTTTTTTCCGGAAAAAATTGCGTGCAATGCCCCCGTTGTGTAGACCAGCGGGGCATTCCAGTTGATGGCCACTTCATTGGTCGAGTAGCTGCACCAGTCGTCCAGGTAGGAAAGTGCGGGCAGGTTGGATGGATAGGCGCATCCGTCCTGCTGCCCGCTTTGCGGTCCGCCCACCAGAAAACCCGGGACCGGATCCGGTTGGTTGCCGGCTGCGGATGAACGGTGGTGCGGATGCATCGGTGTCCGGGTGCCATACCCTGTTACAAACGAATAACCGGTGGGGTTTCTGCCGAGTACATAGTCGAGGTTGGCCAGAGCCGCATCCAGCCAGGAACGCTCGCCCGTCAACTGCCAGGCCCGGATGAGAAGGATGGAGTGGTTCATGGCCACAGCGTTGCTTCCCCAGACGAAGTCGCGGCGGTCGTGCCCCATGCTGACCTGCAGGGCGGATGAACGGTATTCGTCACGAAGCACCCCGGCAAGGGACATCAGGCAGTTGACCGATGATTCGGCCAATGCGCGATCCTCCGGTGAAAGGTCATGGATTCCGGTCATAGAACCATGCGGCACCAGATGATGGGCTATAGAAATGCAGGCCAGGGCCCTGACATCACGCCAGTTGGGAACCAGGCTGTCCGTCAGCTGTTCCGGATTCAGGGCATCCCGGTACTCCGTTGCACCTGTAGTCAGGTAGAGTTCTGCAGCCGCCCAGTCAAACTCGTCGGTGACATCGGTATCCCCGTACTCGCCGGTCACAATTGCCGGTTCGTACAACTCATTCATCTTGTCCTGCCGGTAATATACGTCCGGATGAGCAACAGCCCATTCCCAGGCCGCCCTGGCTGCCGACAGGCATGTTGCGGCAAAACCGGGATCATACGTCTCATAAACCCGGGCAGCCACTGCCGTCACCGCAGTGAAGTTCAGTGCCGCTGCCGTTGACTTCATGACGACATACCGGGGATCCGTATCTTCATGCGGCATCACGACACCGGAAAATTGTGGCGAGGTCAGCTTGTGGTAGACACCGCCATCGCTATGGTCCTGCATGGTGAGCATCCAGTCCAGGTTCCAGCGCGCTTCACTGAGGATGTCGGGTATGCCATCGCCGGATTCCGGGATGCCGGCGGAAAGATCACCGAAAAATTCCGGAAAGTGTTCATAGGCCACCATTAGGGTGTACGTGCTGATGCCTGAATTGACGATGTACTTGTTGTAGTCACCGGCATCATACCAGCCGCCGGGTGAGGAGATGGTCGTCCCCGCGGGACGATCAACAGTCACCGCCGAAGGGTGGATGAGGATCAGCGTGTCGGGGTGTCCGGCCGCCCGCGCCCAGGGCCCGGCATATTCCGGTTCCAGCGGGATGGATGCTCGGTTGAAATAAAATGCCCGGAGCGCCGCCCTGGACAGCCCGGCATAGACCGTGTTGCGGATTGCAAATGACGGCGAGATCGTCAGGCCTTTTCCGCCGTGGATGTGATACTCCCCCTGTGTTTGCAGTTCCGTGAAGTCGATGACCGCGGTCCGGATGCCGGCCCATGGCCAGGTACCGCTGTCCGTCGCCCGTCCGCTCCATGCCACCTCTTCCGAGTCAGTATTGACGATATGAAAAATCTGTGTCGGCGATATATCATTGCCAGTGACAGCAGCGGTCTTCGCTGCCAGCGGGTGAAACCCAGCCTGGTTCAGGTGTATCTCGATTTCCGGTTTCTTTTCGCACGAGAGGACCACTAACAGCAGAGGGATGAGGTAGAAACCACTTACGGATCGTATCATGGATTTTCTGTGAGTTGAGAGGAACAGGGGTATGTGCCTGATATAAAATATCCTGTCTCTCATGCTGGTGCAAATTGTTTTGCCGCGCGGAAGAATTAATTGTGCAAGCGCTTGCATTATTAAAACATTTTTATTTATTTGATAAGCAAACCTATCTGCACATGCGGCCGAGGAGGGGTCGTCTTACAGGGGGTACAAAGAATTATTTAGCCAGTCCTATCAAAATATCAATTAACCCTTACCATCATGAAGCATATTCTCGCATTACTACCATTTCTGCTTGTGATGACACTGTTTGCAAACGCGCAGGACAGAACCATCACGGGTACTGTAACGGATGAATCAGACGGCTCACCCATGCCGGGTGTCACTGTACTCATCCAGGGTACCGAAAGGGGTACGGTTACAGATCTTCAAGGTCGCTTTGAGATTACCGCACAGCCAGATGACGTACTGGTGTTCTCTTTCGTGGGTATGGTCACCAGGGAAGTCAGAATCGGTGATCAGACAAACATTGATGTGGAGCTAAGATCGGATGTCATTTTTGGCGAAGAGGTGCTTGTTACGGCTTTCGGCTTGCAGCGGGAAGCCCGCGCCCTTGGTTATTCCATCACAGAAGTAAGAGCTGCCGATTTTGCCCAGACAGGGGAAACCAACCCGATATCAAGTCTGCAGGGTAAAGTTGCAGGGGTGGATATAGTGGAGACCACGGCCGGACCATCCGGCTCGCGCCGCGTTGTGATCCGCGGTATCAATGAGATCATCGGAAACAATCAGCCACTTTACATAGTGGATGGCGTGCCGGTTGAAAACACCTCGCCCGGCCAGGCCGACCAGTGGGGCGGTTTCGACCTCGGTGACGGCACACTGGACCTGAATCCCGACGATATCGAGTCCATTTCCGTGCTCAAGGGAGCATCCGCTTCCGCCCTGTACGGAAGCCGCGCCCTGAACGGCGTGATTCTGATCACGACCAAGCAGGGAGCACGCCAACCCGGACTCGGTGTGGAAATCAACAGTTCAACAACAGCTGACAGAATTTCCACCCGCCTGGATGAGTTCCAGAATGTTTTCGGTCAGGGATCGAACGGACTGACGCCGCTCTCCACGCAAATGGCGAACAATATTACATCGGCCTGGGGCCCGCGCATGGCCGATTTCGCAGATTCCACGATAACCCAGGCTGACGGTACCGTACGTCCATATAGCCGCGTAAGCGACAACATCCAGGACTTCTTCCGCATGGGTATAACCCGTCACAACACTGTGACCGTATCCACCGGAACTCCGACAAGCAGCCTGCGCTTCTCCTACTCCAATGTCAATCTGACGGATGTCGTGCCTCAGAGCGGCATCAACCGGAATGTGTTCTCGCTCAGGGGTGCCACATCGCCAATGGATTTCCTGGACTTTGATGCCCGTATCTCTTACTCGGACGAGGAAGTGACCAACCGTCCAGCCATGGCCGATGAGCTCAACAACATCGGTAACGGCCTGCTGGGCTTGGTGCCCAACTTCGACCAGAAGTGGCTGGAGAGTTACAAGGATGCAACCGGCAATTACATCAACTATACAGGCAATCCATATCGTGCCAATCCCTACTGGACTCTCAACGAAACGCGTAATGAAAGCCAGCGCAACCGCATCACCGGTTTTGCATCGGCAACCATTCGTTTGGCCGAGCCCTTGCAGCTGAGATTGCGCGCCGGCCTCGATACGTATTCGTTTCGATTCACCAATTTCCTGAACAGGGGCACGCCTACTCAGCCGGGCGGACTGCTTACCGAGCGCAACCACGACGTTCAGGAAACCAACCTGGAAGCGCTGCTAATGTACACCACACAACTCACCCGTGATTTTGATATCATGGCAAGCGTTGGCGGAAACCTCATGAATAACGACATCACCATTCAGGAGACAAGGGCAACCGAGATCATTTCTGCGGATATGAGAAGTCTTACCAACTTCCAGAACCTGGCGGTATTCCCGCAGGAGTACAACAAGGAAATCCAGTCCGTATTCGGTTTTGTGAACATCGGCTATCGCGACCTGATCTATGTCGACCTTACGGCACGCAATGACTGGTCGTCCACCCTGCCGCTGGACAACAACTCTTTCTTCTACCCGTCCGTGTCCACCAGTTTCATCATTTCCGATGCGCTTGGACTGGACTACGACTGGTTGAATATCTGGAAACTGCGCGGTTCCTGGGCACAGGTTGGAAGCGACACCGACCCCTACATGCTGAGCCTCACTTACAGCATGGACGGACGCAGCCATCAGGGTTATTCCCTGGGCGGAATTACCGGCGACCTGCTGCCAAATCAGCTGCTCAAGCCGCAGACATCCACTTCCTGGGAGTTCGGAACGGATCTGCGGATTTTCGAGGGGCGGGCAACGCTTGATTTTGCCTATTTCCATACCATGACCGATGACCAGATCCTCCAGGTCCAGATTCCCGAAGCTTCCGGGTACAACCGGGCCATCATCAATTCCGGAGACCTGGAAAACCGTGGTATCGAGCTGCTCGCGACGGGCCGTCCATTTAGTTCAGGCGACTTCCGCTGGGAAGTGTCTGCCAATTACACCAAGATATGGAACACGGTCAACCGCCTCTCCGATGAAGTGGACGCGATCACCATCGCTGACGCCCGCTGGAGTGGTGTTAGTGTCATTGCACGGGAAGGCGAGGCATACGGTCAGATTTCCGGTCGCGGCTTCACCCGTGACCCGCAGGGACGTATCGTTCACGGATCCGACGGCATGCCGATCCCGACGGAAGATCCGATCAACCTCGGCGGAATCCTTCCCGACTTCAATGCCGGTATCATCAACACCTTCTTCTGGCGTGGATTCACGCTCAGGTCAGCAGTCGACTTCCGCATCGGCGGCAACATTTACTCCGTGACCAACCGTCAGCTCTATCTCGGCGGAACACACTCCGGTACGCTGGAAGGCCGTGATGCTTTCAACGATTGGGCGCTTCGCAACTACCAGGCACAGCAAGCATGGGTAGATGGCGGAAATGACCCCGGCGACTATGAGCCGCTTCCGCTGGATGGCGGCTACATCGGCGAAGGTGTCAAGCTGGTGGGTGAGGATGCGGACGGAAACCCGATCTACGAAGAAAACGACATCATGGTCAATCCGCAGACCTACTGGAACTTCACGGGAACCAATATTCCCGAACTGAATGTCTACGATGCCAGCTACATCAAGCTGCGGGATATCTCCATCGGGTATAACCTGCCGCAACGATTCCTGGCAAACTATCCGATACAAAGTGCAACCATCTCCGTTGTGGGCAGAAACCTGATCACACTGTACAAGGACGTACCCAACATCGATCCGGAATCGGGCTACAACAACAGCAACGGCCAGGGGCTTGAATATGGTTCACTGCCCACCCGCCGGCACTTTGGCATTAACGTGAATCTCAAATTCTAAATTCGGTAATCATTATGAAAGTACACTATCTATTTACACTAAGTGTTCTGATTCTGATATTCGCGGTCCAAAGCTGCACGGATGGTTTCCAGGATCTGAATACCAATCCGCACGCATCCCCGGATCTGGATCCGGGTGTGCAGATGGCAACCGTCATGCTTGACCTGAGCGGAAGCCGGGAAGAGTTGTGGCGTTACGACCTGGGAATCGCCTCGCCCAAGGTGCAACATCTGGGAGGCTCCTGGTGGACCCAGCACGGCGGCCAGTACCGCATTGTGGAACGCAGCCACTGGTACAGCATGTGGGAAGTCCAGTATCCCAGGGAGGTCAAGAACATCGTGGATGTGGTTGAGCGCACGCGGGGCGTCGAAGAGCATCACAACACGCACCAGGCCGCGCGCATTCTCAAAGTCTACATCTTCTCACGCCTTACCGACATGTACGGTGACATTCCCTACAGTGCCGCCGGCAAGGGCTTTTACGAGCAGGTGCTTCAGCCATGGTACGACCGCCAGGAAGACATCTATGCCGATTTCTTCGTCGAACTGGAAGATGCCGTTGCGCAGCTGGATCCCACCAAAGGCGTGGTCAGCGGCGACCTGTTCTTTTTCGGTGATGTGGAAAAATGGCAGCGGTTCGGCAACTCCCTGCGCATGAGGCTGGGATTCCGGATCATCAAGGTAGATCCGGCCGAGTCACAGCGCCAGGTGACCGCGGCCATCCAGGGCGGAGTCATGCAGAGCAACGACGACATCGCCATGATGCGCCACTCGAACTTCTCATTCGGTGCGGGAGAAAACCGCGGCAACGGACGCTCTCAGGTATTCAGGGCATCGGACAATGCCGAAGGATACCGTCTTGTTTCCACACTTGTTGATTACATGGAAGAGACCGAGGATCCGCGGCTGACACGCTATGGAGGAACATATCTTGGAATTGCAAGTGGTACATATGGCCAGGATATCACCGAACATGTACGTATCGGCCTGACTCCCGGCGCCATGTGGTGGAACGAGTGGGCCGATTACGGTAACGTGGAAGACGACGAAGGCAACTGGATCGCCTACCTGCCCCACGGTTTCAAGCACATGATGCCCAGCAGGTATGTCTCGGAACTGGATGCACCCTTCTTCCACTTCACCCATGCGGAAACCGAGCTCTATCTGGCCGAAGCCGTCGCAAGAGGATGGATCTCCGGTGATGCGGAAAGCCATTTCCGCAATGCCTCCATTGCTTCGTTCGGTCATGTGAGCATGTATCCGGGAGCTCCGGCCATCACCCAGGATGAGATGGATGGTTTCTTTGCGGCAACGCCGTTTCCGGCTTCAGCCCAGGATCAGATCCGGTTCATCAACGAACAGCACTGGGTCAACTTCTACCTGAACGGTGTGGAGGCCTACAGCAACTACCGCCGAAGCGGGTACCCGGAATTGCAGCATTTCACCGGTGTCGAGTGGTATGCGCCCGGTGCACCGGAAATGCCACGGCGCTTGCTTTACCCGGAAAGGGAAGCGGTATTGAATACAGCTAACTATCAGGAAGCCGTAGGTAGAATTGGCGGCCGGAATGACTGGCTGGTTCGCGTCTGGTGGGATGTCCCCTGAGCTCGCTGATCGACCTTTATGCCGGGGCAGGATCGCATCCTCCCCGGCATGCATTTCCAACCCACACTATTTCCGAAAGTGAAGCCGGACCCTGCTGCAGCAGGCATGGCATGAGTGCATCGCATGCTGCACAGACCGGCAAGCTTCAGGAATGCGATATTCAAACCGATCTTTCATGCATCGCATCATTCCAATCCTTTTTCTGGCGTGCCTGACTGCCATGGCCTGCGATCCCCTGGAAACCCGTCCGGTCGAGATCCGCAATATCACGGTGGTAAGCGATACTGCGAATTTTCTGACCGCACGGATCCGGTTTGAAGCCGATGGGGGCGGAGAAGTCTACCTGGTCGTGGAACCGGACCCGGTGGAAGGATCCCTCCACTCGTGGCGCGAACCGGTCATCCACAAACGCCGCCCGGAAAACCGGATTCATTTCGATATCATCGGACTGGAGGAAAACACGCGCTACTCCTACCGTGTAATGGACCGGATGGGCGGTAATGAGCCGGTCGCGGAGGGCCACTTCACTACCGCCGCGCTGCCCGGTTGGATGCGTGATTTTCTTCCGGAAATCACGACACCCTTCACATTTGACGGGCTGATTCTGCTGAACCGGCATACCCATCTTCCTTCCGCTTTCTATGTATTTGATTCAGATGGCAATCTTGTTCTTGCCAGGGCTTCGGAAGCGCGGATATCCGTCTCGCGATACACCCCGCGCGGCACCATCATCACCATGCTCAACGATGAGCCGGGTACGGTCGGATCCAACAGGCTCCTGGAAACCACCCTGGCCGGGGATACGATCGTCCATTTCCGGTATGGCGAGCGAGGCTTCAATCGCCATATGCGCCACGATGTGATCATGACCCGGGACCACCAGTTTCTCGCAATCACCGAATCGGAGCGGGATGGGGTGATGGTGGACGGGCTCATGCAGCTGGACCGCAACGGCAACCTGGTATGGCAATGGGATACAGGCGATGATCATCCCACAAATGCCAGCCCGTACATCCAGCCTTGGGGAAACTCGGTTCAGATTTCCGAAAATGGACATTACATTGTATCATTCCGCCGGATTTCAGAGGTCTGGAAAATCCACAAGGATACCCGCGAAGTCTTGTGGCGGCTGGGGCGCGAGGGCACCATACCGCTTTTCGGCGAAGATGCCTTCCTGCTGCAGCACACCGCCAGTTTTGTGGGTCCGAATCGTCTGATGCTGTTCGACAACGGACAGGACCGGTCACGCGATATCTTCCGGTATGATGAATACCGCCCATGGTCGCGTATCGCTTTCTACGATCTCAATGAACAACGGACTCAAGCGGTCAACAGTGAATTTTTCAACCTGGATGAGGAATATTTCGCCTGGGCAAACGGCTCGGTTTGGGAGATCGAAGGCACGTATCTGGTCGGGAGCTCATTTTCAGGCCATGTGCTTCAGCTGGATCAGAACGGAAAAATCATCGGGAAAATGGAATTCGGCGACCGATTCTACAGGGCCGAACTCATGGAGGATTTTTTTCGCAAGTAACAGGCTCCAGTACCACTGATGAAGCAAAAAAGCTTCGGGTCGAAAGAAGTACAAACAGTAACCCTAACCGTGATGCCGCTCACCCATAATCAACGCATGAGCAAAAAAAACATCACCATAAATGACATCGCCCGGAGCCTTGACATCGCTCCGAGCACCGTCTCGCGTGCGCTCAATGACAGCAGGCGCATCAGTGAAGCTACGCGGCAGAAGGTGCGTCAGAAAGCAAGGGAACTCGGATACGAACTCAACCTCATCGCATCCAGTCTGTCAAAGCATCGCACGGGCACCATCGGGCTGGTAGTGCCGAACATCAGCCAGTCGTTTTTCAGCCTTGCAGTAAGCGGAATCGAGTCCGTGACCCGGGAAAACGACTGCCGGCTCATCATCGCTCAGTCCAACGAATCCCTTGAACGGGAAAAGGATATCCTCCGAATGTTTCAATCCTACCGGGTAGATGGGGTCATCGCCTCCCTGTCCATAGAAACAAATGACATTTCCCATTTCAAGGAGTTGCAGGACAAGCGAATCCCATTGGTCCTGTTTGATCGTGTCCATTACGGACTGGAGTGCACCAGGGTGGTAGTCGACAACTACGAAGGGGCCTTCAAGGCCGCCAGCCACCTGATTTCCTCCGGCTGCCGAAGACCCGCTCACCTGGGCGGGCCCCTGAAGAACCGGCTGTTCCGGGAGCGGGCGGACGGATTTGCAGAAGCACTGGCAAAGCATGGCACGCCGTTGCTGCCCAATTTCCTGCTGTCGACGGACCTTACGCACACAGACGTGCAGGATGCAATGCGCCTCTGGATGAACCAGCCGGAGCCGCCGGATGGCATTTTTACAGCGAGCGCATCCACAGGGCTGCTGCTGACCCGAATCGCCCGCAATTTGCATATCCGGATTCCGGATGACCTTGCGCTGATCACCTTCGGCAACGAACCCTGCCATGAGTACACGGTGCCGTCCCTGTCGGCCATTGACATGCCCGGTTATGAAATGGGCAGCACGGCTGCCGAACACCTGTTCAGGGCCGTATCCAATCCGAAAACGGAAAAAAAACTGGTTATCAAACCGCTTCAACTCTACATCAGAAATAGTACGCTCCGAAAAAAAATGAAGCATGTCGCCGACCGGTCGCAACCGGAGTGAGCGACAGGCACTAACCCCTCAGATCAGTTAAAATGAACATCAATCACCCGGACTTCAACCAGCCGGTAATCGGTGTGGATATCGGAGGGACAACCATCCGATGCGGGAGGGTTCAGAATGGACGTATCGTCTCCGTAATGCAAGCAGATGTGCCTCACACTGACCTGGCGGAGATTGTATTGGAAACCATCACCGGGCTTATCACGGAGCTGATGGTTGAGCGTGCAGCCGGCATCGGGGTAGGCGTGCCGGGCATTGTCGACAAACAGCGTGGTATTGTTTTCGATGTAGTGAACATCCCTTCCTGGAAAAAAGTCTATCTGAAGGAAGAGCTGGAACGGAGATTCATGCTGCCTGTCCATATCAACAACGATGCCAACTGCTTTGTCATTGGAGAGCGGTATTTTGGATACGGTCGGGAGATGGATGACTTTGTGGGACTGGTTACCGGAACGGGAATGGGGGCCGGAATCATAAAAAATGGCCATCTGCTTCCGGATCAGAATTGCGCTTCGGGCGAATTCGGGATTATTCCGTATCTGGACAAAACCCTGGAATACTACTGCAGCGGCAACTTTTTCAAAGTTTTTTATGGGTTAAGCGCCGAGGAGGCGGCGATGCTGGCAGAGGCCGGGGAACCCGTTGCCCTGGAAGCGTTTGACCAGTACGGGAAGCATCTGGGTGCCGCTGTCAAGATGGTGATGGCAGCGCTGGATCCCGAAGCCGTGATTATCGGCGGGGGCGTTTCCCGCACTTTCCGGTATTATGAAAAGGCAATGCGGCACGAAATCCTGGATTTCCCGTATGCCGGCCCGGCGGGGAAAATCAAAATTCTGGCGTCCCGCATCGATAATATTGCTATTTTGGGCGCATCAGCGCTCTGCCATGAGATGGCAATCCAGACCCCTGAAACCGGATGACCCAACTGACCCGTTCATGCTACACGATTTATCCATATCCACACAATCGGTTGTCGGTGTTTTCCTGGAAGGAAAGCACCTGAAGGCAGGGAGGATCCGCAATTACAAGATAGAGGAGAGCGTCGAATTCAGTATCGACAACCTCGAATCGGACGAGGTGATCATTGGGAATCTCATCCATGCCATCGAGCAGGTATTCAATGACGAGGTGGTGGGCATCGGGGTGGGGGTGCCCAGCGTCGTGGACGTTGCTCATGGTATTGTTTTCAGTCCGCAGAATATCCCGTCATGGACGGTGGTGCATCTGGGCGACATCCTGGCACGCCACTTCAACGTGAAGGTGTATGTGAACAACGATGCCAATTGCTTTGCCGTTGGTGAGAAGTACTTCGGAAAGGGCCGGAAATTCCGGAACATGGTAGGCATTGTTTGCGGATCCGGCATGGGCATGGGCATCATCATCGATGACAAGCTCTATTCCGGCGATAATGGCGGGGCCGGGGAGTTCGGCTTCATCCCTTACAAGGACCATGATTACGAATACTATTGTACCACCGGCTATTTTGAAAAGAAATACGGACTCAAGGCAGACAAACTCTACGCAAGGCTGAAGAAAGAGGACAAGATCAGCCTTGCTATCCTGGAACAGTTCGGACTGGATTTTGGCCATGCCATTATGACCATCCTGTTCAGCGTAGACCCCGGCCTGGTCGTCGTTGGCGGTGAAATAAAAAAGTTTTTCCCCTATTTTGAGAAGGATATGTGGAAAGTGATGAAGAAGTTTCCCTACCCCTTCACCATAGAAAAACTCAAGATTGAGATCAGCGAAGAACCAAATATTGAAATACTGGGGGCGGCGGCACTATATTTCGATGCGCAGAAAATGTGATCGCCGCCTTCTGAGAGCTCCGCATCCATTCCTTCAGTCACCACCGTATTATGGATTATTCCTCACTGCCCAAAGTCGAACTGCATCTTCATCTGGACTGCTCGCTGAGTTATGACGTGGTTTCAGCGATCAAACCATCCGTAACACCCAAAGAGTACCGCGAGAAATTCATTGCCCCGCCCAAGTGTGTTGATCTGGCCGACTATCTGACCCGGGCCTTCCATGCTGTGGAGATCATCCAGACCGAAGAGCAGCTCCGACTGGTCACGCTCGATCTGTTCGACCAGCTCAAGGCGGACAATGTCATCTATGCGGAGATCCGGTTCGGGCCCATCCTGCATACACAAAAGGGTCTGGCTCCGGAAGAGGTGGTTCAGGCAGTCGTTGAAGCCACCGAAGAGGGAGTGAACCGCACCGGGGTGCAGGCCGGACTCATTCTCAGCACACTGCGCAACTACTCGGAGGAGCAGAGCATGCAGACCGTGGAAATGGTCCGGCAATTCAGCGGACCCGGCTCGCGCGTCTTCGGCTTCGACATCGCTGCCGATGAGGCCGGTTATCCGATCGACAATCACATCAAGGCCTTCCAGTACGCGAAAAAGCACGGGATTTCGCGCACCGCCCATGCCGGAGAGGCCCGCGGTGCCGACAGCGTATGGGAGACGTTGCGGCATTTTGAACCGACCCGTATCGGGCACGGAGTCCGAAGTGCCGAGGATCCGGAACTGCTGGTATATCTGCGCGACCACCGCATTCACCTGGAAGTCTGTCCCACCAGCAACGTCCAGACCAATGTTTTCGACCACATCGAAAACCATTCGGCCGACCTGCTGTACCGGTCCGGGATTTCCCTGGGCATCAACACCGACAATCGCACTATCTCCGACGTGACTCTGGAGGATGAATACCGCGTCATGGAAACCGTTTTTGGCTGGGGACCGGAACAGCTGCTGAAATGCAATCTGGAAGCCATAGAACACGCATTCTGTCCCACAGAGTGGAAGCGCGGTTTCCGCGAAAAGATCACCGGCGCCTGGGACGGTTTGGCATAGATTTACCGCAATGACTGGACAGGCTCGTGGTCTGGCACATCCTTGCCGCAGTGGCTGGACAGGCTCGTGGTCTGGCACAGCCTTGCCGCAGTGGCTGGACAGGCTCGCGGTTTGTCACGCCCTTGTCGAAATTGGTGGATGGAATCACCCGTCGCCTGTATCCACTCACTCCCAAATGGCCACTTCAAAGCGCCCGTCGGAATCTGCCGCCCCGCGGAACATGCCGGGTGAGCTGAACTCCATGGAAATGTTGCCCAGGTAGTCCACGGCAACAATGCCGCCGTCGCCTTCGTCCAGTTTCTCGTGGATGACGATACGGGCCGCTTCTTCCAGCGTGGCGCCCTGGAACTCCATGATGGCGCAGATCTGGTAGGCTACCGCGTTGCGGATGAATTTCTCACCGTGTCCCGTGGCCGAAACGGCGCAGCTGTTGTTGTCGGCGTAGGTGCCAGCGGCGATGACGGGGGAGTCGCCCACACGTCCGGGCATCTTGTTGGTCATGCCTCCTGTGGATGTGCCTGCCGCCAGGTTGCCGTCACGGTCCAGTGCCGCCACGCCGACGGTACCGAAGGGGTGGGCGTCCCTTTCCGCCATCCGATCAGCGGGGAGCGTCTGCGCCCCGTCATGCAACGCAGCCTGCTCACGGGCGCGCTCAAGCTGCTGCCGTCGCCGGTCGGTGTTGAAATAACTGTTGTCGACCCGCTCCACATCCATCATGTCGGCAAAGCGCTCGGCGCCATCACCGGCGAACATGACATGGCGGCTCTCTTCCATGACTTTGCGGGCGAGGGTGATGGGATTTTTGACCGTGCGGATGCCTGCAATTGCCCCGGCATTGAGGTCGCGTCCATCCATGATGGAGGCGTCCAGTTCGTGCCGTCCCTCGCTGGTGAACACCGCCCCGCGTCCGGCATTGAACCGTTCCTCATCCTCCAGATAACGGATGACCTTCTCCACGGCGTCGAGGCTGCTGCCATCCTCATCCAGCAGATCCCGGCCGATGATGAGCGCCTCTTCCAGGGAAGCGAGGTAGCCGTCGCGCACCTCCGGATCGATATCGCGGGAGATCACACCCGCACCGCCGTGCAGGACAATGGCAAACTCTTTCTGGTCGGGCAGCGGCTGCCCGCTTTCGGTGGTTTCCGGTTCGCAGGCGGTCAGCCAGGCGAGTCCTGCAGCCGCAATGAAAGTGGTAAAAAGCAGTTTGGATATGCGGGTGGTCTTCATGGTGCTGGTGTATGGTTCAGGGTAAGGGATCTGTTTGCGATCTGTCGGTTTACAGACAGATAATATCCACAAATAATCGCAAAAATCCCGCCTTTTTCATCGAAAAACGGTACATTGCCGGAAACCGGCTGACGTCAGGCCGGCTTTTCCCATAGTCACCACACTGATCCTGATCGTTATGCAACAGAATTCTGCCGCCATCCGCACGTCCGGGGTACGGACACCATCCGCCCGCATCCGCGCCAAACTGTTTCTGCTCGTTTTCATGATTTTCATGATGACTGATACTTCCGCTCCGGCATTTGCAGCCGGAGAGTCTGAGCGCACCGTCTACCTGCAAATCGACTATTATGTGCTTCAGGTTGGTGCCGTGCCTGCATTCGTTGCGACGCAGGAGGAGTTCTGGAAGCCGGTGCACGAGGAGCGCATCAGCGAGGGGGAAATCATCGGATGGAGTCTGTATGATGCACTGATTACCGGTCCGACCGCTGAATATGACTTTGTCGCCATCACCATGACGGAGGATTACGGCGCGCTGTACGGAGCGAACGACCGCGAGCTGATTGCCCGGGTGCACCCCCAGAGAGGAACGGATCCGCTAATCGAGACCATGCATGAGGGCTACCGGGTCGTGCACAGTGAGATTTGGCGCATGAACGGGGCCGCCCTGCCGGATGGGGCCGAAGCGCCGGCCGGCAAGTACATCACCAAGAATTACATGGACTCGCGCGGTGCCAGTGGCGAGCACGAATCGATGGAACTTGACTTCTGGAAGCCGATCCACCATGTGCGGATCGACCAGGACATCCTCAACAGCTGGGTGATGTACACAATGGTCAAGCCCGGAGGCGCATCCATTCGATACAATTACAGCACCATCGACTACTACGACCGGCTGTCGGATATTGAAGGATCGGTGGGGATGGAACTGGCACGCATCGCGCACCCCGATCTGACCGATGAAGAGCTTTCCGACTTTTTCACCCGGACGGGGCAGTCGCGCACGGCCTATAAAACCGAGTTGTGGTGCGAAGTGGTGGCTGCGGGACAGTGACCGACTGATGATGACCGTCTGATGTTGGTTTCCTCACGGCAACCGTTGGACGGAAGCCGGCAAATGGGCCGGGGTGAAGTCCGAGCGGGCTACAGCTTGTTGATCATGCCGGCCATGTATCCGGCCCCGAATCCGTTGTCGATGTTGACCACGCTCACCCCGCTGGCGCAACTGGTGAGCATGCCCAGCAGGGCGGAGAGTCCGAAGAAATTGGCGCCATAGCCTACGCTGGTGGGTACGGCGATGACGGGCTTGTCCACAATGCCTCCGACAATGCTCGGCAGCGCGCCCTCCATTCCGGCCACCACCACGATTACCCTGGCTTTGCGGATCGCATCAAGGTTGTCGTACAGACGGTGGATGCCGGCCACGCCCACATCGAAAAAGCGCTCAACGCGGTTGTCGAAAATCTCGGCCGTCACGGCGGCCTCCTCGGCCACCGGCAGATCTGCAGTGCCGGCGGTGACCACGGCTACGTGCGTTTTTGTGAGTTCGGCGGGCTTCCGCCGGATGGTAAGACACCGCGCCGTTTCGTGATATTCCACTTCAGGGATGGCGGCCCGGACTACCTCCGCGGTTTCAGGTGTGATGCGGGTGGCCAGTATGTTGCTCTGGCGCGTCATCATGAACCCGATGATGTCACGCACCTGGGCCGGCGTCTTGCCCTGCCCGAAGATCACCTCCGGATAGCCGGTCCGCAGCTCGCGGTGGTTGTCGACCTTTGCAAATCCCAGCTCCTTGTATGGCAGGTCGCTAAGTTGGTTCAGCGCCTCATCAATGCCGGTGCGGCCGTCACTGACCTGTTCAAGTAATTTTTTCAGTTTATCCTTGTCCATAAATTTTCCGTAAGTGAACCGGGGAAAAATACGGGAATCCCGTACTGATGTCTCGGTGGTAATATTTAGGTGGTGGTGCCTTGGCGGTAATATCTCTGTGGTGATGTCTCAATGGTGGTGCCACCGAGAGGATGACACACGATCTGCCGCAAAAGGTACACGCTCACTTGCTGTTTTTCAATATGGCCTGGTCCATTTTCCCCGTTTTGTATCCCTCCAGGTCAAAGGATACGTAACGGAAGCCCAGCTCTTTCAGGTGGCCGGTTATCGTGGATGCCGTCCCGGGTTCGAGCAGCCGGGCGACCATCTCCGGCTCGACCTCGATGCGCGCCAGGTCGTCATGCTTGCGCACCCGCACCTGCCGGAATCCTTGTTTCATCAGGTAGTACTCGGCCTGTTCGATGAGCCGAAGGTCCTCGTCTGTCACCAGTGTATTGTAGGGGATACGGGTCACCAGGCAGGTGTTGGCCGGCTTGTCCCAGTCGGGCAAGCCCATCTCGCGCGAGAGTGCCCGGATTTCCGGCTTGGTGAGTCCGGCTTCCTGAAGCGGACTGCGGACCCTGTTCTCCCGGATGGCGCGCAGCCCCGGTCGGAACTCCTGCATGTCGTCGGCGTTGGTGCCGTCCACCAGCGTATCGAATCCCATCTCCGTCAGTTGCTCCCGGAAGTAGCCAAATGTGCTGGACTTGCAATAATAGCAGCGGTTTACCACATTATTGCGCACCTCTTCATCCACCGGAAGCTCGACGACCTGATGAGCCACCCCCAGTTTCCCGATGAACTCCTCCGCTTCGGTCAGCTCCCACTGCGCAATGTATGGCCGTTTCATGGTCATCGCCACAAGCTCGGTTACCGGAGCTTCCTTGGCAGCGGCAAGCAGGAAGGTGCTGTCGACACCGCCGGAAAAGGCAACCGCTGTTTTGCCGAGCCCGCGCAGGATCGCCAGCAGATCCTGGTACTTTTCGTGGCGGGTCCGGCTGTCCTGCAGTGAAGCATCAGACCTGAGGTCTGCGCCGTTATCGTTTTTTCTATCAGGATCCATGGGTTTTGTCATTCTGATAATTGCTTTTTTGCAAATTCTGTGTTTACAAGCCGGGTCACCTCGCGAAGTGCCATGTTGTGCTTTTCGGCCAGGGCCTTGCAATCCTCGTACTCGGCCTTCCATTTAAGCAGTTTTCCATCCAGCCGGGCTTTTTTCATCGTAACCGGTCCGATCGAGCTTTGGAAGATCTCCGATTCGCGCTCCAGCATGATGCGGGAGACCGGATGGTAGCGCACACCCAGGGTAGTAGTTTCCCTGAGGATGGTGTTGGAAAGCTTATCCAGCAGTCCGGCATCGCACAGCACATCCAGGATCACACCGGGACGCCCTTTCTTCATGATGGTGGGCGTGAGAGAGACATCGCTGGCCCCCATGGACAGCAACCGGTCCATGATGTGTGGATACTGTTCCGGATTCATATCATCTATCTGGCAGGCGATCATGATTTTTTCGTCACGGATTGTGTTGCCAGGAATTGCCGCGGCAGAGGAAGCGGGATCCTGAACGGGAGCCGCACCTGCACCCGCACCCGCANCCGCACCTGCACCCGCACCTGCACCCGCACCCGCATCTGCACCTGGACCTGGACCTGGACCTGGACCTGCACCTGGACCTGCACCTGCACTCACACCTGCACTCATCTCCGTTACCGCATCCTGCCCGACAAAGACTCGCAAGACATTCGGCAGTTCGGCGTCGCGCTGTCCGATGCCGTAAGCCGTACGATCCGGACGGAAGACCGGTCGGTCGGTGTATTCGTCCACGTTGGCAGCCAGGATGGCGGCGCCGGTCGGAGTGGTAGCTTCATGACCTGTTCCTCCAAGGCGAACAGGAATATCCTTCAGGATTTCGGCGGTGGCCGGTGCCGGTACGGGCATGGTTCCATGCGCGCAGCGGATGGTTCCGCTTCCCAGTTCCACCGTTGAGCAGAGGATGCGGTCGGGTTTCAGATACTCCAGGCAGATGGCCGCCCCGATGATATCTACGATCGAGTCCAGGGCGCCCACTTCGTGGAAGTGGATCTTGCTGACCGGGACCCCGTGGATTTTCGCCTCTGCCTCGGCAATAAGGCGGAACATACGGTGCGCCCGCGATTTAGTCCCCTCCGGCAGGGCGCTCTGGTCGATGATCTGCTCGATATCACCCAGGTTGCGGTGAGGTTGCTGATGAGCTTGTGGTTCCGAATGACCGGGGCTGTTTCCATGGGAATGCCAGTGACCGTGCCCATGAGCGTTGCCGTGCCCATGAGCGTTGCCGTGTTCATGAGCGTTGCCGTGCCCATGTTGGTGCTCATCCGTACCATGGTCCAGGACCACATCCACCCGGGTTCCCTCAATGCTCTGTTTTTTGTCCCGCTGGATCTCAAGCCGGAAACCGCTGACCGGCAGTTTTTTGAGCTCGGAGAGGAGGTGCTCCGGATCCACCCCGGCGTCGATCATGGCACCAAGATGCATATCGCCGGAAATGCCGGCGAAACAGTCGTAATACAATATTTTCATCGGTTGATTCTGTCACTACTTCCGACGCCCGATCGTCACAGGAAATCAGCAGGAAACAGCTATTGCATTAATATTAAGTAACTTTGGATGACAAAGTATTGAAAATACCTTGTCGATTGAATATAGATGATTTTTATTTGTGATGCATCCGTACCGAAATCTGCAACCGGTGAGGCATGGTCCATCTGCAGGCCGCAAGGCGCAAAATCAGTTTCCATTTGCGATTAACGCCTGTTTTTTATACTATAATTACACCATCCGGTTCCTATTTTACAATTTTCCCGGATCAAAACCATACCAGTATTTGCTCATTGCGTTCAGGCATCCCGGCAGACAGTGCCATTTTTTCATTACTGTCCCCTGCGGTGATGTATCCTGCACTAAAACCGTTACTCATTACCATTACCTCAGATGAACCGAACATGACAGCCCCGGTTGACACACAGGACTATAATTACATCCTGTCATGTGAATTCATTCTGACCATAAAAATCTAAATTGATTTAAACAGATGAAACGCAGAGATTTCCTCCTGAAAAGCCTGGGTGCGGGCGTCTTTATTGGCTCATCGGCCGCTTTTGGCAAATATTCATCGGTGCTGGGTGCCGGCCGCACCGCGCTGCCCTATGACCTGGTTGCCGTGCGCGGCGGCAGCGCACCGCACATGTTTGACAAAGGCATCGCTGCTCTCGGCGGCATGAAGCAGTTCGTGTCGAAAGGGCAGTCCGTGGTGGTCAAACCCAATATCGGCTGGGACCGTACCCCCGAAATGGGAGCCAACACCAATCCGGAGCTGGTGGGACGCATTGTCGAGCACTGCCTGGAGGCGGGCGCCAGCCGGGTATATGTCTTCGACCATACCTGCGATGAATGGCGGGCATGCTACCGCAACAGCGGTATCGAAAAAGCCGCCTCCGACGCCGGCGCGCGCGTTGTGCCGGCCAATTCGGAGCGCTACTATCAGGACATCGAAATTTCCAAAGGGCGTCGGCTCACCGCCGCCAGGGAGCATGAGCTGTTCCTGGAAACCGACGTGCTGATCAACGTGCCGGTCCTCAAGCACCACGGCGGCTCTTCCATCACCGTATCCATGAAAAACCTGATGGGCAACGTATGGGACCGCCGCTTCTACCACCGCAACGACCTTCACCAGTGCATCACCGACTACACCACCTACCGCCAGCCGGACCTCAACGTTGTGGACGCCTACCGCGTGATGATGCGAAACGGCCCGCGCGGCGTGTCAGTCGAGGATGTGGTCACCATGGAAGCGCAGGTGATATCCACGGATATCGTCGCCGCCGACGCCGCATCGTCCCTCATGTTCGGGCTCCAGCCCGCCGAAGTGGGACACATCCGGCTCGGCGAGGAGATGGGTATTGGCACCATGCAGCTCGACAACCTGAATATCAGCCGGCTTCGGATGTAACGGGTTGGATGTCATGAGAAGCCGTATCCTCAAGTATTCCCGGGTTGCCATATCGCTGCTGTTCCTGACGGCGACCGGTTTCCTGTTCCTCGATTTCACCGAGTCGCTGTCGGCCGGACTGGTCAATGGCATCACGTGGATCCAGTTTGTGCCCTCGCTGCTCAAGTTCCTGAACCTGATGGGGCTGCTGACGCTGGGGTTTGTCGTGGTCCTGGTGGCCACGCTGCTCTTTGGCCGCGTCTACTGCTCCACGGTCTGTCCGCTCGGGATACTGCAGGATGTGTTCTCGCGCCTGTCGCGGTTTTACACCACCCGGATCCGCCGCCGCAGGCCGCGTTACCGTCCCTCCGCTCCGCAAAACCTGCTCCGCTACTCGCTGCTCGGTATCACCACGGTCGTGTTCCTGCTTGGAAGCGTATTCCTTCTGAACCTGCTGGATCCGTTCAGCGTATTCGGCAAGATCTTTGCCGGACTGGTTCGTCCCGTCTACTACGCAGGGAACAACCTGCTGGCGGATGTGTTCCAGTCATTTGGCAACTATCGGTTCTACCACGTGGAAACCCGTCAGATGACCGTTTTGCCGCTCATTTTTCCGGTATTCATGCTGGGACTGGTGGGGGTGCTGGCCTTCCGACGGGGACGGCTCTACTGCAATACGGTGTGTCCGGTCGGATCGCTCCTGGGACTGGTCTCAAAATTTGCCATGTTTCGGATCCGTATCGACGAAACGCTGTGCAACCACTGCGCCCAATGCTCGCTCAACTGCAAGGCGGAGTGCATCGACCTGAAGACCAACGAGATCGATTTCACCCGGTGCGTGGGATGCTTCAACTGCCTGAACGTCTGCTCCCGGCAGGGCATCGATTACCGGAACCACTGGTTTCCATCCGATCGCAAACCGTCCGCCGCGGACGAGCCGTTCGTTTGTGATGCTCTGGTGGATGCGTCCGACCCGGTACAACCGCATCCACCCGGGAAAGAGAACACGGCTTCGGAACAAAAAGGCGAAAGGAGGGATTT
>SL_8KL_010_SEDDRAFT_10001272_pt1 | contig 21833 bp, 21 predicted proteins | sample SodLakKL_010_SED_4_FD_11160 | JGI IMG/M metagenome (IMG submission 11160) | reverse complement strand
CCCTCGTCGATGTCCCGCTGCAGGGCGCGCAGCACCGCCTGGGTGGTGGCCAGATTGCCCGCCGACAGCATCACCAGCAGGCGCTCCCCCGGCCACTCGAAGACATGCATCTTGCGGTAAGTGCTGATGTCGTCCACCGCCGCATGGGTTCGCGAGTCCGAGGCGAACACCAGCCCCTCGTCCACCTGCGCGGCCAGGCAATACGTCATGGTAGCGTCGGCATCAATCCCGTCATTGTTGAAAGTGTAGTACGCCCGGCGGGTCGCGGATACACCGCGGGCTTCGCCAACACTGGGGTCAGACCGACAAATCCGTATAATGGACGCTTTTCCCCAACGGTTTCGGAGAGACCTAAATGGCCGAGCGCCTGCAGCGACTGCACCAAGCCATGGCGGAGCGCATCCTTCTGCTGGATTGCGGCATGGGCACCATGATCCAGAGCTATGAGCTGGAGGAGCCGGATTTTCGTGGCGAGCGTTTCGCGGACCATGACAAGGCCCTGAATGGCAACAACGATCTGCTGGTGCTCACCCGGCCGGATATCATCGATCAGATTCACCGGGCCAACCTCGCCGCCGGCTCGGACATCATCGAGACCAATACCTTTTCGGCCACCACCATCGCCCAGGCCGACTACGGCCTGGAGCACGTGGCCCGGGAGATCAACGTCGAGGCGGCAAAGATCGCCCGCGCGGCCTGCGACGCCTTCGAGACCGAGGATCCGGCGCGTCCCCGGCTGGTGGCTGGAGCTCTGGGGCCCACCAACCGCACCGCCTCCATCTCGCCGGACGTCAACGACCCCGGCAAGCGCAATGTCACCTTTGACGAACTGGTGGTGGCCTACCGCGAAGCCGCTGAAGGGCTGATTGAGGGCGGCTCGGACCTGCTGCTCATCGAAACCATCTTCGACACCCTGAACGCCCGCGCCTGCATCTACGCGCTGGAGTGTCTGTTCGAGGATTGGGGCGAGCGCTGGCCGGTGATGATCTCCGGGACCATCACCGACGCCTCCGGCCGGACCCTGTCGGGCCAGACCACCGAGGCATTCTGGAACTCCGTACGCCACGCCAATCCGGTGTCGGTGGGGCTGAACTGCGCCCTGGGCGCCGATCTGATGCGACCCTTCGTCAAGGAAATCAGCCGGGTGGCGGATGCGCCGGTCACCATTTATCCCAATGCCGGCCTGCCCAACGAGTTCGGCGAATACGACCACTCCGCCGAATTCATGGCCGAGATCATGCGGGAGTTTGCCGAAAGCGGCTTCGTCAACATCGTCGGCGGCTGCTGTGGCACCACCCCGGAGCACATCAAGGCGCTGGCCGAGGTCGTGGACGGCCTGCCACCCCGGCAGATCCCCACCCCCGAGCGGGCCATGCGGCTGTCCGGGCTCGAGCCCTGCAACATCGGGGACGACTCGCTGTTCGTGAACATCGGTGAGCGCACCAACGTCACCGGCTCGGCCCGCTTCAAACGGCTGATCATGGAAGGCGATTACGACACCGCCCTGGAGGTGGCTCGGGACCAGGTAGACGGCGGCGGCCAGATCATCGACGTCAACATGGACGAAGGCATGCTGGATGCCGTCGAGGCCATGGAAAACTACCTCAAGCTGGTGGCCTCCGAGCCCGACATCGCCCGGGTGCCGGTGATGGTGGACTCCTCCAAGTGGGAGGCCATGGTGGCGGGCCTGAAGTGCATTCAGGGCAAGTCCATCGTCAATTCCATTTCCCTCAAGGAAGGCGAGGAACCATTCCTGGAGCAGGGCCGCGAACTCAAGCGGCACGGGGCCGCGGTGGTGGTCATGGCCTTTGACGAAGAGGGCCAGGCGGACACCTACGAGCGTCGCATCCAGATCTGCGAGCGGGCCTACCGGCTGCTCACCGAGCAGATCGACTTTCCGCCGGAAGACATCATCTTCGACCCCAACATATTTCCGGTGGCCACCGGGATCGCCGAACATGACCGTTACGCCGTGGACTTCATCGAGGCCACCCGCTGGATCAAGGAGAATCTGCCCTACGCCAAGGTGAGCGGTGGGCTGTCCAACATGTCCTTCTCCTTCCGTGGCAACAACGCCGTGCGCGAGGCGATGCACTCGGTGTTTCTGTATCACTCCATTCGGGCGGGCCTGGACATGGCCATCGTCAACGCCGGTCAGCTGGAGGTCTACGACGACATCGATCCGGAACTGCGGGAGCACGTCGAGGACGTGGTGCTGGCCCGCCGGGAGGACGCCACCGAACGGCTGCTGGACCTGGCCGAGAGCTACAAGGGCCAGGGCGGCAAAAAGAAGGAAGAGGATCTGGCCTGGAGGGAGCAACCCGTCGCCAAGCGGCTGGAGCACGCGCTGGTCAAAGGCATCGCCGACTACACCGACGAGGACGTGGAAGAAGCCCGGCAGCAGTTCAATCGGCCCATCGAGGTGATCGAGGGGCCGCTGATGGACGGCATGAACGTGGTGGGCGACCTGTTCGGCGAGGGCAAGATGTTCCTGCCCCAGGTGGTGAAGTCCGCCCGGGTCATGAAAAAGGCGGTGGCCTACCTGCTGCCCTACATCGAAGAAGAAAAAGCCGCCAGCGGCAACACCGATGACGAGCCCGCCGGCCGCATCCTGATGGCCACGGTCAAGGGTGACGTCCACGACATTGGCAAGAACATCGTCGGCGTGGTGCTCCAGTGCAACAACTTCGAGGTCACGGACATGGGCGTCATGGTGCCCGCCGAACAGATCCTCGAGACCGCCGTCGAGAAAAACGTCGATGTCATCGGCCTGTCCGGGCTGATCACGCCATCCCTGGACGAAATGGTCAACGTCGCCAAGGAGATGCAGCGCCGCGGCATGACCACGCCCCTGCTGATCGGCGGGGCGACCACATCGCGGGTGCACACGGCGGTGAAGATCGATCCGAACTACGACGGCGATGTCATTTACGTCAAGGACGCCTCGCGGGCGGTGGGCGTGGCCAGCAACCTGGTCAGCGAGACCCGCTACGAGCCCTTTGTCGCCGACCTGCGCACCGAATACGAGCGGGTGCGCACCCAGCACGCCGGCCGCCAGAAGCGCCACAAATGGCTGGACATCGCCGCGGCCCGGGACAATCGCACACCCATCGAATGGGCCGGCTGGGAGCCGGTGCGACCCAACCGCCCGGGCATTCATGTCATCGAGCCGGCGCTGGACGAGCTGGTGGATTACATCGACTGGACTCCGTTCTTCCACGCCTGGGAACTGGCCGGCTCCTATCCGAAGATCCTCGACGACGAAATCGTCGGCGAAGAAGCCCGCACGCTCCACGCCGATGCCCTGGAGATGCTGGAGCAACTGGTGCGGGAGCGATGGCTCACCGCCCGCGGTGTCTACGGCCTGTTCCCGGCCAACGCCGTGGCAGACGACACCGAGCTCTACACCGGCGAGGATCGCCGCGAGGTGCTGATGCGGCTGCATCATCTGCGCCAGCAGAATGAAAAGCCCCGGGGTCGTCCCAACCAGTGCCTGGCGGACTTCGTCGCGCCCCGGGAAACCGGGCTGGCGGACTGGATGGGCGCCTTTGCGGTCACCACGGGCATTGGCATCGACGAGCCCGTGGCTCGCTTTGAAGCCGATCACGACGACTACAACTCGATCATGGTCAAGGCGCTGGCGGACCGGCTGGCGGAGGCATTCGCCGAGATGCTGCACGCCCGGGTGCGCCAGCAGGACTGGGGCTATCACCCGGATGAAAACCTGGACAACGCCGCCCTGATCGACGAGCAGTACCGCGGGATCCGTCCCGCCCCCGGCTATCCCGCCTGCCCGGATCACACCGAGAAGGATCGGCTCTGGGAGCTGCTGGACGTAGAAAAGCGCATCGGGCTGCGGCTGACCGAAAGCCGGGCCATGTACCCCACCGCGGCGGTCTCCGGCTGGTATTTCGGGCATCCGGACAGCCGCTACTTCGGCCTGGGGCGCATCTACCGCGACCAGGTGGAGGACTACGCGGCCCGCAAGGGCATGACGGTGGCCGAAGTGGAGCGCTGGCTGTCCCCCAACCTGGGCTATGAACCGTCCTGAAGTCGAGTTGCGCCGGCTGACAACTTCGGCAGACTGGGTGGCACTGAAACCTGGCAGAGAGAGACCCGGATGAAACAACGATTACTTCAGACCGCGGCGCTGGCGGCCGCGATGCTGTTTGCCCCGCTGGCTCTGGCCCAGCAGGATGACGCCCTCATGGATCCGGCAACGGATCCGGCAACGGATCCGGGCGCCGCGCCCGAGGCCGAGATTCGTGCCGAGCACCAGGACTGGGTGGTTCGCTGCCAGCCGGCACCGGAGGATGCCTTCGGCGCCGGCGAGAGTTGCGAAATGTACCAGCAGGTCAGCGAGCAGGAGACCGGGCAGACGGTACTGGAGACGGTGATCGGCTTCCCGCCCGGCGCTGATCAGCCGGTGGCGCTTTTCAACCTGCCCCTGGGCATGCTGCTGCCGCCGGGGGTTCAGCTGCAGGTGAATGACAACGAGCCGATCCGCTTTGCGGTGCAACTCTGCGTGCAGAGTGGCTGTCGAGCGGATATCGTGCTGGAGCCCGAGCTGGTCGAGCAGATGCGCGCGGGCAGTCAGGCAACCCTGACCATCGCCGATCCCCAGGGCCAGGGCGTGGAACTTCCCCTCTCGCTGATGGGCTTCAGCGCGTCCCTGGACGACGTGGAGGCCAGCGTCAATTAATCCCGCGTCCGGCGCGACCACCAACAATGATCGAAAACACTGGATGGAGGCCAACGACCCCATGGAGCTCATCACCAATCCCGGCGACGGCATTCACCTCTCGGATGCCCTCAATGACCATCTGCGCAGCAAGCTGGAGCCCGTGGAGCGCAAGCACGGAGAGCGACTGACGCGGATCGAAGCCCACTTCAAGGACGAGAATGCCAACAAGGGCGGCCGGGACATTCACTGCCTGCTGGAGGCCCATCCCCGGGGCAGTGACCCCATTGTTGCCGAGGCCCTCGCCGAAGACGCCTACACCGCGGCCCATCAGGCCGCCGGCAAACTGGAACGAGCCCTGTCCAGCCACTTCGGCAAGCAGGACCGGGTTCGGCCCCACTAGCGACAGACACAAAAAACCGGGCGGGAGCCAGTGTTCGCTGGCTCCGCAGCCCGGTGGCGATGACCGCGGGATCAGGCGGCGGACTGTAGCCGGCGATTCACCTCATCCCAGTTGACCACGTCCCAGAACGCTTCGACGTAATCCGGGCGACGGTTCTGGTAGCGCAGATAATAGGCGTGCTCCCAGACATCCAGGCCCAGCACCGGCGTCCCCTGCTCCTCGGCCACATCCATGATCGGATTGTCCTGATTGGGGGTCGAGGTGACCTTGAGGCCCGCCGGCGTGTGGATCAGCCAGGCCCAACCGGAACCGAACCGCCCCAGGGCCGCGTTGGTAAAGGTCTCGCGGAAGCTGTCAAAGGATCCGAAGGCGGCGTTGATGGCATCGGCCACGGCACCGTCCGGGGCGCCTCCGCCGTTCGGGGACAGCATCTGCCAGAACATGGAATGGTTGTAGTGACCTCCGCCGTTGTTGCGGACACCCACCGGCAGCGCCGAGACTCCGGTCAGCAGATCTTCCAGGGCCTTGCCCTCGTGATCCGTGCCACTGACCGCGTCGTTCAGCTTGGTGACATAGGTGTTGTGGTGCTTGGTGTGATGGATCTCCATGGTCTGGGCGTCGATGGCGCGATCCAGCGCGTTGTAGTCATAGGGCAGATCCGGCAATGAGAATGCCATGGGTTCCTCCTTGGTGAATGATGGGACAAATACCGGGCAAACCGTACTCTCTCGGTCCTCTTTTGGCCATAGCGCCGGTAAGTTCGGCACTGGTCAACACCCCTTGCGATCGGCAATACTCTCGCCAAGTTCCTGAAGCTCACTGGAGATCCCAATGCCCGCGCGACGCTGGTTGGCCCTGATTGTCCCCTCACTGCTACTGGCGGGTTGCGCCGGGTCGGGGCCCGATCTGGGCACCAACATTGGCGGCCTGTATCTGTTCAGCGCATCGCCGGCATCGGAAGAGGCCGCCCGACGCGCCGAGCAGATGGAAATCGGCGTCGAACTGCCCGCCGGTGATGCCATCGACACCGGCCGGCGACGGGGCATCGCCAGCGCTGACTGTCGCCGGGATGAGGGCCGCCAGGCCGGCTACGAAGAAGCGCTGCAGGAGCTGACCATCAAGGTGGCCAACGACGGCGCCGATTACCTGCAGGTGCTGGGCAATGGGCCACTGGAGTCCCGCGGGTCCTGTCGCGACGGCTACTACCGATTGAATGGCCGGGGCTTCCGGACCGCCGATGCCGGGCCGGCCACCAGCGCGGACACCGGTGAGCCGGCGGATGCCGCTGCTCCGGAACCGGGCAGTCTCACCGCGCGACTGGAAGAAATCGAGGCGCTGCGGGACCGGGGCCTGATCAATCGCGACGAGTACGAGCAACTGCGTCAGCACATCCTCTCCAACCCGGAGTGACGACTCAGGACTGGCGCTGGAGCTTCGCGCTCCCGGCGGGGTTCGTCATGCTCTGGAGCACCGGCTTCATCGGCGCGGTGCTGGGGTTGCCGTGGATCGAGCCCATGACCTTCCTGGCCCTGCGCATGCTGCTGGCCGCCGCCATACTAGGGGCGGTGGCGCTGGCCACTCGGGCGCCCTGGCCACCCAACCGCCGGGCGCTGCTGCACACCGCGGTGGCCGGACTGCTGGTTCACGGCTGTTATCTCGGCGGCGTCTTCTGGGCCATTGACCGTGGCCAGGCCGCGGGTGTCACCGCCATTCTGGTGGCCCTGCAGCCGCTGCTCACCGCCACGCTGGCCGGTCCGCTGCTCGGCGAGCGCGTCAGCCGGGTCCAGTGGCTGGGGCTGCTGGTGGGGTTTGCCGGGGTGGCGCTGGTGATCATCTCCGGGCTGGAGGCCAGCACGGCCACGCCGGCCACCATCATCAGCACGTTAATCGCGCTGCTGGGCATCACCGCCGGCACCATGTACCAGAAGCGGTTCTGCCCGGTCACCGACCTGCGAACCGGCGGCACCGTGCAGTATCTGGCCACCGCGGTGGTGCTGGGCACCCTGGCGCTCACCACCGAGACCAACCAGATCACCTGGCATGGCGAATTGATCTTTGCCATGGCCTGGCTGGTGCTGGTGCTCTCGGTGGGCGCTATCGGCCTGCTGTTCCTGCTGATCCGGCACGGGGCGGCCTCACGGGTGGCGTCGCTGTTCTACCTGGCGCCCCCCATGACGGTCCTGATCGCCTGGTGGCTTTTCGATGAACGGCTGGCGCCACTGGCGCTGGTGGGCCTGGTGATCGTGGTGGTGGGTGTGGTGACCGTCCAGCGGGCCCGGCCGGCGCCCCTGGACGCCCGGGGGTAGTCAGCCCACGGTGGTGTGCTTATCCTGCGGCCATGAGTGACAGTCTTCGCGATCAGCTGCTGAAAGCCGGCCTCGCCGACCAGCAGTCGGTAAAAAAAGCCCGCACCCAGAAGCGCAAGAAACGGCGCCGCGGTGAGGCGGACGAAGAGCAGGCCAGTGCCAGCGCGGCCGCCGCTCAGCGGGAGGCAGACCGGCGGGCACGGGACCGCACCCTCAACCGCCGCCGTCAGGAAGAGCGGGAGCAGCAGGCCCGGGAAAAAGCCGCCCGGAGCCTGGTGGTGGAAAGGGAAGTCGCCCACGACGGCGACGAGCGCTTTCATTTCGAGCACAACGGCAGCATCCGGCCGATTAACGTCAGCGGCGAACAACGCCGCGCCCTGGCCGCCGGCGAACTGGCCATCGCCCGCACCCGCGGCCGCTATCGGCTGATTCCGGCGGATCTGGTGGACCGGCTCCGTCAGGATGCGCCGTTTCTGCTGGCCTGGGTCGCCACCCACAGCGCCGCCGGCGATGGCAGCGACGAATACCCGGACCACCCCATTCCCGACGACCTCATGTGGTAGCGGGCAGCCGATCCAGGGCCTTCAGTAAAAAGACCATCCGCCGGGCCACTTCCTCCAGATACTGAAAGCGCCCTCCCGGGCCGCCATGCCCGGCGCTCATGTTAGTGTGCAGGAGCAGCAGGTTGGTCGGTTTGCCCTCGGCCCGCAGTCGGGCCACCCACTTGGCCGGCTCCCAGTAGGTCACCCGGGGATCGGAGACCCCGGCGGTCACCAGCAGCGCCGGGTAGGGGCGCGGTGCAATGTTGTCGTAGGGCGAGTAGCCGGCAATCACCTCGTAAGCGGCCTCGTCCTCCAGGGGATTGCCCCACTCCGGCCACTCCGGGGGTGTCAGCGGCAGACTGGGATCCAGCATGGTGTTGAGCACATCCACGAAGGGCACATCCGCCACCGCCGCGCCGAACAACTCCGGCCGACGATTCAGCACCGCCCCCACCAGCATGCCGCCGGCGCTGCCTCCCTGGGCGGCAATCCGGCCAGCGCCCGTGTAGCCCTCGGCGATCAGCGCCTCGGCACAGGCGATGTAGTCCTCAAAGGTATTCGGCTTGGCCGCCTGCCGCCCCTGGCGATACCAGCGGTAACCCCGCTCCCGCCCGCCCCGCACATGGGCGATGGCATACACGAACCCCCGATCCACCAGCGACAGCCGATGGGGGCTGAACCCCGGCAGCTCGCTGATGCCATAGGCGCCATAGCCGTAAAGGAGCAGGGGGGTCTGCGGCCCGGGGGTCACATCCCGACGATGAAACACGGACACCGGCACCGCCTCCCCGTCCGGCGCCCGGGCCATGAAACGCCGAGAGACATAGGCCTCGGGATCATGGCCGCTGGGAATCACCTGGGTCTTGCGCAGCTGTCGCGCCCGGGATTCCATGTCGTAGTCGAACACCTGCCGTGGTTGGGCAAATCCACTCATCACGAACCGCAGGCTCCGGGTGTCATATTCCAGCCCCGGCACCAGACCCACGTCCACGCAGGCATCCGGCTGATCGATGACATGCTCCTCGCCGGAAGCCAGATGACGGATGACGATGCGCGACTCGGCGTCCTCCAGCTCCTGGCGCACCAGCCAGTCGGCAAACACCAGTAACCCCTCAATCAGGCGCCCCGGGCGGTGTTCCACCAGCGCGGTCCAGTCATGGCGGTCCGCGCTGTCGATGGGGGCCCGGGCAATCATGAAGTCCTCGGCTCCACCCGCATTGGTGAGGATGAGCCAGTGATCCCCATGATCACTCACCGAATACTCCACATCCCGCTGCCGAGGGGCGATCAGGCGGGGCTCCGCCGTCGGCCGGTCCGCCGGCAGCCAGCGAACCTCGGACGTGGTGTGATCGTGACTGTCGATGAGCAGATAGCGCCCGCTCTCGGTGCGCTCCACCCCCAGGAAAAACCCCGGGTCAGTCTCGGTGTAGACGGGCTCATCGGCCTCGGCGGGTTGCCCCAGCCGGTGACGGTAGACCCAGCGCGGCCGGTGCTCCTCATCCAGAACGGTGTAAAGAAAGGTCTCGCCGTCACTGGCCCAGGCCACGTCCCCCCGGGCCTGGGGAATCTCCTCGGCCAGCCGCTGACCCGTGTCCAGGTCGTGCACCTGAAGGACATAGGACTCGGCACCGGTTCGATCCACCGCCACCACCAGGTAGCGGTGGTCGGGGCTGTGCTCGGCCCCACCCAGCCGAAAGTACTCACTGCCCTCCGCCTCGGCATCGCCGTCCAGCAGGATCTGCTCATCCCCGCCTTCCCGGGGCTGGCGGCAGAGCAAGGGGTGCTGGCCGCCGGCCCGGTAGCGGGTGTAGTACGCCCATGGCCCGTCCGGCACCGGCACACTGCTGTCCTCTTCCTTGATGCGGCCCCGCAGCTCGGCCACCAGTTGCTCTCGCAACGGCTCCACGTCGGCCAGGGAAGCCTCGGTCCAGGCGTTTTCCGCCCGCAGATAGGACTGGATGGCTGGCTGCAGACGGTCCGGATCCGCCATGGCCTCGCGCCAGTCCGGATCCCGCAGCCAGGCATAGGGGTCCACCCGCTCCTGGCCGTGATGACGAACGGTGACCGGCTCCCGCGGCGCCATCGGCGGGCCGGCCGGGGTGTGATGGGCAGATTCGGTCATGGGGTTTTTTCCTCTCGCAGGGCCAGCCAGGCGTGTACCGCCAGGGTCAGAAGAATCAGGGTGCCCCCCACCGCGGTGAGCGGCGGAACGGCCTCGCGCAGCACCCACCATACCCATATCGGCGCCAGCACCGTCTCCAGCAACAGACACAGGCTGACCTCCGGGGCCGGCAGATAGCGGGTCGCCACCGCCATGAGCACCATGGCCAGGGGCATCTGCACGATTCCCATGACGCCCACCACCACATAGCTCTGCGCCGACAGCTCCAGCGGCGCCGCAAAGGGCAGCGCCATCAGTCCCGCCACCGCACCGCTGATGGCAATCAACGGCAACCGTGGCACCGTCGGGAAACGCCGCAGAATGGTGAGCTGGGCACCCATGCACACCGCCAGGGTCAGGGCAAAGAAATCCCCCAGGGCATGGCCACCGCCCAGGCCACCGCCGAACACCACGATCACGCCGGCGATGGACACCACGATGGCCACCCAGGTCCGTAGCCGAATGGCCTCACCCAGGAACACCCGGGAGAAAAGCGCGGCGAAGAACGGCGAGGCCGCCAGAATCACCACGGTATTGGCGGCGGCGGTGAACGACACCGACAACACGAACAGCACGGTGTTGCCGGCCAGCATGAGCACGGTAATCGCCAGCAGCGCCCGGTGCCCGGCCCCCGGCGGCAGGCGCAGCCGCTGGCCGCTGAACAGCATCCAGACGCCCAGGGTCAGTCCGATCAGCCAGCCCCGCCAGAACACAATGTCCCAGTGGGGCGCCACCGCCAGCCGCACCAGCAGCGCATCGAAACTCACCAGCAGGACGCCGGTCAGAGCAAGCAGTAGACCCCGGGCGTGGGTGGAGGCGGCCGGACCGCCGGGTACCGTGGATGTGGCCAAAAGCGCTCCTGTCTCGGCATCGAATCAGCGCTGGAGCCTAGCCGCTTCGACGAACCATGACCAGCCGGCGGCGTTTGTCGGCCATTGCCCCGAGGTTTACAATACGCGGTCAAATTTATTGTGCGCAGAGGTTTCCATGCAGATTGCCAAAAACGCGGTGGTCGCCATCGATTACACACTCCGCGATAGCGACGGCGAGGTGATTGACGCCTCCCCCGAAGGCCAGCCACTGCAGTATGTGCATGGGGCGGGCAACATCATCCCGGGGCTGGAAAACGCCCTCGAGGGCAAGGCCGCCGGCGAGGACGTGGAAGTGACCGTGCCGCCGGAAGAAGCCTACGGTGATCGCGACGACCGGCTCCAGCAGGATGTTCCCAAGAGCATGTTCGAGGGCGTCGACAACGTCGAGACCGGCATGCGGTTTCAGGCCCAGACCCAGAACGGCACCCAGATCGTCACCGTGGCGGCGGTGAGCGGTGACAGCGTCACCGTGGATGCCAATCATCCGCTGGCCGGACAGACCCTGAACTTCAAGGTCAAGGTGTCCGATGTCCGCGAGGCGTCCGATCAGGAAATCGAAAACGGCCAGGTCAACGAGTAACGGCACTCGTCCCACGGAGGCGTAGCGGTGATAGAAATTGAGCGGATTTCCCGGGCATTCGGTGGCCTGCAGGCAGTCCGCGAGGTTTCTTTCACCGTCGAGCCGGGCAGCATCACCGGACTGATCGGTCCCAACGGGGCCGGCAAATCTACGCTTTTCAATATTGTCGCCGGCGCCCTGGCACCGGACAGTGGTCGTATCCGGCTGGATGGCGAGGACATCACCGGCCTGCCCACCCACCAGCTCTTCCACAAAGGGCTGGTACGCACCTTCCAGATTCCCCATGAATTCTCCCGGATGAGCGTTCGCGAAAACCTCATGCTGGTCCCCGCCGCCCAGTCCGGCGAAAACCTGCTGCGCAGCTGGCTCACCTGGTGGAAGGTCATCCGAGAAGACCGGGCAGTGCTGCGCCGCGCGGATGAGGTCCTGGAATTCCTCGAGATCGGCCATCTCCGCGATGAGCTGGCGGGCAATCTCTCCGGCGGGCAGAAAAAGCTCCTGGATCTGGGGCGCACCATGATGACCGACGCCCGGGCCGTGCTGCTCGACGAACCCGGCGCCGGCGTCAACCGGACCCTGCTGGGCAAGCTGGCGGAGGCCATTGAGCGCCTCAATCGCGAACGGGGCTACACCTTCTGCGTCATCGAGCACGACATGGACCTGATCGCCCGTCTCTGTGACCCGGTCCAGGTCATGGCCAATGGCGAGCTCATCGCCAGCGGCGACATGGCGACCCTCAGGGACAACCCGGAAGTGCGCGAAGCCTATCTGGGCACCGGCGCCAGCGGACAGGCCGGAGCGGCATGACGTGAGCCTGATCCAAGCGGAAGGCCTATATGCGGGCTATGGCGGCGTGGATATCCTGCGTGGCGTCCACCTGCACGTCGAAGCCGATGAAATCGTGGTCATCGTGGGTCCCAACGGCGCGGGCAAGTCCACGGCCATGAAGGCGCTGTTCGGGCTGGTGCCCATTCGCGCCGGCACGGTCACCTACCTGGGTGAAAACATCACCAATCGCCCCCCCGAGCGCATGGTCACTCGAGGGGTCGCCTATGTGCCCCAGGAGGCCAATATCTTCCCGTCGCTGTCAGTGCTGGAAAACCTGGAGCTGGGCGCCTATGCCGTCCCCGGTGACCTGACACCGCGGCTGGAGAAGGTCTTCGCGCTGTTCCCGCGGCTCAAGGAGCGGCGCCGCCAGCAGGCCGGGGTAATGTCCGGTGGCGAGCGGCAGATGGTCGCCATGGGCCGGGCCCTGATGGTGGATCCTCATCTGCTGATGCTGGACGAGCCCACCGCCGGCCTGTCCCCCCGGCTGATCGACGAGACCATCCAGCGCATCCAGGAAATCAATCAGCTGGGCATCGGGGTGCTCATGGTGGAGCAGAACGCCCGCCAGGCCCTGGCGGTGGCGGATCGGGGCTATGTCCTCGCCACCGGCGAGAATCGCCACGAAGACACCGGCCCGGCGCTGCTGGCCGACCCGGAAGTTGCCGAAATGTTTCTGGGCGGATAACCGGCATGATCGAACTCATTCACCTGCTCATCAACGGCATCGTCCTCGGCAGCATTCTGGCGCTGGGGGCGGTGGGCGCCACCATGATTTTTGGCGTGCTGCGCTTCGCCCACTTCGCCCACGGGGACTTCATGGCCGTGGGCGCCTACTTCGCGCTGACCGTGGTGACCGTGTTCAACCTGCCGGTGCTGGCCGCCCTGCCGGTGGCCATGCTGGGCATGGCGGGCCTCGCGGTGGGGATTGATCAGCTGATCTACCGCCGCATTCGCCGGGTGCAGCCGGTGATCCTGCTGATTTCCTCCTTTGCCACCGCGCTGATTCTTCGCTCGGCCATTCAGATGATCTGGGGCGGCAGCAACCAGGTCTACGAAGTGGGCATTCAGTTGCCCTGGCGGATCGGTCCGATTGCCATCAAGCCGGATCATGTGCTGATCGTTGCCGCCGCGGCCATTCTGGTGTTGCTGGTGCATGGGTTCCTGACCCGCACCCGCATGGGCAAGGCCATGCGGGCCATGAGTGACAACATGGACCTGGCCCTGATCACCGGCATCCCCGCCGAGCGGGTGATCATGTGGACCTGGGCCATCGGCGGCGCCCTGGCCGCGGCGGCGGGCGTCCTGCTGGGCATGGACACCCGCCTGCATCCGACCATGGGCTGGACCCTGCTGCTGCCCATCTTTGCCGCCACCATCCTCGGCGGCATCGGCCGCCCCTATGGCGCCATTCTCGGCGGCCTGGTGATCGGCTGTGCCATGGAGCTGTCCACGCTGGTGTTGCCGGGCACCTATAAACCCGCGGTGGCCTTCGCCATCATGATTCTCACGCTCATTGTCCGCCCGCAGGGCATCATCAAGGGGTCGGTGTGATGGATCTCGCCGGAATCGTCGCCTACATGCCCTTCTTCCTCGGCCTGGTGGGGATATACGCCATCATGACTCTGGGCCTGAACGTCCAGTGGGGCATGACCGGCCAGTTCAACATCGGTATCGCCGGGTTTTTTGCCGTGGGCGCTTACACCACGGCCATCCTGACCACCGGGCCGGCGGATGGCTGGCTGGGGGGATTCAACTTGCCCTTCCTGGTGGGCCTGGCCGGTGCGGTGCTGGTGTGCCTGCCGGTGGCCTGGGTGGTGGGCCGCATCACCGCGAACCTGCGAACCGATTACCTGGCCATCGCCACCATCGGCATTGCCGAGATCATTCGCCTGTTCGTGCTCAACGAAGGCTGGCTCACCCACGGCACCCGGGGCATTCCGGGCATCGCCAAGCCCCTGGGCATGGGCACCCTGAATTACACCCTGGTCATTCTGGCGTTCGTGGCGCTGATCTACGTAATGGTGGAGGTGGCGCGGCGCTCGCCCTGGGGACGGGTCCTGCGGGCCATTCGCGACAGTGAGCCGGCCACCGCCGCCGCCGGCAAGGACATTGCCCGCTTTCGCCTGCAGGCCTTCGTGGTGGGGTCCTGCATCATGGCGTTGGGGGGCGGGCTGTACGCCCATTTCGTGGGCTTCATCAGCCCGGAGGCGTTCCGCCCGCTATACGGCACCTTCCTTGTCTGGGTCATGCTGATCGCCGGCGGCAGCGGCAATAACCTGGGCGCCCTGCTGGGGGCGCTGGTGGTGTGGATCATCTGGTCGTCCACGGAGCTGCTGGCGGGGTTGGTGCCGGTTGCGCTGATTGGCAGCGAAAGCGCTTTCCGGATTTTCCTGATCGGGGTGTTGCTGCAGATCATTCTGGTGACCCGGCCCCAGGGGATGCTGCCGGAGCGGCGACCGCCGATGCCGGGAGAGAAGCGGCCTTAACCTGGGACGGGCNGCGAGCAATTAACAGGAGTCTTCATGAGTCATGACGAAACACACGCCGGCTTGACCCAGCTCGGGCAGAACACGGCGGTGCCGACGTCGCCGGAGGAGGCGACGCTTGAGCGGGTGCCGAATCCGCAGGCGGGGTTTGGTTATGTGGCGCGGTTCACGGCACCGGAGTTTACGTCCATCTGTCCGATGACGGGGCAGCCGGACTTCGCCCAACTGGTCATCGACTATGTGCCGGGTGACTGGCTGGTGGAGAGTAAGTCGCTAAAGCTTTTTCTGTTTTCGTTTCGCAACCATGGGGCGTTCCACGAGGACTGCACCATGACGGTGGCCCGTCGGCTGGTGGATTTGCTGGAGCCGCGCTGGCTGCGGATCGGGGGCTACTGGTATCCCCGGGGCGGCATTCCGATTGATGTGTTCTACCAAACGGGCGAACCCCCGGCGGACGTCTGGATTCCCGACCAGGGAGTTGCCCCTTACCGCGGCCGAGGCTGACGCCCCGGCCGACTCGGCTCACCGACGGGCGGTTACATGTCCGGTTCGAAAACCCGAACCGTCACGAATTCGCCGTCCTGGATTTCCCAGTGGGCGAAGGTGCCGCCTACATCACCGTTTTCATCGTAATCCACGGAGCCTGAGGCGCCCTCGTAGTTGATCGCGGTGCCTTCAGCCAGCAGCTCCGCGGCGCGGGCGAACTCACCCGGCCCGACCACGACGCCATCCGGGTCGTTAATCGCCCTCAGGTGATCGCGAATGGCAACGCGATCGGTGCTCTGGGCGGCTTCGGCCGCCAGGGCGATGGTGTAGACCGCGTCATAGGCCGTGTCGATGTAGGGCACCGGCGGCACCGCGCCATAGGCCGCCTCATAGGCGCTGGCAAAGTGCTGGGCGGCGTCGGTGTCATCCAGGGCTTCGGCGGCGGTGCCGAAGCTGCCATTCAGGAATTCAGCACCCAGGTTCTCCACGATCTGCGGGGAACGCATGCCATCGGTGAAGATGAACTCACTGAAATGACCGCCTTCGAGGGCCTGGCGGAGGATGGTCTGGCCATTCTCCGGGTACCCGATCAACAGCAACGGCGAGGACCCGTCAGAGATGCTGGCCAGCTCACCGCGATAGGAGGACAGGCCGGGCTCATAGCCGGTGCGTCCGACCACGGTGCCGCCCACCTCGCTGAAGGCCGCCTCAAAGGAGTCTGCCAGGCCTTCACCGTAATCGTTATTGATATAGATGATGGCGACGCTATCGACGCCCTTCTCCTCGGTCACCGCAGCCAGGGCCACGCCCTGGAAGGCATCCGATGGCGTGGTCCGGAACAGGAAATCGTTGTCATCCAGATCGGTCATCACCGGCGAGGTGGAGGCGTTGGAAATCTGCGGAACGCCCTCCACGGAGGTGACGCTGCTGGCCACGGGGATGGTCACCCCGCTGGACAGGGCGCCGACGATGGCCGAGACATTGCGCACCGAAACCAGGCGCTGGGCGGCATCCACACCGGCCTGGGGCTCGGTCTGGGAATCACCGAGGATGAACTCCACGGGCTCGCCCAGAACACCACCGGCGGCGTTGATTTCGTTAATGGCGAGTTCGGCGCCATTGCGGGATGACTCGCCATAGGCCTGCAGATCGCCGGTCATGGGCATGACGGCGCCGATGCGCAGGGGCTCGGCCTGGGCCGCCCCCGCCAGCATGACAACGGACAGGGCAGCCAGTGCCCCGACAAGCTTGCCGTTTGTTCTCATTTGCAACACTCCGCGGCTTGGATTTTCTGAGTTGGGAACGCTTTGAGCATACTCAGCGAGGGGGCATGGCGCAAAGGCGACGGCAGAGAGGGCGACTGCGATGGCCGCTGACTAGGCGCCGGGTTGCTGTTCGGTCTTCTGTGCCGTCTCGAGGGCTTCTTCGGCGGCCATCCACTCGGCCTCGGCGGCTTCCTTGAGGTGACGCAGCTGGCCCTGGCGCTGCAACAGCTCATTGAGGGCATCGCCGGATTCGGCCGTGTACATCGCCGGGTCGGCCAGGGAGGCTTCGACGCGGGCCAGCTCGGCGTCCGCGGCCTCAAGGGCCTTCACGGCGTCATCAACCCGCTGGCGCAGGGGACGCAGTGTCGCCTGGGCCCGGGCGTTGGCCTGGCGGCGGGCGCGGCGGTGGTCGCGGCCCTGGTCCGGCTTCGGTGTCGACGCCGGCTTGGGCATTGGCGTGGCCGTGGCGGTTTCCGGATGAGCATCGCCTGACGGCGAGGCGGACGGCTTGCGCGGGTCCCGTGCCAGCCAACGGCGGTAGTCATCCAGGTCGCCATCGAAGGGCTGGACGGTGCCCTGCCCCACCAGCCAGTAGTCCGCCACGGTGGTTTCCAACAGATACCGGTCATGGGAGACCAGCACCACCGCCCCTTCGAACACCTGCAGGGCCCGATTCAGCGCATGGCGCATCTCGATGTCCAGGTGGTTGGTGGGCTCGTCCAGCAACAGCAGATTGGGGGCCGACCAGACCAGCAATGCCAGCACCAGCCGGGCCTTCTCCCCACCGGACAGTGGCGCCACGGGCTCCAGGGCCTGATCACCGCGAAAATCGAACCCGCCCAGAAAGTCCCGCAGCGCCTGTGGGCTGGCGTCCGGTGCCAGACGGGCCAGATGGGTGACGGGGCTGGCCTCCGGGTCCAGCTGTTCCAGCTGATGCTGCGCGAAATAGCCCACCTGGAGCCGCTGCGCCCGGCGAATTTGGCCGGCCAGGGGCTCGCTCTCGCCGGCCAGCGCCCGAATCAGGGTGGACTTTCCCATGCCGTTGCGGCCCAACAGCCCCACCCGGTCGCCCGGGGCCAGGCTCTGACGCAACCCCTCCAACAGGGGACGACCGTGGTAACCCAGCGCCACATCCTCCAGGGCAATCAGCGGGTTCCCGGCCCGGGGCGCCTCGGGGAATTCGAAACCGAACGGCGAATCCACATGCGCCGGCGCCACTCGCTCCATGCGCTCCAGCGCTTTGACCCGGCTCTGCGCCGCCCGGGCCTTGGTGGCCTTGGCCCGAAACCGGGTGATGAACGCCTCCATGTGGGCCACTTCCCGCTGCTGGCGCTCATACAGCGCCTGCTGCTGGGCCAGGCGCTCGGCGCGCTGACGCTCGAAGGCCGAGTAACTGCCGGTGTAGGACTGCAGCCGGCGATGCTCGATATGGACGATCCCGTCCACCACGTTATCCAGAAAGTCCCGGTCATGGGCAATCAGGATGAGCGTGCCGGGGAACGCCCGCAGCCACTGCTCCAGCCAGAGCACCGCCTCCAGATCCAGATGGTTGGTGGGTTCATCCAGCAACAGCAGGTCCGCCGGCGCCATCAGGGCCCGGGCGAGATTCAACCGCACCCGCCAGCCGCCGGAGAACTCCGCCACCGGTTGTTCATGCACCGCCGGGTCAAAGCCCAGTCCGTGCAGCAGCCCGCCGGCCCGGGCTCGGGCGTCATAGCCACCGGCGGTTTCCAGCGCCGCGTGGGCATGGGCCATGCGCTCGCCATCGCCACTGGCCTCCGCCGCGGCAACCTCACCCTCGGCGGCCCGCAGCGGTGCATCGCCATCCAGCACGAACTCAATGGCCGGACGATCCAGGGCGGGGGTTTCCTGGGCCATGTGAGACAGCCGCCATCCCGCCGGCAGCGCCACCTCGCCGGTATCCCCGGACAACTCGCCCCGCAGCAGCGCAAACAGGGTGCTCTTGCCGGTGCCATTGGCACCCACCAGCCCCAGCTTGCGGCCCCCGTGCACCGTCAGGCTGCTGGCCTCCAGCAGCGGCTCCGGGCCCCGCCGCAGGGTCACGTCCCGTAGCTGGATCACGGCGCCAGCGCCCCGCAGGACCAGCACTCGGCAAACTGGCCCTCGATGACCTCACCGCAGTCCGGGCAGCGCCAGTCCGCCGGCACCGGTCCTTCCGGATCGAGGATTTCGCGGATCAACTGACGGGCAATGTCCGCGTCCTCCCGGGCCACCCAGACTTCCGGCCAGGCCTCCAGGGGCGGGATTTCTCCGGCGCCTCCCACCAGGTGGCGGTTGCGAACCATGCAGTGGATGCCCCGGGCGTTGAAAATGGTTTCGATATGGCCGGCAATAAGCGGATCGGCACCGACATGCACGCGCTCGAGATTGCCCCGTTTCTTTTGCATGGCGAGAGGCTAACATGCCCGCCATGGACGCCATCGAACGAATTGCCAGCCGCCTGGAAGCGTTGATTGACCGGGTCGAAGGACTGCTGCCACCCGCCCCGGTGGAAACCGACTGGGAGGCGGCCATTGCCTTTCAGTGGCAACCGCTGTCCGGGGCCGGCGCCCCGGGTCACACCGGCCATCTGGTGGCCCTGCCGGCCACCCACGCCATCCGCCTGGACGCGCTGCATCACATCGAGCGCCAGAAGGCCACGGCGGAGCGCAATACCCGGCAATTCCTTGCCGGGCAGCCGGCCAACAATCTGCTGCTCTCCGGCGCCCGCGGCACCGGCAAGTCATCGCTGGTGAAAGCCCTGCTCAATGCCTATGCCCACCAGGGGCTGCGCCTGATCGAGGTGGAGCCCCGGCATCTGGTGGATTTGCCGGCCATTGTGCGTGCCGTTGCCCATCGGCCCGAGCGCTTCATCCTGTTCTGTGACGACCTCTCTTTCGAAGCCGACGACCCCAGTTACAAGGCCCTCAAGGCGGCCCTGGATGGCTCGGTGGCCGCCCCGCCGGACAACATGCTCATTTACGCCACCTCCAACCGCCGTCACCTGCTCCCCGAATATTTCTCGGAGAACCGCCAGGCGCAGGTGGTGGACGGCGAAATCCATCACGGCGAAGCGGTGGAAGAAAAGATTTCGCTCTCCGAGCGGTTCGGACTCTGGCTGTCGTTCCACCCCTTCGACCAGCAGCGCTATCTCGATATTTGCGCGGGCTGGCTGGATGCCCTCACCCCCGACGGGCCACCGGCGGAGGCGGAGTGGCGTGCCGACGCCCTGCGATTTGCCCTCGAGCGCGGCTCACGTAGCGGCCGGGTGGCCTGGCAGTTCGCCCGGGACTGGGTCGGCGCCCGGGGCATTGATTAGCCCACAGTGTCTGCCGCGGCGGGACGCCTTCGCCACAGGCGCCAGCCGAGCAGCAGCGCCAGGAGGGCGGCATAGGTCAAGGGTTCGGTCCAGCGATTGGCCTTGATGAGCCAGAAGAAATGCACCAGCCCCAGCACCGCCGCGGGATAGATCAGCCAGTGCAGCCGCTTCCACTGACGGCCCAGGCGGCGCATCCAGCCCTGGGTGGAAGTCACGGCCAGCGGCAGCATCAGTAACAGGGCACTGGTGCCCACCAGGATGTAGGGGCGGCGGGCAATGTCCTCGAGGATGGGGACGAGGGCCAGCCCGTGATCGAAGACGATGAAGACGCCGAAGTGGGCGAAGGCATAGGCGAACGCCCACAGGCCGATCTGCCGGCGCAGCCGCACCACCCAGGCCGCGCCGGTGAGCCAGCGCAACGGCGTCACCGCCAGCGTCACCAGTAGCAGCCGCAGACTCCAGACCCCGGTACTGTGCAGGAGGGTCTCCACCGGGTTGGCGCCCAGCTGGCCTTGAAACAGCCCAGCCACCAGCGCCGCCGCCGGCAGTCCGCAGAGCAGAAACACGGCCAGGCGAAGCATCGCCATAATGCGCGGCCCCGGGGGGCGGCGCAGTCCCGCCAGCCAGGTGGCGGGCCCCGTCCGGGCCGTGGCAGCCGCCTCAGTAATGCTTGTGGAGATCCATGCCGGCATAGAGGTCCGCCACTTCCTCACCATAGCCGTTGAACATCAGCGTGTCGCGTTTGAAGAACTCGCCGATGCGCCGTTCGGTGGCCTGGCTCCAGCGGGGGTGATCCACCTCGGGGTTCACATTGGCATAGAACCCGTACTCGTTCGGTGCCAGCTGATTCCAGGTGGTCTCCGGCTCGGTTTCCTGGAAGTGAATCCGGACCACTGACTTGATGCTCTTGAAGCCATACTTCCAGGGCACCACCAGGCGGATGGGCGCGCCGTTCTGGGAGGGCATCTCCTTGCCATAGAGCCCAGTGGCCAGGATGGTCAGCGGGTGCATGGCCTCGTCCATGCGCAGCCCCTCGGTGTACGGCCAGTCAATGCTGGCGAGAAATCCCATGCCCCGGGATCGCTGGCCGGGGAACATCTGCGGATCATGCTTGGTGTAGAACTTGACGTACTTGGCCCGGGAGGTGGGATTGGCGCGGCGGATGACCTCCGCCAGCGGCACCCCCGCCCAGGGAATCACCATGGACCAGGCCTCCACGCAGCGCAGCCGGTAGATCCGCTCTTCCAGGGTGAGCCCCTGCATGAAGTCATCGAAATCGAACTCGCCGGTGTGCTCCGCCTCGCCGCTGATGGTCACCGACCAGGGCCGGTGCTCCAGCCGCCCGGGCGCCAGCCGCATGGGGTCTTCCTTGCCCGAGCCGAACTCGTAGAAATTGTTGTAGGTGGTGATGTCTTCAAAGCTGTTGAGCGACTCATCGGTGCTGAGGTCGCTGGCGGGCAACTCGCCGAAAGGCTCCAGCTCATCCAGGGGTTTGGACAGCGCCCAGCCCGGCGCCAGCAGGGTACCGGCGGCGGCCAGCGCCGAGGTGCGCAGAAATCGCCGGCGGTCGCGATAAATGGACTCCGGCGTGATTTCGGACGGCAAGACATCGCTGGTGCGGGACTTTTTAATGAACACCCTGAACCCCCGTATCAATCCTGAATCTCGTTAGAACCCCCGCGGGGCCCGGAGTTCGCGGCACCCGCCGCGGCCCGTCAGCCCAGCGCCCGGCGGGCGTTGCGGAACAGCCGCAGCCAGGGCGCGTCCTCGCCCCAGTCACCGGGATGCCAGGAATGCTGGACGCTGCGAAATACCCGCTCGGGGTGCGGCATCATGATGGTTACCCGGCCATCCTCGTTGCAAAGTCCGGTGACCCCCAGGGGCGAGCCGTTGGGATTGGCGGG
>SL_8KL_010_SEDDRAFT_10001269_pt1 | contig 21856 bp, 36 predicted proteins | sample SodLakKL_010_SED_4_FD_11160 | JGI IMG/M metagenome (IMG submission 11160) | reverse complement strand
CTGCTGCAGCCTTACTGCCAGTTGGATGAGATCAAACTGGTCGAAGGTGGATCCAGCCGGCAGGAGTCGGTGGGAAGGGGATTAAAAGCTGTTTCGGAGGAGGCCGGCCTGGTTTGTATTCATGATGCAGCTCGGCCGCTGGCTTCAGCCGATCTGCTTGATGCTTTACTAGATACTGCTTCAGAAAAAGCAGGATCTAGCCGGGGATGTGGTTCAGCTGTACCGGTCATTCCACTTAATGATACGGTGAAAGAAGTTGACCGGGACGGTTTTGTTTTATCAACACCGGCGCGGGACAGCCTCAGTTTGGTCCAGACTCCGCAGGTTTTCAGGCGGGAGATTATTCTGGATGCTTACAGTCATGCGGCGGCAAACGACTTTGAGGCAACTGATGACGCCTCCCTGGTTGAAGCTATGGGCAGGCCGGTCAAGACTGTGTCCGGAGAATTGAATAATTTTAAGATAACTTCTCCCCTTGATCTTATGCTTGCGTCTTTGCTGCTGAAGGGAGCGGAGTATAGATGAACCGAGTCGGAATTGGCTATGACCTGCATCGTCTTGTTGAAAACAGGCCTCTTTTTTTAGGCGGAGTCGAAATAGATTATCACCTTGGCCTGGAAGGGCATTCCGATGCTGATGTGCTGCTGCATGCTTTGAGCGATGCTTTGCTCGGAGCGGCCGGACTGGGTGATATTGGTTTTCATTTCCCTCCGGGAGTTGATCGTTACCGGGATATATCGAGCCTGGTTCTGCTGAAGGAAGTTAAGAGCAAGCTTGACCGGGAGCGCTGGATTGTGAGCAATACTGATACGGTTATAATTGCCCAGGCCCCTGTTCTGGCTCCTTACATCGAGGCGATGAATGAAAATATTGCCTCTGCACTGGATATTTCCAGGTGCGCTGTTTCGGTTAAGGCGACCACAACAGAGCGATTGGGAGTTTGTGGCCGGGAAGAAGGTATCGCTGCCCAGGCTGTTGTCCTGCTTGAAAGGGTTACCACACCAGGTCCTGATGCTCATGAGGCATTTTAGGAAATTGTTATATCTATTAGAAGGGGAAGTGTTTTATGTTTAGTAGAATTCGTCAAGATATCAGGGCAGTTGAAGAAAGAGACCCGGCAGCGAGGAGTACGCTTGAGGTTCTGACCTGCTACCCCGGTCTTCATGCTTTGCTGAGCCACCGGGTGGCCCATTTTTTTTACCGGCGAGGCCTGGTTTTGCTGCCTCGTTTGATTTCTCACATAGCCCGTTTTATCACGGGGATTGAAATTCACCCCGGAGCAAGGATCGGTGAGGCATTTTTTATCGATCACGGGATGGGAGTAGTAATTGGAGAAACTACCGAGATAGGTTCTAATGTCACCCTGTACCAGGGGGTTACCCTGGGTGGGACCGGCAAGGAAAAAGGGAAACGCCATCCGACGATTTGTGATAATGTGGTAGTCGGAGCCGGCGCTAAAGTGCTTGGGCCGATTGAGATTGGCGAGAACAGCAGGGTCGGAGCCGGTTCAGTAGTTTTAAAAGCAGCACCGCCTAATGCGACAGTGGTTGGCATTCCGGCCAGGGTGGTTTACTATAATGGGGAAAGAGTGCCGTCAGTCAACCTTAATCACAATGACATGCCAGACCCGGTAGCCGAAGCTTTAAAAAGGCTGCAGGATCAAATTGATCAACTGCGCTGCCAGCATGTAGACTCAGAAAACGGGGGGACCTGCAAAAGTGGCAATAAAACTTTTCAACACCTTAACTCGCAGTAAAGAAGAGCTAAAACCCGGAGCGCCTCCACTGGTTACCTTTTACGTCTGCGGTCCGACTGTTTATGATTATATTCATGTTGGCAATGCCCGGATATTTATAGTTTTTGATGTCATCAGGCGCTACCTGGAGTATCGTGGTTACAAGGTCAAAATGGTTCAAAACTATACTGATATTGACGATAAAATGATTAACCGGGCTAACGAACAGGGCATTGCAGTAACTGAGTTGGCTGACCGGTTTATCAAGGCTTATGAAGATGATGTAACCAGCCTGCGGGTGCGTCCGGCAGATGTCAAACCCAAGGCTACCGAACATATCCCTCAGATTATTGAACTGGTTGAACGCCTGCTTGAGAATGGCTATGCTTATATCAGCGATGGTGATGTTTATTACGATACTACCAGTTTCCCCGAGTACGGACGGCTAACTCAGCAAAAGCAGGAAGACCTGCTGGCCGGAGCAAGGGTCGAACCGGGCGAGAAAAAACGCAGCCCCCTTGATTTCGTTCTGTGGAAGCAGAAGAAGGAGGGCGAACCTTCCTGGGGCAGTCCCTGGGGTGAAGGGCGGCCGGGATGGCACATCGAATGCTCCGCAATGTCGATGCATTATATGGACGACACCCTTGATATTCATGCCGGTGGAGCAGACCTGATTTTCCCCCACCATGAAAATGAAATTGCCCAGACCTGGGGCGCGGACAAACGACCGCTTGCCCGTTACTGGATGCATGCCGGTTATCTTAATATTGAAGAACAAAAAATGTCGAAGTCATTGGGTAACGTGCTTACCGTAAGGCGCCTTCTCGAAGAACATGATCCGCTTGACCTGCGTTTCCTGATTCTTTCTGCCCATTACCGCAGCCCTTTAAACTTCAGCGATGAACTGGTCGCCCAGAGCAGAACCGGAAGGATGCGCCTGCAGGAAATGATCAATAATCTGCTTGATGCAATTGAAGGGGCTGGGGACGGAAATGAAGATATCTCCGGCGAAAACGGGCAAAAGCTCCGGCAAGCTTTAGATGAAGCGAAATGGCGTTTTGTGGAAGCAATGGATGATGATTTTAACACTGCTGATGGTTTGGGGGTTCTTTTCGAACTGGCCCGCAGCTGCAACATCTATTTGAAAGAGGCCCACCCTTATAACCGCGCACTGCTTGAAGAAACCCTTCAGTTTTATTGTGACGGCAATGACATCCTTGAAATATTAGATGTTTCTGCGCCCGAAACGCTGGATGAAGAGATCAGTGAAATGATTGAAAAGCGGGAACAGGCCCGGTCATCTCAAGACTTTGCCACAGCCGATCAAATTCGTGATGACTTAGAGGTAAAGGGTATTATTTTGGAAGATACCCCGCACGGAACCCGCTGGAAGCGCAAGTAACCTGCTAGATGAACCGGACCGGTATCAAGGACAGGAGGACGGATTAAAAGATGGCCTACATCAGGGAAAGAACAATTGAGTCAGCCTGGAGGATGGTTTTGTGGAACTGTGCCCGCTACGGTTACAGCTACCGCATCAAAAAGGGCAGTTATGAGGGACAGCTCCGTAAGCAGCTTAACCATCTGGCCGTGGTGGTAGAAGAGCCGTATACTCGCCCCCTGGCCGTATGGCTGCCTGAAAACTGCGGTATTCCTGCGCCTACTTCCGAGGAGAGGATTCATCAATATTTCTACGACTACCTGGCAACTGACACCAAAGGTGATCTGGAAGACTACACTTACGGAGAGCATATAGCTCCACAGTTACCGGCAGTGATCGATCTTTTAAATAAATCTGCAGGAGCTACAAACCAGGCTTGCTTAAATATTGGGGGCAGTGAAAATATCAAGTTAAATGATCCCCCCTGTTTGCGGGTTGTTGATTTTAAAGTGGTAGACGGTCAGCTGCATATGTCAGTTTTTTTCCGATCCTGGGACATTTTTGTCGGCTTTCCGGAAAACCTGGGCGGCCTGCAACTTTTAAAGGAATATATTCTGATGCACCTCAAGTTTCCGGTTGAAGACGGTCAGATTACAGCATATTCTTCAGGAGCTCATATTTACGAACAATATTTTCCGATTGTTAATATATTAAATGCTCACAAATGTTGATCGGAATTGAGAGACTGAGTATAGCGGAGGTGGTGGTAACAGATGAGTGACGGAAACCGGACTCCTTCAAACAAGAATCCAGAGGAGGAAGATATCGAGGATCACAGCAGTGATGGCAGCAACCTTGTTGAAGAAGAGAAGGATGAGTTAATTGCCGGACGCCATGCTGTGGTGGAAGCCTTACGTTACAGCAAACCACTCCGTGTCTACTTGATGGATGGCCAGAAAGGGGCGGTCATAAATGAAATCACTCTGCTGGCCCGTCAAAGGAAGGTGCCGGTCAAACGCCTGACCAGGGAGGAATTTGAAAAGTTTGCCGGTGGTATTTCGGGCAATCAGGGTGTAGCATCCCTGGTATCACCTTTTCAATACTGGTCTCTTAACCGGTTGATTGAGGTTGCCAAGTCCTCCAAAACAGATCCGTTTTTGATACTGCTTGATCATTTAGAGGATCCCCAGAATTTAGGGGCTGTTATGCGCACAGCTGATGCCGCCGGCGTAGATGGTGTGATTATCCCCGATCAACGGGCTGCAGGAGTCACAGCAGCGGTCCGTAAAGTAGCGGCCGGTGCAGCTGAACGTCTACCGGTGGCCATGGCAGGAAACTTAAACCGCGCTGCCGAGATGCTTAAAAAAGAAGGGTTCTGGCTTTACGGCGCGGAGGCTGACGGCAGCCAGGCTTATTACCGGGTTGACTACTGCCGTCCGTTGGTCCTGGTGATCGGTTCAGAGGGTAAAGGCCTTTCCCGCTTGCTTCGAAAAAACTGTGACCTGACCTTGACTATTCCTATGCCGGGCCAGGCGGGTTCGCTCAATGTAGCAGCCTCCACAGCTATCCTGACTTACGCTGTACTGGCCCAGAGAGAAGGCTGGATAAAGTGATCATACCAATCTTGATTGTTGACGGTTACAACATTATCGGGGCCTGGGATGAATTAAAAATACTAAAGAAAGCTGATCTGGGAAGCGCCCGCGATCAACTGATTGCTGACTTGGCCGGTTTCAGGCCCTGGTGTTGGGAAAGGATTATCATTGTTTTCGATGGGCAAAGCTTTGCCTGGGAATATGTAGACGGAGTGGAGGTGGTTTTTACCGAGAGCCGGGAAACAGCGGATACGATGATTGAACGTCTTGCCGCCGGGTATGCTGCCTACACCCGGGTTGAAGTGGCTACCTCTGATAATGCAGAGCACCGCGCTGCTACTGCTGTGGGGGCCGGAGTCATTTCAGCGATGGCCTTAAAAGAACGCCTGCTTGAAAAGAGCGAAAGCTACCAGCGCATGACCGGAACTAAAAGAAATGATGGGTTAATGCTTAATGATTTTTTAAAGGATGCGGATCTTGACAGGCTGAAGCGCCTACGCCGCTCATGAAATGTTTAAGTTGATGCTGTAAAAGGCGCTAAAAAGCTTGACCATACAAGGCTTATACGTTATAATGACTTGGAAAGTCTGCAGTGATCCCACCATTAGATATCCAAACGGAGGCGATAGGAGTGAGCTTTTTAGCTCATCAGGTTAAGTATACTTATCAAAGCGAACCGGCGGAACTGGAGTTGGAATTTCGTAACGATGAGGACATTGTTATGGAAGCCAAAGGCGGCGACATAATCGCCCTGGAATTTTTGATCAATAAATATAAAAATTTTGTTAAAGCTAAAGCCAGATCATATTTCCTGATTGGTGCCGATCGTGAAGATATTATTCAGGAAGGCATGATCGGGCTGTACAAAGCGATACGCGATTTTAGGGGAGATAAGCTGTCTTCTTTCCGTGCTTTCGCTGAACTTTGTATTACACGGCAGATTATTACAGCGATTAAAACGGCAACTCGTCAGAAGCATATTCCTCTGAATTCTTATGTGTCTTTGAATAAGCCGATTTATGATGAAGATTCTGATCGCACCTTGCTTGATATACTGGCTGGGACCAAGATTACCGATCCGGAAGAATTAATGATTAACCGGGAAGAATATAATGATATCGAATTTAAGATGGGCGAGATCTTAAGTGAGCTGGAATGGAAAGTGCTGACCCTCTATCTCGAGGGTAAGTCTTACCAGGAAATTGCAGTTGAACTGAGGCGCCATGTTAAATCGATTGATAATGCTTTACAGCGGGTAAAAAGAAAGCTGGAAAGATATTTGGAGGTTCGTAAAATATAATTAAATTGCATTGAATTCAGGTTTTGAGCCATTTATCGAACATTATTGCTGCACTTTGATAAAAAAGCTTTTCATTGCGGTTGACTTTTAAATTATGCCAGTGTATAATCAGAAACGCTAAATGCGGGTGTAGCTCAATGGCAGAGCCCTAGCTTCCCAAGCTAGCAGCGTGGGTTCGATTCCCATCACCCGCTCCAGTGACGTCGCGGGGTGGAGCAGTCTGGTAGCTCGTCGGGCTCATAACCCGGAGGTCGCAGGTTCAAATCCTGCCCCCGCAACCAAAATAAGGAAATCGCAGCCGCGGTTTCCTTAATAAATGAAAAAGTGATTTATTTGCTCACGTAGCTCAGGCGGTAGAGCGTGTCCTTGGTAAGGACAAGGTCACCGGTTCAAGTCCGGTCGTGAGCTCCAAATGGCGGCGTAGCTCAGTTGGCAAGAGCACGCGGTTCATACCCGCGGAGTCCGGGGTTCGAATCCCTGCGCCGCCACCATTTTTTTGTGGCTGAACTTGCAGGTCACACGGAGACAGACGGTGAAGGTTGAGACCACCTGAGTACTATTGCTTAAACCTTAGGAGGTGCATTTAGTTGGCGAAGCAGAAGTTTGAGCGGACAAAACCGCACGTTAATGTAGGGACGATAGGGCACGTAGACCATGGCAAGACGACCTTGACTGCGGCGATGACCTATTGTCTGGCGAATGTGGGTTATGCCCAGCAGACCCCGTTTGCAGATATTGACAAGGCTCCTGAAGAGAAGGAAAGAGGGATAACCATAGCAACGGCGCACGTGGAATACGAGACGGACAATCGTCACTATGCCCATGTTGACTGTCCCGGTCACGCGGATTATGTGAAGAACATGATTACCGGAGCGGCGCAGATGGACGGAGCGATACTGGTTGTTTCAGCGGCGGATGGACCGATGCCGCAGACCCGGGAGCATATTTTGCTTTCGCGTCAGGTAGGGGTTCCAACGATCGTGGTCTTTTTGAACAAGGCTGATATGGTGGATGACCCGGAATTGTTAGAACTTGTGGAGATGGAAGTAAGAGACCTGTTAAGTGAATATGAATTTCCCGGAGACGAGGCCCCGGTAGTAACCGGTTCGGCTTTGAAGGCTTTGGAATGCGGTTGTGGAAGCCATGAATGCGACACCTGCAAAGTGGTCTGGGAGCTGTTGAATGCATTAGATGCATACATTCCGATGCCGGAGCGTCAAAAAGACAAGCCCTTTAGCATGCCTATAGAAGACGTATTTTCGATTACCGGCCGCGGGACGGTAGTGACCGGCCGGGTAGAGCGTGGTCAGATCAAGGTGGGCGATGAAGTAGAGATGATTGGTTTTGAGGACAAGCCCCGCAAGACGGTGGCCACCGGTGTGGAGATGTTCCGCAAGCTGCTGGATTATGCGGAAGCGGGGGACAACATTGGCGTATTGCTGCGCGGGGTAGACCGTGAATCGGTTCAGCGCGGCCAGGTATTGGCCAAGCCCGGTTCGATCAAGCCGCACACCAAGTTTGGCGCGGAAGTATATGTTTTGAAGAAAGAAGAAGGCGGCCGTCACACCCCGTTTTTCCAGGGTTACCGTCCGCAGTTTTATTTCCGCACCACCGATGTTACCGGGACCATTGACCTGCCCGAAGGGATGGAAATGGTTATGCCCGGAGATAATGTAAACATGAACATCGAGTTGATTACCCCGATTGCTATCGAAGAAGGAGTGCGCTTCGCCATTCGCGAAGGTGGACGCACCGTCGGTGCCGGAGTTGTTACCTCGATTAGTGAGTAAACAGGCGAAGAAAGTCAGATGTTTTTAGAATAAGCGATGAAGTAAAAGGTTGCCGGTTTTTAGCCGGGGAATTTTTACGGAGCAGCTCTGATATAATCAGGCGACAAGGAGGATTTGTCCATGACTAACCAAAAAATCAGGATCAGGTTAAGAGCTTTTGATCACCACTTATTGGACCAGTCTGCCGGTAAAATTGTTGAGACGGCGCGCCGTACCGGAGCAGATGTTTCCGGACCGGTTCCTTTACCGACAGAGAGAAGTCTTTACACTGTTATACGGGCGCCGCATAAATATAAAGACTCCCGGGAGCAATTCGAAATGCGCACTCATAAGCGTCTGATTGACATTCTTGAACCTGAACCGAAGACAATCGATGCTTTAATGAGGCTTGATTTGCCAGCCGGTGTTGACATTGAGATTAAGCTCTAGCTGATAGACGGGAGGTGCCTTATAATCATGAATAAAGCAATTTTAGCGCGAAAAGTAGGAATGACACAGGTCTACGATGAGAAGGGCCGGGTAATTCCGGTAACAGTCCTGGAAGCCGGGCCGTGTTATGTAGTACAGGTTAAGAGCATGGACAATGATGGCTATAACAGTATCCAGCTCGGATTTAAAGATAAAAAGGAACATCGTGTTAATAAACCGCTGAAGGGTCATTTTCAGCGGACAAAACTAAAGCCACAGCAGTACCTGCGCGAGTTCAGAGTAGAAGATTCTGCCGGATATAGCCCCGGGCAGGAAGTCAAGGCAGACTGTTTTGCTGCCGGCGAAAGTGTTGATGTTAGTGCAATCGCCAAGGGAAAAGGCTTTGCCGGAGCAATTAAGAAAATGGGTTTTGGAAGAGGTCCGAAAACTCACGGGTCCCATTATTACCGCGGCCCCGGTTCACTTGGTTCCGTTGATGCGGCGCGTGTTTTTAAAGGGCGCCCGCTTCCCGGTCGGATGGGTGGCTGGAGAGTTACTGTCCAGAGCCTTGACGTGGTGGAAGTTGATGTAGAGAAGAATATGATTTTAGTTAAGGGTTCCGTGCCCGGTCCAAGGGGCGGCCTGGTTGAAATAAAGGAATCCGTAAAAGACAATTAAACGGATAGCCCAAGGAAAGGAGATGCCCTGAACATGCCTAAATTATCGCTTTACAATAGAGACGGTGAACAGGTGGACGAGATTGAGGTCCAGGCCAGTCTTTTTGGGGCGCCGTTAAAAAAGGGAGCTCTCTATCAGACGGCTGTCTCGCAGGAAACAAGGCGCCGGCAGGGCTCGGCTTCAACAAAAGATCGCAGTGAAGTAAGAGGAAGCGGTGGCAAGCCATGGCCTCAAAAAGGAACAGGACGAGCGCGTGCCGGAAGTGTCCGTTCCCCGCTCTGGGCTGGTGGTGGCGTAACATTTGGTCCACGACCTCATCAGAGAACGAGCAAGGTACCTAAAAANATGCGCCGGGCAGCTTTAAAATCCGCTTTAAGTGAAAAATTCAATGAAGGTAAACTTATTGTGGTTGATGATTTCGCTATTGACGCTCCGCAAACCAAAAAAATGGTAGCGCTTTTAGAACAACTGAATGTCAGTGGTGGCACTTTGATAGTTAATGCCCAATCTGATTTGAACGTGATTAAATCAGCACGTAACCTGCCTAAAGTTAGAACAATATTAGCTCGTCAGCTTAATGTACTCGATATTCTTAATTATGATTATCTGGTCATGAACAAAGAAGCGCTGCAGCAGGTAGAGGAGGTGTTCGGTGGATGAGAGATGCAAGAGATATAATTATCCGTCCTCTGATTAGCGAAAAATCTACCGACCTGTTGGAAGATAATAAGTATACCTTTGTTGTGTCTGAGAAAGCGAACAAGATTGAAATTAAACAAGCTCTTGAAGAGATCTTTGGTGTAGAGGTCGAAAAAGTAAACACAGCCAACTTCAAGGGCAAAAAGAAACGTCTGGGCCGTTTCCCGGAAGGGAAGCAGCCTTCATGGAAAAAGGCGATTATTACTCTGGCCGAAGGCAGCAAACCGATCGAGCTGTTTGAAAGCCGCTAGTAGAAGGAGGGAGTACTGTTATGGCTGTAAAACGTTTTAAACCTACTTCACCGGGGCGGCGGTTTGCCACCGTATCGACTTTTGGAGAAATAACAAAAAAAGAGCCGGAAAAGTCGCTCCTGGCTCCCTTAAGGAAAAAGGCAGGCCGGAATTCTTACGGCAGGATTACCGTCCGACACCAGGGCGGAGGTCATAAGCGCAGTTATCGGATCATTGATTTTAAACGTGATAAAGATACTGTCCCGGCAAAAGTAGCCGGTATAGAGTATGATCCTAACCGCTCTGCCCATATTGCCCTGCTTCATTATGTTGATGGAGAGAAGCGCTATATTCTTGCTCCGATGGGCTTAAGGACCGGACAGACTGTTCTTTCCGGCCATAAGGTGGAAGTAAGGCCCGGAAATTCCATGCCTTTACGTTCAATCCCGGTTGGAACTTTTGTCCACAATGTTGAGATGAAACCGGGTCATGGCGGACAGCTCGCCCGCTCCGCTGGTGCAGCTGCCCAACTGTCGGCTAAAGAAAGTCTTAAGGGTCACTTGCGATTACCCTCAGGTGAAGTTCGCCTGGTGCCCCTTGATTGTCGGGCTACAGTAGGCCAGATTGGCAATGTAGAGCATGAAAACCTTACAGTTGGTAAAGCCGGCCGGAGCCGCTGGCTTAACAAAAGACCCACTGTACGCGGATCAGTTATGAATCCGTGCGATCACCCCCATGGTGGTGGTGAGGGAAGAGCGCCTATCGGTTTAAAGAGTCCGGTTACCCCCTGGGGTAAACCGACCCTGGGATATAAAACCCGTAGAAAGCAGAAAGAATCGGATAAGCTTATTGTCCGCCGACGTAAGAAGTAGTCAAAAAAGCGGGCACGCTGCCGAGATAGCGAGCGTTCCGGTATCCGGTTGAAAGGGAGGTATATTTAATTGTCGCGTTCACTGAAAAAAGGCCCCTATGTAGAGGCCAGTTTGATGAAAAAAATTCAACAGATGAGCGAAAAGGGAGGAAAAAAGGTTGTTAAAACCTGGTCCCGTCGTTCCACAATTTTTCCTGATATGGTCGGTCATACCATAGCCGTTCATGACGGCCGAAGGCATGTGCCAATTTTTATCAGTGAAGACATGGTTGGGCATAAACTGGGCGAATTTGCCCTGACCCGGACCTTCCGTGGGCACGGGCACCATACCGAACGCTCTAGTACTTTTAAGTAGGGCAGAGGAGGCAGGATGACTTATGGAAGCAAGAGCACATGCTCGCTACGTGCGCGTGGCGCCGCGTAAAGTGAGGGCTGTAATAGACCTTATAAGAAATAAAGATTTGGATGAAGCCTTAAGCATATTACGCTATACTCCGCGAGGTGCCTCTTCAACTGTGGCAAAGGTAGTAAATTCTGCGGCTGCAAATGCTGAGTATAACCAGGAGATGAACCGCGGCGCGCTCTACATTGATAAGGCNTATGTTGATGAAGGNCCTACTATGAAGCGTGTTCAGCCACGGGCAAGAGGAAGGCGTAANCTGATTTTAAAAAGAAGCAGCCATATTACGGTTGTANTCAAAGAAAGAAAGGGGGTCTAGACGTGGGACAAAAAGTTAGCCCCATCGGTTTCCGGATAGGAATTATTCGTGATTGGGATGCGCGTTGGTTTTCCAGCAAGAACTATAAGGAACAGCTTCATGAAGATTTGCATATCAGAGATCACATTCAAAAAACTCTTGATGGTGCCTCTGTATCGCGAATTGAAATTGAAAGGGCAGCCAACAATGTACGTATTAATATTCATACCGCCAAACCAGGAATGGTTATTGGCCGGGGTGGAGCCGGTGTCGAAGGGCTGCGCAAACAATTGGAGAAATTGACAGATAAGAAAATGCATTTGAATATAATTGAGATTAAGAAACCCGAAATGGATGCCCAACTGGTTGCTGAAAATGTTGCTTCTCAACTTGAAAGGCGCATTGCATTTAGAAGGGCCATGAAGCAGTCTGTTTTTCGCACCATGCGTAACGGGGCCCAGGGAGTAAGAATCGAATGCAGCGGAAGACTTGGCGGTTCTGAAATGGCCCGAAACGAGAGTTATCATGAAGGAAAAGTTCCGCGGCAAACGATGCGCGCCGATATTGATTACGGATTTGTGGAAGCCAAGACCACCTATGGACGAATCGGGGTTAAGGTTTGGATCTATAAAGGTCAAATTTTGCCTCCGATGCCCGGTGAGGAGAAACCTGCGGAGGAGGTAGACGCAAATGTTAATGCCTAAGCGGGTTAAATTTCGCCGCCAGCACCGCGGACGCCTGAAAGGGCGGTCTAAAGGCGGCACTACAGTACATTTTGGGGAATTCGGATTGCAGGCTTTAGAACCTTCATGGATTACGAGCCAGCAAATAGAATCAGCACGTATTGCCATGACCAGGTCGATTAAAAGAGGCGGTAAAGTATGGATCTGTGTTTTCCCTGATAAGCCGGTGACTGAAAAACCTGCTGAAACCCGGATGGGTAAAGGGAAAGGTTCACCTGAATATTGGGTAGCCGTTGTCAAGCCGGGCCGAATCATGTTTGAATTGGCTGGAGTAACTGAAGATGTGGCTAAAGAGGCTTTACGCCTGGCTGCCAATAAATTGCCAATTAAAACCAAGTTTGTGAAACGAGCTGAAGCGGGTGGTGTATCTGAATGAAAATAAAAGAAGTCCAGGAACTTAACGAGCAGGAGCTGGAAGATAAGGTCAAGGAGTTAAAAGAAGAACTCTTCAATCTCCGTTTCCAGCAAGCCACCGGTCAGTTGGATAACGTAATGCGAATTAAAGAGGTCCGCCGTAATATTGCCCGGGTTAAAACCGTGCTCAGGGAACGGGCCCTTAGCTGAGCTTGAAGAGGAAGGGAGGCCCATCGGTTTGGTAACAGCTAAAACTAAAGTCCGAAGCGGCCGGGTGGTCAGTGATAAAATGAATAAAACCAGGGTGGTCGCGGTAGAAAGAGTAACCCGTCATCCACTGTACGGCAAGATCATCCGCCAGACAAAGAAGTATAAAATGCATGACGAAGAGAATGAATCCCGAGTAGGCGATGTAGTTAAAATGATGGAAACCAGGCCCTTAAGTAAGGATAAAAGGTGGCGCCTGGTAGAAATTACACGTAAATCGAAGCTGTAGGATTCTCTTTTCGAAAAGCCTGTCGGGAAGAGAATGAAAGGAGAGGCAACGATGATACAAAGTGAAAGCGTCTTAAAAGTAGCTGACAACTCGGGAGCAAAGAAGGTCCTGTGTATCAGGGTCCTGGGAGGATCGAAGCGCAAAGCGGGCCGAATAGGTGATATTATTGTTGCTTCGGTTAAAGAAGCCACCCCGGGTGGAGTGGTTAAGAAAGGCGAAGTTGTCCGGGCAGTCATTGTGCGCACAAAAAGTCGACTTAACCGCAGAGATGGCTCGCATATTAACTTTGATGAGAATGCAGCAGTTATTATTAATGAAACTAATAATCCACGGGGAACCCGCATATTTGGCCCCGTTGCACGTGAGCTGAGGGAGAAAGAGTTTATGAAGATAGTTTCCCTGGCACCGGAAGTAATTTAGATGTTTAGTATGGAGGTGGCGAGGAACCGGTGGAAATAAAAAAAATGCCTGTTCGCCGGGGGGACAAAGTACTGGTCCTTTCCGGTAAAGATAAAGGGAAAAAAGGAAAAGTGATTGCCACTTATCCCCGCCTTGGTCGGGTTAAGGTGGAAGGAATGAATATTATTAAGAAACATGCCAAGCCGACTCGCAAGGTTCCCCAGGGGGGAATCAGAGAGATGGAAGCAGAATTCCCGGCATCAAGGGTCATGGTTGTTTGCAATTCATGCAATAAACCAACCCGGGTAGCTAAAAAAAATCTTTCTGATAACCGCCGGATCAGAGCATGTCGAAAGTGCGGCGAATCGCTGGATAAGTAAGGAGGGTTAAAGCGCGAATATGTCACGGTTGAAGCAGAAATACCTTGAAGAAGTGAGGCCCGCTCTCGTGAAACGGTTTGCATACAGGAATAAACTGCAAGCACCGCGGATCGAAAAAATTGTCATCAATATGGGCCTGGGTGAAGGTAAAGAAAACCCGAAAATACTGGATGCAGCGGTAAATGACCTCTCGATCATAACCGGCCAGAAGCCGATTATAACCAGAGCACGCCGCTCGGTGGCCAGCTTTAAAGTCCGTGAGGGCAACCCGATAGGCTGTAAGCTGACCCTGCGTGGTATCCGGATGTATGATTTCCTGGACAAGCTTTTTAGTATTGCTTTACCCAGGGTCAGAGACTTCCGGGGAATATCACCGCATTCCTTTGACGGGCGAGGCAACTTTACCATAGGCATTAAAGAACAGTTGATTTTCCCCGAAATTGAGTACAGTCAAGTAGAAAGAGTCCTTGGTATGGACATCACAATAGTGACTACTGCCGAGACTGATGAAGAAGCACGCGAACTTTTGACCCTTTTAGGTATGCCTTTCAGGGCGGCCTAATAAAATAAAGCATCGCGCTAATTTAAGGAGGGTAAGGATGGCCAAGAAATCGTTAATAGCTAAGGCTAAGAGAAAGCCTAAGTTCAAAGTCCGCGGTTACAACCGCTGTCATATTTGCGGCCGCTCAAGGGCTTACTTGCGCAAATTCGGCCTGTGCCGCCTTTGCTTTCGTCATCTGGCCAACGAAGGGAAAATTCCGGGGGTTAAAAAAGCCAGCTGGTAGATGATGGAAGAATGAGAGGAGGTTATTACTGCCAATGATGACGGATCCAATTGCCGATATGCTGACCCGTGTGCGTAACGCCAACGATGTTCGGCATAAAACAGTGGAAATCCCTGCTTCGAATGTAAAGCAATCAATCGCCGCTATTTTAAAGCAGGAGGGCTTTATCAGGGATTATGAGTTTATAAAGGATAATAAACAGGGTATTTTGCGTGTTCACCTGAAGTACGGACCCAACCAGGAAAAAATTATCAGCGGTTTAAAGCGGATTAGTAAACCTGGGTTAAGGGTTTATGTAAAGAAGGACGAACTGCCCAAGGTCCTGGGTGGGTTGGGAATAGCAGTTATTTCTACCTCCCAGGGGTTGATGAGCGACCGCCAGGCCCGGGAAACCGGATCCGGCGGAGAAGTTTTGTGCTATATCTGGTAGCATAGCGAGGAGGTTTACCGATGTCACGAACCGGTAAAAAACCTGTTGCTGTACCCGATAATGTCCAGGTACAGTTTAAGGGAAATCATATTACAGTAAAGGGACCTAAGGGCGAGCTCTCTAAGGAGCTGCACCGGGATATGATCATCGAACAGGAAGAGGGATGGCTTTATGTAAAGCGTCCCACTGACAAACCGGAACATAGGTCTTTGCACGGCTTAACCCGAACCCTGATTGACAACATGGTTAAAGGCGTAACCGAAGGTTACACTCAAAGCCTTGAACTGGTAGGGGTTGGCTACAGGGCCGCCATGCAGGGAAATAACCTGGTTTTGAATATGGGGTTTGCCCATCCTGTGGTCTTTGAACCCCAGGAAAACATTGAAATTGAAGTGCCCAGCCCTACTAAGGTTATCGTCAAGGGTATTGACAAGCAACAAGTGGGTAATTTAGCTGCGGTAATCCGCAGGGTATACCCGCCTGAACCTTATAAAGGTAAGGGGATCAGGTATGAAAATGAAAACGTTCGCCAGAAAGCGGGTAAAGCTGGTAAATAGTCGCCTGGAGGTGTAGGATAGTGCTTAAGGCAAAAACTCGTAAAATCAGCCGGAAGCGGCGTCATCGCAGGGTCCGGAATAAAGTAAGTGGTAGCCCGGAGCGTCCCCGGCTTAATGTATTCCGCAGCAGCAAACATATTTATGCCCAGGTGATTGATGATCAATCAGGTAAAACCCTGGCTGCCGCATCTACCCGGGATCCGCAGTTGCGCTCAGAATTGGACCATGGTGGCAACCGTGAAGCAGCCCGCAAAGTAGGGGCTTTAGTTGCCAACCGTGCTGTGGATCAGGGAATAAAAGATGTAGTTTTTGACCGGGGTGGTTACCTCTATCACGGCAGAGTAAAAGAGCTGGCTGATGGAGCCCGCGAAGCCGGGTTAAATCTTTAGAAAGGGGGAATTGCACGGGTGTCAAAAATAGAACCATCACAGGAACTGGTAGAAAAAGTAGTTAAGGTCAACCGCGTGGCCAAGGTAGTCAAGGGTGGACGCCGTTTTAGCTTTAGTGCTCTGGTTGTTGTCGGCGATGAAAATGGTGTAGTCGGCGCAGGAATGGGTAAAGCCGGTGAGGTACCTGAAGCTATTCGGAAGGGCATCGAAAATGCCAAGAAGAATTTGATCAGGGTGCCGATGTCTGAGACTACAATTACCCATGAAGTTGTAGGTCGATTTGGAGCAGGGAAAGTGCTGCTTAAACCGGCTTCCGAAGGTACCGGGGTTATTGCCGGTGGGCCGGTGCGTGCGGTCCTGGAATCGGCCGGTGTCAGGGATGTATTGACCAAGTCTCTCGGCTCCGATAATGCAATAAATATTGTTAATGCTACCATGGAAGGCTTGAAATCGCTTAAGCAGGCGGAAAAGGTAAGTTCTTTGCGCGGAATAGAAGTGGAAAAGCTGCTCAGCTAAGGAGAGTTGAAAGCGATGGCAAAGAAAAAAATAATGGTCACCCTGGTTCGCAGTCCGCTTGGTCGTAATAAAAAGCACCGCCGCACGGTGGAAGCCCTTGGTTTAAAAAAGATCGGTCAGACTGTCGAGCACAAGGATGACGAAGTTATCAGGGGTATGGTTAACGCTGTTAATCACCTGGTCAACGTTGATACAAGTTCTTAAATAGAGAAGTGTTCTAAAAGGGAGGTGTAACCTGTTGCGTTTACACGAATTAAGGCCTCCTGAGGGAGCCAAGCAAGTGGCTAAACGTAAAGGCAGGGGTATGTCTTCGGGGATGGGTAAAACATCCGGTAGAGGACAAAAAGGTCAAAAAGCACGTTCAGGATCCGGAATCAAGCCCGGATTTGAAGGCGGCCAAATGCCTTATTTTCAGCGTCTGCCTAAACGCGGTTTTAAAAATATATTCAAGAAAAAATGGAATATCATTAACATAGGTGATCTCAACGTATTTGAAGAAGGAACCAAGGTAACCCCGGAACTTTTATTGGAAGCGGGCATGCTAAAAAATCTCCGCGATCCCCTGAAGGTGCTTGGTGATGGTGAGCTTGATCGCAAACTGGAAGTGTGTGCCCATAGCTTTAGCAGCCAGGCCCAGGCAAAAATAGAAGCAGCCGGTGGGAAGGCAGAGGTGATTTAAGTGCTGGAAACAATTCGTACAGCATGGCGAATAAAAGAATTAAGAGAACGGATACTTTTTACCCTGGCAATGTTTGTAGTTTTCCGGGTTGGTTCAGCCATACCTGTACCGGGTGTGGATGCAACGATGCTGGCTGAATTTTTCCAGGAGGATACCATCTTTGGTTTTGTCAATATTATTGGAGGCGGCAACCTGGCTAACTTTACCATTTTTGCCCTGGGGATTATGCCGTATATTAATGCCTCCATTATTATGAACCTATTAACGATAGTAATTCCCAAGTTAAAGGAATGGAGCCAGGAAGGTCCGGAAGGGAAAAAGAAAATCACCCAGATTACCCGTTACGGGACTATTGTGATCGCCCTTATTCAGGCGCTGGGCTTGTCTACGGTAATTGCCGGTGAAGCCGTGGTTGACAGGACTCTGCTTTCTTACATCACCATAATTATCGCTCTTACCGCTGGAACTGCATTTCTGATGTGGATGGGTGAGTTAATTACCGAAAAGGGTATCGGAAACGGGATTTCACTGATCATTTTTGCCGGGATTGTGGCCGGATTCCCTATGGGGATAGCTATGATTGCCGAGCAGTATCGTTTCGGTGAAGTAGGTATGCCGGTAATTATCATTGTGGCTGCAATTTTGCTCTTATTGATTCTTGGTATCATTGGTTTGGACCAGGGAAGGCGCAAAATTAATGTGCAGTACAGCAAGCGTGTGGTTGGCCGCAAAATGTATGGCGGCCAGGCGACCCATATTCCGATGAAGGTTAACCAGGCAGGTGTGATTCCGGTTATTTTCGCCTCGGTTATTTTGAGCTTTCCGCAGACAATGGTTAGCTTTATTCAGCATCCGGTGGCGCAAAGCATCGCTCACAGCCTGAGCTGGGGCACCAACCTGAACATACTTTTATACATGCTATTAATAATCCTGTTTACTTTCTTTTATACCGCGGTTCAGTTTGATCCTTTTACGGTGGCCGGTAATATCAAGAAATACGGCGGGTTTATCCCGGGTTTACGCCCTGGAAGACCCACTGCCGATTACCTGGCCCGGGTGACATCGAGGCTGACTACGGTGGGAGCTTTTGCCCTGGCCTTTGTGGCTGTGTCTCCGATTATACTGGAAAGATTAACCGGGATGAGCATTATATTTGGCGGAACCGGGTTAATTATTGTAGTTGGTGTGTCGCTGGAAACATTCAAGCAAATTGAAAGCCATATGTTGATGCGCAGTTATCGTGGATTTATGAAATAACAATGCTTTGAGATAGAAAAGGATAATATGATTAAATTTAAGTCAACACGGGAAATCCAGTTGATGAAAGAATCGGGAAAGGTTGTCGCTGAAGCGCTTCACGAGATGGGGCGGGCTATAGATATCGGGGTTACTACCGGCAAGTTGGATAAAATTGCGGAAAAGTGTATCCGCAAGCACGGTGGGGAACCGGCTTTTTTAGGGTATCACAATTTCCCGGCTTCGATATGCGCTTCTATCAATAATGAAGTAGTGCACGGAATTCCCGGCTTGCGAAGATTGCAAGAGGGCGATATAATCAGCATTGATGTAGGTGTCAGGTTAAATGGATATTATGGGGATGCCGCCGCTACTTTTAGTGTGGGCAGGATTTCTGAAGAAGCCCGGAAATTAATTGATGTTACCAGGAATTCCTTATATAAAGCCATTGAGGCCATGCAAAGCGGCAAGAGATTATCTGACCTTTCATATGCGGTCCAGAGTTACGTGGAAAGTTATTCATTTTCGGTGGTTCGTAGTTACGTTGGGCACGGTATTGGTGAAGATATGCATGAAGAACCCCAGGTTCCCAATTTCGGGCCTCCCGGCCGCGGCCCCCTGCTGCAACCAGGGATTGTACTGGCTATAGAGCCTATGGTGAACAGCGGCAGCTGGGAAGTGGAGGTTATGAATGACCAGTGGACGGTGGTTACCAGCGATGGCAGCCTTTCCGCTCACTTTGAACATACGGTAGCGCTGGGGGAGAACGGACCCGAAGTATTGACATCTCCCCAGCAAAGTTAAGGGAGGCAGAGCTTTGGTAGAATTAAAACCGGGGCAACTGGTGCGTTCTCTGGCCGGCCGCGATAAAAATGCTCATTACCTGGTGCTCCGTGAAATAGATGATAAATATGTTTACCTGGTTAACGGGCGCAACCGGCCGGTTTCCAGGCCAAAAAAGAAAAATAAAATCCATTTGCAGCAATATGAGCGCAGGATCGATATCGAAGAATTAGTTAAATCCGGGAAATTGAATGACCAGAAGGTAATTGAGTATTTGAAAGAGTTAGTACCGGTAACCGAGGTTCCCGAAGAGGAGGATTAACTGGTAACATGGGTAAGAAAAAAGATGTTGTTGAAGTTGAAGGGACCGTTGTTGAGCCACTTCCAAATGCCATGTTCCGGGTTGAATTAAAAAACGGGCACAAGATATTGGCTCATGTATCCGGTAAAATCCGGATGAATTTTATACGCATTCTACCGGGTGACCGGGTTTTGGTGGAGTTGTCGCCTTACGATTTAACTCGGGGGCGCATTACCTACCGCTATAAGTAAGGAGGTTTGCTGGGATGAAGGTAAGGCCCTCTGTAAAAAAGATTTGTGAAAAGTGCAAGGTGATCAGGCGCAAGGGCGAAGTAGTTGTTATTTGTCAAAACCCAAAGCATAAACAAAGGCAGGGCTAAGACTTGGAGCCCGGGTTGAGGAGACTTTATATTTATGACAGGAAACTAACGGGGGGATTATCCTCAAGGAGGTGTTAAACGATTGGCCAGGATTGCAGGTGTAGACTTACCGCGTGAAAAAAGAGTAGAGGTAGCTTTAAGCTATATCTATGGGATTGGCAAAAGCAGAGCAGTGTCGATTCTTTCGCATACCGGTATTAGTTCAGAAACTAGAGTGCGAGATTTGACCGAGGATGAACTGGGGCGGCTGCGAGAATTTATCGACAAAAACTATAATGTTGAAGGCGACTTGCGTCGGGAAGTTGCCATGAATATTAAAAGACTGGTTGAAATCAATAGTTACCGCGGCATCAGGCACCGGCGCGGCTTACCGGTCCGGGGGCAGAAAACCAAAAACAATGCCAGGGGCCGCAAGGGTCCGCGCAAAACTGTGGGAGTACGTCGTAAGAAGTAAAAAATTAGCAGAAGGGAGGAATTAGGGTAAATTGGTTAAGAAAAAGAGAACTACCCGCACAAAGCGCAAGGAGAAAAAAAATATAGAGCGCGGGGTTGCTCATATTAGATCAACATTTAATAATACTTTTATCAATATAACAGATATGGATGGCAACGTTATATCCTGGTCCAGCGCCGGCAATGTTGGGTTTAAAGGTTCGCGAAAATCCACACCATTTGCCGCTCAGCTTGCTGCTGAAACTGCGGCAAAAGCGGCTACCGATCACGGTATGAGGCAGATTGAAGTTTATGTTAAAGGACCGGGCGCCGGACGGGAAGCGGCTATACGTTCATTACAGGCTGCAGGCCTGGAAGTTAATGCAATTAGAGATGTAACGCCAATTCCACATAATGGATGCCGGCCGCCAAAAAGACGAAGAGTTTAATTACTTTAATAAAGGAGGTGTAACATTAGTTAAATGGGACGCCATACAGAAGCGGTTTGTCGTTTATGCCGCAGAGAAAGAGATAAACTATACCTTAAGGGTGATCGCTGTTTTTCTGATAAATGTGGAGTAGTGCGTCATGCTTACCCTCCGGGAGAACATGGGCAGGCCCGCCAAAAGTTTTCTGAATATGGCCAGCAACTTCGTGAAAAACAGAAAGCACGCCGGATATACGGAATAAAGGAAAAACAATTCCGTCGTTATTTTAAAGAAGCTGACCGGCGCAGGGGCGTTACCGGTGAGATACTGCTTCAGTTGCTGGAAAGCCGCCTGGATAATGTTATTTTTAGGTTGGGGCTGGCCAGATCTCGTGCTGAAGCGAGACAGCTGATTGTCCATGGGCATTACGAGGTGAACGGGCGTAAGGTTGATATTCCCTCTTACCTGGTAAGGGCTGGTGATGTTGTTGCTGTCCGGGAAAACAGGAAAAGCAAACCGGTATTTAAAGAAATTGCAGAAACAAGAGAGCAGCAGGGTACTCCTGATTGGCTTGAAGTTGATCACGAAAAACTTCAGGGTCGGATTTTAAGGATCCCAATGCGTGATGAAATAGATGTACCGGTAGTCGAACACCTTATTGTGGAGCTTTATTCCCGGTAATTGAACAATGCACCCTCAATATATTAAGCGAGGAGGGTAAAAAGAGTACTATGTCAATTGAAATAGAAAAGCCGAAAATAGAGTATACGAAAAAAGATGAACAGAATAATTACGGCCAGTTTGTAGCAGAGCCTCTGGAAAGAGGTTACGGCACAACCCTGGGCAATGCATTGAGAAGAATATTGTTATCTTCCCTTCCGGGAGCAGCAATTACCAGCGTAAAATTCGATGGCGCGCTGCATGAATTTTCAAACCTCCCCGGGGTTTTGGAGGATACAATCGAGATAATATTAAATTTAAAAGCAGTTTCTTTAAAAATACACACGGAAGAGCCGCAGACTTTAGTCATTGATACCGATCAAGCCGGAACTGTAAAAGCAAAGGATATAAAAGCGCCTTCCGATGTTGAAGTTTTGAACGAGGATCATTATATCTGTACACTGGAAGAAAATTCGCGGCTGTACATGGAAATGGCTGCCGTTAACGGTCGGGGTTATGTGCCT
>SL_8KL_010_SEDDRAFT_10001267_pt1 | contig 21867 bp, 19 predicted proteins | sample SodLakKL_010_SED_4_FD_11160 | JGI IMG/M metagenome (IMG submission 11160) | reverse complement strand
AACCACGGCTTTCGGGCTGCCGGGAAGATTTACGATCAGGGTGGAGCCGCTGATGCCGGCTACCCCCCTGGATAACATGGCCTTTTTCGTTGCCGCCGCCGTCTCGCGGCGTATAGCTTCACCGATGCCGGGCACTTCCCGCTCAATTACGGCCATGGTCGCCTCGGGAGTTACGTCACGGGGACTAAGCCCGGTTCCGCCTGTAGTAAAAATGGCGTCAAGTCCGTCTGCGATCAACTCCCGCATTTTTGCGCTCAGTTTTTCCTGTTCATCCGGCACCACAGCAGTTTTAACAACATCTCCCCAGGGCAGCAAGAAATCTCCCACCGCAGGACCGCTGGTGTCCTTGCGTTCTCCACCGGCTCCCTTGTCGCTGGCGGTAATTATTCCGAACCGGTACGAAGGTTTTACATCCAGGCTGTCGCCTGCTTCAATTTTTCCTTCTTTGAGCACTTCGGCAAAAATACCTTCCCGGGGCATTACGCAGTCTCCGGCCTGGTAATAGATGGCGCAGCGGTCATGGCATTCCTTGCCGATTTGAGTTACCCGCAGAACGGCCTCAGGACCGGCCTGCAGCCTGGTTCCAACGGGCAGGTTGACCAGGTTGATACCCCGCGTGGTCAGGTTTTCAGCAAAATCACCGGGGCCGACCTCCAGTCCCTGCGCGGTCATCTTAGCTATACTTTCCTCGGCCAGGAGGCTGACCTGGCGGTGGGCGAAGCCGGCGTGGGCATCGCCTTCCAGGCCCCTGTCTTTAAGCAAAAAACTTTTTCCAACGTTTTTTTTGCGCTCTCCCTTGTTCGTGCTGGTAGATACGGCAATAATTTCAGGCATTAGTTCTGCTCGCGGCGGTAATGTCCGGAGCGTCCCCCTTTCTTCTCAATGAGGCGGATGTTTTCAATAGTCATATTTTTATCGACCGCTTTACACATGTCGTAGATGGTCAGGGCGGCTACGCTGACCCCGGTCAGGGCCTCCATTTCCACCCCGGTTTGCCCGGCCAGTTTCACCCTGACCCCAATTTCGATCCGGGCCGGATCTCCTTTGATGGGGGTAAAGTCAACTTCAACGCCGGAGATGCCCAGGGGGTGGGCCATCGGAATTAGCCGTCCGGTTTCTTTAACGGCCATTACAGCAGCTACCTGGGCCACACCGAGGACATCGCCCTTGGACATGCTTCCGGCCGTGACCCGGTCCAGGGTTTCCGGGTCCATAGTTATTTCTCCCCGGGCATAGGCTTCCCGCCTGGTTTTATTTTTTTCCGACACATCGACCATCCTGGGCCTGCCGGATTGATCAAAGTGGGTCAGGTTATCGTCCTTACTTCTTTTTTCAGCGACTGCACTTTTTTCCCCATCAACAGCGCTTCCTGCTGTGATGCCAAAATACTGCGTGCAGATAAATTCAGCCAGAGCCGAGGGGTCATTGATGTCAAGCACCGGGACTTTAGTTTCCAGGTCGCTGCGGTCGGTGATTACGGCAGCGGTATTAGGCAATAACAGCGGTTCCGGGTTGAGATCGCTGCGAACCACCTCAATTTTGGGGTTGGCCGTCTTTTTATTACCTTCGATAATAATCAGGTCCAGATCTTTTAACAACTCGGCCGCCGCTTCGTTGCCGCTTTTTAGCCCTCCAGCGCCGATCAGGATATAGCTGTCCGGGGTGGTCAGGCCCGTTACCTCGGCCCCGGCTGCCGCAAAGCGCCAGCTGTCTTTCCCGGGTAAATCCAGGTCATAGTGTTGTAGGTGGCCCTTAAGGGCGGCCACCCGCAAACCGCTTTGTTTTAAGATGGGAATCACTTTTTCTATAATGGTCGTTTTTCCTGTTTTGGACCGGGAAGCGACCAGGTGTATAATTATTGGTGGCATAAACCCACCCCCCTGTGATAAATCGTCAAGTACTCTGTCTGCTTAGCCTGATAGCGGCTGTGAAAAAGCATTGATTAATCATTAACCACCGGTCTTGGACATGCCCCGCATTGTGCCGGGGCTGACAGTGCCGCATTTGCCGTTCGCCGCCATCTGGTGCTCTACCGGTTTGCCTGCCAGCACTTCCCTGATCAGGTTCTGCAGGGCTTCCTTGTTATGCAATACCGGCCGGACCGGTTTTTCATCCTGCCAGTAGAGGCAGGCCTTAAGCGAACCTTCTGCCGTCAGGCGGAGGCGGTTGCAGCTTTCGCAAAAGTGTTTGCTGATCGGGTGAATCAGGCCGATGGTCCCCCTGCCGCCGGGGATGTTGTAGGATTCGGCCGGCCCGGCCCCGCCCGGCAGGGGCACTGGAGTCAGGGGCAGGTCCGCCTTTTTTGCTGTTTCTTCAATGAAGCTTAGCGGCAGGTAATGGCCGCTGTAGGCGCGGTCATGATCGCCGATCTGCATATATTCAATGAAGCGGATGTGCAGCGGCTTTTCAAGGGCCAGGTGCAGGAAATCGAGCACTTCGTCGTCGTTTATTCCCTTGATCAGGACGGTATTCAATTTAACCGGTTCCAGGTTGTGCTCCAGGGCGGCTTCAATGCCTTTCATGGCCTCGTCGAGGCTGCCGCACCGGGTAATTTTACGGTACTTATCCGCTTGCAGAGTGTCCAGGCTGATATTAACCCTGTCCAGGCCCGCTTTTTTTAAGTCCGCAGCATAGCGGGGCAGGAGGGTGCCGTTGGTGGTCATAGCCAGGTCGGAAATGCCGGGCACTTGTGCGATCATCCGGACCAGCTCAACCAAATTTTTTCGGACCAGGGGTTCTCCCCCGGTAATCCTGATTTTGCTGATGCCCAGTTCAGCGCCCGCGGATACAACTTTCATAATTTCTTCATAACTTAAAATTGTTTCATGCGAGCTTTGTTCAATCCCGTCTTCGCCCATACAATAGATACAGCGCAGGTTACAGCGGTCCGTAACCGAGATTCTCAGGTAATCGTGTTTCCTGTCCTGTCCGTCTTTTAAGGTCATGGTTCTGGACTCCTTTGCAACGATAGTAAACGGTTTATCTGCTTTCGCTGTTTCTCTCAATAATCCGCCCGGCATCTCTCATGCTGTATCCGCCCATGGCTTCAACTTTTTCTTGAAAGCCGGGATCGGCTATAATTTCAAAAAGGATTTTTGCTTCCCTGCTGTTGTAAAAGCGCTCGCTCATCAAAAGGTCGTACCTTTCTTCAACCAGGGGGATAAAGTCAAGGTCAAAAGCCCTGGCAGCCGGTAAAATTCCCAGGCCGACCCGGGCGGTGCCGGCCGCTACGGCGGCGGCTACGTTCAGGTGGGTATGTTCTTCCCGCTCATATCCGTAAACCTGCTCCGGGTTAAGGCCTGCTTCTCGCAGGAGATAATCGAAAAGGATGCGGGTCCCGGCGCCTTTCTGCCGGTTAATGAAACTGAGCCCGGATCCGGCCAGATCTTCTACTGTTTCTATACCGTCGGGGTTGCCCCGGGGCACTATCCAGCCCTGCATTCGGTAGGCCAGGTTAACCAGGCGCACTTCTTGCCCGGGTAGCATTTTTTCGATATAGGGCCAGTTGTAATCCCCGCTTGCGGGATCAAACAGGTGCACCCCGGCCAGGTGGGCCCGTCCGCGTCCGACAGCAGCAATTCCGCCCATGCTGCCGAGGTGGGCCGAAGAGAGGCTTAAATATGGGTGACCTTCTTTCAAGGCTGTGGCCAGCAGGTCGATGATCAGGTCGTGGCTGCCGGCGGTCAGCAAGTTATGGCGCAGTTCGGATTCGGGGCGGAAAAGTTCGATTTCCACCGTCTCATCTTGCTCATAACCGAGCGAGTTGGCGGGAATGATCAGCAAGCCGTCCGCCCGCACCAGGGACATGGTTACTCCGGCGCCCCTGGCCAGGGGATTGGCTAGAAAGCGGCCTTCTACATGGCCCACTGCCATGCGGACAAATTCTTCCACCCCCAGCTCCGAAACCACCCTGCGGCCCAGGGTAACCGGAAGTTTTTGCCGTTCCGGCAGGGGCAGGCCAAAGTAACGGTAAACCAGGGGCCTGACAAACCATTCCAGGCTCATGTAAGCAGAAACCGGGTAGCCGGGCAGGCCAACTGCGGGTTTTTGATCGATCTGACCCAAAATGGTCGGTTTGCCGGGCCTGGTGGCTACACCGTGCAAAAAAACCTGTCCCAGCTCCTCTATTGCTGAAAAAGTATAGTCTTTATCGCCTGCCGATGAGCCGGCATTTATGATAACCAGGTCACATTCTTGAACAGCTGCGGAGAGCGCCTCTTTAATGCGCTCCGGGTCATCGGGCACGTTCGGCTTAATTTCCGGTTCTGCGCCCCACTGTTTTAAGTAGGAAGCAATTACGGTGGTGTTGAAGTCCGGGATGCTGCCTTTTTTACGTTCGGCATCCGGGTCGACTATCTCCGATCCACTCGGAATGATGGCTACCCTGGGTTTTTCTAAAAGATCAATTTCGGTAACCCCACCGGCCAGCAGCGCTCCCAGGTCCTGGGGGCGCAGGAGGTGCCGGGCGGGTACGATTAGTTCGCCGGCTACCACATCTTCACCGACGGCCCGGATATGCTGCCAGGGGGCGGCTGGAGCGAGGATTTCAGCCCGGCCGTCCTCATAAAACTGGACTTCTTCGACCTTAATTACCGCATCGAAGCCAACGGGCAGAGGTTCACCGGTATTGATATGACGGTAATCCTCTTCAGGCGCCAGCTGCAGGGGGGCCTGATCGGAGGTTCCAAAAGTTTTTTCGGACTGCACGGCGATGCCATCCATGGCCGCGGCATGATAACCGGGCATGGAAAACCGGGCAAAAACTGCTTCAGATGTTACCCGGCCCAGGGCTTCGCGCACGGGAACAGTTTTTGTGCGCAGGGGCAGGTCCACTTCGGCCATAAACTTGTCCAGCGCTTCCTGTCGGGGGATGTTGCTTAAATATATTTTACGCAAGAGGCACCTCCGTTATAATCTTTACAAGAAAAAACCGGTTATTTATTCCCACGGCTCTACCTCCACAATTTCTCCGGAGGTCAGCCCTTCTTTTTCAGGGGGGATGACCAGTAACCCATCGGCTTCAGCCAGGGTGCGCAGCATACCCGAGCGGCCGAAGACGGGGACGGCCTTGATTTCTCCGGCCGCTTTTTCGAGCTTGACCCGCACATAATCGGTCCGGCCGGATCGTGAAGAAATATTACGGGCCAGGGTGGCTTTAACAGCCGGTTTAAAGATGTTTTCCCGGCGCCCGCTCAGGCGGTTAATAGTAGCTCCGCCGAAAATCTTAAAAATGTTCAGGGCTGATACCGGGTGTCCGGGCAGGCCAAGGACAGGTTTGCCGCCGCAGTTGGCCAGCAAAGTCGGTTTCCCGGGCTGGATGGATATCCCCTCCACCAGCAAACCCGGCTTGCCCAGCTCCTGCATGGTCCGTGCCGTATAGTCGCGGGTCCCTACAGAACTGCCGCCGGAAAAAACCAGCAGGTCCACCCTTTCCAGCATGGCCTTACTTTCTTTCAGGAATGCCGCAAACTGATCGGGCAGGATGCCGCCATATTGTGCTTCTGCTCCTGCCTGACCGGCCAGGTAAAGGAGGGCCGGTGTATTGCTGTCCCTGATTTGACCCGGTTTAAGTTCAGGTCTGCTGTAATCAACCAGCTCGTCTCCGGTGGAGAAAAATCCCACCCGGGGCCGGCGGTGCACCTCTACGGCGGTTATGCCCAGCGAAGCCAGGAGGCCGATTTCAGGCGCCCGCAATTGACTGCCCTTTGTCAGGGCCGGGTCGCCTTTTTTTAAATCCTCGCCCTTTTGAATAACGTTTTCGCCCGGCGCAACCTGGTTAAAACACTGGACCATAGCGCCGGCGACCTCGGTATCCTCGATCATGATCACCGCATCGGCTTCCTCGGGAAGCATGCCCCCGGTATGGACCAGGCAGCACTGGCCGGGGCTGATTGAAGGGGCGGGGTGGCCCATCAAAACTTCGCCTGTGCACTCCAGCATAGCCGGAATTCCTTCACCGGCGCCAAAAGTATCCCTGGCCATTAAAGCATAACCATCTACCGTGGAGCGGTTAAAGTCTGGTATGTTTTCCGGTGCGTTAATATCTGCAGCCAGGGTGTATCCACCTGCTTTTTCCAGTAAAATAGTTTCGCTATCCAGCGGGCTAAAATTTTCTTCAATTATTTTCAAAACATCATCCGGGTCGGTAACCCGCATCAATTTCATTTTTCTAAGCACCTCGGTTCAATTTAAAAAGCCGCGCCTCCTTAAAAAGAAAACGCGGCCTTTGCTGGCATGATCTCCTTTCCAAATACGGGAGGCGGGGGGATTTCTCACCCAACCCAGGCCTTTTACCGTAGCCGTGTTTGGCTGTAGGTATAAAGGCTCGGAGTTTATATTTAGTTTCCATTACTGATTATAACATATTCTGTTTAATACGGGAACATGACCAGACCGGTGATGGTCCCGGCGCGTCGGCATTTACGCGCAGCCTGAGCCCGATGTGGTTGATTGGGCTTCCAGTCCGGGTCCAGGCGCCGGCAAGGTTTTTTCGCGTTTCCGGCCGCTCTTATTTTATGCCGGGGTCGACTTCATGTTCACTGGGCATGACTTTGCCTTCCTGGCTTTCAAAAACACGCATTACCGCCTGCAGGGAAACGACCAGGTTTTCTCTTTCCGTGGGTTCCAGGCGCTGGGCCAGGTTGTTAAAGCGGAAGGAGCGCCTTTCAAAAACCAGCCGTGATAGCTGACGGCCGTAAGAAGTCAGGGCGACCCGGACGATACGACGGTCATTTTCATCGCCGCGCCGCTTGACCAGGTTGAGATTGACCAGGCGGTTTACCAGGCGGGTAGCCGCACTCTCGGCCAGATAGATCTCGGAGCTCAATTCGCCCATAGTCAGGCTGTCGTGGAAATAGAGGACCAAAAGGGCGTTAATTTGGCTGGGGGTAATACCCAGGCCGGTCAGTTCCCGGCTCTCTTCCGCATTGAGGTAATGCATCAATTTGGGGAAAATGGCCTGGATGGCAGAGGTAAATTTCTCAGTATCCCTGTATTCTTCCTTGTTCATAATTTAATCTCCCGCGTTATCTATAATATGAACCAAAATGGGGATGGTGATTATAACGGATCGCTCCGGTTTTCCACGACCCGTGCTTATATATTCATAGATTATGGTATTTGCCTAAATCTGTCAAGATGAGTTATCTTTGCCTGTTAATGGAGAAAAGTTAAAATAAAGCATCAAAAGGGACAGATCTGGCCTCCAGGCAATTGTTTGAGGCTTTAGAATTTGATATACTAATGATTAAGCAAGGAGTGTTTATCGGCAAAGATCAATAATCCGGGCCGCAGTATAAAGGGACGCTGCTTTTCCTCGTTTTAGAGATCCTCGGAGTAAAGGTAGGTGTTGAAACTATGCTTTCAATAGTGGGTATTGCCCCTCATCCCCCGATAATTATTCCTGAAATTGGCGGGGGGCGGCTGCAGGAAGCGCAAAAAACAGTGAGCGGAATGAAGGAATTGAGCCGCCGCGTCAAAGAAAAAAAACCCGAACTCTTAGTGCTGATTACCCCTCACGGGCAGATTGTCAGCAATGGTCCGGCCATTCTGGCGGGTGATAAGCTTTCAGGTGATTTTGGTCAGTTTGGCTTTCCGGCGATTAAACTGGAGATGGAAACAGACCGGGAACTGGTTGATATACTGGTGGAAGAAGCTTCAGGGTTGCCGGCCAAACCGGTTCTCCTTGACGGGCAGGACCGGCGTCTGCAGAGCGGCAGGATCCTTGATCACGGCGCAATGGTTCCCCTGTATTACCTGCGGGAAGCGGAAGTGGCCGCCCCCGGTGTGCATGTAACCGTAAGTTTTGATTCCTACCAGGATTTATACGTGTTTGGGCAGGCTGTGAAAAGAGCAATCGACAAAAGAGGTGTCTCCGCCGCTGTCATTGCCAGCGGGGATCTTTCACACCGCTTGAAACCGGGAGCTCCGGCCGGGTTTGACCCCCGGGGCAAAGAGTTTGATCAGCAGTTAGTCAGCTTAATCAATGAAGGCCGGGTTGAGGATCTGTTCACCATGGACCAGGGCCTGATTGAAGATGCCGGCGAATGCGGGATGCGCCCTATTATGATCGCTTTAGGCACGCTTAAAGATACCGGTTTCCATTCGGAGATTATTTCTTATGAAGGGCCTTTCGGGGTTGGTTACATGGTTGCGGCCCTGCATCCGCTGGAACAAAATGCCCCTTCCGGTAAAGGAGAATCCTAAAAGATGGCTGAAGAGAATTTAAACCTCCATCCCGCAGAACTGGCCCGGCGGACGCTTGATTACTACCTGCGGGAAGGTCACCTGCCCAACCTGGCCGATTCCCTTCCCCCCGAATATGAAATGAGGGCCGGGGTATTTGTCTCTTTGAAAAAAGACGGGCAGCTGCGCGGCTGTATCGGGACCTTTGAACCGGTCCGGGAAAACCTGGCTGAAGAAATTGCCGCCAATGCCGTGAGCGCTGCGGTAAGGGATCCGCGTTTTCCGCCGGTAAGAAGGGAAGAGCTGCCGGAATTGGACATATCGGTTGATATACTGGGTCCTGTTGAAAAGGTGGAAAAGGAAACAGAGCTTGACCCGGAGGAATACGGGATAATGGTTCGCAAAGGTTCGCGGACCGGTCTTTTGCTTCCGGACCTGGAGGGGGTAGATACGGTTGAACAGCAGGTAGATATCGCCTGCCGTAAGGCCGGCATAATGCCGGGCGAAAAGCCGGAACTGTATCGTTTTAAAGTGACCCGTTACCCCGAGAAGAAAGGCCCGGATCTGATCTAAATTATGGCTGGGAGAAGGATAGCTTGCAAATAGCAAGATTTTATCAAAAAAAAGACGACCTGGTAGAGTGCCTGCTCTGCCCCCGTGGTTGCCGGCTCAAAGAGGGCCAGGTGGGAGCCTGCGGGGCCCGGGAAGTAAAGAGCGGCGAACTCTATTCGACAAATTACGGCTGCCTGGCGGCGGCGAACCGGGATCCGATCGAAAAGAAGCCCCTCTATCATTATTATCCCGGGCACTCTGTTTTGTCGCTGGGGACGTTTGGCTGCAACCTGCAGTGCTCGTTTTGCCAGAACTGGACCCTGGCCCGGGGAGGGCCGGAGCAGGCCCCGAAGAGGGTAGGCCCAGGTGACGTTTTGCAGATGCTGGAAAGAGAAGGCGGCCCCGGCAATGTGCCCGGTGTGGCCTACACTTATAATGAACCGATCATCTGGTATGAGTTTGTTTATGATACGGCGCGCCTGCTCCATGAGCATGGTTATAAAAACATCCTGGTTACCAACGGCTATATAAACCGGGAGCCCTTTGAAGAGCTGCTGCCCTATATCGATGCCATGAATGTAGATATCAAGGCTTTTAATGACGATTTTTACAGCGAGTACTGCAGGGGGCGAAAGGGGCCGGTTATTGAGACGGTGGAAAAGGCCGTTCAAGCCTGCCATGTTGAGGCAACCTGCCTGCTTATCCCATCAGTTAATGACGATCCTGCTGAGCAGGAAGAACTGGCCCGGTGGCTGGGCAGTTTAAATCCGGATCTGGTCCTTCATTATTCCCGCTACTTTCCGCAATATAAGCTTGACAAGCCTCCCACGCCGGTGGAGGTGCTGGAGAGGTCAAAAGAATTGGCCCAAAAGCATTTGCGGTATGTATTCCTTGGCAATATTGATTTGCCCGGCGCTTCAGATACAACCTGTCCCTGCTGCGGCAACCTGCTTATCAAACGCACTTTTTACCGGATCAGCCTGGAAGGCCTGGATGGAAACTACTGTAATAACTGTGGCAGTTGGATTAATATTATTATGCCCGACACAGATGAAAAATAAAAAAAGTGTTGGGCATAATCACCCCTCTAATGGTAAAATAATAGTGCCGGCTTTTTTCCTGCTGGTGCAGGTATTTATTGTGCGGGCATCGAATAGATAATGCATTATTAACAGGTAATGCTGCCTTTTATCCCACCTGGAATTTTTAAAGAGGGATCAACTCAAAGTGGCTATTTTGGATCGAATCATAGCAGCAGTTCTTCAGCTTAATGTCGAGTGGCGCGATATAATTGATATAGTTCTTATGGCTTACATCTTCTACCGGGTTATCTTAATTATTCGCGGGACTCGGGCTGAGCAATTGGTGAAAGGCCTGGTTGTCCTGCTCGTAGCCATGGTGATCAGTGATCAGACCGGCCTTGATACCCTCAACTGGACTCTTCGTCAGGTTATGACCGTCGGGTTAATTGCCATCCCAATTGTTTTTCAGCCTGAATTACGACGGGCCCTGGAACAACTCGGCCGCGGCAAAATTTTTAAAAGCACCTACTGGAGCTGGAGCACCCAGGACTTTGAACAGATGCTTGATGAGCTGACCAAGGCTATCCCGGTCCTGGTTAAAAAGCGCATTGGAGCGTTGATCGTTATGGAACGTTCAACCGGTTTGAAAGAATGGGTCGATACCGGTATCCCGGTTAATGGAATGGTTACTGCCGAGCTCCTGGTCAATATATTTTTCCCCCGCAGCCCACTCCACGATGGAGCGGTAATTATCCGGGGGGACCAAATCATCGCTGCCGGCTGCTATCTTCCTTTTACAGAAGATCCGGGCCTGAGCAAAGAACTGGGCACCAGGCACCGGGCCGGGATAGGCATTACCGAGCATTCAGACGCGGTGGCAATTATTATTTCGGAAGAAACAGGGATTATTTCTGTCGCCCACGACGGTGTTTTAACCCGCTATCTGGATGAGAAGAAACTGCGCAAAATGCTCACCGATTTGTGCAAGCCGGAGCGCAGTGACAGTTTCAACCTGTGGTCATGGAGGAATAATAAGTAAGATGGAAAAATTCTTGAGAAGCAACAATTTTGCCCGGGTCTTGGCCATCTTTATGGCTTTAGTCCTGTGGCTGTTTGTAACCGGGGATAAAATCACCCGGACAACTCCTGCCCGCCAGGTCTGGCAGGATGTGCCCCTGCGGGTGGAAAACCTGGACCCGGATTACGTCGTCACTGACATGCCTTCATCGGTGGATCTGACCCTGGAAGGGTTGCCGGAAAACTTTGAAGACCTGACCATCCAGGAACTGGATGCTTTTGTTGATCTTTCCGGCAAAGAGCCCGGCAGCCACCTGGTCAGAGTTCAGGGCCGTTCCCCGAGAGGGCTCAGCGTGGTTTCATATGAGCCGGAACAGGTCCGGGTAGTGATCGAAGAGTACCTTTCCGATAATTTCCCGGTGGAGATCGATATTTTTGGCGATCCGGCGGAAGGTTGGAGAATGGTTGGTTATACCGTTGAACCGGAGGAAGTGATGATTGGTGCCCCCGAGTCGCAGTTTGAACAGGTAGCGCGGGTAATGGCTATTATCGATCTGTCCGGGATGAAGTACGTAGAAAGGGTAGAGCCCGAAATTAACGCCTACGACGAAGAAGAAACACCGGTTACAAACCTTTTAATCGATCCCGAAACGGTTACGGTCCGGGTTGAATTAGAAAGGGAAGAGCCTGAAGAGGAAGAAGAAGAGGATGAAGAGGAAGAAGGCGAGGAAGAGCAGTAATAAGGGCTGTAGTGGCCGGCCAGAGGCTTTTAAGCCGGTACGGTTTAACCGCTATCAACTGGCTGCCCGGTATCTCATGTTGTAAAGGAGGCCTGCCATTGGGAAAACTATTTGGAACCGATGGAATCAGAGGCGTAGCCAACCGGGAGTTAACCCCGGAACTGGCTTTTAGAATCGGGAGGATTGCGGCCTGGATGCTGGGCGGCAAGAATGAAAGACCCCTTTTTGTTATAGGGCGCGATACCCGCCTTTCCGGCGCCATGTTGGAAGGGTCCCTGACGGCGGGTATTAATTCGGTCGGGGGGGAGGTCCGCCTGCTGGGTGTAATTTCTACACCGGCAGTTGCCTACCTGACCAGGACCTTGAATGCTTCAGCCGGGGTGGTGATCTCGGCTTCCCACAATCCAATTGAAGACAACGGCCTAAAAATATTTTATAATACCGGGTTTAAACTGCCCGATTCCCTGGAAGAGGAAATAGAGAATTATTACCACCGGGAAAAGGACGATTTGCCCCGTCCTGAAGGATCAGGCCTCGGGCAGGCTTTTCGCGACGGCGATGCCGTGCAAAAGTACTTAGATCACCTGAAGAGCAACTCCTCGTCTTTGGAGGGATTGGACCTGGTAGTTGATTGTGCTCACGGCGCTGCCTGCCGGGTAGCCGGAGAGCTGCTGCAGCAGCTTGGGGCCAAGGTTAAGATAATACACGACGAACCGGACGGCAGCAGGATCAATGTAGACTGCGGCGCTACCAATACCGCCGATCTGCAAAGGGAAGTGGTCAACAGCGGAGCTTCCCTGGGCCTGGCTTTTGACGGCGATGCCGACCGCCTGATTGCTGTTGATGAAAAAGGCAATGAGGTCGATGGAGATGCATCATGGCCATTTGCGCAGTAGATCTGGCAGAGAAAAATCTCCTGAAGAATAATACCCTGGTAGCAACCGTAATGAGTAACGGTGGGCTTGATATCCTGGCTGAAAAGCATGGGTTTAAAGTGATCCGGACCAGGGTAGGAGACCGTTACGTGCTTGAAAAGATGGTTGAAGGTGGTTATAACCTTGGTGGAGAGCAGTCCGGGCACATTATCTTTTCTGATTCCGCCACAACCGGCGACGGTTTACTGACGGCTTTGAAATTGCTCAAAGTGGTCCAGGAGCGCCGGCAACCACTATCTGAACTGGCCTCCCACCTGGAAAGGTTGCCCCAGGTTTTGGTCAACCAAGAAGTAGGCACAAAAGAAGGTTGGGATAAGAATAAACGCATAACTGAATCCATCAACGAGATCGAGCAGCAGCTGGGCAAAGAGGGCCGCATCCTGGTCCGCCCTTCCGGTACGGAAGCGAAGATACGGGTTATGCTGGAGGCTTCCCTTCCAGAACATAAAATAAAGCAATATGCTCAATCCCTGGCGGATATAATTGCCGAAGAACAATCTTAAAGGGACCGGGGATAAATATCGTTGAAGCGCGTTTTGGTAATCAATGCAGCGCTTATTAAAAATTGAGCATTTCTGGGCTGTGATTTGCCGGAGCAAATGCCAGGCTGGAAGCAAACGGGGGGGTTAGGATATGTGCGGTATAGTTGGCTATACCGGAAAAAGGGAAGCAGGCCGGGTTTTGATTGAAGGCTTAAAAAAATTGGAATACAGGGGTTATGATTCTGCCGGTGTAGCCTTGCAAGAAAACGGGCAGTTGATTGTTACCAAGGCAGCCGGTTCGGTTGCCGACCTGGAAAAAGCGCTGAACGACCAGTTTAAAGAGGTCAGGGTTGGAGTCGGCCATACCCGCTGGGCCACCCATGGCCCGCCAACCGACTTGAACGCCCATCCCCACAGCAGTGTTTCAGGTAAGATTGTTGTCGTTCATAATGGCATTATTGAAAATCATCGTTCCCTGCGCCGGCGGCTAACGGAAGAGGCCGGTTACCGTTTTAACTCTGAAACTGACAGCGAAGTGCTGGCCCATCTGATCGAATATTACTACCAGGATGATTTGCTGGAAGCGGTGCAGAGGGCCGTGGCTGATGTTGAAGGTTCTTATGCCCTTGTGGCTGCCTGTTCGGAAGAGCCGGATCTTCTTGTATGCGCCCGTCAGGACAGCCCCCTGATCATCGGCCTGGGTGATGGTGAAAACTTTGTGGCCTCCGACATACCCGCCCTCCTGGCCCATACCCGCAAAACCTGTATTATGGAAGATGGCGAGTTCGCTTCCATAACTCCGGATAAGGTTATTTTTTACGATGCTGACAGCCTCCCGGTAGAAAAAGAGGTTCTACAGATAACCTGGAACCAGGAAGCCGCTGAAAAAGGCGGCTACGATCATTTTATGCTCAAAGAAATAATGGAACAGCCCGCTGCGGTAAGAGAAACTCTGCGGCAGAGAGTGGATGTTTCCAGCGGCCTGGTTGAGCTGCAGGAACTGGATCTGACACCAGAACAAATTTTAAACCTGGATAAAATCTATATTATTGCCTGCGGGACAGCTTACCACGCCGGCTTGGTTGGCAAACTGGCCATAGAAAAGCTGGCCGGCATTCCCGTGGAGGTGGATGTGGCTTCAGAATTTAGGTACAGGACGCCAGTTTTCGCCGAAAACCAGCTTGCTGTCGTGATCAGCCAGTCGGGAGAAACTGCCGACACCCTGGCCGGCCTGCGGATGGCTCGTGCCAGGGGCCTGAAAGTCCTGGCCATTACCAACGTGGTGGGCAGCAGTGTGTCCCGCGAAGCGGACCAGGTCCTTTATACCTGGGCCGGGCCGGAAATCGCTGTGGCCTCGACCAAGGCTTACGTAACCCAGCTGGTGGCTCTTTATCTGGTTGCCATCTACCTGGCGCAAATCAGGGGAACCCTGGAAGCGGCAAAGGCGGCCGAACTGGTGAAAGGCCTGCTGGGTATGCCGGACCAGTTGAAACAGGTTTTGTCAGAAGAAAGTGTTGCCGCTATTCAAGCTTACTGCGATTACCTGGTCAAATGGGACCACGCTTTTTTCATCGGCCGCAACCTGGATTACCCGGTAGCCATGGAAGGCGCTCTTAAACTAAAAGAAATTTCATATATTCACGCCGAAGCCTGCGCAGCAGGCGAGCTCAAGCACGGGCCCCTGGCCCTGATCGAAAAAGGGGTGCCGGTTATTGCCCTGGTTACGCAGGAAGCAATTCTCGATAAAACGCTGAGCAATATCCAGGTGGTAAATGCCCGGGGCGGGGCTGTGTTTGCCATAACCCGGGAGGATTTTAAAGATGTGTCCAGGCAGGTCGACTCGGTATTTAACCTGCCCCGGGTAAACGATGTTTTGGCCCCCATACTGAGCGTAGTTTCCACCCAGCTGATAGCCTATTATACAGCGGTGGGCCGGGGCAGTTCAGTTGATAAGCCCCGCAACCTGGCCAAAAGTGTGACGGTGGAATAGAATATGAAATCCCGCTTCCATATTACAGGCTGGCTCCTGTTCTTTCTGTGCGGTATTATTTACCTTGCCGCTTCAATTCGCGATCGCGATCCCCTGATGATTGCAGGAACCCTGTTCTTTGTGCTTGGCGCTGCCATTTTCCTTTTTCCTGGTAAAAAACGCTGATCCGGGGGAAAGGTGATCATAGCAGGAAGGTTTTCGAAAAGAATCGTTGAAACTTATCTTATCCGGTTCAAGAAAAACGGGCCATAATTCAGTAAGGGCCGCAAAAAAGCGCCGGGAATTTGAAAAGGGGATTAAAATGGCTGAAAATACAGAATCTAAAGCGATGACCAATTTTATTTACTACATGATTAAGGAAGATCTTGAAAAAGGGGTGCTCGGAGAAAAGTGCGTGCATACCCGCTTTCCGCCGGAGCCAAATGGTTANCTCCATATCGGCCACGCCCGGGCAATTATCCTTAATTATAAACTGTCCAAAATATTTGACGGCAAGTTTAACCTCCGCTTTGATGATACCAACCCGATCAAGGAAGAGCAGGAATTTGTTGACTCAATTATGGAGGACATCCGCTGGCTGGGTGCGGAATGGGAGGACCGCCTGTTTTTTAGCTCCGACTATTTTGAGGTCAAATACGAGTTTGCCAGGCGCCTGATCAAGGCCGGAAAAAATTTAAGCCAGGAAGAGATCAGGGACTACCGGGGCACCCTGACCGAACCGGGCCGGGAAAGCCCCTACCGCGACCGACCGGTGGAAGAGAACCTCGACCTTTTCGAACGGATGCGCGGGGGTGAGTTCGCCGATGGCAGCCGGGTCCTTCGGGCCAGGATAGATATGAGTTCGGGCAACCTGAACATGCGAGACCCGGTGCTTTACCGTATTTTGCATGCCGCCCACCATCGCACCGGCGATAAGTGGTGTATCTACCCGATGTACGATTTTGACCATCCCTTTTCCGATGCCCACGAAGGGATTACCCATTCGCTTTGTTCCATTGAATATACCGATCACCGGCCGCTCTATGACTGGATCGTGGACTGCGCCATGGAATTATACCCGGAAGCGGTCAGTTTCCGTTCCCGCCAGACCGAGTTTGCCCGTTTGAACCTGACCTATACAGTTATGAGCAAACGCAAACTGCGCCGCCTGGTGGAAGAAAAGTATGTGGAGGGGTGGGATGACCCCCGGATGCCAACTATAGCGGGTATGCGCAGGAGAGGCTTTACCCCCGCTTCGATTGCCGATTTCCAGGAGCGGGTGGGAGTTTCGCGGGCCGATAGCACTGCTGATCTGGCCTTGTTGGAGCACTGCATCCGCCAGGAACTGGAAACCTCGGCGCCGCGCCTGATGGCTGTGCTTGATCCGGTTAAGGTGGTCATTACCAACTGGCCGGCCGGAAAAACCGAGATGGCTGAGATGGAAAACATCCCCGGTGAAGAGGAAGCAGGAAAAAGGGAGGTTCCTTTTAGCGGAGAACTCTATATTGAACGCGATGATTTCATGGAAGACCCGCCGAAAAAGTTTTTCCGCCTGGCTCCGGGCAGGGAAGTCCGCCTTAAGGGGGCCTACATTATTAAATGCGAAGAAGTAGTAAAAGATAGCGCCGGCGCTGTTACTGAGCTGCGCTGCACTTATGACCCCCGGAGCAAAAGCGGGGCCGACACCAGCGGCAAGAAGGTCAAAGGCGTAATCCACTGGGTTTCAGTTGAGCACGCCACCTTGATTCAAGCGAATTTGTACGATAACCTGTTCACCATTGAGAATCCGGAAGAAGAACGGGATATTGATTTTACCGATAATATTAACCCGCAGTCGCTCGTTGTTTGCGAAAAAGTGCCGGCCGAACCGGCCGTAGCCGAATCAGCCCCGGGATCCCGCTTTCAGTTCCTGCGCAAGGGTTACTTCTATTATGATCCTGTGGCCACCTCCGGCGAAAGGCCGGTTTTTAACCGCATCGTCCCCCTTAAAGACAGCTGGTCTAAAATAAAGAACAGGTAGCGTTTAGATCTACAGAGGGACGGTTTTATTGACCTTACCGCCGCTTTGTTACCTGTTATCTTTATTGGGCCTGGCGGAAAACCGGAAACTTATCGTGGAGTAGTAAAAACATGAATGAACAAATCCTGCAGTTAATGAATAAAATGAAATATCCTTTTTCCAGGTGTAAAAATTTAGTAAAAAGGAAAAAAGAGCAGGAAAAAGGAAACGTAACCAGGAAAGAAAGAATGTCGGAAACAAAGGTGCTCCTTGCCCTGGCTTTGTTAATTGTCCTCACTGTGGCAGCGATAATAATCGTTTTTAATCTCCTGCCGGAATAATTATCTACATGGAAATGACGGGCCTGAAAGGGATGACGATGATCAAGCGTTTTAAGGAGGATGTAGATGGAAAAAGTAACTGTCAGGCGGCTTATAGCCGAAGCGGAAAATTATGCTGAACAAGAGATTACTGTAGATGGGTGGATCAGGAATAACCGGGATCAAAAGTCTTTCGGGTTTATAGCGCTCAACGACGGGACCCACTTCAATACTATCCAGATTGTTTATGAAAAAGATTTACTGACCAATTACGATCAGGTTGCGGCGATGAGGGTGGGATCCGCCATTAAGGCCAGCGGGAAACTGGTCCTTACGCCGGAGGCGCGGCAGCCCTTTGAAATTAAAGCGTCGCAGGTGCAGCTGGTGGGGGATTCTCCTCCCGATTACCCGATTCAGCCCAAAAGGCACAGCCGGGAATTTCTAAGAGAGGTGGGCCACCTGCGGCCCCGGACCAATCTTTTCAATGCGGTATTCAGGGTTCGCTCCCGGCTGGCTTTCGCCATTCACCAGTTTTTCCAGGATAAAGGTTTTGTTTACCTGCACTCCCCGATCATAACCGCCAATGACGCCGAAGGGGCAGGTGAGCTTTTCCGGGTAACCACGCTCGATCCGAAAGATCCCCCCCTGGCGGATGACGGTTCGGTTGATTATTCCAATGACTTCTTCGGCAAAAAGACCAACCTGACCGTCAGCGGCCAGCTGGAAGCGGAAGTATTTGCCCTGGCCTTCAAGGATGTATATACTTTCGGCCCGACCTTTCGGGCGGAGAACTCCAACACTCCCCGCCACGCGGCAGAATTTTGGATGATTGAGCCGGAGATTGCTTTTGCCGATTTAAATGACAACATGGATCTTGCTGAAGAAATGGTCAAATACCTGATTAACGAAATGCTGGAAAAGGCCGAAACAGAGATGGACTTCTTTAATCAATTTGTCGATAAAGGGCTTAAAGAAAGACTGGTGCATATTGTCAATTCAGATTTTGCCCGTATAACTTATTCAGAAGCGATCGAGGAATTGAAAAAAAGCAACCAGAAATTTGAATATCCCGTGGCATGGGGAAATGACCTGCAAACCGAACATGAAAGGTGTTTAACTGAAAAAATTTATCAAAAACCGGTTTTCGTAACCGGTTATCCCCGGGACATCAAGGCTTTTTACATGCGTCTCAATGATGATCAGCAGACGGTCGCCGCCATGGACCTGCTGGTGCCCGGCGTGGGCGAGATCATTGGCGGCAGCCAGAGGGAAGAGCGGGCCGATGTTCTGGAGCAAAACATGGCCTATTTCAATATTAACAAAGAAGACCTGTGGTGGTATATGGAGCTGCGCAGGTACGGTGGGGTTCAACATGCCGGATTTGGCCTCGGTTTCGAAAGGATATTGATGTACCTTACCGGGGTCAGTAATATCAGGGATGTGATCCCCTTTCCGCGGACCGTTAATTCATGTGAGTTTTAAAAACCGTCTGGCAAGGGCAGGTTAAAGCGTCCTGTTTGATAATAACTGGAAGAGCAAAAGCAGCCGGTATTTTAATCAGATTAGTCCCTTAGCTATAAATTTAGGCGCAAATTTGGCAAGATTCTCTTTGGCGATCCCGAAAACGCCGATTTTTACCGGGTTTATAAGGGTTCAGCTTGAAAAGCAACTTTTATGGTACCGGCTTGTCCGGGCCAGGGAGTTAAGAAAAAAATAAAGGGAGGTAGGATGTATGGATGCGGCAAAAGAACGCGAACTGATCATGGAAAAACTGCCAATTGGCCGGGAAATGCTGTACCTGACCCTGGAAGATGTTAAAAGAACGGGCCTGTCGATTGCAGAAATCCTTGAATTGACCCGAACTGCCCTGGTCGCTCACGGCCAAAAAGATTATGAGATGCCGGCCAAAGTAGGGGTCCATCCTTATGAAGAAGTTTTTTACCATGCCATGCCTGCTTATGTTCCGGCGAAGAATGCGGTGGGTTTAAAATGGATCGAGTGTTATCCCTCCAACCCTTCGCGCTTTAACCTGCCCCAGACCACGGGCCTGCTGGTTATAAATGATGTTGAATCGGGCTGCCCCATGGCCCTCATGGATGCCACCTGGGTTACCGCCATGCGCACTCCCGCCGTAACGGCCCTCGCCGCCGGGGCCCTGCATCCTGATGCCGAAACTTTTGGCATGTTTGGCTGTGGAGTCCAGGGGATCGAGCACTGCCGCTATATTGGGCATACCCTGCAAAACTTGAAAAAGATTTATGTCTATGACATTAAAAAGGAAGCGATGGACAACCTGGTTGATACCGTGCAGCCGGAGATCGATGTGGAGATTATCGGCGCCGCAGATCCGGAAACTGTAGCGGCGAACTGCGAGGTTATGAGTTCGGCAACGGTGATTCTTTTAGAACAGCTAGCAGTGGTTAAAGATGAATGGGTTTCCCGGGGTCAGACCGTATTGCCCTGCGACCTCAACACCTTCTGGGACCCGGTTATTTCCCGGAGGGCTGATAAATATATCGTCGACAGCGCCGAAGAGCACCGCCTTTTTGCTGAAATGGGATATTTCCCCGCAGGCCTGCCCGAGATAGCCTGTGAAACGGGGGAGGTCCTGGCAGGATCCTGCCCGGGACGCGATCACCGGGATCAATTGATAGTTTGCAGCAATATCGGTATGGCCGTATGCGATGTTGTTGTCGGGAAAGAAATATTCACAAGAGCGCTTGAACAAAAAATTGGCCGCAGGCTTCCGCTTTAGCCTTCTTTAGCCAGCTTTAGCCTGATCAAGATCAAAAATGTCAAAAGGCCCGCGCCGGTTGAGGATGCCTTCTGCCGCCCGGGTTCTGTCCTTGAAGGCCGGGCGGCGGCAGCGGGAGCAATGTTTTTATCAAAACACTTTTCATAAGGGTTGTTTTATGTGGTTTTTGCCAGGTAATAGTTTTTCATGGTTGTCCTGAAAGTGCCCACACCGCTCCAGGCCAGGTAGACAGAAACGGCTATTGAGCCCAGGGCGTCGATATAACTGGTGGCGGGAGAGGCAGGATCAATGGCTACCGAGGCCAGGGCCATAATCACACAGGCATCAACCACGGTTTTGGCCCGGTACATAAGGCGCTGAGAGTCAATAACCGGGTTATAGTGCTCAGTGGTCATTCTGGCATAACGGCGCCAGAACCAGGAATTGGTGAGCAGGCCCAGGGTAGCAATGGCCAGGCCCGGGTATACGTTCCCGCCCGGTTCGAAACTGTCAATCCGGACCAGGGTAACAGTGAACATGACCAGGCCGGAGAATAACAAAGCTGCGGCAACGCACAGCCCGGCAATTTTTTCGAGGTGGGCTTTTTGATCGGGTTCTACAGCCTGCCCTTTTTCTACGTATCGAAACACACGCCATGAAATGAACAGGGCCATCAGTTCCACGCTGCGGCGAATAAAGTCGGCCAGCTGGGTGTTGGAGCGGCTTAGAATAACGGCAATGCCGGTAGTCAGGGGCGCCCACATGCTTAGAAGCAGGGCTGCGATCAGGGTCTTTTCCCGGCCCGCTATTTGCTCTTCCGAGAGGGCGCTCATATTACCACCCCAAAAACATTAATAAATAAGCTAAAGGAAGAATAACAAATGAGGTCCCCAGGGGGACAGTGAGGGTATCCAGGCCTTTCTTGGAAAAAAGCTCCACCAGGCCGCAAACCGGCGCCGCCACCAGCGCTATGATCAGGCTGGATAGCCAGGACATCCCTGCGTAAAAGATCAGGGTTAAGAAGAGGGCCAGGCAGGCGACACCGATCATGGCGGCAGTGCCTTCTAAAGTTTTTGCCCTTTCTATATAGCGGTGTATTACCTTGCGGCGTCCGAATGCTTTGCCGACCAGGGCGGCGGCAGCATCGCCAAAACCCCAGGCCATTACGGCTACGGCGGCAATATAGTGCCAGCTGGTACCAAGCAGGCCCCAGAAGATAAAGATCAGCAGGGCAAAACTAAGCTGAACATAAATCAGCTGTTTTCTAAGCTCCCCTTTACTCTTGGTGCGGTCAACAAATAGCCTTTTATAAAAAGGCATTTTTTCGACCAGCAGCAGGGCGGGGTAACCCAGAATCACCAGCAAGAAGGCAGCGCCGATGGCCATGTACCAGGTGCTGAATAAATTAAGCAGGAGAAATATAGAGAGGCTGTAGCCGACGTGGTGCATTTTCCTGATATATTCAGAGGGAATATCAAACCAGTATTTGAGTAAAATTGGCATCATGGCTACTGCCAGTAAATAATAAGCCACTAAAATGATGGCTCCGACAAGATCAGTGTGCACGGCAAAGTCTCCTTTATAAAATGAATTGTCTCATAAAATTGGCTGGAAGCAAAAAATTGATATATGAACATATTCATTTCTACTGATAACCCATTATATCAAAGAAACAGCTATTTTAATATACGCAGGTAAGCGGTCTATTAGCGGTATATTTCCAAAGCAAATTCCCAAAGTAAGTTCCACAGTGGACGACAGGGTAGCATTTAGCCTGGGAATTTACGGGTCTATTTCAATCCTCACCAGCTACTTAAAATATATGCCGCCATGTGCTATGATCACAAATGCCATGGGTCTCAGCAATGTCCATGGTAGAATTACCTCTCCTGACAGCGCCATATATTAATCTT
>SL_8KL_010_SEDDRAFT_10001266_pt1 | contig 21874 bp, 22 predicted proteins | sample SodLakKL_010_SED_4_FD_11160 | JGI IMG/M metagenome (IMG submission 11160) | reverse complement strand
TGGGGAAGTCCCTGCGGAACCTCTGCTCTTTGAAAATACCTGCCGTCATAATGCGCCCTGGAGTAATTATCCACGAACGGCAACCCCACATCCTCTTTGGTTGTCGCTCCTGCCCTCACGTTGGGGTAAAAACCGTAGGCACGGAAGATGTCTGTCTGGGTGTGTCTCACATACCGACTGTCCTCGTACAAGGCAGCACTTTTGATATCGAGGTTTGCCCTTGCGTTTGCTTTGTTGTTTATGTCTGAAAGATTGTTTGCGGATTTCAGTGAAAGGTTGGTCAAATCAGTGACAGTCTTTACTGCAAGGCTTGATGCGGCAATGTCTTCCCTGGTTGATGTGATAGAGTTTGCCAGGGTCGGCATGGGTCCTTGAGGCCCTTCAGGTCCATCAGGCCCACGGGGTCCGTCAGGTCCCCTTGCGCCGGTAGGCCCACGGGGTCCGGCGGGTCCAACAGGCCCTTCAGGTCCATGAGGTCCTTGCATTCCCTCAGGTCCTTGAGGACCAACAGCACCTATAGGACCGACAGGTCCCTCAGGCCCATAAGGCCCTTGTATTCCTTCGGGTCCTTCAGCCCCCTGTGCGCCGGTAGGTCCCTGTTCGCCGGTAGGTCCTGGGGGTCCTGTTTCTCCTTGCTCCCCTTTGGTTCCAAACAGTGTCCAGTAAGCGGGGAATGAATCCGGTTGTCTGTTTTTTGGCACATCCACCAATGCGAGATATGCATCTCCCAGGTAAAGCACCCAATCGTATAATTCATATGCCATCAAGGGGTCCCAATCGCCCTTGAAGGTCGGTCTTACTTTTCCCAAATCGAGTGTTGGCATTATATGGTAACCTCCAGTATTCCATCATCATTTATAAAGAAGTCGTTATCATCGGCACATCCGTAATAGTCACACTGGAGATGTCCGTCAGCATTAACACGGAAGTGTCCGAATGCCAGACCCAGTGGGGTTTCTCCAAGGGGGCCTTGTTCGCCTTGATTGCCGTCCGGCCCCTCAGGTCCTTGCAGACCCTGCGGACCCTCTGGCCCCTCAGGCCCTTGTATTCCTTGCGGACCCTCAGGTCCTGTCGGTCCTTCGAAACCCCTTGGCCCTTGCTCACCTACCACGCCCTGCGGCCCTTCCGGTCCTTCCGCTCCTGTATTTCCTTGGTAACCTCTCGGTCCTTGTATACCTTGCGGTCCTCTTTCACCGACATCCCCCTCCGCCCCTGTGGGGCCTACAGGACCTTCCGGTCCCGCCGGTAGGTAGAGTTTAAGGATATTGACATCTTCCTGATAAATCGCCCAGCCGTCTGAAGCACCGCTGGGTTCAACTGTATAACCCATTTCCCTGTATCGCTCATCGATCTCTTGAANATTGCGGTGAAGCTCTATGGTGGCATCCCTGTAATCCCTTGCCTCTCTTGCGGATGCGGTTGCTGACAAGGAACCCATCGCATCGAAAGCTTCCTGTGCGATGAACAGGTTCTGAAGTGTTGCGGCATTGAGATCCGCATCGGTCAGGACTGAACCATTCTGGTAGTCAACCACTGAGTGGTCTCTGGGGGTGTTTCTTTCAATCATCACCATTGCGCCAACGGTCGGGGCAGCGGCAAGCTTCGCAACGAAAGGGTTAATGAGATGGAATAAGACCTCTTCCTCATTGACGTATACCCTGACGTGATCTTTATGCAGATACGCAAAGGGAACGGTAAACGAGTCAGTCTCGCCATCACCCCAATATCTGATGTAGGAATAAGCCATGTTTTCTCCTTAAAAGAAAAGGGACATAACCGATCAATGCGGCCATGCCCCTTTTACATTTTGTTATATATATTGATTGTTACTTGTTGAGTATCTGATCCACCTTACCGCCGCCTGTTGCTTGAGCCGGTCTGGTGATCCTCTGTATGTCATCTGAACCTTGGGAAATTGAGGAACCGGAAGTGATCCGGTCGATCCTTGAGGAATTCCTCTGCGGAGACCTCACACCACTTCTTGCCTCCAACTCTTTTATCCTTGCCTCTTGAAGACTTTCATCATTTCTCAAAAGCTCCAGACGACCTGCCTCTTTGTAAGCATTGACGATTTTTCTTACCCGCTCATGCCTGTAGGCACTTTTCCTGTAATCCCCTGTCGGATCATCAAACACTTCTCGTTTAAGATCATATCTTTTGGATTTCATCTCACGGGCAAGTGCTTCCATCAAGGTTCTGCCTTGTATCGTGGTTGTTCCTGTGAGCCGGTTCAATTCGGACCTCTGCTCGTTTGTCAGTTCCACATGCCACGGGTCCCTTGTCGGAGATGATAAACCGATCCTCAGGTCCCTCAACTCGTCAAGCACAAACGACTGATCCGCACGGTCATTGACCGGCCAGGGGGACATGAGTTTACTTGTGTGCTGGAGAAGCGCACCTGGGAGACCATCCATAGCCTTGATGCCTGGAGGACTCTCGGTCACCTCCCCTGTCAACCAATTATATTTAGGAGCTAACTGCTGCGACCCGCCTGGAAACCTGTTCATAATATGAGTCTTGATCGAGTCCACTTCCCTGAATTCAGAATCCAATCCCTGCCGGATCTGGTTCCAGAAGGAAGAGAACGGGACAAGGTTCCCCGCAAAACTTCTCGCAAAGAACTCCATTCTCCCGCCGGATGAATCGTCCATAGCACTGATCAGTTGGGTAATGCCTGTAAGGAACGTCTGTGACTCCATGTATCGGTTCAGGATTGCAGCCATCACACCTGCCAGTTCATCCAATTCCTTCTCTTCTCCGTAAGGGAAAAGCTCAACGAAATCTGCCGCCATCATTAAAGGGACGGAGAAAGGAGCGAACCGCTGCAAGTTGATCCGCTTGCCGGAGTCAGTGATGTAGGAGTACCGATCCTCGGTCTTGTTCCAAACCCTTCTCTCATGGGCATCTTTCGGTCCTCCACTGGTAAAACGTCCGCTCACTGCCAGACCAATCCCTGCCGTCCAAAGCATTGCGCCAAACATCTGCTGGCCTATGGCCTCGGTTCTGTCCAACCCGCCTCTTTTCATCGCACCTTTGTGCTGGTACTGCTTCATCCCAACCCCAGGCATCCGCTTGAATGTATCCCGCCAAAGGTTCACAGGTGTCCTTATAAAAGGTGCTGCGATCTTGAGAGGCAGGTGGTTGTTCGCTGCATTCTGTGCGGTCTTTCCGAAAGAGGTCTTGGCGGGGTTCTTACCCACCAGTTCGTCCCAGCCTTCCTGTAGGTCGTTGGTAAACGTGGACTGCCGGGTATACGACAGGTGCTTGCTGCTGGTGGCACGTCCCTGGGAATCAAAGAATTTCTCAAAGTTCTCATCAACAAACCTCTTCACTGCAAGTCCCTGTTCTTTCCTTGACAGGCCTTTGCCTATGCCGGTTGCCGCCGCTTTGTCATAGAGATCTGCAGTGACCTTGGCACGGTAATTCATCTGCTTGAACAGCTCATCCGACATCATCATTCCTCGGAAGGACAACCCGTTCATGGTATCCAACCATTTATACATTGCGGAGAACGCCCCTGTGACGGGGTCGGTGTTACCTTCTACAAGGTAAGGCGCATCAACCCTGTAGTTCCCTGGGTCGAGTTGCCCCTTGCCTCTTTTAAATGCCGTACCTGCCATCTTGATTGCATCCCACGCATGGCTTGAGAGTCCTGCATACACCCTCGCACCGTGACGAACTCCGGCCCAATCGCCTCTTGTCACGCCTTCCCACGCACCACCCATAATCATCTCTGCTGGCATCACCACTGTCTTTGCCGCTGATGTGGTATTGTTCACCACATGGGTCTTGAATCCTGAGAGCATGTTGTTGAGCATGTATTTGATAAACGTCATGCCCATCTTGTCCTTCCATGTCTCCTGGTACTTACTCAATGCCCTGGTTACCTGTCGGGTCTGAACCGCATCAGTAAGGCCTTTCATAAGGGCATCCATTTTCTCAACACCCCCTGCCCTCTTGGCGATCCTTTCCAGTTCCTTCACATCGAGGGTGTCCAATAGATTCCTGTTGGCATGTATGGGTTCCCTGAGGTTTCCCAATGCCCTTGAGAATTCCTTTTGGAGGTTCTTCATTCCAACCCCCAACTGGGTGAACTCCCCAAGCTTCTGATCAAACTCGGCAATCACCTCGACTGCCTGTCTGGCATTCAACTTGTTCGCTGATCCGGCACGTCTGGCAATGTCCTGCATATCATCGATAAGGAAATCTGACATGATCTTTGCCGCATGGTAGCGGATGGATGCCTCTCTGACGTTGGTTGTATCAATCTCCAGAGACTTGCTCATTTTCTTGAGGGATGTCCCCCAGGTATCTGCCAAATGCTGCCCCAGCACACGATTGGATCTCACGGTCATTACACCGTCATCCCACGAGGATCTGACGGCATCAAGGACGATCTCGTAAGCACCCTTATGCTCTGGGGTGGACCCATGCTTGTTCAGGTTCAGTATGCCCCTGAGGTTGCTTCCTATGCCGGTGTCATATACATCCTGTCCGGTGGTCATGTATTCCCTCACCTTTACCCCAAGGTCATCTGTATAATCACTCTTGAGTTGTTTCAGGGACTTGGTGGTTGTAGGGGGAATACCTTTTTGAACTGGTTTACGTTTGGTGGCCTCAGGTACGATCTTGGTGGCAGTTCTGCTTTTGGTGGTAATAGCACTGCCCAGTAAAGAATCTTCCTGTGAGATCAGTGTGGTAGGGACCTCAGGGTCCACACCCGATTGACGCATCACGCCACTACCCCGTTGCGGGGTGCTGCCAGGGACGATCTTAGACTTGGACATGATTTTCTCAATATCCTCAGCACCTGCCTTAATGATTCTCGCCTCTGCCTCTGCATTCTTTGCATGTCGGGCGTGTCGCAATGTACGGAAAGCTGCAAACACGCCTTCAGCTACTCCACCCATCGCCGCACCTTCAAGAACCCGCAAGATCCTCCGTTCTGCCGCAGCTTCGTCGGGGTCCGAAAGGTATTCCATAAGTGGGCCTTGAAGCTCAGGACTTTCCGATATGTAATTATAAGCCATCTCGGTTAGCAGTTCCTCGTTCACGTTCATGGCGACACCATCAGCGATTGCGCCCTTGGCGAATCCTCTTTTGACAAGACCCCCGGTGGTATGTGCGCCGGTGATCGCAGATCTTCCAACATTTTCAACTGCTTTGAATTTACCTGCGCCGATGAATCCTGAAAGGAAGTTGGTGACAGGTCTTGCGATCTGCCCAGGTATTCTTTCCGGTGCTTCAGGGGATGCCACTTGCAGGGGGTTTTCCCAATCAGATGTGTCCACAACATAGCCCAACGGACTGTTGTCGTATACCCACTTACCTACATCATATGCCAGATCAGACGTTGAGTTAATGGTGTCTGCCAAACCACCGACCACCCCGTGATGGGCGAAATCCTTCAACCCACCACGGTTTGATTCCTCTTCCGGCGATTCATCCTCAGCCATCATTGTGTTTTCATATTGCGCCCCAGGCCTTTCCAGCGGGACAGATCTCGGCCTGTGAGGAGCGGGTGTTGCTGTTGCGCCGCCCACACGGTTGCCGTCTTTATCGACCTCTGTGACGCCACCATCTGGGTCTGGAATGAATCTAACCATTTATGTCTCCTTACTATCTCTTGACAGTTATTTTTTAAAGTTTTCCCTTCTTTCCCTCATTCGATCAGCGTAGCTTGAAAGGCCGGGACTGTTGATAGTCGACTGTCTTCTTTCTTCAGCCGTTTGCCTTCTTTCATCCCTTGCGGCCTGTCTGCCTTCAATGACCGCACGTCTTTCAGATTCCTTTTTCTGTTGCAACAGTGCGTGTTCGTATCTCGCTTGTTCCTGTGACAACCTACGCTCCTCGATCTCCTGTGCGGTTTGTTTTGCACGACCAAGCTGCGCCTGTTTTTCAAGGAATTCAGTGATGCTTTCAAAACCGAAATGGTCCGCAAACGCCTGTATATGCTCTGATGTCACTCCATCAGCAGCATAAAATTCGACACTTCCGTCTTCCATTTCATTCACACTTATACCCAAATCTGGGATGTAGCTTTCGTTGGGATCTGGATAGTTGCCCTCGATCAGCCCAGTGATGGTCTCGTTATAAACTGCCTGACGTGCCGCCACTGATTCTTCCCTGTCAGTTTCCAACTGCTTGGTCTGTTCCCACGCATCCTTACCGGAACCTGGAGTCAGTATGGCATCAGCTTCCCCATCTTCATTAAGCACTGCGAACCTTGGGTTTCTCAAAAGCTTGGTGGTTGTATCATGGAAAAAGTCGTGGACTTCCATCAGACTCGGTTGCCACGCACCGTCTTGCGTCTGGTTCTCGTCTGCCCATTCCGTATAGGCCCGTATAGCGGCATTCTCGAACTCAATAACAATGCCTCGTTGGATCATCGCCTCTTCCTGGTTGACCGGCTCAAACCCGTACTTGGATTCTATGTTTGCGGTAAACCCCTTTGCGAGGTACTCAACCTGATCCGTATAAGCCTTGCCTTTTGAGGTGATCAGCTTTGCATGATCTGCACGGGCTTGATCCATCATTGTCCTCATGGTATCCGGCCCGATGTTGCCCTCGTTGGCATTGTTTATGATCGCTTCCCTTTTCTCTTCAAAGGTATACCGATCCATATAGAATGAATCTTCAAGCGATGCCCTTACAGTGTCATCCCAGCCCTTAACAGCAGTTGCGGATTTGCCCTGCTTCATGACATCCATGTACCGGCCCAGTGTTGCAGCTTCTTGGTGTTTGTTTCGCTCAAGCAGGTCCTCGTAGCGTTCCCTTGCTTGTGTGTAATCGCCTTCATCGGCGAACTCCATGCCTCTTGATAATGCCTCAGCACCGAATGCCGCATCTTCCCTTTGGGTTCTGGTGTAATCCCTCTGCTCCTGTTGCCATTTCCGATCATCTATCTGGTTCCTTGCGGCCTCAATGCTGGCACGAACACCAGGAACACCTCCAAGGAATCCTGTCCCTGTTGGGATGTGGTTTATGGTGTCAAGGATGTCTTCATCCATTGTCTCAACAGCATAAGATATGATGGCATTGGTCACTGTGGCGTTTGCCTCTTGCTTGGTAAGACCGTCTGCAAGGTAACCGTCCATCATTTCCTTGATGGTGTAACCGGCATTCACACGGTCCTCAGTCATGGTCAGTCCCCCGGCATCTGCCAGATCTGCCACAGCACCTATGGACTCTTTATGCAATCCCTTCTGAACACCATATCGGTAAGCATCGTCTCGTACCTTGCTGTGGTATCGGAGGGCATTGGCTTGTAGGTTCTCAAGCCTTTCAAGATTCTCGGCCAGCAAGGTCGGGTCTTCAAGCGAGGGGTTGTTCTGCTGGAACTGGTTCCATCTCTCGGATATCAACTGCTGCACATGGTCAGGGTTGTCAGATGCAAGCACATGCTGCTCCTGCATCTCCCCATCTTCACCCATCACCTGTATTGTAGGGTTGGTGAAAAGTTCTTGCATGGTTTCATGCTCAAAAGCCCTTGTGTTGTTTCTAAGGTCGGCGGCATGATATGCCCGTCTGAAATGGGGGCTTTTGTCCCTGTACTCTGGGTGCTTTTCCACCAGTTCCTTCCACCCCATGCGGTTTGCCTCGTAGGCCTGACCGGCTGAGGTTATTTGTTCCTGGGTCCATGCTTCATGCTTCTGTTCAAGGAAGCTTGTAAGTCCCGGTTGTAGGTTCTGTAATCCTGTAGCGAGTCTGCTGAAACCACTCTGTCCGACATTGGCAGGTCCCTGGGCCGGTCTGGGTGCGCCGGTATTGGTATCCACATTCCAAATAGAGGGATGCGCCAATTCCTTTGCTTGTCTTAGCTTATGTTCTTTGTTTGGCATGATTTACCTCTTATTTGTTTATTTGAAAAGATTGCCATGAGACTGAAGACCGGACCCCAGCATACCAAGTGTTGCCGAAAGATAGTCTGGTTGTTGTATGGGTTGCGACATGAACGGCTGAGTGCGGTTCGCACCTGCTTTTGCCCCCGCTTCTGACTCATTCATTTTCCATACGGATTGGCGTTTCTGCTGGGCGAGGTTATAACCAACGGAATCCTTGTAATTACCCGCCTGTACCTCATAGTCCCGCATGAGCATGTCAAGGGAAAGACCAGCACCCTGGCTTGAATTGATTGCCTCTGCCTGTGCTTCCATCTTTTCCCTGGTGATCTGTTGGGTATCCCTGGCCGCCTCATCCCTGTGGACCTGGGATCGTTCCAATTCCTGGGTGATGTTATCATCATGCGCCCGGTTTGCAGCTTCAGCGGTCTGCATTCTGAAGTTGTTATGAGCTTCCATCTGATCCCTCTGGTGTCTTCCCATTGCCTTAGCTTCTTGGTGCTGACCGTACAGGGATGCGCCTGTGGTGGCAGCACCCATGCCCATACTTGCCAGAAACATCGTTGTTGCTGATATTGGTTCACACATTATTTTATCCTCGCAAATTCATAGAACGGCAGATGTTGGACACCCATTCGTTCATGGTATTTTATCATCGTAAACCCGCACCACATCAACCAACGGATGCTGATCAGGTTCCTTGCATCAACGTAATTGAAAAGTATCGGATACAAGTTGTTCATTATGTCAACGTAGTGCCGTGAGTGCCTCAACAGGCGCATCGGTTTCTCATCCAATGCAGGTGTGCCAAGTAACCACACAGCACCCAACAGGCCTTGAATCACTTCGCCCACGCCGAATATTCCACCAATTGTATTGCCAGGGAACATTATGGTGCGGATATAATCCCCGCCGGAGCATGAATGAAGCATCACCTCTTCGACCGGAGCATCCGTCATTGCCTGTATTTCCTGAAGATCTGATGCCCTCAGGTTTTCCACAAGCATCTGGGCATGTTCCGTTTCAAACGGTATTACATAAGGTGATGCTTCATTCATTTAAACTCTCCTGTTTCTTGTTGTGTATAATCCTTCCCACCCTGCGCCGATGAACTTGCAGGGCAGATATGTGTTGTTTATGATATCCAATGAGAACCTGTCGTTCTGGCTGAGTATCGGTATCCTGAACTTGCCGCTTGCGATGGTCAGGTCCCCGACTACAAGCGACCCCTCGCCAAGCACCCGACTTGTAAAGGTATATTCAGAAGTATCCCTGAAACTCACCTTAACTTCCGCACTGAACCACCCAGTATCCGCATAGAGGATTGAAAAGTTCCTGATCTGCAAACGCCCGTCAATTGATGCAACCATCCCGCCTTCTGCTGATTGGTGCTTCAGTACAGGGTGGCTGAATCTGTAACGCATCTCATAGTTATTGCCTATAAACACGGAGGTATTGGCCCAATCCCCCTTAACCACAACCTGGGTATCTGTATACCTTTTGATAAGTGCTATTTTTCCAAAAGGCTTATCTTGCTCCCCAACAGGCACATGGCGGGAGATGACCACAGGTTCCCCGTGTATTGGGAAAGGCAGCGTATACACGGTCTCGTTCTCTGCGGAGTAGTATGTTGGCGTAAGCCCGACTTCTTTGACCTTACGGTCTATGTGATAAACAAAAGGCGCATGTGTATCTCTTGCCGCCGGTTCGATGTTCATGTACTCAAGGTATACGCCATCGGGGTATTGCATCACCAGATAGAGTCTGGATTCAATGAAAGCCACAGACAACACCTGAGCGTGGTCACCGAAATCCCATTTCCCCCAGGCACTCTGCATCTTCTCATTGCCGCCCCAGTAATACTTATAGAAGTATATGTGGTTTCTTTCTTCCCTCGACAGTACCAATAAAATGTCCTCGTTGCTTGACTCTATAAGCTTGAACACTCCTGAAGGCAGGTATTGGGGGACATGAGCGGTTATATCGATAGCATCCCTTGTGCGGGTATCCTCATCCGTGTAATACTCCTTGATGTTGGTGAAGCGTCCACGGGGAAGCGCAAAGAATAGATTTTTCCCCGCCGCCACCGGCTTGACATCAATCGCTGATTCGAACTCGGATATAGGTATCAGGTCGGCACTTTTAGGTGACACGTCCCCATCCAACTGGAACTGTGTCTGGCCCGAAAAGCACAACAGTTTCTCTTGAAACGGTATGGCGTAATTCAGAATGGACACCTTGGTATGCCCTGCTGCGGTATCCACGGGATCTGTTGCCAGCAAGGTGGTGATGGTGGTGGGGAAAAATTCAAAGAACTCTGTGGTCCTTGACATTGTGGCGTTTGCCCCGGTCAAGAAACCAAGTCTGTTTCTGAAAAAGAAAATGTCATTGATCTTGTTGCCAACAAAGGCCGGTTCCGGTGCTGAATCCTCGTCACCAACAACACGGTCTCCCCACTCAAGTTCCCTGAATGTGAAATCCCCTGAAGTCTCACGGACAAGACCGTGGGGCATGGTTGCTGCGTTAAGCTTGAACTTCAACCCAGGCTTTATGGTCTCTTCCCACACACCATTGTTAATGGTTGTGAATCCAGGGTCTGCCTTGAATTTAACATGGTAGTTGTTAAACGATGAGCTTGCCTCGCCTGTGATCTCAACAACATACCCGTCCGGTGCTGCGGCGGGAAGCTGAGAGAACCTTTGGATCTGATTCTGAAACACGGTTATACATGTGTTGGATCGGGTATCCTCGCCGCTACAGGCGAATTCGGAACCGTCTGTTTTCCTGACCCACATGGTTGACTTGTACACATCAACCTCGTATCCCAGTTCCGCATTCAATATAACCTGCTTAAGACCTTCGGATATGCCGGTCGAATCCAGTTGTCTTGCATCTTCGTTTTCCTGATCAGTCTTGTCTGGATCGGTCTCTCCGGTCGCAGTGGTGTAGGTTGCCGTATAGCCGTCAAGCTTGATTTCATAGGTGGTCCTGTATGCGGCTTGATTGATGAATATCACTGCTTCGGTCGGGCGTGTGGGGGTAAGGTCTCCCATCATCGCCACTTCAGCATCCTTGTTCAACACAAAGGTATAATCTGCAATGGTCAATGCGGTAATCATTCTTGAAGGTTTGTCGGTGCTGAGGTAGGTCCTCCCGTTAGGAAACGCCACGGTATATTCGTTACCTTCAATATCAAACACCTTAAGGTCACCGTTTCTAATGACCACTTGATATCTTTCGATTTCATCCCTGTTTATTGTGTGAAGAAAAGCGTCTCCCAGCACACCATCCCATATCTTGGCGATGTGGTTGGTGGGTGGTCTTTTGATCAACCCCTCCACAACAGACGGGAATGCGTTATTCATATATTCGCACTGCGATGGTTGCCGCAACGCATCCGGTTGCTGAGACACACCGGATATAAGGTTTGGTATTGTGCCGGATATCAGACTCATTTTATCTCCTGTGGATAATATTCCTCGTTACATGGTTGTCCATGATGTTGTAATTGCCCACATCTGCTTCAGCCTCCCGCAGCTTCATCCATGCCCTTTGCTCATCTTGCGATGTATAAACATGGAGTGTGTCTGAGCCGACCACACGATCCTGAAAGGTTCTTGCTGATTTGATTGTGACGTATCGCCTTGCCGCTTCAGGTAACTCATTGAATGAAAGGAAAAATAAGATCTTGACCTTTAGGTCGGATACGAATTTATAGGTGTGGTTTTCAACATCATACAAGCGGTTACCACGGTGGATCGGCTTGCCGCTGTAAACACCAGGGGGGACCTGGACACGCAAGGCATTGGGCGGGACATCGATCTCCTTATCATTGTCCCTGACGAGTGGGTAATTTTCTTCAGTATTGAAGTACCACTCTGAGGTCTGTAGGTCCCTGCTGATCTCATGCAGTGTCTTACGGGCCACCGCCACATCGACCATGTTCTGATCGTCCAGAAAGTTAACTGGAGCTTCGCCGATTGCGGCCAGCATTGTGTTCACTGCTTCTAATTCCGTTGTTGGAGTATATGTAAATGGCATACTCGATAGCTCCTTTAATTAAAAAATGAAAAAAAAGGGCCACCCCTCCTGGTAGAAGGATGACCCTTTAGGTTTAACAATTTTGTACAACAGATTAGACAGCCTTGCTGATCTCCACTGCCGCTTCAGGGCGCAGGGAACCATGACCAACTGCCATTTTGGAAACCATCAAAGTACCCTGGTAGAGTGCCTTGATTTCTTCGCCGGTCATCTGCATAACCAGATCCATCAGTTTTACAGTCCCCATTGCGGTGGACTCGAACACAACACCAACGGTGTCAGTGAAGTCACCAGTATAGTCGTTGTTCTCACCGGAAGTAGCTGAGGTGATGTTCGTGGTGGGCATGTTGTTGGACTTGACGATGGTGACATCTGCAATCTTGAGGATCGTACCGTCAGCATACACACCGGAACCACCCCAATCCTTGTTCAGGAGCTTGGTGGTCTGCGCCATCAGGTAATACTGCGCCGGGGAAACGATTACGGAACGCTGGCCCACTGCGTCCTTCTCGTCAAGTGCCTGGGCAGCACCGAAGATCATGGTGGCCAGAACCTCGCCATCGGTGGCAGCACTGGTGTTCTTCAGGACGGTTCCACCGGGATGACCGGCCAGGAACGCATCACCCGACATACGAGAAGTGTTGATAGCAACACGGAGGCATTTCTTGTCGAACTCACGGGCCAGTGCCTGACCAAGCTGTTTCGAATAGATGCCACGGACATCGAAATGGTTCTTCAGTTCGTCAAGCTCATACAGGAACGTATCGGCGATCAGAAGGTCATCAATCTTGATGATGCGTTCGTTATGAGCAAACTTGTTGTTGCCAAGGATCGGCGTACCCGGCACATGGTAGCTTGCATCAGCTTTCCACACTGCGGGGAAAGAGGCAGACTTACCGTGCGAGATGGTACGGATCAGGTGAAGAGATTTCATCACAACGGATTCCTCGAAAGCGGTGAGGACTTCGCCGGAGAATACCTTGAGGAACAAAGCGTTATCCTGATCGAAAGTACCGTCAGTGGTCAGATTGGTAACGCCGGGGCGGGACAGATTAATGTCAGTCATTTTCTTGTACTCCAATTTTTTAAGTGTTTAATTAAGTGAATGGTTTCTTACATTTCACTCAACCCGCCGCCGGAACGCATACCCGCACTGCAAGCAACCTGACGCATCAGACTTGGGGGGTGTGTCGTTGTGGTTTGGGTGAGCCACCTTGATAGGTGTACTCTTCTCACTTCATAAATGGAGCATGGATGGAAGGGGGAACAGTCACATACACTGCTCCCCCACCATGATATTTATTCGTTACATAATTCTTTGACTTTCAGATTGTGCTTATAAATCTGAATGAAATCCTCATAGGCACTCTCAGGCCAATCTTGATCCTCAAGCCATTCCTTTGTCTCCTCGTTAAACTCGATAGGCTTTACCCAAATACACGGGTCCATTGAGGTCATGTCCGGTCTGTATGCGCTACATGCCGCCAAGAATGTCAGACTTAGACTTAGGATCATCAGCTTTTTCAACAGCCTCGGCCTTTTTAAGGGCTTGCTGTTTGTACTGTTCGATCTCATCATAAACTTCCTTTCTTCCATCCTTGTGGTTTTCACTTGATATATACAACTGGATCAATGCCTTGATGAGGGATATCAGATTAACTATCAGTGCTATCAGACTCTTTGCCATCGCCGCTTTCCTTTGCCTTCTTGGTGATGAAACCGGCGGCAAACTCAATGGCCTGATACGTTACGTCAAGCACCTTGTTGGCCCCAGGTTTCGGAGTCGGGGTGAAGTTGACGATTGCCAGTGCCACGCCGTGAATGGCGAACAGCACGGGGATGATCATGTCCAGATTTTCCATAATAATTTCCATGTTTCAAATCTCCTTAGAATACGTTTGATTTGGCAAGTTTATCTGCCACTTTTTGTGTGTATGCAGGGTCCACACCATAGCGTGGATCTTTCATAGCCTGAACGACCTCCTGCGTTGACTCAAATACGCCAGTTGCCGATGCCTGTGCATCCCCGCTTATCAGGTTGGGGGTCTGCCCCACAGCTTTGGCGTAACGGGACTTCATGCCATCAACTGCCCATTTGATTGAATCCGCATCCTTGGAACCCACGATGCGATTGTAGGTATCCTGTTCTTGAGCCGTCAGGTTTGCGGATGCCCACTGGACCATCTTTGAATACTCATCCTTGCCACCGGCATATGTCTGAACATCGTCAATGATCTTCTGGTCTGCTGCCTGTACATCCTCTGCTGCTGCGTTGGACTGCTGGACACCGGCAATGTATGTCTCAACAACCTTCCTGGGGAAACCCGCCGCCTCAAGTTTCTTGAAGCTGTCATCCGACAACCCACCGTTTTCGGTCCATTCCTTGGAGAACTCGTCCATGTCCAGACCGGCAACCTTCAAAGCCTCAGCGGCCTCAGATTCTTCCTCTACGGGTTTCTCCTCTGTGGGTGTCTCCTCTGTGGGTGTCTCACCTGTGGGTGTCTCACCTGTGGGTGTCTCACCTGTGGGTGTTTCCTCTGCAGGTGCTTCGGGTGCGACAGGTCCGGTCTCGCCGGTTTTGATTTCCACTTCAGGCATTATTTATCCTCCCGGCTTACGGTTATTCCGTTAAAAACCTGGTCGTATTTCCTTGCGGGGAACTTGTTGTCAGGGGTCTTCGTTGTGGTTTCTGTGCCAGACGGGGATGTCATGGCGGGTTTCTTTTTATTGGCCTTTGCTTCCAATTCCGCAACTACGTCTTCTGCTGATTCTTTACCCATTATAAACTCCTATGCTTGGGGGATCTGTTTTCCCATTTGTTTGATTGCTTCAGGTCCAAGATTGTTCATCATGTCCTGGTTCATTTGGTCCTCTGCGTGAGCTTCTTGCTGCTGCTCCTGTTGTTCTTTGGTTATGATCAGGCCTTTGAGATCGACACCATCATGTGCGCCAAGTCTCCTGGCCAGTTCATTGCCGTCAAGGATTGCTGCTGCCTGTTCCTCGCCAAGGAGTCCCTGGAGGGTCTGCACATAAGCGACCAAACGACTCCGCTCATGGCCCCTGCCAAGTGCCTCAAGACCTGTTATGATTGTCGGTCTTGTAATGTCCTTGGGCAGTGAGGGAAGAGTACCTTTCTTCTCCAGTACAGCGATTCGGGCCTTGATGTAGGGCATCTGGTATTCAAGGGACAGCATCGAGTAAATGCCACCCAATGCGTCTTCAAGATCCTGCGCCATCCTTCGGATCTCTTCAGCCGTCACCCGTTCTGCCTGTCTCTGGTATGATGCATGCAGAAGGAATGCTGCCTGAAGTCTTTCCTCGATCTTGTTTGCTTGTGCCTGTGCCACCTGGAAGTCATGGAACTTTTCCATCTGGAGAGTTGAAATGTCTTCCCGGTTGCCTTCAACAACGGCAAGGTTTGGTGCGTTTGCTATGGTTTTGAGGCTTGTGGTCCCGTTAGGTGCGACAAGGATGAGAAGACGTGCTGCGGCAGCAGAACCCTCTGTGAGTGCCTGTGTGAGGCCATCGAGGGTCTTGAGGTCGCCAAGGTACATCTCGACGTAGGGAAATCCGTAATCCTTGCCGGATGCCCGTATCATTCTGATAGGCAACCATGAAGGAGTATCCAAAGGTTCCGTTCCCCGTGATCCTGGGATCTTCTTCCCCTGTGCTTCTTGATATATTTCCCAGTGTTCAGATGTCCTTTTAATGTGCGTGAAGATGTCCACATTCTTTTCATCGGAGTTTTCCTGCGCCATGTGGCCTGGAATCCTCTTGGCAAGTTCGTCCTTCAACGTCTTAGGAGAAACACTCTCCTTGACCACAATCTCAAGTACATTACCCTTGCGGTCCCGGCGGCACACATAGTTGTTCAAAGAGAACATCTTGAGACCGTCATCGGGTTCCACATGGAGAAGGACGTTGCCGCCCACAAGCAGGTGCATTAAGGTTTCAAAGGCAACCACACGGTCCCCCTTGGCCTCGACATCTGCCATTACCCTACGTTCGTATTTTGATAAAGCTTCTTCTGTTTCAGTCTTTGCTTCGGGCCGGTTCTCTTCCTCAAAAACCACGTCATCCACAAGAATGCGGAAGAACGAGGTATTCGGTGGAAACAACGTGAGCAGCAATTTGGAACCAAGGTTGTTGACTCCTTGCGTACCGATGTCGTTCCACGGCAGTTGTACCTTGGAGACTTCACTCTCTTCCTCGTTGAGGAAAAGGTGGGGCAACGTATACTTGGCGCATTCCTTTGCTCTGCCAAGTGCAATGTTCCGCTTGCTTTCAAGTTGTGCGTACCTGCCCTCAGCTTCGCCGATGTTTTTCGCCATGATAATCGCCTTTATTATTTAGGTATGCTGAGACCCGAACCACCACCAAGACCACCCAAGTCTATGCGTAGGGCATTCGTGCCTCGTTGGCTTGCCTTGCGTTTCTTGTCTTCAGCGGTTCCTTTGGAGGATTCTGGGGTGTGCATTTGTTCAGCAGTCTTTGCTGGGGGAGGTGGCGGCGGTGCTGGTTTTGGGAGTTTTATCTCTTCCACCTTCGGTATTTTCGGTGATCTCATGCACATTACATATCCTCCTTGGAAAACTGGTTTTGTTGTTTGTTATAGTGTTCCCTGAGGAACTTCACCACCTGCCGACATCCCCCGTAATAACGGTGGTATGCTTCCGTATCGTGGTGGGTCATGTCTCTGGGCGGGAACAGTGCCTCAAGATCATCGATTAATGCCTTGGGTATATTGGAAATTTTCCTCATTCTTGCTCCTATGGTGTCTCTTAATGGTGGTTACATCCTCAACCTTTTGATTTTTTTGATATATTGGTTTGATGATGCTAATGGAATATCAAGCCCATCGATGTGGTGCATGTAGGCCTGGGGGAATCTTTCTTCAATGAATGCGCCGGTCTTGATGCGGTCAAAATGGTGGTAAATACCGAATTCGAAAACATCGTCAACAGACCCTGAGGTCCACAACCACATGGTTTTCTTGTGCGGTTGCAGNATGTATAAAAATCTCTCCATCTCCAGAAGATCCTGGTCCAGGGGTTCCCCGCCAAGAATCCATATCTTGTCGAAGTATTGTGAATTCAAAGACTCCTTGACTGAGTTGACGGCATGTTTGTATTTCACGCCGATGTTGAAATCCCAAAGTTCCTTATTATGACATCCGGGGCAACGACCGCTGCACCCGGACACATAAAACTCTATGGCTTTGAAATTGAAATTGAATTCAACGCCACTTATTCTCATTTGAATTTCCTTTGATTAAAGTCGTTTTCCCTGCGGACCTCGCCCCAGTGTTTCTTCTTGGTGAGGAACCCCACAACACGGGTGTACTGCTCCATTTCTGAACCACACTCGCAAACAACTGTGAAGTTGCCGGACGTTTCAGTATCTCCGCAATTGGGACATACATGCATGACATGGTTGATTGCCCAATACACCACCCCCATTGATGCGACATGTTTGACAAATTCCATTGCCGCATCGATGTTGATCAGTGGGTTGGTGACGTTGAGGTGCATGATGGAACCACCGGAGCAGTAAGGGTCAAGCTTTCCCTGCACCTTGATTCGTTCCATCGGGTCCACCTCTGATTGCAGCGGGATGAACTGGTTGCTGTAAAAAGACACCCCATAAGCAATACCGGACAACAGATCTTTTTTAACAAGCTTCACTGCGGAACCTTCTCCAGGGATCTGCTCGATATTGTGCGGAATGCCCATGTCAGCAGCATGCTGGTCAACCTGGGCCGACATGAAGCTCAGGATTTCCTTGGATCTTGCCAGTATTTCCCTGGTAGTCCCAAGGCATCCAGTGGTTTGCGTCGATGCCTCATAGAGTCCGATGAACCCGATGGTGGAATATTGCTGGTCAAGACTCATGTGTCCAAGGGAATACAGGGGCAGGGCTTTGAAGTCCTCAACCCGTGCGTTGATGAATACCCTCTTGGCATGATTGATCTTGACTGCCAGACCGATCAGTTCTTTCAGCCGTAACCAAATACGCTCGGTTGCCGGGTGAAATACCTTTGGCAAATTAATGGTCACAACACCAAGGGAACCGATCTTTGTCCCGCCAGCACCAAAGGAATTGACGTACCCCATCGACTTCGCATCCGACCGGAGTCGGCAGCACGATGACAACGTGGATGTTGCACCATGATAGAAGTTGATGAATCCAAACTTCGCATTCTCCACCATGATTCCTTCAAGGAATTCAGTATCCTTGATGTTTCCTTCTTCAGTGGAAAATGCGGCAGTGATGATGGGGAAGGTAACCTGGGTGCGTTCAATGGCATCATTCATACATTCCAGAAAGATCTGCTGCACATCCTCTACTGTGCTTACTTTCGGGGGTGCTGCGCCGGGTAGCGCATAGGAAGGCAGAAGTTCTCAAGGAAAAACCGATCATATACAGACACGTTGGTGAACGGGGATTGATGCCCCCGAAACTCCCAGTTAAGAGTGTAAATCAGGGAAGTCAGTTGTTCCCTGAGATACGTCTGCGCCCTTTCCTGGTCTATTACATACTCACCCATGAGATCCAGGGTGTGGTCGTTTCCTGTCTTCAGGATATGTTGGTAATAAATGGATACCGTCAGGAGGAGATCGGCAAGGCCGGTCGCCCCAAGACAACTGTTGGCGGCATACACCACGAACTGTTCAACCTGTCTCAGGAAACTGGCAAGGCCTTTCGGTGGTTCCACCTTCAGGCGTTTGGACATTTTGAGTCCTTCCAGTGCAATATCCAGTGTGCTGAAGTTAAAGCAATAAGGCCTTCCAATGTCCCAGGAGTCGTTGATGTATATGTCTCCGTATACCTGTGAAGTGATTGCCTGATCAGCCGTTTCCTTTCCGTAGAGTTTCTTCAGGGTTTTCCACAGGTTGTTGTAGCTGTTGAGGCGCATCAGGGGTTTGCCGATCTCGTAATTGTATGTGATCACATCCTTGCCTGACACGTTTGCGTTCTCATCGATTGACACATCAGCCGTGGTTGCGCCTTGTGAGTTGAAAAAAGCGGAAGACGAGGCATTGATGTCAAGCTGACTGCCGATTCCATCCAACTCTCTATAAGAATCCGGCAAGCCGTTGATGAGCGTTTCAAATTCTGGGTCATATGAGTGGTCTATATGCATTGCTTCTCTCCTTAATGTTTTTAATACTTTGCAGTTCCGTCTGCGTAATGAATGAACACGCCGTGGGTAGCGTCGAGTTCCTTGATCTTGTCCCAATCCTCTTTAAGCTCACGGTGCATCTTATCGATCACTGAGTGAGGGAAACCGTTGTCACGTCTTTCTTTGCAGACATCAGGAGAGGTGAGCATGCGGACCACCGTTGCCTCGTATCCGTAATCCTTGGCAAGTTCCACCCATGTACGGACATACCTTGCCCTTACGTTGGTCTCGTCAATGACAACATTCTTGCCACGTTCCATTGCCACCCGTGCGTAAAGTATTGTCAACGCATGTACCATTGTTTCCATAGGCATGAAGAAGACGTGTCCCATAGCTTTGCGGATATCATCAGCGCAGATGACTGTATAATCAGGGAACTGGGAGTTAACAAACGTGGATTTGCCTGAACCGGGAATACCAACCATTATTTTCATATACTTTTTCATTTTATGCTTTCCTCTTTATTTGTTTTGAAATTGATTTATACTTTGCGTTCCTGTACCGTTACGATGTCCGCACCGCATGATTGCGGTTCAGTGCAACGTCCCAGGTAAAGGCATTTGGGAACCATCAGGGGATAAAGGATCGGGTCCACATGGGATATTTTCTCCTTGATCTCACGCATGACCACACGGGTCTCCGCACTGGCCTTGGCGCACAGACGCACTCTCGACATGTTCAAGAGTGCCTGGGCGTTGATGTGCATCGAGTGGTTGACGGGAGTCTTTCTGTCGGTGACTTCCTTCCCACGTTTGCCACTGCGGCCCGTGTCATCCCTTTTGCTTTGGACGTAGTGATCCACTCCAATGCTGTGGCGCACCAGATGAACTGATACGAAACTGGGAATGCCTATCATGTCCACCCAAAACGTCTGGGTCCTGAGCGGTGAATGCTCTGAACGGTAGAGATCGTGCATGTTTATGCTGCCCATCTCTTTACCAAGTGTTACTCCGCAAGCCTTTAAGGCCAGTCTATAGTCGGTAAGCTTTTCAACTTTAATTTCCATTCTCGTATCCCTCGATTAAGCGGTTGATGTAGTTCTTTGCCTTGTAAAGATCCTCGATACCGTTCTTGTAGGGGTGTCGGCAGACGTATTTGACGATGTTGCCTTCACACCAGGGCAAGGCATTGGCCACAATGAAATCCGTTGGTTGGATCTTGAACCGCTTGTAGTGTTGAGGGTCGGCGGGATCGTCAGGTTCTTCCAGGCTGTTCAAGTCATCGTTTTCCATCTCAAGCACGGGGGTCGGCTCAAGTCCGTCCACCGGCCTAAAATTTGAAAACCTCCTGCAATCGATACAGGGTTCTTGGTCTGGGCTTATTTGTATATGGACGCAATCGTCGCATTTATGTCTTATGTTTATATGTTCCACGGTATTACCTCTTTTGTCTTGAAGTTGTAGTCAGTGTTCCTCAGTATTCTCGCCACCCTGGCTTGAGCCAGTGCCTCTTCCTCGCCGAACCCTGCTTTTTCAAACGCCTTGAGGGTGTCTGCCCATGCGGCCTTGACATTGAACTTGCCGGAAACCATATGCGGGTTGAGGATCGCCTCTGCTTTCTTCGGGCCTATGCCCTTGCAACCGGGGTATCCATCGGATGTATCGCCGATAAGCGTCTGGTACAGGTGGTTGTAATCCGCTTCCCCCAGGGTAATATCCTCAACATTCTTAGGGTCAGACATGTTGGAGAACTTGCCAGGGACACTGCGGAGATCCTTGTCAACGGTGCATACGATGGTTTCACCTTCGACGATCCTGGTGCTGGTCTGGAGGATGCCCATGATGTCGTCGGCCTCAAGTCCTGGTCGAGTGAATGACGGGTATTTGTCTGCCATGTACTGCTTGAGTTCCCCAAGGATCAGAGGCTTGCGCTTGTCCTTCCGGTTCTGCTTGTAAGCCGGGTATATCTCAGTACGGAAATTGACCTTGTCCGTAAGGCAGATGACCACATCATCGGTTTCCAATGCGTCCTTCAGTCGCTGTATGGATTCATCGACGACCTTGATCCCTTCACTCAAGTCACTATGGAGGGTCCATAGCTCATCGTCCCATTGGATAGGCGTTTCGATGGCAGATGCTGTGCGGTATGCGACTATATCTGCGTCTATGAGGAGTGTTGTTTTCATGTCTTTTTCCTTATTGATTAATGGGTTTCAGCCTTCCATTCCCTTATCCATCCGCATCCGATACTGAATGACACGCCAAACTGTGCAGCCAACGCAGTCCCTGTTGGTGTGTTCTCTTCCCAGTATTTCTTCGCTTCAAGTTTACGAGGTAAATAGCGGTTTTTGTTATGGTGTGTGAGATGCTCAGTGCGAGGTAAGATCTGAAGATGTTTGATATTACAACATGCCCTGTTTCTACACAGGTGATCTATTTCATAACCTTCAGGTATCTCACCATGATGGTGTTGCCACATTACCCTGTGGAACATCTCAAGTTTACCACCCCAATTTTTCCTGAAATAACCGTCTTGGTTTACCTTATGTGAGGTACATACAAAACAACCATCTGTTGTTGTTTCAAATACTAAAGGTTTTATTGTCATATTGTTTCTCCTTAATGGGTCTCAGACCAGTTGTTTCCGACCTTCACCTCGCCCGTCATAGGGGCATTGAGGTTGAAGAACTCACCTGCCTCTTTAAGCGCATTGATAGCTGAATCACCGACATTCTTAATGACGGTATCGTCATCAATCACAACGCATTGAGCTTCATCGTGACAATGTACGACCTGGGCGACTTCACGCCCGAAGACATACCCACATGTGCATAGGTTTTCCCAAAACAATACCGTTGCCTTTTTCATCA
>SL_8KL_010_SEDDRAFT_10001265_pt1 | contig 21891 bp, 17 predicted proteins | sample SodLakKL_010_SED_4_FD_11160 | JGI IMG/M metagenome (IMG submission 11160) | reverse complement strand
CCTGAATTATTCATAGAGATTGAATAAGATAATTTAACCACCAGAAACAATAAATGAGTCCATATTTTAGATAAAAGGATAAAATATTTTTGTGTTTTTCCTCTGTTGGGGTAAAAAATATTTTTTTGATTGGTTTTTAAAAACAAAACTCAAATTTTAGACACAGATATCCTGTAATTGTTCTCTAAGCCTGTTTCTTTTACTTTAATAGGACTCAAATTATGCTATGCAAACTCCAGCTTCTGTATGTTATGCAGTATATTCATAAATAACTTCTTATGAGGACAGCTGCTGGCCAGTTGATAATACAAATATCTCCCTGTTTTTACAATTCGAGCCGCAATTTTAACGATCTTTGTTCTGATAGTAAAAATTCTGTCTGACTGGTGGCTTTCTGGAAAACAGATACGTCTCAACCAGTTGTTTAAATTATAGGCCAGCACCATCTGCTGCAATTTAGATGCATTAGCCCAGTATTGTGTACTGCTCATTTTACCTAAAGCAAATCCGTGTTTGGCTTCTTTAATAAAATTTTCCATGGTGGATCTCTGACAGTAAAATTCAAATATTTTTTTCGGGTCCCAGGCGGCTATATTGGTCACTATAAAACTAAACTGAACTGTCATTTGTTCTTCAGGTTTTTTAGCCTTAACAATAACCTGACGGCTTTTAGCCCAGCTTTGAGCTTGATAGGTGAATCTGGCAAATATCTCTTTTTTATCATACAAATTGTCCCCACATCTATCCAGCAGTTTTGTTTCTATTGCTTTAGCTTTTTTATATAATTTAGCATTGGCCTTTAATCTTATGGTATAGGAGACATTATGTTCTTCAGCCAATCGGTATAACCCGGGTTTAGCAAATCCACTGTCAGCTCTAAAATACAGGGGAACTGATTTAAATTTTTTGTTATAGTGTTTAAATACAGGACCGACAAATCTTTTTGTTTGCCGGGAAGTATACACATTACCCGATCTTAGCTCTGCTTTCAGGAGATCACCTGTATTGCCATCAAATAAAACCTGGGGATGATAACCATCATTTCCATAATGATGATTGTAAGCTGAACCCTGTTGCTGGCCGTAAGTTTCACAGCTGGTGGAGTCAAGATCAAAAATTATTTTATCTTCTGGAGTTTGATAGTCATATATTTTATCCTGCAGGATAAAATTTGCCTGCTGTAATTGCTTCATATTATCCAGGTTAGCTTTGGTATTAACCCGGGAAATAGTTGGTTGAGAAGCTAAAGTTTCTTTTTGAAGTATATCCAAAAAAACTGAATCTTCACGAAGCTCATTGGCACATAAGTCAGCATGATAGCCGGCAGCATTCTGGTATATTCTCTGGAGAATGACATCTTCGTTTTCATGTTGTTTGTGGTTAATATCATCTTCAATATTTAAGTTATTTTTTATAGTTTTGCCGAAACCAATTTTTTCATCAAATTCTTTGTACAACAGCATCCCGGCATCAGATGTTAAATTACCACCTTCAAAATTTACTTTTAAATAAGAGTTGAAATCCAGTTCTTTTTGAGTTATAGTATCCATATGGGAAGCCCTCCTTTTGATTTGGTTAGGATACTATAATTATAAAGGATTTGGGCTTCCCTTTCTATGTTTTAAGCAAAAAAGTTCAAATATTTTTTTTCACCCAGTGGGTGAAAAAATACCTTCTCCTAAAATGTTGTTATCACAACTGTTAAGCTGATGTTTGACTTTGTTTATGAATAATTCAGGCTAAGGGGGAAGAAAGATGTTTACAAAAAAATACTGTGGAATATTGATTTTAGTCTTAACATTATTGGTGCTAACGACAGCTATTCAGGCCTTTGATCCGGTCGAAGAGCTGGGCGATGTTGATTTTGAAGGCGCTACTGTAACCTATATGTGTTATTATGATCCATTCTTAGATTTTCAAGAAGATGGTATTTATCCGGGGCGTCTGGAAGCTGCAAAAGACAAATTTAACATTGGTGAAATCAGGCTTCTTGAGGTACCCTGGGGTGATGATCTTGTTGATACAGCTATGAGTCGTTTAATGGGTGGGGATGCCGAACATGATGTCTGGTTTTTTCCCAATCCCTTTATCTGGTCCATGGCCGCCCAGGGAGCATTTTATCCCCTGAACCGGATACTGCCCGAAGAATTTTATGAAGGGCTGCCGGCCTATATGAGTGAAATTTTTAATGAGATAACTATTGATGGAGAAAGGTTTGCTTTTGGTCTGGCCAATGATACTTTTGAATTGGTTCACTTTATGGTCTGGAACAAGGATCTTTTTGAAAGAGAAGGTCTTACACCGGCCGATGAGCTGTATCTAAATGATGAATGGACCTGGGAGGCTATGGAAGAAATTGCCATTCAGGCCACCCGGGATACTACTGGAGATGGTGAAATTGATCAGTATGGTCTTGGGTCTGTTGATATTATCCATATGGTTCTGGCCAATGATGGAGAAATTATTGTCCGGGATGAAGATGGAAATTATATTTTTACCATGCATGAATCAGAAGAAGCTCTTTTTGCACTGGAAAAAATTCATGAATGGTCCCAGATACTGGAGATTATGTCTGGAACCTGGGATTTAAGGGAATTTATTGATGGCACCAGGGCTATGGCCCGGGCAGAAATGTGGCAGCTATCCAATATAAAGGAAAATTTAGAAGATGACTGGGGTGTTGTACCCCTGCCCCGTGGTCCACATGCAGAGGAATATCGTTATCCGGTGAACAATATTGATACTGTGTTCATTTCGGCTTCTGCTGAAAAACCAGAAGGTCTTGTGGCCCTGACCCATTTTCTCTGGCCGGCTGATGAATTTATACAGCAGCGTGAAGAAGAACTTACCGAATTGGTTCCGGACAGGACAAGTTTTGAGGTTTATATGCGGGGCCGAGAAGACTTCACTTCTGATTCCGCTTTTTTCCTGGAAGGTGTAATCGGACCAGCCTGGGATACAGGATATCTTTTTGGTCAAACTCTTTCCTCAATTGCCTGGGGCGGAGAAGATGCCAGCTCAGAACTTAATGCTGTTCAGCCAGCAATACAAACCCAACTTAATGATTTTTTCGGACACTAAAATACACAGAGTTTAATATTGGTTTTTTAAATTAATTCCGGACCCCGAATTTGGGGTCCGGTTTATAAAATGAAATATAATTTTTCCTTTATCTTTTTTTCTTTTGGCCGGGCTGCTTTGCTGGGTGAAAGTTATAGGTTATAGCAGGAGAAGAAATGCTGGGGGGCAAAGAAAGGAGCAGGTGTTGAGTAATTTAATTTTTAGCAAAATGGTCTATAATCAATCAAAAAAAACAGGATTACTGACATACAGCATATTAATCAGCATAATAATAATTACATTACTGTTTATTTTTGCTATTTTAAAAACTTTTCCAGTGCAGGCAGAAGTTATGCCTTTTGATAATAGTAAGTTTATTACTCTGGATGGTATACAGCTGCATTACCGGGTATTTTGGGGAGAGGCGGAAAAAAATGCTGGTAAAGTCCTTCTTATCCACGGTATGGGGGGTTCCACTTTTTGCTGGCGGGAGAATATAAATTTTTTAGTTGAGAATGGGTATACAGTGGTGGCAGTTGATCTGCCAGCTTTTGGTTACAGTGACCGACAGCCGGGACTGAACCATTCCGGTCAAAATAGAGCCCGTCTGGTCTGGAAATTGCTTGATTATCTGGATGAAAAAGAACTCAACACTACTCAGAAGTGGTCTCTTGTGGGTCATTCGGCCGGGGCGAGAACTATTATTGAAATGGTTCTACAGCATCAGGAGAAGGTTCGGGATTTAATTATGATCGGAGCCGCTGTTTATAATACATCACCTAAAGCTGGAAGCCTAACAGAATACTGGCCCATAAATTATTTATTTGAATTCGTTTTGGACAGGATATTGCTGAGAAAGTATCTCATAAACAGGGCTTTAATATCAGCTTATGGGCGGGAACTAACCCCCCATGAACTGGAAGGTTATGTAAATCCCTTACAGAAAAAAGGGACCGCCCGGGCCTGGCTTGATCTAATTCAAAGAGAATCTCCAGCTGTAACAGGGCTGGAGCAAATAGAGCAGCCGGTCCTTTTAATCTGGGGTGAGCATGACAGCTGGGTAAAGCCTGAAGATGGTCAGCGGCTGAGAAACGAGCTGGCCAACGCTGAACTGGAGATCATAAAAGACAGCTTTCATATGCCCATGGTTACAGATGCACAGCAGGTTAATAAAATGATTGTTGAATTTTTTAAAAGAGGAGTACATTAAAATTCAAAATGGATTATCCTTTTTTAACCAGACCTACAGAAGGGCAGCATTTATATTCCACCTGCATGGTCAAATGTTTAATATTAAATTCATCTTTTAGAATGTTTTCTACCTGCTGTCTTACTTGTTCGGTTTCGGAAAGAGTCAAATCATCACAGACATTGACATGACATTCCAGGTGGATATCCCGGTCATTGGTCTGCCACAGGTGAATGTGGTGGATATCTTCTATATCATCCAGTTTTTCAATTTTTAGTTTGATTTCTTCTATGTCAATATTTTCGGGAACCGCCTGCATTAAAATACGGGTGGTTTTACCAATTATTTTATAGCTTTCTATTAAAATATAGAGGGCAATTAATATTGTGATTAAGGGGTCCAGCCAGTAAACATTCAAAAAGAAAATTGCTATACCACCGAAAATAACTCCCAGAGAAGAAAAGGCATCTGCCAGCAGATGAATATAGGCAGATTTGATATTAATGCTTTTTTTGGCTCCACCATGCAGTAAAAAAACAGAAAGTGAATTGGCGGTTAATCCAATAAAAGCAACACCTATCATCATTAAGGCATTTATTTCTTCGGGGTTTAGTAAACGAAGTACACCCTCCCGCAGCAGATAAAAAGCAATGATAACCAGGACAGCAGAATTGAACAGAGCGGCTATTATTTCAGCTCTCTTATAGCCATAGGTCATTTTATGATCTCGTTGTTTTTTTGAGATTTTTAAAGCCATAAAGCTGATAATAACTGAAATCCCATCACTTAAATTATGCAGAGCATCAGAAATCAGGGCCAGACTGCCCGATAAAACACCACCGATTAATTCCAGAACTGTTATGGTAAAATTTAAAATTATGGTTATTACCATACTCCGTTCTTTATTATCTCCGGTGGTATGATGGCTGTGTTCTGTGTCCATGTGGTATATCCCCCAACTGTTTGTTAATTATGCATTTTTCGTATCTATAATATTTTATTTGATTATATAATGCAAGTAATAATTTAACATTGAGTTAATAGCAAACAGAGGAGATGTATAAAAATGTTATAATAACTATACAGTGCCCCAAATTCATATTCACCTAATAAGTAGTTTAGATGGAGTTTTCTTTGGCCAATTTAGATAAAATCAAGAACGCAAATGGTGACAGTTGTCACCCCTTGGGGTGTATAGGAAATTTCAACAATAAATTGAATTATCTTAAAATATAGGATAAAATGAAAGAAGTAAAACATTTTCTTGCACACAAAAATTTAACAGGAGGTAATTTTATGGCTAAAATTATGGTCTCCCCGGGAAAATATGTACAGGGCAAAAATGTACTGGATGAACTGGGCGAACATATTGGTGAGCTGGGAGATAATATCCTGGCTGTCTGTGATCCGTTTATTCTAAAGAAGATGTCTGCTGACATTGAACAGGGATTATCAGGTAAACAATTTAGTTTAGTTGAATTTGGTGGTGAGTGTTCACACTCTGAGATTGAAAGACTGAAAAAAGAAGCCCGGCGGGAGAAATCTGATGTAATTGCCGGTTTTGGTGGAGGAAAGACTCTGGATGCGGTTAAAGCTGCAGCATATTACCTCGAACTACCGGTAGTGATATTTCCCACTATTGCTGCAACAGATGCCCCCTGCAGTGCTCTGTCTGTTATCTATACGGAAGATGGTGTTTTTGAAGAATATTTGTTTTTATCCTCCAATCCAGAACTTGTAATAGTTGATACCGGGATCATAGCAGAGGCTCCTGTGGAATTTCTGGTCTCAGGTATGGGTGATGCTCTGGCTACTTATTTTGAAGCTGAAGCCTGCAGTGGGACCCGGAAAGAGAACATCGCCGGGGGGACCCAGACTTCCGCAGCCCTTAGTCTGGCCCGTTTGTGTTATCAACTTTTGCTTGATTATGGACTCTCAGCCAAAAAAGCTGTAGAAGTGAATGCCGTTACAGAAGCTGTGGAAAAGATTGTGGAAGCCAATACCCTGTTAAGTGGACTGGGGTTTGAAAGCGGGGGCCTGGCAGCAGCTCACTCCATCCATAATGGATTAACTGTTCTGGAAGAGACACATGATAAATTTCACGGAGAAAAGGTAGCTTTTGCAACTATAGTGCAGCTGATTCTTGAAGACAGGGATCCTGCTGAAACTCAGGAAGTTGTCACTTTCTGTAAGGAGATAGGTCTGCCAACTTCACTGGATGAAATGGGGATTGTAGATCCCGATGAAGACGAAATTATGCAGGTAGCAGAAGCAAGCTGTGCCGAAGGCGAGACTATTCACAATATGCCTTTTGAGGTTGAACCAAATATGCTGAAAGATGCTATTCTGGCAGCAGATAATTTTTAATAAAATTAGGAGATATACTGACCCCAAAAAAATTACATACCAATCTATCATCTTTTGTGTGCTGCCCTGGAAGAGGAATTTTTTAATTAGTTTTGAAAGTTCTCATCTAATTTTTATGTCTTTTGAACCTGTTTTTGCACACTTTCCTGGTCTAAATTTTCCAGACCACTGATCTTAAAGATGGATAGTGACAGGACAACAGCAATTCCGCCCCCCACAAAGAATAGATTATGGACCGCAAAGTTATCCACCAGAACACCGGTTAAAGCCATGGATAACGGAGCCAGACCCTGGGAGAAGGTACCCAGCAGGCCAAATAGTCTGCCTCTTAAATTATCCGGTATCAGGCGGTGAAACATAGTAGCTATTGGAACATTGGTTGCCGCATTAAAAATACCGGTTATAAACATAATTACGATCAAAAGAATAATGGAAAGTATTATACTTTCTGTGGATAAAAAAATCGGTAAAATAGGCAGCCCCAGGCTCATTAACATCAGGCACTGCAAAGACATAATAGTGCCTAAAAAGGTTTGATAGTTTTTTATCACATAGTAGTTTATTAAAATAGAACCAAGTACAGCCCCGGCGGGAAAGGAAGATTTAGCCAGACCGAAAATAGTACTCCCGGTTTCTAAAATTTCATTGAAGACAAAAGGAATACCTACCGCAAACAGACCATTGAACAGGAAATTAAAGAAAATTGTATAACTAAAAATAGTCAAAAGCTCTTTTTTTGCTGTTAGAAAACTAAAACCCTCTTTAAGATCAATATAAAAACCGGCCGGACTATTTTTGGTTTCTTTTACACCTTTTATCCCGGGAATAATAATAAACAGTTCTGAAATACCGGACATAATAAATGATAAACCGTTAAATAAAAAAGCCCCGGCAAAGCCCAGTATTCCTATTAAAACTCCCCCCAGGGCAGCTCCTATAATTTGAGTAAAATTAATGCTTATATTTTCCATTGAATTAGCCTGTTCCAGGTTGTCATCCTTAACAATACCGGGTATTACAGCATTAAGGGCCGGATTAAAAAAAGTACCACAGATAGAGATAATAACCGTAAATAATCCCAGCTGAAAAAAACTGAGCTCTCCCAGATAAATAAGATATCCCATAATAAGTACAACCAGGCCCCTGATAAAATCCATCCCACAGAGTAATATCTTGCGATTGATCCTATCGGCTATTATTCCTCCCAGAGGACCAAAAATTACTCCCGGCAGGGTTGATAAAAACAGTATTGTTCCGGCTGCTGAACCACTTCCGGTCAGCTCCAGCACATACCACACCAGAGCCAGATTATGTATACCATTGCCAATTCTGGAGGTTAGCCCTCCGATAAAGAGCAGCATAAAATCTTTATTATAGTAAAGGTTTGAACTTTTCTCTGACATTTTTTACCCTGCTTTCTTTTTGTATAATTTTATAAAAATATTATATATAAAAATTAATATAATGTCAAATAAAAATAAAAAATATTAATATAAATGTTAAAAATATTAATTAACACTATTCATTAATTAATATTTATTATTTATCGGTTAAAATATTGTGATTTATTAATCCGGATTTTAAGTGAAGTGATATTGGAGGTTATATCCTGGAAAGTATTAATCAGCTTAAATATAATTGGAATTTTTACGTTTTTTTTTAGTTTATAGCTGTATTTTTTGAGTGTATATGTTAACATTATATTATAAAAACTAATTAGAATATTTATATATATATAAATAATTTTATTATATTTTTAATTTTAAAGCAAGATGGGGGTGTAAAAAACCTGTTAAAAAATAGAATCGAAAAAATTTGCTGAGGAATGGTTTAAAGAACAAATAAAACACAAAAGGGTTTAAAAAACTGCTAAAAAAAGTATTTAATTCAGAAATAAGCAGTGGGGAAGAAAATCAAAGAGAGAGGTGCAGAATTATGACAGAAAATAAATTAAGATTCAGGCAGGTACATATGGATTTTCATACCAGCAAAGACATTTCCGGCATTGCAGCAAATTTTGATCCCGACGAGTTTGCGGATACACTCAACCAGGCACGGGTAAATTCAGTTACATGTTTTGCCCGCTGTCACCACGGCTGGCTTTATTATGATTCTCCCAATTTTCCCGAACGGGTTCATCCAAATTTGACAGAAAAAAACCTGTTAGAAAAACAAATTGAAACCTGTCATCAAAAAGACATTAAGGTCCCAATTTACATAACAGTTCAGTGGGATTTATTCACCGCAGAACAGCACCCCGAATGGAGGGTTATCACTGAAGATGGAAAATTATCAGGTACCGGGCCTTATGAAGCTGGTTTTTATAAAGATCTATGTGTAAATACACCCTATCGCGATTTTTTAAAAAAGCAGACCCGGGAGGTTTTAGAGAATTTACCTGTAGATGGTATCTTTTTTGATATTGTCCAGATCCAGGACTGTTCCTGTCAGTACTGCCGGCAGGATATGTTAAATAATGGTTTAGATCCTGAACAAAAAAAGGACAGATTGAAATTTGCTGAAAATATGATTAATGAATTTAAACAGGAGATGAGTGATTTTGTACACCGGTATTATCCGGAAGCTACCATTTTTTATAATTCCGGTCATGTGGGGCCCAAAACCAGAGAGAGCAAAGACACATATACTCATTTTGAAATTGAATCACTGCCCACAGGAGGCTGGGGATATATTCATTTTCCGCTCTGTGTTCGTTATGCCCGTAATCTGGGCCTTGAATGCCTGGGGATGACGGGTAAGTTCCACACTTCCTGGGGAGATTTTAATTCATTTAAGAACAAAGAAGCTCTGGAATTTGAATGTTATCGTATGCTGGCCTTAAATGCCAGATGCAGTATTGGAGATCAGCTGCCCCCGGATGGCAAAATTAGTAAGCCAGTATATGATTTGATTGGTGAAGTATATAAAGAGGTGGAGAAAAAAGAACCCTGGTGTCGAGATGCTGAACCGGTGACCCAGATTGGGGTCCTAAATCCGGAGGAATTTAATGGAGAGCGGGTACCTGAAGGTGCAGCCGGAGCAGTTCGGATACTTGAGGAAGGGGCCTATCAGTTTGATCTTCTGGATACCAGAGGCAGCTTTTCAGATTATGAGCTGCTTATCCTGCCGGATCATATTCCTGTGACAGAGCATCTGGCCGCAAAGATCAGTGATTATCTTACATCAGGGGGTAAAATTATATCTTCTTTTGTTTCAGGAATGAATTCTAATGAAAATGAGTTTCTGCTGGCAGAACTGGGGGTCAGTCTGCAGCAAAAAATGTCACCAGAAACAAAAACAAAAACCCGGGAAGGAATTGATTATGCGGAATATATTTTACCCGGGAATAAAATGGGGCAGGACTTAGCTGATAGTGAGCATGTTATGTACATGAAGGGCCAGCAAATTAAAGCAGCTGAAAATACAGAAGTTTTAGGTGAGACTGTTGCTTCTTATTTTGACAGGTCCTGGAAACATTTTTGTTCCCATCGCCAGACCCCCAGTTCCGGTGAAATTGACTATCCGGGGATAGTCAAAAATGGTAATTGTATTTATTTTGCTCACCCTATTTTCAGTCAATATAATAAAAATGCTCCCCGGTGGTGTAAAAAACTGGTCCATAATGCGGTAGATCTGCTCATAGATTCCCCTCTGCTGAAACATGACGGGCCCACTGCACTTATGACTGCGGTGAACAGACAGCGGGCAGAGAACCGCCAGGTATTGCATCTGCTGCATTATATTCCCCAAAGGAAAAGTGAAGAGATTGACATTATCGAAGATGAAATTCCTTTATATAATATAGATTTTTCTCTAAAAGCTGAACATAAAGTAAAGAGGGTCAGCTGTGTACCCCGGGGTGAAGAGCTTGATTTTATAAAAAAAGAACAGCGGATTGAATTCACTGTACCGGAGATAAGGGGCCATCAAATGATTGAGATCAGCTATATCTAAATCATTTCATTGGATATAGAATTATTATATATCACTTAAGGTCAAGGGACCTTGAGGATCATCAGCTTTTTTCACGAAATTCTTATTTATACAGGGGGAATCACAGAATGAAAGATATTAAAGTTGGTTTGATCGGTATCCTTAATCAGAATATGGAAGAAGATTTTTGGGGTACCTGTAAAAAATTAGCTGAGATCGGTTATGAAGGTCTTGAATCAACCAGATTTTTACTGGAAGGGGACACGGCAAAAAAAGTTAAAAAAATTAAATATCTGGGCCTCCAGCCAGTAACTTATAGTACAACTAAAAAAGAACTACAAAATGATATAGATATGGTGATTAAGAAAGCCCAAAATCTGGATGCTGCCCATATATCTATATGGTATGGTCCTGCTGAATCCAGAACACAGCTGAAAAGAGATGCTGAGGTATATAACCGGGCAGGGAAAAAAATAAAGGCTGAGGGATTAAAGCTGTGTTATCATAATCATGAACATGAACTTGATAATTTTTTTAATGGACTTAATGCTCTGGAGATCCTGGCCGAATATACGGACCCGGAAAATTTATATTTTGAACTTGACTGTGGCTGGCTGACCTTCAGTCAGGCAGATCCAATATATGTTTTAAAAAAATTGTCAGACCGAATTCCTGCCATACATCTGAAAGATCTTAAGGGAACCGATTATACCGGTCGGGATCAGGTTGTTTTTTCTGCAGTTGGAACCGGGATTGTTGATATTGAAAATATAGTTAAAACTGCTGTTGAGAGTGGGACTGAGTGGATAGTAGTTGAGCAGGATAGAGTTCGTAATTTAAGCCCCCTGGAAACAGTTAAAGCAAGCTATTTAAATATGAAAGAAATGAATATAGTATAAAAATGATTTTAATTCATATTTTTAATTTGAAAGGGTGTTTTTATGGAATCATATAAAGAAAAAGCTAAAGAAATTTCTGTATTTGGCCAATATGATGTTATAGTTGTTGGTGGAGGCTGTGCAGGTTTATCGGCCGCTATAGCAGCAGCCCGTAATGGAGCAAATACTCTAATCATTGAACGTTTTGGTTATTTTGGGGGCACTGCAACCGCCTCTTTAATGTTAAATATTAATGCTTTTAGAAATCAAAAAAAACCGGATTATTTACAAACCAGTAAAGGAATAGCAGAAGAAATAATTTTAAAAATGGATGAAATTGATGGTCTGGGAGATATGACCTCCTATGAACAGGAAGAATACGAACTTAAACCGGGCAATCTGTCATATAGTTATCCCATAGATCCTGAAAAGTTTAAATACCTCACCCTCAAACTGGTTAAGGAATCCGGGGCAGACATTTTATTTCATACATATTTTTCTGATGTTATTATGGAAGATGATAAATTAAAAGGCATTATTGTAGAAAACAAGTCCGGTCGTCAGGCTATTAAAGGGGATATTATTATTGATGCCTCTGGTGATGCTGATGCAGCATATAAAGCAGGTGTTCCCTACCGGGAGGTAAAGGGTGATGAAGAACCACGTCTGGGAGATCAATTAATGTATCGGATTAGCGGGTTTGACCGGGAAGGGGATCTTTCTGCTGTAAATGACTGGGGCAGTGGTCCTGTAGCCGCCGGCTGCATGAATATCTGGGGGCCTTCAGCTCCTTTATTAAATGGCACCAATGCTCAGGAATTAACCAGAGAAGAAATAGAGACAAGGCTAAAAACATATGATCATTTTAAAAAATTAAAAGAAAACAATTCTGCTTTGGATAATGCCCATATTATTGCGACAGGTCCCCTGGTTGGAATAAGGCAGACTCGTTTTATAGAAGGTCAGTATAAATTAACAGCAGATGATGTCCTTGAGGGAAGACAGTTTGATGATGTAATAGCCCTCTGTTCTTCTCCAATAATAAATTATTATGGTTATCGAAGATATTTAGAACATGAAGGATATGACATACCTTACAGATGTCTTTTGCCCCGGAAAATAGATAATCTTATAGTTGCCGGTCGGTGTATTTCATCCGACCAACCCAGTTATGAATCTTATAGAGCTATGGCTCCTATTATGTCTATTGGTGAAGGAGCAGGTACAGCTGCGGCAGTCTGTATTGATGATAATACTGTGCCCAAAAATGTAGATATTACAAAAGTACAGCAGAAGTTAAAAGCACAAAATGCCGAAATAGGTCAAAATAGACAGTAAAATTAAATCAGATAAAATAATTTCCTGGTAAAGCAAATAACTTTTTTTCATCCAACTATAAATATAAAGAAAGGAAAGAACTGATTATAAAATACTTTTGAGATTGAATTTTGCTTCCTGTGAAGCAGGAAACGAAATACTTTTTTGGGGAGTGATTTATAAGTGAGTTTAGGAGTAGGAATATATGGATGTGGGTTTATAGGCAAGGTACATGCTTATTGTTATAATAATCTTGATCTGTTTTATGACCCTCCTGTTCTAAATCCTGAATTAATTGGGGTCTGTACCTCACAGCAAAAAACGGCAGAAAAGGCAAAAGACAGACTGGGTTTTGATTTTTGGACTACGGATTATCAGGACCTTTTACAGAATGATGATATTCAGATTGTTCACTGCTGTACCCCAAATCATCTCCATCATGACTTTGTTATTGAAGCAATTAAAGCCGGCAAACATATATATTGTGAAAAACCGCTTGCTTTAAATTATCAGCAGGCAGTTTCAATTAAAGAAACTGCCGAGGAGTATAATTTTAAAAGTAAAAACCGTAAATTTCAATTAACTCACAATTATCGATACCTTCCGGCAACCTTAAAGGCTAGACAGCTGGTTGAAGAAGATTTTTTGGGTGAGGTATATGGTTTTCGTTCCCAGTATTTACATTCCAGTTATACCAACCCTCAAAAACCTATTTCCTGGCGGATGAAGAAGGATAAATCTGGTTCTGGAGCTCTGGGAGACCTTGGTTCCCATGCCCTGGATTTGATGTTTCATCTGCTCGGTCCTTTTAAGGCAATAATGGCTGATCAAAAAACATTTATTAACCAGAGGTATCCGGAAGGATCAAACCAAAAGGAAAAAACAGAAAAAGTGGATGTGGATGATGTCACTATCAGTTTGGTCAGGCTGAAAAATGGAGCTTTGGGCACTTTGGAAGCCTGGAGGTTTGCCACCGGAAGTGAAGATGAATTAAGGTTTGAAATACACGGTAGAAAGGGTGCCCTAAGATTTAACCTGATGAAACCCAACTGGCTGGAAGTTTATGATAATACACAAAAAAGTCAGCCTCTGGGGGGCAGAAAAGGGTGGCAGAAAATAGATACTGTACAGAAATATCCTGAGCCGGCCGGTTTTCCTTCCGGCAAAGCCCCTGTGGGCTGGATTCGTTCACATATGGCCTGTCTGCATGCTTTTCTCAGTGCAATTAAGGAAAACAAAGAGCCTTTACCCGGACTGGAAGATGGTATTTACATTCAGAAAGTGCTTGATGCCGCTTTAAAATCAGCTGAAAAAGAAAAATGGCAGAAAATTTGACCACTCAAATTATTGTTCAAATAGGGCTCATATACGGTTCATGATTTATGAATTGTTAATAATAATAGTTAATATATAAAAAAATTTTGTTTATTATATTATTGACAAAAATAGAAATCCTGACCGTCACATAAATTATTTACTATCCGGACATTTGTCCTCCCCTGCTCAATTCTACACTTTTTGTATCAAATATATGGGGAGGACAAATGAAATTATTGCTAATGTGGACTATTTGTACTGTTAAAGACCGGACAAATGTACTCCTTTAAAATATTGTATGATATGTCAAATATGGTATAATTTAATATATAAAATCACAGTGATAATTGTGTTTTTGGGCAAACTGAAAGGAGATAGTATATATGAAAATACTGGGTCTTGTGGGAAGTCCGAGAAAAGAAAAGGGGCGGACCTATGAGGTTGTGAGTCGTGTTTTAGAGGGAGCGGCTGAAAAACAGGCAGAGGTGGAATTGATTTTTTTGGCAGATAAAAATCTGGAGCCCTGTATCCACTGTGATTTTGACTGTTTTTCAGAGCTGCAATGTAAACAAAATAAAGGGTCTAAAGTATTTTTTGAGCAGATTGGTGAGGCTGATGGTCTGGTTTTGGGGGCTCCGGTTTATATCTGGCAGTCCAATTCCTTGACTATTTCATTTATTGAAAAAATGAGATTAAGATGCGGCCCCTGGGATCGAGATATTGATAATCACAGATCAGCACTGGGAATTGCAGTTGCCGGAGGAACGGGTACCGGTGTCTTTCCTGCCTTGAAATCTTTATATGCATTCTTTAATCTCTGGAAATTTAACCCGCTTAAGCCTCTTCCGGTTACCAGGTTTAACTTCAATTCTGCCTTAAGGACAGCTGAAGAGAATGGGAAAAAGATGGGTAATAACAAAATAAAAAATATTTCCCGGACTGCTGAAATCATGGCCTATTATGATGAGCTAAAATTTTTAAATTATACAGGGATGGATGAATTTCGCTGGCTGGCAGAGAAAATTATAGAAAATTTAGAGTCCAATAATCAAGGCTCCCCGAAACGATTAAAAAAGTATAAAGACCAAATCAATCTGGGTAATAGTCTTTTAGAAAAAGATAGTAGAATTGAAGCTGTTCAGGAATTTATGTCTGTGTATAAAAAATCAAGAAAATTATGGGAGGAAAAAAACTAAGCGGGAAATCTTAAATACATTTTTTATAGTTTGATTTATTTACCTAAATCTAGCAGATAAAAACCTATTGAGCAAAATGGATGAGAATGTATCTGAAAATTAGATAGAGGAAAATTGTCCTGTTTAAATTAGATTTTCCGTTATTCCTGCAGGATATCCAAAAAAATTATTGAAATATAAAATAATAAGCAATTATAATTATATAAAGGTAAAATAGACCATAATAAAAGAAAAATAATAAGGGTCCTAATTTGAGAGCTAAATGCTAAAAATCCTGCTAAAATGGGAGGAAAAAATGAACTTACGAGAAAAATTAAGTTTTTTAAATGAAAACAGAACACTCAACATTCTATGGCCGGTTTTTATAATTTTTGGAGGAATTTTATTAATAAGTTTAAATATATTTTATAGGCATTTTGTTTATATAGCAACTGCTGTTTTTTTATATACCGGTGTCAATATCCTGTTTTTTTACTTACAAAAACATTTTTACAATAAAAAAGAAGAAGAACTTCATGAACAGAGTCTGATAGACAGTTTAACCGGCCTCAAAAATATGCGTTATTTTGATGAAAGAATAAAGGAGCTTACTGCTCTGTATGATAGACAGGGCAAAAAATTTGCGGTTATATTCTTTGATTTGAATAATTTCAAAAAAATTAATGATAAATATGGCCATACCACGGGTGATAAACTTCTGCAGAAGATAGCTGATTTTTTAGAAAAAACCACCCGCAGCCAGGATTCTTTAATCAGGTATGGTGGAGATGAATTTATACTGCTGTCTCCTGATGTTGAAACAAAAAAAGCTCAACAGGCTGCCAGCCGCATTATATCCGAACTCTGTCAGCATACTTTTAAAATTAATGATAAGTTATTATCAGTTGAGGTAAGTGGAGGTATTGCTGTCTGCCCGGAGAATGGAACCACTAAAGAAAAACTGCTGGAAGTTGCTGACCGCAATTTATATCAGGCCAAAGAACAGGGCACAGGTGTTGTGTGTGGTCAGGAGGTATCGGATAATCATCCTGAGGTCAATTCACCCATTCATAGTGGGGGAAAGAAATGATTTCATTAGAAAAGAAGAAAAAAAATCAACAGAAATATACTTACTGGCCAAACATGGTGATTTAGAAATAATACGCCAGACTATTACCGCCGACAAGGTAATATTATTTAAGGGAGAGCAGAATATTTTTGAGTATTATTATATATTATCGGGTACAGTAGTTAGAGATGAAGATGAAAAGGAATTTTGTCCTGACAGTTATATAACAGTCCAGAATACTTCAGATGAGATGTATTTTAAAACAAAAACAGAGTGTACTTTTATATATATTACAACAAGCCCGATGTTTGCCTCCAAACAGGAGGAAATCCGGGAGCTGCTTTCATTGAATGAAAAAGTAAGAAAAAAAGATAAACAGACCAGAGCTCATTCCAGCCGTCTGGAAAAACTTTCCATGCTGACCGGACAGAAACTGGGGCTTGATGATGAAAGTTTATTTAAACTGGATTATGCTGCCCTGCTCCATGATGTGGGGAAAGTAAATGTAGAGTCAGAAATTTTAGGAAAAAATGGAAGTTTGAATGACCGGGAATGGGAAAATGTGGAAAACCATCCAGAGTGGGGTAAAGAATTAATTTCAAAACACCTGAATATGTATTTTTTCGAGGATATTGCTGAAATTGTGCACCAGCATCACGAGTATTATGATGGCAGTGGGTATCCCCGGGGCTTAAAGGGGGAGGAAATTATGAAAGAAGCTCAAATCCTGACGGTCGTTGATGCCTATGATGCCATGACTTCAGACCGTCCTTACAGAAATGCTTTGCCTCGGGAGGAAGCTATAAAAGAACTGAAAAGTGAAAAAGGAAAACAATTTTCTCCCGAAGTGGTGGATGCTTTTCTGGAGGTTGAAAAAGAATTATATGGAAAATTAGAACAAGAAACATAAAAAACAAACGGGAATTTTAGCAGCAAAAAACCGGGGTTATTCGTTTTTATAAGAAACAACCCCGGTTTTTATAAATTATGTAGCTGTAAAGACCTGTTTTAAAGATTTGAGTTAATTACTCTCCGGCCACATACAGCGGATTGTTGTGAGCAGCACTTATGCCATTTGATGTTTTTGAATTGTTATCCTCCGAATTATCTGCGCCAGTATCAATTTTATATCCACCATTAGTAGTTTCACTTACTTCAGCACCTTGAGCAGCTGTTACTTCAGCCAGAGCCAGAGAGATAGAAGCGACCATCATTACCAGGATTAGTAAAAAAGTAATAGTTTTTCTCATTTTTTCTCCCCCTTAAGTACTCCTGGAGAAGGAAAATAAAAAAACCTGTACACCAGAAATGGAAGGCGACAGGTTCTAAATTATCCTCTTAGGTAGCCACGCGACCTCATTTAATATATAAGGTCCGGGGCTTTGCGCCTTCCCCCTCACGAAGGAAGTTGCCCTTCTCTGCAGGATTGTTTTATTGTTTTATTTTAAGATATCATATTTATTTGATTAATGCAAGTTTTGAGACAATAACCTGTTTTGTGTATATGATATTTACGGGATATAATTGAACAGTTTCAAATTTTTTTAATTTTCCTGTTATGTAACTGGATAAATTATTACTTAGAAATTCTGATGAATATGGGAAGGGAGGTCAATATGAATTTGAAATCAATGGGATATTATATTTTAGTTTTAAGCCTGTTATTTATTGCAGGAGTAGGAATTTTTACATTATACAGAGAAATATTACTAAGTGAGGAAATTGGATTAATTGTTAAAGTACCGCTGGTGGGAATAATCACGGGGATTCTAGTTCTTCTGGCCGCACTAATAAAAGAGCGTATAAATGAAAGGAATGATTAAATTATGTTAATTACTAATACCGAGCTGATAGCCGGAAAAGAGATTACAGAAAATCTGGGCCTGGTCAGAGGCAACAAGATCAGGGCCCGACACATCGGCAATGATATTATGGCCGTATTCCGCAATATAGTGGGGGGCGAGGTTAAAGAGTATACCAAAATGATAAGTGATACCCGGGAAGATGCCCTTGATGAGATGGTAACAGAGGCTGAAAAACTGGGGGCTGATGCTGTTATAAATATTAGATTCTCCACTTCCCAGGTTATGGGGGGAGCTGCCGAAATTCTGGCCTATGGGACGGCTGTTAAGCTTAAATAAGCATATAACAGGTCTGTTGAGTTAAATCTCCTGTTTTTAAAATTATTTATCTGGAGGTTTAAAAAAAAGAAATAGAATAGAGCAGCTCTCCAGGTTCTATCCTATTCAAATTAAAAACGAATATTCAGGTATATTCAGCTTAAATCAGGACGGAAATAAATGAATCAAAGCTGCAGTTTAAAGTGGCTAAAATAATTATAAAAGGAGTTTGAAGATGAAGATTAAACCTATATCAAAAAATGATTTTTCACAGTTTCAAGCTGGTGCAATGTACTGTTTTGAACATTTATCTGATGAGTGGGTAGAATGGTATAAAAAACATGTTTTCCCCGAGGTTAGGACCCTGGGAGCATTTGTGGATGACAGGTTAGCTTCCTCTTTAACAATAATTCCTTTTGAGATGTACTTCCGGGAAAAAGCTGTTAACATGGGGGGCATTAGTCTGGTATATTCACTGCCCGAATTTAGAAATCGAAGTTTTGTTCGGGATTTGATAGTCCGCTCACTGGAGATTATGAAGGATAATAACCAGAATTTTTCACTGCTGGCTCCTTTTTCTTATCCTTTTTATTATCGATATGGCTGGGCCTGGGGTATTAACTTTAAAAAATATAAAATCCCGCTCTCCAAACTTGAAAATTTCAAAAAAGGTGAGGGTGAATTCAGGCCGATTAAAAAAAGGGACCTGCCCGAGATAAAACTTATTTATGAATATTTTGCACAGAATTTTAATGGACCGGTCAAAAGAACAGAAAAGAATTGGCAGCTGAAATATAGAGGTCAACCAGAACAGAAAAAATACTGGTACTGTTATGAAAATGGTCAGCAGGAGATTGAGGGCTATATCATATTTTCAATGGAACAGGGGAAAATAAAGATAGAAGAATTTTGCTGCACTGACATTGATATAAAAAAATATTTTTTCAACTTTTTATATAAACATCGTGCTCAGTGCAGTGAGCTGGTATGGAGGGCACCGGAAAAGGACTCCACTTTACTGTTATTATCTGAACCGGAGGTTGAATGTTCTTTTCAGCCTGATATGATGGTGCGTATTGTTGACCTCCAGCCGGTTCTAAAAGAATATTTCACTTTGCGCAAAAAGAAAGATGATAACTTTGATCCTGGCTCTTTTGATAGTCTAAAAATAAAAGTTAATGATGAGTGGGCCCCCTGGAATAAGGGATGCTTTGAGGTTGAAAGCGAACAGAACAGGGTTCGGATCTTAAGAAACAATAAACAACCTGACCTTACAGTAAATATAAATGTTCTTTCCCAGCTGCTGTTTGGTTTCATAAATTTTGAACAGGCCCAGATGATGGATTCAGTAAATGTAAAAAAAAGCAGGGTAAAAAAACTGAATAAGCTGTTTTGTAAACACCCCACATTTATTAATGACTTTTTTTAAAAAATTACAATGAGGACATTTGTCCGTTCCTTAACAGTACAAATAGTCCACATTAGCAATCATTATATTTGTCCTCCCCATTTATTTGATACAAAAAGTGTTGTATTGATCAGCGGAGGACAAATATCCTGATAGTAAATTTGGGATATTTGTCTTCAATAGTAATTTAAAAGGAATATTAGTAATCTGATCGAGCTGAAAAGCTAATTAGAAGGTACGTGCTTTTCTGCTGGAAATTGAAAAAACAGGATAGCTCCGGTTTATAAAAAGTAAAAACTAAGAATGAGTGAGTATGAGTGAGATAAGCAAAACTTATAGAGGGAGGATTATTTTATGGCACATAAATTTATCAGAATTCAGGACAGAGACAATGTGGTGGTGGCCCTGGAGGATTTATCAGCCGGAGATCTGCTTCATATAAAGGACAGGGAGGTAAACATAGAGGTAAAAACTGCAGAAGCTGTGCCCCGGGGCCATAAAATTGCTCTTGAGGATATAAATAAGGGTGCTTCGGTTATAAAATACGGTTATCCTATTGGATATGCCCTTAAGCAGATTAAGAAAGGCAGCTGGGTACACACCCATAATCTAGAAACTGCTCTGCGGGGAACCGAAAATTATACATATTCAGGTTCCCGGGAAAACAATGAAATTCTGAACACCGTTAATAGTGAAGAGATACCGGTGTTTGAAGGTTATCATCGTGAAAATGGGGAGTGGGGTATCAGAAATGAAATCTGGATCATTAACACCGTGGGCTGTATAACCCGGATTACTGAGAAAATAGCCAAACTTGCTCAAAAAAAATATAGAACTGAAATTGCATCAGACAGCATAGATGGTATTTTTGATTTTCCTCATCCTCTGGGCTGTTCTCAGCTGGGTGATGATCTGGAAAATACCCAAAAAATTCTGGCCGGGCTGGCCCGTCATCCCAATGCGGGCGGGGTTCTGGTGGCCGGACTGGGCTGTGAAGATAATCAAATTGATGATTTTAAAAAATATCTGGGTGATTATAATCCCCGGAGAATAAAATTTATCAGTTTTCAAAAAGAAAAAGATGAAGTTTCGGCTTCTCTGGACAGGATAGAAGAGCTGGTTGATTATGCGGCTCGATTTTCCCGTCAGGAAACTCCTGTTTCCCATCTGAAAATTGGTTTAAAGTGTGGTGGTTCGGACAGCCTGTCCGGGATCACGGCCAATCCTCTGCTGGGCCGGATTTCTGATAAGTTGATATCATATGGGGGAACTTCAGTACTGGGCGAAGTTCCGGAAATGTTTGGGGCAGAAGAAATCTTACTGAAGCGGGCTGAAAATCGGGAGGTTTTTTTCAAAATAGCAGATTTAATCAATGATTTTAAAGAATTTTTCCTTAACAATGGCCAAAAAATTTCCGAAAACCCCTCTCCCGGTAATATCGAGGGTGGTCTTAGTACTCTGGAAGAAAAATCTCTGGGAAATATTGAAAAAGGAGGAACGGGAATAATCAGAGGTGTGAACGGTTATGGAGAGCCTGTTGATAAAGCCGGGCTGCAGCTTCTGGAAACACCGGGTAATGATCTGGTGAGCACGACTGCTCTATCGGCGGCCGGGGCCCATATGGTGCTGTTTACAACCGGCCGGGGTACACCTTTTGGGGGGCCGGTACCGACCGTAAAAATTGCCACCAATTCCCAGCTGGCCGAACACAAAGAAAACTGGATTGATTTTGATGCCGGACAGCTTGTGAATGCGGGGTCAATGGATGAACTGGTGGCTGATTTTTTTGCTTTACTTATGAAAATAGCCTCCGGAAAACAACAGACCCAGAATGAAATAAATGACTTTCGGGAGATTGCTATTTTTAAAAAAGGAGTTACCCTTTGACATCCTCCCCGTCCGTTCGTTACACTCACGAACAAGGATTCCTAGAAGGAACTTGCGAGGTTGTTTGCTGATTAAACGCCAGTCTATTTCTAGTAGGCGAGTTCACTGAAACTTTCTTTGAAATAAAGCATTGATAGTTTCAGTATTAGGCCATCGAGGCCGTCATGACGG
>SL_8KL_010_SEDDRAFT_10001262_pt1 | contig 21906 bp, 26 predicted proteins | sample SodLakKL_010_SED_4_FD_11160 | JGI IMG/M metagenome (IMG submission 11160) | reverse complement strand
TCAGGAATATACCGATCATCGACGATATTATGCCAATAGCAGCTATTAGGAAGGGTATGCCGAATATCTCCATACCTAGCCCCGCCTCCTCGATGGGGCTGTAGAGCAGAGCATTACCTTGATAGGCCATCCATCCCAAGGTCATCGCAGCTATTATAGTATTAGTGTAAGACTCAAAAAGATCCGCACCCATACCGGCTACATCGCCTACGTTGTCGCCTACATTGTCTGCTATCACGCCCGGATTCCTCGGATCGTCTTCCGGGATCTCGGCTTCGACCTTTCCGGCAAGGTCAGCACCGACGTCAGCAGCTTTAGTGTAAATTCCTCCTCCAACTCTGGCGAATAGCGCGATGGAACTAGCTCCGAAACCAAATCCGGCAATATACATTATGGCCTCTTCCATATTATAAACAAATTTTATAAGAAGGAAACTTACGGTAAGACCTATTATACCAAAACTCACAACGGAGAGCCCCATAACGGAACCTCCTCTAAAAGCGATCTTCAAAGCCTCGTTCAGACTTTTTCTTGCACCTTGAGTCGTCGGGGCACTAGAATTTGTCGCAGTTATCATACCCAGGTACCCGGCCGCTGCTGATAAGATTGCACCGACTAAAAACGGGAACCAAGTTAACGGTGTCTCACCCTCGACGAAATCCTTCAATGTGAGGGCTAACGCAACAACAATCACGAATATCGCGATGTATTTGTATTCAGTATTAAGATAAGTTTTAGCCCCTTTTTGAACTTCGCCTGCTAATTTTTGCATCTTCTTGGTTCCTACATCCTGTTTAGATATGAATTTCCAAAAGTATCCTGCTAGTGCCAATCCTAGTATAGCAGCTATCACTGCCAACAATGGTGCTAGCACTTCATACGATAAACCAAACAGCTCTGCCATGTATAAACACCTATTTGGGGAATGTTAAACTGTTTATATAGTTTTTGATTTTGTCTGCGGGTTGTCTTATCTGCGAAGAAGCCAACTTAAGAAAAAAGCGGTAATTTTTTATCACCGGATGAGAATCTCGAGTTCGATGGCAGGAAGATGTATAAGCTGTGAAAAAGACATCAGCGATCTAGCTTCTATATGTTCTGGATGTAGTGAAGAATTCCTGTCCGAGAACATATTTGCCATGAGTGCATCTCCGCTCATCTCGAGCCCCGCCATCGACAGATACAGAGAAGATTCAGAGCCAGTTCTGACGATAGGTGAAAGACCTGAAGACGAGCTCATCTTCAAGAAGGGCGACACAGTCAAAAAGGAATTGGAATCTATAAATATCGAGGATATAGATGGAAAAGTTTATGAGAGGATAGAGAACAGGATGAACGTTATATTGGCAGAGCTCGGGGTGCCAAAACACATCGATTTTGAAGATTATCGGTTCTCAAAGAAAGATACTGAAGTTTTTTCGATGCTGCATTATAAATTGGAAGAGTTAAGGGATGAATTGGACGTGGAGAAGAAGAATCCGGCTCTGTATCTCCGTATGGCTAACCTGTTTTATCATTCCTTTAGATGTGTGGATGATAGTCTTTTTGAGCTAGACTTCAGAAAAAAGATCAGAGATGATTTCAGAGATAATGCTGAGCACTATTATGAAGAGGCATTTGGATCCGACCAGGGTGTTTTCTTGTACTCACTCAGGAATAGGGCTCATCTTCTTTTAGAGAACGGTGAATTTGAGAGAGCGAAAGATCTATTTGAAGAAGCACTTGCGGTAGAACCCGATGACCTGAAGAGCAGGCTGGGTCTTGTAAGTCTGCTGCTCGAAGAAAGGCAGTTAGAGGAATGCGAGGATGAATTGGAAGATTTGAGAGAAGAATTTGAGGAGGATCCAGAAGTTTGGTACCTGAGGGGGGAACTCGCTAGAGCGCGAGACAAATGGGGATTGGCTATTCAATTTTTTGACCGAGGTCTAGAGAAACAGGATGAGTTCGTACCTGCGATGGTCTCTAAGGGGCAGCTATTTTATGAAAACGATATGCTCGAAAGAGGGAGAGGGATCTTTGAAGAAGTGCTAGAACTCGAAAAAGAGAACTTACAAGCTTTGAAAGGATTGATCAAAGTTCTTGAGAAGCAGGGAAAAAGCGCAGAGACTCTAAAATGTTTGAACAGGGCCTTGGCAGTTGAATCCCATGACGAAGGATTATGGATGAAAAGAGGAAAGGTCCTACAGGATTTGGGTAATTATGAAGAAGCGTTAAAGGATTTTCAGAATGCTTTGGAAATAGATAGTGATCTAGAAGAGGCTCGCAAAAGTATAGAAGATTGTATGGAAAAAATAGGATAGGATTTTATCTACTTTTTACGTTACCGGCCACTGCCATTTAGCTACTTCAACCAATATTATGGTTATGAATACGAGTATTATGACCAGTCTGTGATCTATCTTAGGACTTTTCTCTTCTTCTTCATCAAAGTAGCGCATCAAACCTGCGGCGGATTGAAATCCTCCACCTTGTTGTTTTTGCTTGGCCATATTATCTTCTCATGACAGGTATTGTTATTTAACTGTTTCGTTTTACTTTTGGAAATTTTCTTTATTTTAACGACTGCAAATATTTTTTATATCAAAAGTCATATCGCTCATGGCTTCCGATGAGACGTAGATGCGCTTCCATAAAAGAAATGAGAACAGACATCAGAGGCCTAGAAGGCTTGCCTCTGCAGATGATGATAATCATGCTAGTTCTTGCGATAGGTATACCTGCAGTGTACTCTTCTATGACCCATTACGAAGAGAGAAGTACTATCCAAAGGGTTGAAAGCCAGGTCGATTTCATAGAAGAGAAGGCCAAGACACTCTACACCTACGGTGAAGGTAATTCCGACGTGATAAGGGTAGATCTGGAAGGAGGATTATTCAGAGACGTAGAATATCTGGAAGTGGGTAATCGAAGTTTTAAAAATCTTATCAGATGGGAGGTCGAAGGAGGTCATACCGGCACACACATTATGGAGAATGACATACCTTTAGTCAGTGAAGATGAAGAACCACTGCGGTTGGGAAGCGGGCGACATAGGTTGAAAATGGAAACGGTTTACGGTGAACCATACGAGGAAGGTGAAGAGATGTTATTCATCCAGATATCACTCCTTTAGAGAAGACTGAAAGATTTTTAAACTAGTCCTGTCACTTCTCATCATGGATCTGAAGGAGATATTGGAAATTTTCAGAGGCTGTGCAGAGAAGGTAGAAGAGACTCTAGATAATTATGATGTACACGATAAAGGGAGTAAAGATATGGGGGTAGGGGCCGATGGTACTCCTACAAAAGGTATTGACGAAGCGGCCGAAAAAACTGCGATAGACCACCTCGCCCATCACACTGATCTTTCCATCCTGAGTGAAGAGAGAGGACTGATACATGGAAAAGATGACGGTTATGTGATTCTAGACCCTGTAGACGGGACCAAGAACGCCCTTTTGGATATCCCCTTCTACTCTATATCACTAGCGTACACGCCTACCACACTGAAAGAGGTGAAGGTAGGCTATGTCAAAAATTTAGTCACCGGCACAGAATATCACGCTCTTGAAGGTGAAGGAAGCTATAAGAACGGATCTCTTCTATCTCCTGTGAAGGAGAAGGATGATCTGATCTTTTCCGTTTACTTGGGTGATAAGGCCCACGAAAAGAGTTTTGAAGTTGCTTCAAAGCCTAGAAGGATCAGGTCTTTAGGTTCAGCGGCATTGGAGATCTGTTATGTTGCCGAGGGCGTTTTCGACCTATATCTTCGAAGATCACCCGACGAAAGAAGAGGGCTTAGGATCACTGATATCGCGGCCTCAGCATTCATACTGAGAGAGGTCGGTGGTGAAGTCTACGGTAAAGACCTTAAGAAACTAGAAATGGGTATAAACGCCTCAAATAGGAGAGACGTAATTGCAATATATGACCCGAGAGTTAAGGATTTGTTGCAATGAGTTTGAGATTTGCGGTCTACGGAAGAGTAGACGATGAACACGAGGGCAAGATAAGATCTTTGATCGAGCATACCTCTGTTGAGGAAGTATATTTTGAAGAAAAAATAGCTGACACATTGAACTTCGATGGCTATTCGATAGAAGAGATCCTTGAAAAAGATATAGATTTCATAATGAGTATAGGAGGGGACGGTACGCTGCTGAGACTGATGCAGCACACCGATCTTCCCGCACTTGGAGTAAACACAGGCACGGTAGGTTTCTTGACGAACGTGGAAATACCGGAGATCGATTCAGCTTTAGATAAAATCGATTCCGATGATTATTTCATCGATGAGAGGTTGAAATTGGACGTGCTACTGAACGGCAAAAAGGTCGGTGAGTGCACAAACGAGATGGTCCTATTCAGTGATGAGATAGCAAAACTGAGAGAGATGATAGTACATCACGGAGCAAATCTGATAGATAGATTCAGAGCCGACGGAGTCATAGTGGCGACGCCGACAGGCTCTACATGTTATGCTATGAGTGCAGGCGGACCTATAGTCAATCCTAAACTTGAAGTCTTCATAGTGGTTCCGATAACACCCTTCGATATGGCGACCAAACCTCATGTCGTCCCAGTAGATGAGCCCGTAAAAGTCGAATTGACAGGGGAAGATAACTCAGGACTGATGGTGTTGGACGGAAAGGAGGAGTTCAAAGTCGACTTCAAGGATGAGATCAACGTGGTTCCAAGTGAGAACAGGGCTAAACTGATAAGTTTTGAAGACAATTTTTATGATAAGATAAAACAGAAGTTGGTCTCAAAGTCGGTGTTTGGATAATGGGCCTTTTTGAGAATAGAAAGATAGAAGGTATAACAAAACGAGTGCTCAATCTTTTCAGCGAGAGCGCAAAAGATGCACATCCTAAGGAGTTCGCTGCTGGGATGAGAGAGATAGATGGGATAATATCAGAACTGATCATGGTACCCGGGACGGTCTCGGGACCTAGAAGCGCGATATTGAAACTTAGAACTCTACCTGTAGATTTCTCTATCGTGGGAGTGATACACAGCCATCCTTCATCGAGCTACAATCCTTCGCGAGGCGATATGATAACTTTTGGGAAATACGGTAGACTGCATATAATCATGGGATATCCATATAATCTAGATTCCTGGCAGGCCTATGACAACACTGGAAAAAAGGTGGACCTAGATATCATCGAGTGAGTAGGGAGTGGTAAACTTCTTCTATATCTTTCGCGACCCTCTCCCATGTGAACTTCTCTTCGACTCTTTTCCGCCCTTTTTTCCCCATCCTATCGGCCATATCTGGATTTTCCAGTAGAGTACGTACTTTTCCAGCTATATCCCTTGGATTCATGGGTTCTGCCAGTAGGCCGTGCTTACCCTCAACGATGACCTCTCTCACGCCCGGTATGTCAGAGATGACGACGGGAACTTCGGAAGCTAGAGCTTCGAGGGCGACTATACCGAAGGCCTCCAATCTAGACACTGAAGGCAGGACGAAAACGTCGGCCGCTCCGTAGTAATTAGGCAGCCTCTCGTTCGATACTCGACCAGCAAACATCACTCTATCTTCTATGTCTTCTCTGCGTATTATCTTTTCTAGTTCTGGTCGAAAGTCCCCGGTACCTACCAATACGTATTGAACATCTTGATCGTCGAGATACTTGGCCGATTCGACAAAATATTCCAAGCCTTTATGATATACTATCCTTCCGACATACATCACCATCTTTTTGTCCCCTATACCCAATTCCTCTCTCACGGAAGTTCCGTCGTTTGAGGGGTGAAAACGTTGTTCATCTACCGCGTTAGGGATAACGTCCGCTTCCCTGTACCAGACCGCCCTAGACGTGGCTCCGTAAGTGGTCGTCGTAGTTATTATCTTGTCCGACCTGCTGACCGTGTATGTACCCAATGTCCGCTGGTAGATAGCGACTATAAAAGGACCTAAGGGGTTTGGTATCTCCAGGTCGCAGTGATAAGTGAGCACGAAAGGGACATCCTTCTTTTCTGAGACTCTAGCTCCAGAGAATGACATGAGAGGTGGGGGGGTGTGACCATGGAGTATATCAAAATCTTCATCTAAAAGCGCTTGATTGATCCCTGGTACTATAGGAGTGGAAAATAGGATAGTTATAGGCTCGACTCTTTTGACAGGTACTCCCTCGATCACGTCTTCATCTGATGTGTCCTCGAGTTTGGTAGTCACTACAAATACCTCATGTCCTCTTTCGATGAGTTTCTTCGAGAGTTCGAGGACGTGCGATTCGACTCCGCCAAGATGCGGGTAGAAATACGGGCTGAGCTGAGCTATCTTCATTGTATCTTACTTTCAGGTCCTATCTCGCTTTGGGCTAAAGCCCCGGGTCCGATAAAGCATCTTTCCCAGATTATCGTTCCTGGATTGATCATGCTGTTTATACCGGTTTTTACATCATCTCCCATTATTACACCCAACTTTCTCCTGCCTGTGTCGATCTTTTCACCTCTATGGATCACCTTGATATTCTTATCATCTAAACGTAAGTTGGCCACTTTGGTCCCTGAGCCAAAATTGCAGTCCTTACCTATAACGCTGTCACCCACATAATTGTGGTGAGGTACCTGCGTGCCTTTCATTATTATGCTGTTCTTGACTTCAGATGCGGCACCTACCTTACAATCGCTCCCTATGTGGGTGGAAGGTCTGATGTGACAGTTGGGCCCTATCTTTGCATCTTTTCCTATATATACGGGCCCGATTATATAGGATCCTTCCTTTATGGTGGCACCTTCAGATATCTGGACGGTACCCTCGATATGGACATTCTCTTTTACTTCCCCTCTTATATCTTCATCGAGCGTATCCTTCATTATCTCTTCGTTAGTCGAAAGAAGATCCCACGGTCTGCTGAGTTCGTGCCATTCTTCTATTTTGAAGTGCTCTATGTTTGAATCTTCCATCATGATCTTGAGCGAATCGGTGATCTCGTATTCTCCTCTCGGTGATTTTTCCGTCTTATCTATCGCCTCGAAGATCTCTTCTGTGAAGCCGTAGAGACCCGAATTTACTTTGCTTTCTGGAGGATCCTCCGGCTTCTCGATTATCTCCTTTACATTTTTACCTTCTGTTGTGACTACACCGTAATTATAAGGGTCTTTGACCTCGGCAAGGCCTATCATTGAGTTTTCAGTTTTGGAGAAACTTTTTACGAAATCTGTCAGCACGTTCTTTGGCATAAGGACATCGGCGTTCATACAGACGAACTTGTCATCTACAAACCTCTCCGCGTAGCTGATCGCATCAGCAGTACCTGACTGCTCTTCCTGTCTTACGAAGCGAAGTTCAGCCTCGGATGATCCTACACCCTCTTTTATCTTCTCTCCCTCCCATCCGACCAGGATGATTATCTCGTCCATCATCTCCTCTAAACTATCTATCAAGTGCTGGAGTGCGGGTTTACCAGCTATGGGGAGTAGTGGTTTAGGTGTGTTCTCGGTGAGGGGTCTCATCCTCGTACCTTTGCCGGCGGCCAATAGAAATGCCTTCATCTTATCTCCTCCATGCATGCTTCCAGATCATCTTTAGCTTTTTTGAATACTCTTTCTAACGCGTTTCTGTCTCTCGCCTCTGCGGTTATCCTTATCTTAGGTTCGGTGCCTGAAGCTCTTATCAGAGACCATCCGTCATCGTCCTTCGATCTGATACCGTCCACGAGATCAAACCTTTCATCAGAATAGTTTTCCTCGTATAAAGATATTAACTTCTCCATGACCTCTCTTTTGTTGTCGGTTATTATAGACGTCTTTTTTCGAGGATATTTAGGTAGGTCTTCTACAGTTTCAGTGAGAGACATCTCGGAGTTCATCTCTACGAGTTTTGCTGCAGCGAATATCCCGTCGGGCCCATAGCTGAGTTCTGGAAATATCCAAGTGCCGGAAGGTTCGCCTCCAAATGCAGCGCTTTCTTGCTTCAACCTTTCGGAAACGAAAACATCTCCCACCTTTGTTCTGTAGACTTCCTCAGCCAATTCGTCTATCGCCATAGAAGAGTTGACTGGTACGACGACTGTGCCTTCGACTTCCATGGCGAAGAGTTTCAGCAGTTCGTCACCTCCCAGGTAATTTCCCTCGGGATCGAAAGCGACCATCCTGTCTCCATCGCCGTCATGAGCGATGCCGAGATCTGCACCGCTCGTTTTAACCGCCTTCTTCAATCGTTGTAGATTCTTCTCTACCGGTTCTGAAGGATGTGCTGGAAAGGTTCCGTCCGGTTGTGCGTTCAGAGTTATCACTTCACACCCCATCTTTTTGAGCAGGTACGGGGTTATCGTAGATGCTGAACCGTTGGCGCAGTCCACAACGACTTTTTGTTGAAAATCTTTTCCGATACGATCCAATATGTCTTCGATGTGATCTTCTATAGCTCCTGTAGTGCGATAGACGTTTCCGACCTGGTCCCAGGAAGCGAGTGAAGGAGTGTTCTGCAGCTTCTCTTCGATCTCCTCCATCTGAGCCGTGTTAAAAGAACTCCCGTCGGGATTCCATAACTTTATCCCGTTGTACTCTTTCGGATTGTGAGATGCTGTGACCATCACCCCGCAGTCGTGATCTTCTGCGGCGTGAGCTAAGGTAGAGGTGGTGAGCATCCCGGCTCTGTGAACGTCGGCGCCGGAAGAAGTGAGTCCTGCGATCAATGCCGAAGTGACGAGGTCTGCTGTAGGCCTAGGATCGTGACCCATTATGACATCTTTGTAGACGTCTCCCACCGCTCTGCCGATATCTTTGCAGAGTTTTGGTGTGATCTTTTCGTTGACTACTCCCCTTATACCCGAAGAACCGAATAGACGCATGGTGCTCACTCTCTTTGTGGTGAATAGCCAGTGAAGATATAAATCCTTTGTTTTGCTAGTTTAAGATTTTGGGGGGTTGTATAAAATAGATTCGAGAAATATAAATATGAGTTATGTATTTAGAAAAAAGAGTTATCTAAAAGAGCGGAAAGATTAAAAAAGATAAAGAGATTGAGTGGTAAGAAAAGCCGTGATGTGAGATGGGCGAAAAAGATTGGTCGATAATACCTGATAAGGAGCGAGAAAGATGCGTTACGGGCATCGAAGCGCTAGATACCATCCTCAACGGAGGTATCCCCAGGTCGAATTCTGTTTTGGTGACCGGAAGCTGCGGGACCGGAAAGACCACTTTGAGCCTGGAATTTCTTGTACACGGAGCCATAAACGAGGAGAACTGTCTTTTCATCTCCGTGACCGAGGACTCCATGAAGATGCTCAACAACGTTGTCCCATACGACTTCTTCGATCAATCTCTTATCGAAGAAGGCTACCTGTCCTTCGTTGACATGCCCGACATATACGAAGAGTTGGGGTTGTTGGACAAGAGTGAATTCTCCTTCAAAGAGATAGACGAGTTGATAGAAAGGATAGAAGAGTTGGTCTTGGAGAAAGATGTCAAAAGGTTGGTCATCGATTCCGTGACCTCTGTGTGCTTCCAGCTTAAGACGGAAGAGAAGATAAGAGATTTCATGCTGCAGCTTATGAAGATGTTATCATCACACGGATGCACTTCTCTGCTCGTTTCTGAGATCTCGCCGGAAGAACCGAGGTATTCGCAGTACGGAGTTGAAGAAGCCATAGCCGACGGCATCATAATGATGGGAAATCTGGAAAGGCAGGGCGACCTGTTGAGGACACTCCAGGTGGTTAAGATGAGAGGCACCGATCATTCTAGAGCTAAATACGTTCTCGATCTCACTTCGGTCGGAGTTCTTCTAGTGCCGCTGCTGAAAGGCGGCGGTGTGGACACTGTCGGTGGTGGTGCGGATGGTTGATATACGAGGATTACTGGAAAAGTTAGATAGCATGGAATCAGGGTCAGCTGTGGCGTTGAAGGTGGATGTAGAATCTTACTTCGACGTGATAACTGCGTTGACAGACGATTTTAAGAGAGATAAGGACATGCAGGTGATCTATACCACTTCTACTATCTCCTCTTCGACGATAATCCAAGTATTGGAGGCTTTCGACATAGGTTGTGAAGGTATCCAGTTCGTAGACGCTGTATCCTACATGACCATGGGCGCCTCTGAACAGCCGGAAGGCGTCACTTTCGTAGAGAGCCCGACGATGTTGGAGAACATCAGCCTGAAGATAGAATACCTCTTGAAGAAGTATCCCATGGACGAGAACACCGTGATCATCGATTCTATAGATTCTTTGGCGATACACAACGACAACAGGATATTATCTGAATTCCTCCACATCCTGATCTCTAACCTGAGGTCTCACGACTGTTTCACTTTCATACTTTCAGTGTCAGAGCAGGATTCCGAGGACATCGATAACATGCTGGCCATGGTGTGCGACGACTTCATCGAAGTTGGTCCGAAGAAAGGGGAAGAGTCGGGAGAGATAGAAGTATAAGAAAATGCAGTCCTTTTTAGGAGCCTTCAGTGATCTGGAGTCGAGTTCATTTTCATTTTAAATCACATGAATATATAAACATTTGATACAAAGGCATAAATCTTTTATAGGATAAGGTATCATATAACCGGCGCAGGTTAAAACCTGCAGGAGGACCTAAATTATGAAAAGATTGAAGAGAAACGAAGAAGGTGTGTCTCCCGTTATCGCGACCATCCTGATGGTTGCGATAACAGTGGTACTGGCTGCTACGCTGTACATGATGGTCGGTGACTTCGGCGGCGACGGCGATATGCCGCTGACCGCGAGTATCAGCATCGACGACTATGAAACAACAGAAGATAACAATAACAATGACAACCATCTGTCAGGTCTAGACATCTACTTTTCCTCTGTGAGTGAGCCGAGCTCTATAGATGTAGATGATTTGGATCTAAGAGTGATATACGACGACGAAGGCACAGAAGAAGCGGAGTTAGACATAGATGAAGACATAAGTAAGATAGGTGCTGATGGCGACGATATAGTGACCGGCACAACGATATTTATCGAAGATATTAATGATGATATCGATGATATCCCTGAAGAGGGACTCGACAGGGTAGAACTACGAGTCGACGGATACGACGGCTCCACCTCCGCAAGCTTCTAGATTGGACACACCTAGAAGAGTAGAACACACCTAAAACCCCTTTCCTTTCTATTATCCTTTTTCGAGTGCTTTTCTCTGTAGCCAGTATGATATATTATAAATACGAAAAATATATAAGGTCATTCTTACATAATATATTTACGCAGGTTGTCGCCTGCTGGAGGACTCAACCTATTAAAAGACTCAAGAGAGATGAAAAAGCCGTTTCGCCGGTTATAGCTATAATACTCCTGGTGGCTATAACTGTCGTTTTGGCCGCGAGTCTGTTCCTGATGATCGGAGACCTAGGAGAGGAAGAAGAACTGCCGCTCGCCGCCGTCATAGATATCGAGGAGTATAATTTCAACGAAGAGGATGAGGTGTTGGAAAGATTCGTCTTGAACATAGAATCTCTAAGTCAACCCAACTCTGCAGAGCTAGACGACATCGAGGTGAGGATAGTCTACGAAGACGATGGAACACCGATGGAATACATCATCGAACTGGAAGAAGAGGCGGAGGAAGATGAATATGTCTCGGGCTATACAGGGTTGGATAACGGCGATATGAACACAGGCACGACGATATTTTTCGAAGATATCGATATAGAACTTGGGGGATCTGATGATATAGAACTCGATAGGATCGAAATGAGAGTAGACGGTTCCCAGGGATCGACATCTAGAGGGTTCTGATCTATAAACCGTCAAAACAACTAAAATCCTTTCTTCTATTTTTTGAAAACTGTTTATCAGTTCATCTTTATTGATATAGGGCATTGCATTTTTCGAAATTAGTCGATTCTTAAGTTGAATAATTTTTCCCTAAATAGTGAAGTGAGGTAACCTGCCAGAGGGCAGGTTTTTAATACCCCACTCCACTATCAGGGTATGCAACAAACAAGCAAAAAGAAGAGGGAGCAATACAGACATAAAGTTTTTGGTTTTCTACGGCGAGTAGATGGGGTGAGCACAAGAGAAAAGATAGCTGAAAAGCTGGAATTACCTGGTTGGTACATAGATCAGATGACTTCAAGCGAAGAACCGTTCTACACATCATTGAATTGTGATCGAAAATACATCGCTAGTAAACACAAGGTCGGAAACAGAGCTGGTCCGGACGGATTTTGGCGGACAAATATAGACCACAATGAAGTTGTATTTCATCGGAAGGGCAAGGCAAAAGCCACTTTGAAAAAACTAGCTTTCAACAAACCCTGGGGAATAACTGTTGAAGAGGCAAATGACTTGTTGGGAAGAAAATGCTATAGAGCCTTATCCCAACTCGCCGAAAAAGACGAGGTCGGAACAGTTGAAATCAAAGGAACTTTGGTCTACACTCACATCTCAGAAGAAAAACAAAATCTACAGATCAAAGAAAGGCAAACTAACGAAAAAGTAGAGATCGAGAACGAAGAGCCAGAAGATGGACATATATTTAGCTGGGAAATACTCGACGATTTTGTACACTATGCTGACAAAAATATCGATTCGATTGACCCATACAGGTCAGCAACAGTTCTCCTCAAGAGGATTATGGATGATTCTTATGATGGGGCTGAAACGAGGATAAGAAATCATCCAAAACTGATGAACACCTTGAGATACGACAACAAAAGTGATGTGCCAGATAGTTCCACAATCTGTAGAGACGTTGATAGACTTGAACTCGATGAGCTAGAAAATTGTCTCACCTCGATGATCGACTATCTGATAGATGAAACTGATAATGCTGGGAAATATGAAATAGTCGATGCTACGCACATCCATGCCTGGATCAATACTAGACAGAATGTAGAAAATGATGACATTGAAGGTGCTACCTGGGGACTTCATGAAGATTGGTTTTATGGGTATAAATTATATCTCCTGATAGATGCTGTCTTAGAACTACCTATAGCTGTTTTGCTCACTACCGGGAAGCAAAATGATCAAGAAATGTTCATACCACTTATCGACAAATTCAAAGAACAGTATGATTTAGATGAAATTCAGGCTGTCTTTGGGGATGCTGGATTTGACTCGGTGGATAACAAAAAGAAGTGTGAAAAAAAGCTAGATTGTCCCTTCATGACAGCTATCAATCCTAGAAGATCTAAACAACTTAAGGCGATAAAAGAAAAGATAAAAGAAATATTCAAAGAGCACGGCGATGAGATAAATAATGTAAAGGATGCTCTTGAAAGATTACCACAAAAGCTGTTGACTGAATTTGGGGTTGAGATCGGAAATTATAAGGAAAGTTATATCATCCACGCTATCAAAGAGAGGATGAACAGACATCTAAGGGCTGGAGTAGAAAGAGTTATCTCCAGGCTTAAAGAATTCACTAGTCTAGACAAGCCGAAAACTCGTGATGAAAAGAAAGTCAGAAAACACGCCTATCTTTCTGTACTGGCAATGGTCGCTCTAGCAGTGAGTGCTAAGGAAAGAGAAAAAACTTCACTTATGCGTTCATTCTCAAAAATTATTTGACCTGAAGTTGTACTATAAAAAAGGCCTCAAACCCCTTTAGGTCAGTCTTGTTTATCTCGAAATTCATGCAAAAATCGAGATTGAACCTATCTTCTCTCCGATTTTACCCGAAAAATGCTCTACTCGTTAAAATCTATCAATTATATCGAAGAAATAAAAAATAGCAAGGAAAAAATCTCGCTATTTTGTTTAACTTCGAAAAGTGCAACGAGCTATTGATAATAATAAAGTAGTTATACCAGGGATCATATACTATTTGATGCAGATCAATTCTGCGGGAGGACAAAATCATGAATAGAATATTAAGAGATGAAGAAGCCGTATCTCCAGTAATAGCTACTATCCTGATGGTGGCTATAACAGTTGTACTAGCTGCTACCCTGTACATGATGGTAGGAGATTTCGGCGACAACGGTGATATGCCACTGACTGCGAGTATCACTGTCGAAGGCGGTGAGCTGGATAATAGTTATGTGAATGGCTTAGAAGTTCGCGTAGATTCTATGAGCGAGCCTAGTTCCGCCGAGCCTGGAGACGTGGAGATAAGGATAGTTTATGAGGATACAGATGGAACTCCGAGAGAATACATATTCGATCTAGATGAGCCAAATGATGAATCATATGTAAGTTCATATACCGGGCGAGACGGAGATGACATTGTTACCGGGACTACGATATATTTCAATGATATTGACCTAAACGATGATGTAGATAGCCTCGACAGGGTAGAACTACGAGTCGATGGATACGACGGATCAACCTCTTCCAGCTTCTAGAATGGACACAGCAGAAAAGGAGAACAATCCTCAAAACCCTTTTTCCTTTTTATAATCTTTTTCGAATGTTTTTTTCCGCGTCCAGAAGAATATATCGTAAAACGAAAAGCATATATGGCATATAAAACCATATATTTATGCAGGTCACCGCCTGCGGGAGGACTTGACCCATGATAAGATCAAGGAAGGATGAAGAGAAGGCTGTTTCGGTAGTGATAGCTATCATACTGCTTGTAGCTATAACAGTCATCTTGGCCGCGACCCTGTTCCTGATGGTCGAAGACTTTGGAGGAAACGATGAATTCCCACTCGTCGCAACTATAGATATCGATGAGTACGAGTTCAACGAAGATGACAACAGCATTGAAGAACTCATCTTGAACATAGAATCTCTAAGTCAACCCAACTCTGCAGATCCAGACGATGTCGAGGTGAGGATATTCTACGAGGACGATGGAACCCCTCTGGAGTACATCATCGAACTGGAAGATGGGGCGGAGGAAGATGAATATGTCTCAGGCTACATAGGTATGGATGACGGCCATATAAACACAGATACGACGATTTTTTTCGAGGATGGCGAGATTGACCTAGGAGACTCAGAGGATGAAATAGAGCTCAACAGGATAGAGGTAAGGGTGGACGGATATCAGGGATCGGCTTCTAGAGGCTTCTGATCTATAAACTGTTAAAACAACTAAAATCCTTTTTCTCTTTCTTTAAAGTGGTTTATCTGTTCATCTTTATTTATAATAATAAAGTATTTATACTACTATACTTATACTATTTAATGCAGATTTCTTCTGCGGGAGGACAAAATTATGAATGGAATATTAAGAGATGAGGAAGCCGTATCTCCAGTTATAGCTACTATCCTTATGGTAGCGATAACCGTCGTTTTAGCTGCTACCCTGTACATGATGGTAGGTGATTTCGGTGGAGACACAGTCTCTGAACTTTATGGGAGTTCAAGAGCCGACTATGATGAGAGCAACGGGGGAGTGACGGTCGAGATGCGTTCTATCAACAGCGGGGTAGATCCCGAAGACATGGATATCAGAGTGATATACGATCGAAGAGAATACTTCGTTAACGCTGAAGATGTTAGCTGGATAGGACTTGTGAATGGGCAGGTCAGGAGTGATTCCGAGGCGAGATTCTCTATAATGGATGCAGAAAACAATGACGGTGAGGCCTTAGATGTGTCCAATACAAATTTGCTGGAACGCGTAGATCTGAGATCAGATGGAACATCGGGCGCCATAAGAGCGTACTTCTAATACCGTGGCTAAAAACACACTGAAGAGCGGCTAAAAATCCCTTTTTCTTTTTTGATGCCTAGCCGATGGGTTCAAAATATATTTAAACCTAAACGCAACTCCCACCGACGATGCCCGAAAAAGGAAAACTAGAGAGACTCATTAAACCGCTCCCATGCAGGTACCGTTCCGTCATCCTTCTCCTTCTCTTCCTCACAGTACTCATAGCCTTTGTAGGAAGGCTCAGCACTTCCGTGGCTTTAGACCAGATAGGAGATGACCTTGTATGGTCAGAAGCCGACCAAGGCATACTCGGCGGCCTACTGATGGGTATATTCCTCGTAAGCTACGGTTTCTCCAACATATTCCTCAGTCCGAACATAGATAAGTACGGCTCAAAGATCGTTCTAACCGTCTCCCTGATAGGATGCTCTTTCTCTGTATTCTTAGGGGCTTTCTTCGGACATATCTACTCCGTATTCCTACTCACACGACTGCTTTTAGGTTTAACCCAGGGCGTGATGTTCCCAGTAGCTTCAAAAGTGATAGGAGGCTGGTATAAGAAGGAAGATAGAGCTAAAGCGAACTCCATCTTCATGATCGGAAGCCCGGTAGGTGTCGCTTTGGCACCGATGATCATGGCTCCCGTGATAGACGCTGTGAGCTGGGAGGCCTCTTTCTACCTCGTGGCTCTGATAGGCTTCGCTTTGGCCTTACCTATTCTTCTATTCATGGGTGATAGCCCCTCTGACCTAAAAACCAAACAAACCAAGAACGAGGACTTCGAGATGAAAAAGGCTTTCAAGAAGCACCTAAAGATGGAGGAATTCAGGTTGACAGTGATAGGTTTTACAGCGGTGACTTCAGTATGGTGGGGGATAACTCTATGGGTCCCCTCCTACCTCGAACACGTCCACCAGATAGAGATAAGTGAATTGACCTACATTGGGGCGATACCTTACTTTGGAGCGATCTTTGGCCTATACATAGGTTCTTGGTTGAGCGACCGCACCGGAAAAACGAACAAGATCATCTTGTTCTCGCTCTTCATGGCGGGCACCTTGATAGCTCTTCTCACCATGTTACCTATACCAGGTCTTAGAACCGCGCTGTTACTCCTTTTCCTGGTCTTCCTTTTCGGTCAGCTCGCACCACCTCTTTTCTTCACAAAGATACAGAACACCATAACCGAAGAAGAACTCGGTTCTGGTACTGGACTCATGAACGGTATAGCAAACTTCGTAGGCATCCTAGGTCCTGTACTCGTAGGCATAGTCGTAGGACTCACAAGTTCATACGATTACGGCCTACTTTCACTCTCCTTTATAGCTTTCTTAGGTCTGATCGGTTTTTATATTTCTCTGTAGATCTAGTTCACATAAATCCATGATATCAAATATATTATAAATAAGTATATATACTTAATCGTGCATATACTATTAGGAGGTTGAAAGTATGGACAGAATCAATAGATCAGTTGAAGGAGTTTCACCTGTCATAGCTACGATACTACTCGTTGCTATAACCGTAGTTCTAGCCGCGACTCTCTACTCCATGTTAGATACTTTCTCAGCTGATGAAAGTGAATCGCCTCTTATAGGGAATTTAAGTCGTCGAGATATCAGAACCTTGAGCCTTGGTCTTACAACTCCCTCAAGCGCCTCACTTGAAGACGTTACCGTCTCTTTACTAGGAACATATCATGATGGAGAAACTATCGATTTGAGGTTCGAAGATTGGGATGAAGAGAACACGGCCCATGATGATAAATATGAAGCGGTATGGTACCTGCTCCATAACGATAAGGAGATAGGAAGTGGTTCTAGACTCCGGTTCTACAGGATAGAAGATGGAACACTTTCCAATATGAATTTCGATGAATTCAGGGATCTAGAAGTCATCATGAGGATAGAGAACTACAGCGGTATGATCACAAGAGAACTATGAAGAGGTGAAAAAACCCTCTTCTTTTTTTAAATAGAAGTAAAGATTTTATATGTTCAATCCTTTAGCATCACACGAGGGTTCATATATGGAAAATAGACCAGGAGAAGGTAAGGAAAGAAAAGACAAAGCTATGCTTATGAATAAAAAGGCGAAATTCGAAAAAAAGATCGCCAAGCAAGAAAAGAACATCGGCAAGTACGAAGAAAAGATAGATAAGCTTGAAAGGAAGATCCAAAAGCACAAAGAGAAGATAAACGATTACAAGCAAAAGATAAAAGAAGCCCAGAAAAAGGAACAGGAGTATAAACAAAAGGCCCAAGAGATGGAACGGAGAATTGCCCAAGGACGATAAAACCTGGAATATAAGGAAACCTCAAAAATTGAACACATCTCGATAATTTCAATAAAAACTTTATATGGTATTAACATTGGTTAGAGTGTGATTAAAGATGGCTAAAAGCTCAAGCTCCCCTACGGGGAAGGATAGAAAAGACAGGGCTAAACACATGAAAAAGAAGTCTAAATACGAGAAAAAAATAGCCAAACAGGAAAAAAAGATAGGAAAATATGAACAGAAGATCCAAAAATACAAGGACAAGATAAAGAATTACAGAGATAAGATAAAGAAAGCCCGTCAGAAAGAAAAAGAGTATAAAAAGAAGTATAAAGAGCACTCTAAGAAAGCCGGTTTATAAAAGGCCATCTGCGAAAAAACGGTTACTTCCATTCCCTAAAATCAATCACCCAGTTCTTCTAGTATCTCTTTCGCTCTATCCACTCTCACTTTATCCTCTTCGATTATCTTAGAAGCAACTTTTTCTATCTGGTCACCTTCAGCGCCGGCTTGTACCGCGACGTTCTTCGCGTGTAGTTTCATGTGGCCCCTCTGGATCCCCTCGGACGCTAAAGCTCTCAATGCGGCGAAATTCTGTGCTAGACCTACCGATGCTAGCACTTCGCCCAATTCCTGCGCATCTTCTACATCCATCAATTCTAAATTGGCCTGCGCAGTCGGGTGAGATGATGTCGCTCCTCCTATTATTCCTACCGGCATCGGTATCTCGATAGTACCGACGAGATCACCATCTTCCGTTTTCTCCCAAGTGGTCAAAGGCGAATAGCCTTCACAAGATGCAGCGTAAGAGTGTGCTCCCGCCTCGACCGCCCTTGTATCGTTTCCCGTAGCTGCAACCACAGCAGTTACACCGTTCATCACTCCTTTGTTGTGTGTCGAACAACGATAGGGGTCGACTCTAGCGAATTCGTAAGCGTGGATCACACCTTCCACCACATCTTCCCCTATCTCTTTCTTACTCCAGACCGCTCTAGACCTCGCAATCCTGTTCTCAGCTAGATTCGAAAGTATCCGGAGATAAACTTTTCCTCCCGTGATATCCTCTATTTCAGGCGCTACTGCTTCCGCCATGGTGTTCACTGCGTTAGCGCCCATAGCATCCCTGCAATCCACTAAAAGATGAACGACCAGATAAGGTCCGAATCTGCTGTCTAGAACTCTACATCTGATGTCCTGAACACCACCACCATGCTCGACAAGCACTGGATCCTGAGCATCTGCCAGATCTTTCAATCCCTCCTTATTCTCCAACACCTTTGCTCTCGCCGCGTAGGGATCGTCCAATCCCGTGACCTGTATCTGACTTATCATCACCGGATCTGTGGAAGAAGCCTTGAAACCTCCACAGTTCCTGGCCAATTTAGCTCCGTATGATGCGGCGGCCACCACAGACGACTCCTCTATCACCATGGGTATCAAGTAATCTTCATCGTTTATCTTGAAATTGGTGGCGACACCTATAGGCATCTCGTAAGTTCCGATCACGTTTTCGATCATCATGTCCGCTGCTTCGTCACTAAGTCCCTCTCCTGTTAACTTCTCTATAGCCTCATCACTAAGATCCGTTCTCTCTTTGATCAACTCCAACCTCTCTTCAGAACCTTTTTTGTGGAAACCTGATATACGTGAATCCTTGCAAGACATGATCCCTGATTAGAGTAGAATATATATGAAAGTTTTCACGACCCCAATAACACTCTGTCCAACAAAAGATTTATTATGATAACCTCTTTGTAAGACCCGTGAGAAACATGATAAGGGAATGCGAGGAGCATGGGTATTACCGAGATGAGGAATGTCCAGAGTGCGGAGATAGAGGCAAATTCATAATGAGCGATGAGGAAAGCATCAACCTGGGTAAGACAACAGCGGGGGTACTCCGTCATTTTCCCGATAAATACAGCTTAGAGATGGATGAAAGAGGCTGGATTGATTTAGAACATTTTGTCAAAGTACTCAGAAACAGACAGAAAAGATTTCATTGGCTTAGAAAATATCATGTCAAAGCTTTAGCCGCTACGGATGAGAAAGGCCGGTATCAGCACGAGGACGGTTACATCCGAGCTACGTATGGTCACTCTGTCGAAGTCGATCTGGATCTTTCTACGGAGGATATACCCGACACTCTTTACGCTCCTACAACTGAGAAAGAAAGTGAACTGCTGCTTGAAGGAGGTATCAGACCCTCTGACAGGACCTACGTACATTTGAGCGATACTTATGATTCCGCTGTAGAGGCAGGTGCCTACAGATCTGACGAACCCGTCATTCTAAAAGTGGATGCTGAAAGCATGATGGATGACGAGAACGAGATCATGAGGGCAGGAAAGGGTGTATACCTCACTGAAGAAGTGGAACCAGAATACTTAGAACTTAGTGAAGAACAACCTTCCGAAGAAGAAGTTGAAGAATTCAAAGAAGAGTGAATATTCTCGAAAAACTCTACTACCTGATATAACTAGAGTTCGTCCTAATCCATCTAATCCTAAATCATTCACCCTATTTTATTTAGGATCTATTTCACTCAGGATTTACGGTCACGACGTTGTTACCTCTTAAAATGATGGTCCCAAGCCTTCTTCGTTTATCATCCTTCTCTTCTTCAGTGTCTTCTAGGACCAAGTTCATGTGGTCGTCATAACCTATTAGCTTTCCACTCAATACACTACCGTCCTTCAAGAGGAGTTCGACCTTCTCGTCCAAATGTTCGTTCAGGAAACCCGTTGGCTTAACCATTATACCATTACCATCCGGTGATTTCTCTTTTGCTATTTTAACTTTGTTGATTATTTTTCCAAAAATGCCGTACTTCTCTCACAATTTCGAAAAATGATCAGTCTTGAATGATAGGGGTATTAACACTTTATTTATTCCTGTTTTGATTATTGAATATTTTCTAATGGCTTTATATTTAAAAGGGATTTTTTTAATCCTATACCGAACCTTTTAAATATATACGAGAACATCTTTAAACTGTATGAGTGAGAGTACTACGAGTGAATTAGATGAGGAAAAGATAATCGATATGATCGAAGAAAACAAAGAGAAAATCCGCTCATTTGGAGTTGAAAAGCTAACACTTTTCGGTTCCTACGCTGAGAAAAAAGCCTCAGAAAAAAGTGATCTAGATTTTTTAGTGGAATTCGAAGAAGGCAGAGGCGGTTTTAGAGACTACATTCATCTTTTACAATATTTAGAAGATCTATTTGATAGGGATATAGATTTGGTAAAACGACACTTGGTAAAGGATGAATTGAAACCCTACATTTTGGGAGGGAAAAAGATTGAGGCGAAAGTATGAAATCAATCTCAAAGATATACTGAAACGTATAGAGATCATAAAAGAAAACACGAAAGGTATGAGTTATAAAGATTTTAAAAACAGTGAATGGGATGTCAGTGCTGTTGTGAGAAACCTAGAAGTGATCGGAGAAGCAGTGGCTAACCTACCTGAAGATTTTAAAGAGAAACACTCCGAAATTGAATGGAGAGATATCAAAGGCTTTAGGGATATAGCCATACATCAATATTGGAATATAGATAAAGAAATTGTATGGGAGATAATACAAGATGAATTAGATCCATTACAGAAGAGAATAGAGGAGATTCTTGAAAGTTGATTATTTATTTTTAATTGCAAAATAATAGTATGTCGGGGACGGGGAATTAACGCTTAATTGTTTATGGATAAACATACATTAATATATTTATCCGTTATTCAAAATATCATTTTACTAAATTCTTCTTCTCTATGGTATTCAAGTTCTTTTCTCATTTTATAATTCAGGAGTACTTGTTTTACAATTTTACTCAAAATTTGACCAGACAAAATTGTGTTCTCTCTTTTTAGAATAACTCTATTTGCATCTAGTTTTAAAGCTCTTAATATCAATCCATGGTTCCATTCCTCTATCAAAAGAATGAATGGTATCTCTAATCTTCTTTCTTTTCTAAGCTTTCTCAATAAATCTAGACCATCCTTTTCTCCGATATTGTAGAGCCTGTCCGAGTATTATCTAAAGAAATAGCTTTTTGAACGGGAAAAATACTTTATTCTTTGACAACTTCTGGATATTTAAGTGTAAACANNG
>SL_8KL_010_SEDDRAFT_10001261_pt1 | contig 21908 bp, 10 predicted proteins | sample SodLakKL_010_SED_4_FD_11160 | JGI IMG/M metagenome (IMG submission 11160) | reverse complement strand
ATTATGAGAGTGAAGTAATAATGGATTTGAGCAATGGAGAAATCTATGGTTATGCCTGGTCAGAAGATGTAGGTTGGATTGAATTTGAGGATGAAGAGGGTGAGATAGAGTCAGAAATTATAGGGGAGAGGTCCCTTAGTTATGAAGCTACAGAGGGAGGTGAGGTTATAGGCGATACAAACCAAACAGTCGATTTCTGGGGAGAAGGGGAGCAGGTTTGTGCAAATCCAGAATATGACGAAGTAGGTGGTTTTCATTTTGCTCAATGGGATGATGGTTTAGAAAGTCTTTGTAGAACGGATGATTCTGTAATAGAGGATCAACATTTTGTAGCCGAATTTGAAGTAAACTTTGGTTTAGATGTGGTAGATGATGAGGATAATCTTGTAGAAAACCCACACTTTGATTTCCCAGAAGTTGATTACAACTTTGATGAACCCACTATTGCGGAGATGAATCTGGGTGATGCTGAACAAAAGTTTAGAATAAGTAATAATCAAGAATATGAGGGTTTTGATGTAACTCTTGCTCCTAGTGTAGAGAATAGTGAGTGGGAAGGTTCTCAACATAGCTTCCCTTATGATGATGAAGAAGATAGTCTTTTGGTTGTTGATCCAACGGATAGTTTACTGGAGGAGGTTAATGGAGAATGTGGTACGGGGGGATTAAGTAAGGGAAATAAAGGTGATTTCTCGGAAGGAACTGAGAGTATTAACCTTGTTTCAGGTGGTTCAGGTCAAAATATTCATAATTGTCAATGGGATTTAAGTGAAGTAACTTTAGAACAAACCATTCCAGCCCAAACACCAATAGATAATTATGGATTGGATATGGTAGTAACGATAATGGGTGATGGTGAGATTACACAACATCACGAGGTTGAATTCCAAGATTTTGAAGGAAATACTATCAAAACCGAGATGGTAGAGGATGGTGGTAGTGCAACTTCCCCTGATGTGGGAGGTGTAGAGATGTATGGGAAATTAGGCGAGGATTCTTATTTCATAGGTTGGGATAAGGATTATACAGATGTACAAGAGGATTTAGTTGTTCAACCTGAAGAGGGGGATTGTTATGATAGGCAGGCTGCTTATCGTGGCCCTATCCACGGTGACAACACCTATTACTTCAAATACAGCGATAGTGAAGATGAGGGTGAAATACAAGGTTGTCCTACTCCAAATACAGAGGCAGAAGTAGATGAGATTTGGGAGTGGGAGGAGGATGGAGAAGGTAATTTAGGGGATTATATAGCCAGGGACAATTGGTCAGGTCTTCTTTGGACTGCTCCTTTAGATTGTAATGTCCAAGGTTATGGTGGTGGAGATGAACGTTGGCAAAACAGTAAGAATTTATGCGCAGGTTTAGGAGAAGAATTTGAAGTCCCCTCAGGTGCTTCAGGAGATGATTCAGGTTGGCATTTTGATAGTCGAGATTATGAATGGCGTTTACCAACAAAGAATGAGCTAATGCAGGTAGCCCCATATTCCCATAGTTATGGTCCTAATGGTAATTATAATGAGGGTAGTGGTCATGGTATGAATGATTTTGATGAAGATTTTACAGAGGGTATAACTGGTTCTGATCGTTATTGGTCTCAGAATCTGCGAGCAGACGAAGAATATCAAGCTTTTTTAGTTGGCCCGCGTACTGGTCTCGTCTACTACAATTATCGTACTACTCCAGAGAGTGGTACTTGTGTTCGTTGTGTTGCCGAGTACGAATAGAAATTTAAAAATCAAAACCACAATCCCAATTTAAAATCCTGAAATAGAAGGAAAAATTTTTTAGAACATCTACATCTATATGAAATTTTATTTCATATAGATTGCTGAAAACTTCTTGTTGTTTGTTTTAAAACTCTCTGAATTCTTAAGTTGTAGATGTGGTGGGTGTTTTGTTGGGGTTTGGTAAATAGTTGTTGCTTCTTGGGGGATTGTGTGGTAAAATCTCTTCCAGATTCTCTTATATATTTTAATATTTTTATCTCATTATTTTTGTCCCTTGACAATGCAAGTTGTGTAGGGTATAAATCCTGCACTTTGTAATTTTGTTCCTTAATAATTGAAAAGTGGTAGGAAAGTCTTGAATGTATAAGGCTTTTCTAGGCCCTGTACAATTCATTGAACGAACTTAACTAGCTTTTGCTAGTAATTTTTCAATGAGAGTTTGATCATGGCTCAGGGTGAACGTTGGCGGCGTGCCTAAGGTATGCAAGTCGAACGGTTCTTTTAGTTTTTTATGCTTATGTGTATTAAACTTAAAGAATAGTGGCAAACGGGTGAGTAACGCGTAGATAACTTACCTCGAAGATGGGGATAGCTCGCCGAAAGGTGAGGTAATACCCAATAGTCTACACTCACGTATGTGTTGTGTAGTAAAGCTCCGGCGCTTCGAGAGAGGTCTGCGTTCTATCAGCTTGTTGGTAAGGTAATGGCTTACCAAGGCTAAGACGGATAGCTGGCGTGAGAGCGTGACCAGCCACAATGGGACTGAGACACGGCCCATACTCCTACGGGAGGCAGCAATTAGGAATCTTGCACAATGGGGGCAACCCTGATGCAGCGACGCCGCGTGGAGGAAGAAGGTTTTCGGATCGTAAACTCCTTTTATGTGGGAAGAATAACTGACGGTACCACATGAATAAGTACCTGCTAACTACGTGCCAGAAGCATCGGTGATGCGTAGGGTACGAACGTTACCCGGACTCATTGGGCGTAAAGCGACGCGTAGGCGTTCCCATAAGTCTGATGTTAAAGACTTTTGCTCAACAGAAGAAAAGCATTGGAAACTGTGGGAATTGAGACAGAGAGAGGTGAGTGGAATTTCCGGTGGAGCAGTGAAATGCGTTGATATCGGAAGGAACACCAGAGGCGAAGGCGACTCACTGGCTCTGTTCTGACGCTGAGGCTCGAAAGCATGGGTAGCAAAACGGATTAGATACCCGTGTAGTCCATGCTGTAAACGCTGAATGCTAGGCGTTTGACATAACCTTTAAGGAACTTAGGTTCTTTAATGGAAGTGTTGAGTGCCGCAGTTAACACGTTAAGCATTCCGCCTGGGAAGTACGATCGCAAGGTTAAAACTCAAATGAATTGGCGGGGACCCGCACAAGCGGAGGAGCGCGTGGTTTAATTCGAAGATAATCGAAGAACCTTACCAGGGCTTGAAATGTAGCTGCATGCCTATGAAAATAGGAGGCCTTCGAGGGTGCTACACAGGTGCTGCATGGCCGTCGTCAGCTCGTGTCGTGAGATGTAGGGTTAAGTCCCAAAACGAGCGTAACCCCTATCCTATGTTACAAGTGTCTTAGGAAACTGCCTCGGTAAAACGAGGAGGAAGGTGGGGACGACGTCTGGTCCGCATAGCCCTTATGTCCTGGGCTACACACGCGCTACAATGGCTGGTACAACGGGGTGCAAAACCGCAAGGTGGAGCAAATCCTTTAAAGCCAGTCTAAGTTCGGATTGAGGTCTGCAACTTGACCTCATGAAGTTGGATTCGCTAGTAATCACAGATCAGCAAAGCTGTGGTGAATACGTTCTCGGGTCTTGCACACACCGCCCGTCACGTCACGGAAGCAGGTGATACCCAAAGGCGTTCGATATTTATATTGAATGACTAAGGTGTTGCTTGTAACTGGGATGAAGTCGTAACAAGGTAGCCGTAGGGGAATCTGCGGCTGAATTACCTCCTTTCTAAGGAGTAAATATTGTACGAATCTTTCCTACCACTTTTTAGCTTTTAAGGGATGGAAGCAGGTTTCCTCTTGGATTTTTCCAACGAATACCTCTAAAAAAGAAAAATTTTGTAGTTCTTTAAAAAAGTTTTGGAGAAGTTTTGGGCTTTTTATTGACTTTGGGACTATTGTGTTATTAAAATAGCCTACTCGTGATGGGCGTGTAGCTCAGGTGGTTAGAGCGCAGTCCTGATAAGACTGAGGTCCCAGGTTCGAGTCTTGGCACGCCCACCATTTACTTCTCTAGGATTGGATTATATGCTATAATCCGGGAGTTTTGGGGCTGTAGTTCACCTGGCTAGAACATCTCATTTGCACTGAGAAGGTAGGGGGTTCGAGTCCTCCCAGCTCCATGTGACGGGGCTCTCGATTTTTAGATCGAGCAGAAGGTTTGAGTCCTTCGGCTCCAATGTTAGGATCTTTAAAACAGAATATGCACATCTTTCTTGTTGATGGGTAGGCCATTTACTTACAAGTAAGATCTATGCATATTCGAAGTAGTACCTTAAAAACTGAATAGAACAGATAGTCATTTTAGAAAAAGCGCTAAAAAGGCTTATGGTGGATGCCTAGGTACAAGAAGCCGATGAAGGACGTGGGGAACTGCGATAAGCTTCGGGGAGTTGTTTAACAAACGTTATTACCCGGAGATTTCCGAATGGGATAACCCGGTTGAGGTCATACTCAATCATCCAATTGTGAATACATAGCAATTGGAAGGGCACGCGGCGAAGTGAAACCTCTCAGTAACCGCAGGAAAAGAGAACAAAAGTTTATTTCCTTAGTAGTGGCGAACGAAAAGGAAAGAGCCCAAACTCATGCTGTGTAAGGAGGATCTGATTTGTGATTCGCTTTGCGTTGAACGATGATGTGAATCCGCAGGCTGATGCTCGTGCAGTATGAGGGTTGTAGGAACTATGTGATTAGGCATCAGACTAATCGGGAAGTTATAAAATGCGTGTATAGCAGAACACACCTGGAAAGGTGGACCATAGAACATGAAAGTTGTGTATGCGAAATGCAAGCATCTTCTTAGTAGTTTTCCTGAGTACCACGGAGTAAGTGAAATTTTGTGGGAATCAGCCAAAACCACTTGGCAAGGCTAAATACTTCTTGTGACCGAGAGTGAACCAGTACCGTGAGGGAAAGGTGAAAAATACCCCTGTTAGGGGAGTGAAATAGATCTGAAACCATAAGCTAACAAACAGTTGGAGTCCCTATATGGGATGACAGCGTGCCTTTTGCAGGATGATCCAGCGAGTTAGTTGTGTACGGCAAGGTTAATCTGGAAACAGAGGAGCCTTAGCGAAAGCGAGTTTGAATAGAGCGATTTTAGTCGTATGCACTATACCCGAAACCAGGTGATCTAACCATGTCCAGGGTGAAGATTGTCGAAAGACGATTGGAGGCCCGAACTCGTCAATGTTGCAAAATTGTGAGATGAGGTGTGGTTAGCGGTAATATGCCAATCGAACCTGGTGATAGCTGGCTCTCCCCGAAATAGCTTTAGGGCTAGCGTTGTAATTTAAGTACTGGGGGTAGAGCACTAGTTGGTTCCTGGGCCCGTAAGGGTACCAGATCCAGTTAAACTCCGAATACCAGTATGTACATTACAGCAGTCAGAACTAGGGAGCTAAGTTCCTACGTTCGAGAGGGAAACAGCCCAGATTATCGGATAAGGACCCTAAATTCTACCTCAGTGGGAAAGGAGGTGAAATTTCTCAGACAGTCAGGAGGTTGGCTTAGAGGCAGCCACCCTTTAAAAAATGCGTAAAAGCTTACTGATGAAGAGATTTTGCGCCGAAAATGTAACGGGGCTCAAGGTAGATTCCGAAGCCGTAACAGGATATTAAAGTTCGCTTTAATATTTTGGGTAGGGGAGCGTTCTATACATGACCAATTTAGCAGTTGGTACATCGCTGTGAAGGTGACTCGTGAGGGTTGCTGGAGCGTATAGAAGTGAGAATGCTGGAATGAGTAGCGCTAAGCAGGTGAAAACCCTGCTCACCAGAAGCCTAAGGTTTCCATGGCCATGTCAGTCATCCATGGGTTAGTCGGCCCTAAGCTGAGACCGAAAGGTGTAGGCGATGGACAACAGGTTAATATTCCTGTACTTCTAATATTTGTTAACTATGGAGATAAGAGGTTGAAAAGGCAAGCCCCTGATTAGATTGGGGTGTAAGCAACAAGTTAGTCTTCTCAGGTAAATCCGGGAAGATGTTTTTACCTACGGGTGAATGAAAACGAGTTGTTATACAAAGGGGATCTTCCAGTGAACCGATTTGTCGGATTAATCTCTCAGGAAAAACTTCTAAGTAGCTAATTTATTAGCGTCAAATATTGGAAACCGTACTGCAAACCGACACAGGTAGGCGGGTGTAAAAGCACCAAGGTGTACGAGCTAAGCATTGTTAAGGAACTCGGCAAAATGACTCCGTAACTTCGGAAGAAGGAGGGCCATACACCATAAATTTTAATTAATTCGTGGTGATTATGGCGGCACAGAATAGGGGGGAACGACTAGTTACCAAAACTATATGAGCCTGCAAACTCGTAAGAGGAAGTATAGGTTCTGACATCTGCCCAATGCCGGAAGGTTAAGGAAGTTGGTTATCCAATTTTATTGGAGAAGCCGATGACCGAAGCCCTGGTCAATGGCGGCTGTAACTATAACGGTCCTAAGGTAGCGTAATACCTTGTCACTTAATTAGTGACTTGCATGAAAGATGTAACGCTTTCCCCACTGTCTTGACAATGTGCTCGGCGAAATTGAAATGGCTGTGAAAATGCGGCCTACCCATACCAGGACAAAAAGACCCCGTGGAGCTTTACTGCAGCTTTGTGTTGGAACAAAGCCCTTAATGAATAGCATAAGAGGGAGACTTGGAAGCCGGTTCGACAGGACTGGTGGAGTCGTCAGTGTAATACCTCTCTTTGAGTGTTTTGTTTCTAACTTTTTACTGTTATCCAGTAGAAGGACAGCGCATGGCGGGCAGTTTGACTGGGGCGGTTGCTTGCTAAAAGGTACCGCAAGCGCACTAAGGTCCTCTCAATCCGGATGGAAATCGGATGTAGAGTGCATAGGCATAAGAGGGCTTTACTGTGAGGGAGGCATCCCGAGCAGTTACGAAAGTAGGTCTAAGTGACCCTTTGGTTGCGTGTGGAAGCGCCATTGATTAACGGATATAAGCTACCCCGGGGATAACAGGCTAGTCACTCCCGATAGTCCATATTGACGGAGTGGTTCGGCACCTCGATGTCGGCTCGTCGCATCCTGGGGGTGGACAAGCCCCCAAGGGTTGGACTGTTCGTCCATTAAAGCGGCACGTGAGCTGGGTTCAGACCGTCGTGAGCCAGGTCGGTCTCTATCCGGTATGGGCGCGGCATATCTGAGGGAGTTTCTCCCTAGTACGAAAGGATCGGGAGGAGGCAACCCCTAGTGCACCAGTTGTTCCGCTAGGAGCATCGCTGGGTAGCTACGTTGTTTTTGGATAAACGCTGAAAGCATATCAAGCGTGAAGCCATTCCCAAGATTAGATATGCTAGTTTGCTTCGGCAAATGGGAGGTCTGTGGTAGACTACCACTTTGATAGGTCTCAGGTATAAGTGCAGTGATGTATTTAGCCAAGAGATACTAATCGACCAAAAGCTTTTTTGCGACTATCTAGTTCTATTTAGTTTTTAAGGTATTTTTACCTTTTTCGCTCTTTAGATTTTCGAGCCTTTCAATCTCTTCGGAGATTGTCAGGCGAAAGGAAATATTTGATGTTTCTTTTCGCCTGGCGATTGTAGCGCAGTAGAACTACCTGATTCCATCCCGAACTCAGAAGTAAAATGCTGCAGCGCCGAAAATACTTTAACCGCAAGGTTAAGGGAAGATAGGTCATCGCCAGGATTTTGTATTTACTAAATATATTAGTTTTGCAAACTCCTGAACACACCAAATTCAAAAATTATTCCATTCATTATTTGGACAAAAAGGAATATCACGTTATTAAGAAAGAAATTTTCAACCAAGAAGTTTATAGTTTTGAGTTTGATAAAAACCCTGTAAATATAGTGGACATAGGTGCACATATAGGGTTGTCAGTAATTTATTTCAAAGAACAATTTCCTAATTCTAGAATTATTGCTTTTGAACCTAATCCTTGTAATTTTGAATTATTAGAAAAAAATGTTTTTAATAATAATCTAAGAAATGTAGAATGTATTCAAAAAGCTATATCCTCTAAGAAAGAAGAAAAACATCTATATTACAATACATCTAATACATCTACATCTAGTTTTCAAAGAAATGCTTGGAATGGTATGGAAAAAGAACAAGAGAAGGTTTTAGTTGAATGCATAACTTTAAATGATTTTGTGAATATGGATGTGGATTTATTGAAGATGGATATAGAGGGGTTGGAAGAGGAAGTTATATTATCTTCTAGAGAGGCATTACAATGTGTTTCAAATATAGTATTTGAATTTCACTGTTTTAATATTAAGAGTTTTGATAGAATTGTGAGATTTTTAAAATCCTGCAATTTTTATATAGCAGAAATTTCAAAACCTAAGATAGGAGAGATGTGTATTTTAAAAGGTTCTAAATATCCAATTTAGGGCTTTTAAAATGTATATTATTAAATTAGGTGTATAGATGATGTCCAAAAAGAAATCAAAGAAAGCAGAAATTGTCCTTAATAGGGTTTTAGAAATTTATCCAAAGCCTAAGACAGAATTAAAAAATTGGAAAACTGATTTTCAGTTTTTAATATGTGTTATTCTATCTTCTCAAACGACTGATGTTCAGGTAAACAAAGTGACCGGAAAATTGTTTAATAAGTTTCCGGATTTAGAATCTTTTTCAAAAGCTCAGAGGTATGAAGTTGAAGAATTAATATCATCTGTAAATTATTATCGCACTAAAGCATCGCATATTATTGATTTATGTAGTGTAGTTCAAAGAGATTTTGATGGAATAGTCCCAAAAAATTTAAAAGATCTATTGCAATTACCTGGAGTAGGTAAAAAAACAGCAAATGTATTTTTAAATGAAATGTTTAGATCAAATGAAGGTATTGCTGTTGATACTCATGTTTTTAGAGTAGCTAGAAGAGTAGGGCTATCTAATGGAGGTAACCCTGATAGAGTTGCAAGTGATCTTGAAAAATTGTATCCCAAAAATAAATGGCACAAAATTAATTCTGTGTTTGTACTATTTGGCAGGTATTATTGTAAGTCTAAGCAGCCCGTATGTAATAGATGTGTATTGTGCGATGTATGCTCTTTTGCTTGCAGGGAGGAGGAATAATTTTTCCTTGTGAAAATCCATCATTTATAGTATGATATAGTGTTATGGCGAATAATTAATATTAGTTTGTTAGTCACGGGTTTTTCGCAGTCCGGTGGCTTTATTTTTTTGTATTTATGGCAGATAGTAAAAAGGAAACAAAGAGTCAAACTCCGAGTTATAAAGAGTTTGAGGATTTTTTAAACAAAGAAAAAGGCCTCAAAAAATTACAGAAAGGAAATATAGTTGAAGGAACAATTGTTGATATTAGACCTGGTGCTATAATTGTTGACGTTGGATATAAATCAGAGGGTATTGTTGCTGGTAAAGAATTGAAGTCTGATTTAGTTGATATTAATAAGCTAGAAAAGGGAGATCAAATTCTTGTATATGTAGTAAAACCTGAAGATGAGGAAGGACAATTAGTTCTTTCTATCAGAAGAACTCAGCAAGCTGGCTTATGGCTCTCCCTTATAAACGCTAAAGAAAATGATGAAGTTGTTGAAGCTGTGGTATTGGAATCTAATAACGGTGGTTTAATCTGCGAGTTAGGAGGTGGAATAAGAGGGTTTATTCCTACATCTCAATTAGATCCTTACAGAATATATACCGATGGTGTTAGGTATGTAGGGAAGGATGCTAATGAAAAAATTCAAAAGAAACTTGCCTCGATGGTTGGTGAGAAAATTAGCACGAAAATTATTGAACTTGATAGAACAAAAAACAGGATAATCCTCTCTGAGAAAGTAATAACTCAGGCTAGAAGTGTACAAAACAGAGAAAAGACTTTGAAGAACATTCAAGAAGGGACTGTTTTGAAAGGTGAAGTGAGTGGTATTACACCTTATGGTATGTTTGTTAATGCTGAGGGTCTAGAAGGATTAGTTCATCTTTCCGAACTCTCTTGGGATAAGGTTGAGGATATAAATGACTTTTATAAGGTAGGTGATAGTGTTGACGTAATGGTTATCGGTGTTACTGATGGAGGCAAGAGAGTTGCTTATAGTGTCAAAAGGTTGCAGAATGATCCTTGGGTAGAAGCTATTTCTAAATATAAAGTTGGAGATGTTGTAGAAGGTGAAGTTCAGAGAGTAGTGGATTATGGAGCTTTTGTAAAAATAGGTAAGGGGCTCAATGGGTTAGTTCATATTTCTGAAATTTCGGACAAATTGGTTAAAGACCCTAGAGATTTTGTAAAAGAAGGGGACAAAGTAAAAGTAAAAATTCTATCTATATCTTCAACAGAAAGACATTTAGGGCTGAGTCTTAAAAGAGATAGTGAAAAGAGTAGTTCTTTTTCTTCTCAAACTCAAACTTCGCAGAAGAAAGAAGAAGCTGAGACAAAATCAACAGAGGATGATTCTGTTGATTTGGCACAAGCAGTCGATGAAGCTATAGATAAAGAAATCAAATAATATATTTTCTATGGTGTCTGTAAATTTAGATTCAAATATATTTGGCAAGTTAAGTCAAAATGCTAAGGTATCCTTAAGAAATGCTTCTCAAGTATCCTCCTATTTGGGAAGTGATAATGTAGAACCTGAACATATATTTCTTGGTATTTTGTTTAATAAGAAAAGTCTTGCATATAGACTTTTTCGGCACATTGGTGTTGATATATCTACTGTTTTGAATGATTTTACTGAATTAAAAGGACTTTCCATTAATACTCAAACGTCTCGAAAACGTGTTGAGTTTAAATTGTCTAGAAACTCTACTAAAATTTTAAGAAATGCTTATCAATTTGCAAATGAACTTGCTCATGTATATGTTGGTACTGAGCATATAATGGCGAGTATTTTGGAGAGTAAGGATTTTAAATATGCTCTTCAAATGAGAAAGTTTGGGCTTACGGCAGAAACCTTCCATGAAGCGTTACTAAGTCAAGCAACTTATCCAATAGGGTTGCTTTCAAAACCCGAAGAGCAGGATTTTGAATTACCACAGCAGAAACAAAGCTCCCTTGATATGTTGGGGCATAATTTGATTGAAGCGGCAAAAAAGGGTGAATTTGATCCTCTAATCGGAAGGGAAGAGGAATTAGATAATGTTGTTAAAATACTTAGTCGTAGAAAGAAAAATAATCCTATTATTATAGGGGAAGCTGGTGTTGGTAAAACTGCACTTATTGAGGGCTTGGCCCAGAGAATTGCAAAAGGACAAGTTCCACCACCTCTGTTGGATATAAAGATCTATTCTCTAGACATCTCTTCAATAATAGCGAGTAGTAAACTCAGAGGGGATATTGAAGAAAGGGTTATGGGGGTAGTGAAAGAGGTTATGGAAAACCCCAACATCATAGTTTTTATAGATGAAATCCACAATATACTTGCATCCAGTATGCCAGGTTCTGGCGTAGATATCGCATCTACTCTTAAACCTGCTCTTCTCAAAGATAAATTTAGATGTATAGGGGCAACTACCACTGAATCATATAACCAATATTTTATTGAGGATCCAGCGTTAAATCGTAGATTTCAACCTATAAAATTAGAAGAGCCTTCATTAGAGGAATCAGAAGAAATTCTTAGAAAGGTAAAGAAATTAATAGAGAGACATCAAAAGGTGAAAATTAAAAATGAAGCAATAAAATCAGCTGTCAATTTGTCTCATAGGTACATAAGTGATAGACATTTACCGGACAAGGCAATTGATTTGCTTGATGAGGCGGCAGCAAAGAAAAGGATGGCTGTTGAATGTGAGTTTACGGGTGTTTCAGAACTTTATTTAAAGTATAAAAATCTTTTAAATAAGAAAAGAGAAGCTATAAAAAATGAGGATTTAGAATTAGCTACTAGTTTGAGAAAACAAGAGAAGGATGTTAAAGAAAAGATGAGGAAGCTTGAGAAGAAGAGGAGTGATAAAATTAAATGCGAAGTAGTAGAAGTTGATACTGAAACAATTAGAGATGTTGTTGCTGAGTGGACGGGTATTCCTGTTTCAACCTTGGATGTTTCAGAATCTAAAAAGTTGCTTAATCTTGAAAAAATACTTTCAAAATCAATTATTGGGCAACAAGAAGCAGTAACCTCTGTAGCTCAGGCTATTAAGAGGGCAAGGGCTGGCGTATCATCTCCTTATAAACCATGGGCTTCTTTTCTGTTTTTAGGCCCAACAGGTGTTGGTAAAACTGAGACAGCTAAGGTTTTAACTCGAGAGGTATTTGGAGATGAAAATAAGTTAGTACAGATAGATATGAGTGAGATGATGGAGATGCATAGTGTTTCCAAACTTATAGGGTCTCCTCCAGGTTATGTTGGCTATAGAGAGGGAGGACAGTTAACTGATATAGTACGTCAAAATCCTCATAGCGTAATTTTATTTGACGAGATAGAAAAAGCTCATGGAGATGTATTAAATGTTCTTCTGCAAATATTGGATTCTGCTAGTTTAACCGATGGGAAAGGTAGGAAGGTAGATTTTAAAAATACAATTATTATACTTACGTCGAATATAGGGGCAGAGGATATTGTTGAAGATAAAGTTTTGGGTTTTGGAAATGAAGCGGCAGATTCTAAAAAATCAGATAAGGATTTAGAAAAGGCATATGAAGGGATGAAAAGTGATCTTACACGTATCTTGAAAAATACCTTGAAACCTGAATTAATAAATCGTTTGGATGATATTATTATCTTTAGGTCTTTAAGAAGGAAGGATGCTCGTAAGATTGTCAAACTCTTAATTGCAGAGTTAAACCAAAGGCTAGAGGAGAGAGGTTTGTATATTAGTTTGGATGAAAAAGCAATTAACCATCTTGTGAAGAATGGATTTAGTTTAGAGTATGGTGCTCGGCCTCTTCGTAGAATACTGCAGGATGAGGTAGAATCTCAACTGGCTGAATGGGTTTTAGAGCATCAAGTTGAGGATGGAGGAGATGCTTTACAGGAGGTTAAATTTGGTCTGGGGAGGGAAGGTATAACTATTCTAAATAAATAGTTTTATGAAATATATTTGTTCCAAATGTGGTTATGAAAGTATAAAATGGGAAGGGAAGTGTTCTTCCTGTAATGAATGGGGTTCCCTTGAAGAAATTTGTAATGTAACAGATAGTGATTTTAGAAATAAGGGTAAAGCAGAAATTTTTACTGTTAAAGATATAGAGCAGAATAATCCTTCTGAAAAGGGAACTAAGTCTAAAAGAAGGTCAACAGGTTTTGAAGAATTTGATAGGGTTTTAGGGGGTGGTTTTGTTGGCGGACAGGTAGTATTGATGGCAGGGGAGCCGGGTATCGGGAAGTCTACTATTTTATTGCAAACTGCAATCAACGTTGCTTCTAAGAATAAGGTTGTGTATGTCTCTGTAGAAGAATCTCTTCCCCAAATTTATTCTAGGTATACTCGTCTAGTAGGAAGGCGTAAAAAGCAGGAAAATTTAGTTTTTTCAGAAGAATTTGCTACAGAAAAGATAGTAAATATGTTGGAACAGGAACTCCCAGCGTTATGTATAGTGGATTCTATTCAGGCATTGGAGAGCATTAATGTAAATGGTGTGATGGGTGGTTCTTCCCAAATTAGAGCTAATGGGTATTTGTTAACTAAAGCTGCTAAAAGGTTGGGTATTCCTATTGTGATTGTGGGGCAAATTACCAAAGATGGTTTTGTTGCTGGTCCAAAGGTTTTAGAGCATATTGTTGATTCTGTATTAAATCTGCAAGGGGATGAATTTAATGTGTATAGGGTGTTGAAATGTATGAAAAACCGTTATGGAGCAACGAATGAAATAGGGGTTTTTGAAATGATGGAATCTGGGATGTGTGAAGTTCGAGACCCTTCAGAAATTTTTCTGCAGCGCAATAATGAGACTGTCGGTAGTGCAGTAACCGCGATTTTAAAAGGAACTAGGGTTATGTTTATCGAAATTCAGGCGTTAACTTCAGATGTTTCATCAGAGGGGGTGCCTCTTAAAAGAGTGGCAAATGGTTTTAAGAAAAATCGTTTAGATATGCTTTGCGCCGTGTTAACCAGAAGAGGAGGAATTTATTTGAATAATAAGGATGTGTTTGTTAATGTTGTAGGAGGTCTAAACGTTGAGGATCCAGCAATAGATTTAGCTGTATGCGCGGCTATAAAATCAGCGGTAAATGAAAGACCTCTTGAAAGTAAAGCTGTGTATATAGGGGAAGTTGGTTTAACTGGCGAAGTGAGAGGTTGTCTAGGTTGGGAAGCAATTATTAAAGAGAGTGCTCGCTTGGGTTATGAGAGTATATATACTTCAAAACATCTCCAAAATAAAGTTTCTTCAATCAAATTAAAAACGGTTGAAGATATAAAAAGTCTCTAAAACAGTCAATTCAAAACCCTTAAGAAAGGTTATCCATATTTTGCGTAACATTTAAGTAAATAAGAAACTCACCGTAACAATTACCTTATAGAAAATTTAGAGGGGTGATTAAAACATCGAACTGTTGCCTTTTCTAGGTGGTATGTTTGTAGGCTATAGTAGTGGGTGGTAGTTATGGGCTTGACATCTAAAAACTAACAGGGTATACTTACACTAGATCATTGAAAGTGATTTGTGGACAAAGACTTCTTGTTCCCAGGGTTTGGTGGAAGAGTCCCTTCAGACTGAACCTTTGGAATAGGGAGTCTTTTTGAACTTGCTGTCTCAATCTTAGAATATTTGAAGATAGTGTTCTGAGATTGGGGGTCGGTTTGGGCAGTACCGATCCCTGAGTTCTTTGTAGCTTTTTTTGTGATGAGGTTTGTTGTTCCCAAGGTTTGGTGGAAGAGTCCCTTCAAACTGAACCTTTGGAACAGCGAATCTAAAAATACTATTTTTTGTTTTCGCTCTTTATGGGGGTTGGTTTGGGCAGTACCAATCCCCGTTTTTTTAATGTGTTTTCGATATTTGACCTTGTATTGTGAAGGATATATAATGTATTAACGTTTATAGATTGATCTCTGGTCATTCTGCTACGATGAGAATTTCATTTCCTTAGTAACGAAATTATTTGATGTCTTGCGTATATGAAGATACAAGAATTAGAGAATAAGACCTTAGGTGATTTGCGTAAAGTCGCCCGTGAACATGGAGTAAAAAACTATACAGCATGTAGGAAGCCTGAATTAATTAAAAAGATTCTTGCAGCTATTGTAGAGAAGGATGGTTTTGCTACTGTGGAGGGTACTCTTGAAGTTATGAATGATGGGACCTATGGGGTTCTTAGGACTGATGGTGTTTTACCGAGTAATAATGATGTATATATCTCCGGTTCTCAGATAAAAAAGTTTGGTTTAAAAACAGGTGATTTTGTTAGTGGTCCTGCGAGACTTCCTAAAGAGAAAGAAAAGTATCTGAGCTTGTTAAGAGTGGATACTGTTTATGGGAAGTCTGCTTCAGCTTGTACAGAGAGACCTAATTTTTCTAAGCTCACTGTGATTTTTCCTCAAGACCAACTTAAACTTGAAACTACTTCGAATATTTATTCTACTCGTATGATGGATTTATTAGCTCCAATAGGTTTGGGGCAAAGGGCTATGATAGTTTCTCCTCCAAAAACGGGTAAAACTATTATGATCAAGGAGATTGCAAACGGCATAAGTACGAATTCTCCTAAAACTAAACTGATGGTTGTTCTTGTTGGTGAGAGGCCCGAGGAAGTGACTGATATGGAACGTAGTGTTGATGGTGATGTTTTTGCTTCGAATTTTGATGAAATGCCTGAACACAATTGTAAAGTTGCTGAAATGGCCTTGGAAAAAGCTAAAAGGCTTGTAGAGTGGGGTGAAGATGTTGTTATACTAATGGATAGTATTACTCGATTGGCAAGAGCTTATAATATAACGATGCCTACTTCAGGTAGAACCCTTTCTGGTGGTTTTGATCCTATCGCTTTATACCCGCCTAAGAAATTTTTTGGTGCTGCTAGAAATTTTGAAGAAGGTGGAAGTTTAACAATAATAGCTACAGCCTTAGTAGATACCGGGAGTAGAATGGATGACCTTGTGTATGAGGAATTTAAGGGTACGGGTAATATGGAATTGCATTTAGATAGGAATTTGGCACAGAGAAGGATTTATCCATCAATTGATATTAACAAATCGGGTACAAGAAATGAGGAACTATTACTAGACAAGGATGTTTTAAATCAATCTTGGAGGATTAGAAGGATGCTTGAAGTTCTAAATGATAATGAAAATCCAACAGAAGTATTGCTGGATCGTATGAAGAAAACAAAGGATAATAAGGAGTTGTTGGCAACCTTGCATGAGGCTTGATATAATCTGCCTGTTCATTTGTTGGACTTGAAATTATGGTATCTGAAGATAATTCGCGTTCTGAAAAAACAATCAAGGGGTTGAGTTTTAGGGATATTCAAGTGGAACAGAGCGAAGGGGAAGAAGGTGATAGTATATTTTCACAAAGAAGATCTTCTCTTAGAGGTTTTGCGGGTGTCTTGAATGGTATAGCTGTATATGCTTGTAAAAGATCTCTTTTGGCAAGATTTTTTGCAGAATTTTTCTCATATTTTTTTATTCGCAGCAGAATTATAATTACGGTTTTGGGTGTGTTAGGGGAGATTAGTTCAGGTTCTTTTCATAATTTGAAAAAGGGTGTGGTAAACAAATTATTTTGGGGGAGAGGGAAACTGTCTAAGATAACGGCTCAGTTCTTAGGTATCCTCCTCATATTCTTGGTACTTACCAGCTATACATATCAATCTGCAATTTTGGAACATGAGGAGATTTCTTTTACTCAGGTTCAAGCTGCTAGAAGTGATTTATTAATTCAAGGAGCATCAACTAACACTCCTATACCAGAAGATAGGAGCAGAATGGATTCGGAAGAATATATTGTTAGGACTGGTGATACAATCAGCTCTATTGCTGAATATTATGGACTTGATGAGGACACCATTTTGTGGGCAAATGATTTAGATGAGGGTGCTGATATAGAGTCGGGGGATACTTTAGAAATTCCTCCAGGGGACGGTTTGAATGTAGAAGTTGAAAAAGGTGATACTTTAGACGATTTGGCAGAAAAATATGCAACGAGTCCACAGATGATTATTGACATAAATTGGTTAGATTATCCATTTGAATTAACTGAAGGAGAAACTCTATTTATCCCAGATGCAGAAAAGCCTGAACCCGAACCTGAACCGCATGCACCTACTTACACAGGTATTGTCACAGAACCACATACTCCTGATCCTTCCCGTCCAGCTGAAGGTAGAGCAGAAAGGTTTTTAAACAATCCTGTTGCTGGAGGAGCTGGTAACGTTTTACAGTGTTTTTCTGGTTGGCATAATGGGATAGACTTCTCTGCGTCTGAAGGTACGAATATAGTGGCTGCTGCTTCAGGAGAAGTAACGTTTTCAGGTTGTCAGTCAGGTGGTTGTCCTCCTCTAGGTTCGTTACATGGTGGGCATGGTTTAGCCTGGACCGTTATAATTGATCACGGTAATGGGTATTCTACGATATATGGCCATTTGAGCGATTTGCACGTTGATAGTGGTGAGACTGTTTCTGCAGGTGACCCTATTGGTACTGTTGGTGCGACTGGGACCGCTTACGGTTTACATGTCCATTTCATGCTTATTGAAGGTGGTGGTTGGAATTGGATTAATCCAGCTCCGTATATGAATGAAAGTATGTGTGGGTATTGATGATGTATAGTATAATGTTTAGGTTAGGGCTTGTAGCTCAGCTGGTTAGAGCGTTTGTATGGCATACAAAAGGTCGTGGGTTCGAATCCCACCAAGTCCATTTTTAATTTATTTTTTATGAAGTTATTTATATGAAGTACAATCCTCAAGATTTCGAAAAGAAGTGGCAAGATAAATGGTTTAGTAGTGGGTTGTATGAAGCTAAGGATTTTGATGAAAAACCGAAGAAATATGTTTTGGTAGAGTTCCCTTATCCTTCTGGTGATGGTGTGCATATGGGGCATACTAGAAATTGGGTTATGTTGGATGCCTATGCACGATTTTTTCGTATGAATGGTTATAATGTGATGTATCCAATGGGATGGGATGCTTTTGGTTTACCTGCAGAAAATTATGCAATTAAAACAAAACGTAATCCGAAAGACATTATTAAAGAAAATACAGATATCTTTCGTAGACAACTTAAGAGTTTAGGAATTTCTTTTGATTGGAGTAGGGAAATAGATACTACAGATCCTGAGTATTATAAATGGACGCAATGGATATTTTTGAAATTGTATGAACATGGTTTAGCTTATCAAGCTGAGGCAAAGGTAAACTGGTGTCCTAAGTGTAAAGTAGTTTGTGCAAATGAAGAGGTTATAGATGGTAAGCATGAGAGATGTGATTCTACTGTAGAGTTTAGGGATATGCTGCAGTGGTATTTAAAGATTACGGCATATGCTGATAAATTAGCAGATGACTTGGATTTAGTTGATTTCCCAGATAGTGTTGTTTCTGCTCAGAGGAATTGGATAGGCAGGAGTTATGGGGCTGAAGTTATATTCAAAACAGAAAACAAAGAGGTTGATATAAAAGTTTTTACGACTAGACCAGATACACTATTTGGTTGTACATATATGGTTGTTTCTCCTGAGTATAGTGAATTGGATAAACTTGTAACTGAAGAGCAAAAAGAAGAAGTTGACAGTTATGTAGAAAAAGCCTCTAAGAAGAGTGAACTTGATAGGATGAGTGATGAAAAGGAAAAGACGGGAGTTTTTACTGGGAGTTATGCAATAAACCCTGTAAATAATGAAGAAATCCCTATTTGGATTGGTGATTATGTCTTAGCAAGTTATGGGACTGGTGCAATTATGGCTGTACCTGGTCATGACCAACGTGACTGGGATTTTGCGAAAAAGTATGGTCTATCTATAGTCGAAGTTATAAAAGGTGGGGATGTTTCTAAAGAGGCGTATGAAGATGTAGATAGTGGTGTCTTGGTGAATTCAGGTTTTCTAGATGGTTTAAATGTTGATGATGCTATAGAAAAAATAAATCAGTATTTAGAAAAAAACAATCTTGGTGAAACTAAAGTAAATTATCATTTACGGGATTGGTTGTTTTCTAGGCAAAGATATTGGGGAGAACCTTTTCCAATAATTCATTGTGATGAATGTGGCATAGTTCCTGTTCCTGAAAAAGAATTACCAGTAGAATTACCCGAAGTGGATGATTATGCACCAACTGGTACAGGGGAGTCTCCTTTAGCAAATATCAAAGATTGGGTAAATGTTGAATGTCCTAAATGTGGTAAAGATGCTAGAAGAGAAACGGATACTATGCCTAATTGGGCAGGTTCTAGTTGGTATTTTTTGAGATATTGTGATCCTAATAATAATGAATGTTTTGCTGATCAAGAGAAACTTAATTATTGGATGCCAGTAGATATATATGATGGTGGTTCGGAGCATATTACTTTGCATTTACTTTATTCACGTTTTTGGCACAAATTTCTCTATGATATTGGATTGGTTCCTACGAAAGAGCCTTATGCAAAAAGGAGGATGCATGGTGTTGTTTTGGGAGAGGGTGGAGTTAAAATGTCTAAATCTCTAGGGAATGTTGTAACTCCTGATGATATGGTTAACAATTATAGTGCTGATGTGGCTAGAACTTATGTTATGTTTATGGGGCCTTTTGAGAATACATGTGAGTGGAATGATGAGGCTGTACAAGGTGTGAATCGCTTTCTTAAGAGGTTTTTTGAGATGGTTATAGATAGATTCGAAAGTGTTCAAAAAGAAGAAGATCATGATGTAGAAATTGGTTTGAATAATTTGATCAAAAAATTAACAAATGATATTCCAGAGCTGAAATTTAACACTTCTGTGGCAAGTTTTATGGAATTTGTAAATAATTATAAGATGTATAATTTTACTTTAGAGCAATTAAAAAAGATATTGATACTTTTAGCTCCGTTTGCACCTCATATGGCAGAGGAATTATGGGGACGTATAGCCCAACCTTATAGCGTCCATCAGCAAGAATGGCCTAATTATGATGAAGATATGTTAATCGAAGACACTCTGGAGATTCCTGTTCAAGTTAACGGTAAGGTACGTGGAAGAATAAATATCCCTAATAATGCTAGTAATGATGATGTAAAACAACTTGTTCTGAACGATAAGGTATTAAGTAACTATATCGATGGGGAAGTAAAAGATTTCATATATATCCCAGGTAAAATAATCAACGTTGTCTGCGGTTAAATTTTACTCTTTTTAATCAATGTATACCCTGTAGAAAAAAGGAGGGTGTATTTTCTTGCTTTTAGGTAAAGATATCTGCTAATCTGTAGAGTAAGAGTTCTTGCAGATAGTATTCTATTTGTTTATTTGTGTTGTTTATTTGTAAACATGAATTTGAAAATTGGTTACTTTTTAAAACTGCCTTTGGCTGCCTTGGTATTTGTTTTCTTTTCCTTTGTTTTAGGATCTTCGATATTATTGGCTGTAGAGCCAACATTAAAGATCACGGTAGAGGAGTCTCCAGATGAGAAAGAGATAGTTCTTTTTGCAGAACCAAGTGAAGGTGGTACTGTTACAGGAGGAGGTTCTTATGAATTTGGTACAGAGGTAGAGATTGAAGCTGAACCCTCAACCGGTTATGAATTTGTTTATTGGCTTGATGAGAGTGATAATGAGATTTCTGACAACCCTGTTTATTCTTTTACAGTAGATCGTAGTAGGGAGATTAGAGGAGTTTTTGAACTAAAGAGTTATGATGTTGTTTTAAACAAATTTGGAGATGGATATGGTTCTGTATCTGGTGCAGGTACTTATGAATACGGTAGCATAATTAATTTAGAAGCAACGAGTGATTATGGCAGTGGTTTTGTAGGTTGGTATAAGGATGGTACAAAACTAACTCAGAATAAGACACTTTCTTGGGAAGTCGAGGAAGATGTTGTTTTAGGAGCTTTTTTTGCTTTAAATGAATATGAGTTAGAGTTATCAACTCGAGGTGATGGTAGTGGAGATCTTGAAGGTGAAGGTATTTACAAGCATGGTGAAGAAGTTTCATTAGTTGCAATTTCTGACGATGATAGTAGGTTCGTAGGTTGGTATAGAGATGATGAGAAACTAGAGTCTGAAACAAGTTATGTTTTTACTATTGAAGAGGATCTTGAACTCTATGGTGAGTTTGAATTAGTACCTGATGATGTTTTCGTAATCAATGCTTTTAGTAGTGAAGGAGGAGAAATTGAACCATCAGGAGAGGTTTTGGTGGATGAGGGTGATAGTAAGACATTTACATTTGAGCCAGATGAAGGTTTTGGTATTTTTGAAGTATTTGTTGATGGTGAGAGCCAAGGTAGATTAACCGATTATACTTTTGATAATGTTGCTGATGATCATGAAATTGAAGTAGTTTTTGCTAGGTTGGTAGATATTAGTTTGGATATTGTAGGTAGTGGTGATGTAGACTTTGATATTTCAGATCGTATGGTTGGTGAAGTATTGGAGATAAGTGAGGAAGATATTATTCCTGCTACTGGATTTGAGTTCGTTGAGTTAGTTATCTTGGATGATGAAGGTGAAATTTCTTTGTATATAGATAACTTGCCATATTATTATGGCATAGAAGGAGATTTTGAATTGATAGTAATTTTTGAGGAAGTAGATGATTTGGTTAGTAGAGTAACTGAGGATATTTCTGGTGCAGTTGGGACATTTGCCGATAGTATTAGAGCATTGGATGTAGATGATAATATCGTGCGTACTACTTCTATGGTTGTAGGAGCAGCAGTAATTCCTCTTACAGCGTTTTCTCTTTTATCTAGTCAGTTTGGGATGTATTACTATCTCATGCAATTATTTTTAGGGATTCTCGGTATAATGGGTTTACGTAAAAAGGGTAAACCTTATGGTGTTATATATAATTCTGTAACCAAGGAGCCGATTAATCGAGCTATTGTTAGGGTATATGATACAGCTGGTAAACTTGTTCATACAGATGT
>SL_8KL_010_SEDDRAFT_10001256_pt1 | contig 21957 bp, 21 predicted proteins | sample SodLakKL_010_SED_4_FD_11160 | JGI IMG/M metagenome (IMG submission 11160) | reverse complement strand
TAACACCAGATGCTTTTGATGATGAAATGTACAGACTTCAGGCCAAAAACCAAAGAATTATTTTTTCCCATGAAACGGCCCTATATTTGCATGATTTGAGCGATAGAGACCCATTTAGGTGGTCTGTTACAGTTCCCTATGGGTATAACGATTCTCACCTTAGAAAAAATGGGGTGAAGGTGTATAAAGTAAAAAAAGACCTCTATTCGATGGGAATTATTGAAGGGAAAACCATGTATGGTAGATCGATTAAGATATACAACTTGGAAAGAACAATTTGTGATATTGTTCGCAATCGCAATAATATGGACGTAGCAATTTTAAATGATGCAATCAAGAGATATCTTAATATCAGGGATAAGAATATCCCTTTGCTTTTAAGATATGCTAATGAGTTGGGTGTACAAAAGATCATGAGAACCTATGTGGAGATTTTACTATGAAAAATTCAAGGCAATTAAAAGACTTAATCCCGAATCGAAGAAAGGTCTGTTTATATCACTGCCGGTTATATGATTTGAATTCCGGGTAGAAGGATGGACCAGCTGCTTATTTGATATGATACCAAATAATGATATCATGAATATATGAACAACAAACAGCGGCAGACGTTGGCTAAGATATTTGAACAACCTGAGCGTGCAGATATACCATGGGTCGACATTGAGAAACTTTTCGAAGCGCTTGGTGCTGAAATATATAAAGGCAGCGGTTCGAGAATTAGGGTTTCCTTGAAGGAAAGAAGAGCTGTATTTTACAGACCACATCCTGAGAAGGAGACAAACAAGCCACCCGTTCGCTCTGTACGGAGATTTCTTAAAGAAACAGGGGTGAATTATAATGGAATATAAAGGTTATCACGGTAAAGTGGACTTTGATGAGGAAGCTGAGATATTTCACGGTGAGGTTATTAATGTTAAAGACGTAATAACATTTGAGGGTAAAAGTGTTGATGAATTGAAACAAGCATTTCAGGATTCTGTCGATGATTACCTTGCTTTTTGCAAAGAACGCGGGGAAGCACCGGAAAAACCATATTCAGACCGGTTTGTAATTCGGACTGATCCGGAGTTACATAAAAAGATTGCTTTTGAGGCTCAAAGAAAAGGAAAGAGCTTAAACTCATATGTAAATGAAGCACTGGCAAATTATTCTGATTCTAAAAGAGAAGAATCCGACTCCTCTTGATAGTTATACCCCGGTTACTTCCCTGGGTTGCAAGCAGGTTAAGGTTACTGATAGATTTTTGATGTTAGTAAAAACAAAAAAAAGGCAGCGGAAACTGTTAAAACAGCAAGGAGTTAAGCTATGGTCCTGGCAAACAACATAAAAGATACGGCTTTAATTTTTGAAGGCGGGGGGATGAGGGCCAGTTATACGGCAGGGTTTGTAAATAATATGCTGGAAGACGGCATTTATTTTGACTATACGGCCGGGATTTCTGCCGGGGCCAGCAACACCGTCAATTATTTGACCAGGGACCCGGGCCGCGCTAAAAAGTCTTTTGTTGACATAGTGCGTGAACCTGAGTTTGGCGGTTGGCGATCATTTTTCAAGGGCGAAGGGTATTTCCGCGCCCATTTTATTTATGAAGAAACTCCTCTCCCGGGTGGGGTCCTTCCGCTTGACTTTGAAACATTCAAAGCCAATCCGGCAAAGGTGCGCATTGGCGCTTTCGAAATGGATAGCGGCAGGATGCGCTACTTTACCAAAGCTGATATCCACAGTCTCCAAGACCTGGCAAAGGTGGTTCGCTGTTCATCGACACTGCCTTTTTTTATGGTCCCCACTACGTTTCGTCAAAAAACTTACCTTGACGGTGGCCTTGACGGCGGGATTGCCTTAGATATTGCTAAAAAAGACGGGTATAACAAATTTTTTGTTGTTTTAACCCGCCCTAAAGGTTTTAGGAAGCAGCCTTTGAAAGTGCCGGGCCTGGTCAAATTTTATTTTCGCGAATACCCCCATGTTGTAGATGCCATCCTGAATTCTTATCTAAAGTACAACCAGGCTTTAGACGAGCTCGAGCAGTTTGCAGAAGAAGGCAAAGCTTTTTTGGTTTACCCTGAGACCATGCCTGTAACGAGCATGGAAACAGACTATGCCAGGCTTGAGGAAAGTTACCGGTTGGGCTACCGGCAGGGGAAGCGTGATCTGCTCCGCTGGCGCGAATTCCTGGGAATCTAGCAAAAGCAAATTGCTCTTCTCCTTGACAGGTTGCTTCGCATGTAATCAAAATTGAACACTTCAATTTAATACAGGAAAATGCTTTTAAAAGGGAAGAGTAGGTATGTTTAATGGGTTGTGCAGAGCTATGCAAGGTATAATCATTAGAAAAGTAATATTTATAGNTCTGACCCTAANTGACTAAGTGACTTTAAATTCCATGTCATAGGAGGATCGGCACAGATTCTGTAGATACATTATTTTTTTCGATAAAATCCGCTTTATTTCTGGCAGCATTAAGCTCAACCAGGCCGGTCTAATGAGAATGTTAGTCAGGCTAGACTTCAATCTTAGAAAACAGGTAGGCTCCGATTATCACCAAAACGACCATACACAGGGCCAAGACGGTAAAATTGGTCCAGAATCCAATATCGTAAGTGCCGAGTAATGCGCCGCGCAGTCCATCAACCCCGTAGGATAAAGGATTAAACTGGACAACCATGCCCAGGGCTGGCGGCAAATTCTGAATCGGGAACAGTGCCCCGGAAAGGAAAAACAAAGGCATAACTAAAAAGTTCATGATCAACTGGAAGCCATGCATATCTTCAAGGAGTGAAGCAATCGCGGTCCCCAGGGCAGTAAATAAAGTAGCTATAAGGATCATAAATAGTAAAGCCACCGGAAGACCGGAAAGACTTTCAAACCGGAAACCGATTAGAAGAGCTATCCCTAAAATCATCATCCCCTGTAAAATAGCTACTGTGGCACCGCCCAGGGTGCGGCCTAACATGATCCTGACCCTGGAGACAGGGGCAACCAGGGTTTCTTTCAAAAAACCAAACTGCCGGTCCCAAATTATCTCGATCCCATTAAACATGGAGGTGAACAGGATGCTCATGGAAATAATCCCGGGCACCAAGAACTGCACATAATCTCCTTCCCCGGCTCTTTCAAAAACCGGTCCAAGGCCGTACCCGAGTGCAACTAAAAAAAGCATCGGTTGGCCTAAGGCACCAACAATGCGGGTCTTAGAGCGAAAGTAGCGCTTCAACTGCCTGATCCATAGGATGTAGATAACACTCATGTTTAGCGCCTCCTCATGTGCGAGCTCATCATTTGGGCCATGGTTTCTGCTTTTTCTTCCCGGATCGTTTTCCCGGTTAAGGATAAAAAAGCTTCTTCCAGGGAAGATGAACCAGTCCGTTCAGCTAACTCGCGTGGAGTCCCTCGATCTATAATCTTTCCATAATCAATCACCGCCACCGTATCAGCGACCCGTTCAGCTTCCTCCATGATGTGGGTAGTTAAAAATACAGTTACATTTTCTTTGTGGTTTAACTCCCGGATATGATCCCACAGCAGGTTCCGGGTCTGGGGATCCAGGCCAAGCGAGGGTTCGTCAAGAAAGAGGATCTGCGGTAAATGCATCAGGCCTCTGGCAATTTCTAACCTGCGCTTCATCCCCCCGGAATATTTCTTAACCTGGTCATCTTTTCTTTTCCACAATTCAACCAGCTCAAGTAAAGTTTCAATCCGTTCCTTGCGTTCTTTTTTAGGCATATTGTAAAGAATCCCGTGGATATCCATATTTTCATAGCCTGTGAGTTCATGATCCAGGCTCGGATCTTGAAAAACAATGCCGAAAGAACGCCTGGCCGCATCTTGTTCCGAAACAGGATCATACCCATTTATCAATAACTTTCCGCTTGTCGGTTTGATCAGGGTTGTCAACATGCTGATTGCAGTCGTCTTGCCGGCGCCGTTTGGCCCCAAAAAAGCAAATATTTCGCCCCTTTTCACTGAGAAAGAAATGTCATCAACAGCGGTAATTTTACCAAACTTCTTGGTTAAACCTTCTACCTCGATAATCGTGTCTCTTTTTTGACCCTCCATGAAAGACTCTCCTCCGAATTATCCTAAATTAAACCCTCTAGTATCTTATTATTCCAAGTAGACACTGTCAATTGTATGGTCACAAGCCCTTAAGAAAAAGAGAAGACTTACGCTTGATGATATAACAACAGTTATATATATTAACTGTTGTTATATCGTCCGTTATTTTACTTGAGGAGGAATTAAACAATGGCCCTAAAGCTTGAACATTATAATCCTGAAGTGCATAATTCACACCTGACGGCAACCTTAATTTACTTGGCCGATCAGGAATTTAATGCTATGATCTATGGAAACCGGGCCGAGGGTGTGGAAGCAATAAAAAATATGATGCAGATGGAAGTTATAGGTAGGTTAGCCCCGATAGCTTTTGTCTTTTCACTGGCGGCGCTGGCTCAGATTACTGCATTAAAAAAGGATTAGCAGAAGAAAAAAAGAATTGAGCCAGATAAAACAAGATAGCCAAGTATAATAGCCCTAACTGCAAGAACTTTTGGCAGATTAAACATCCAGGCCGCGTTGCTTTAAAAGTCCTTATTTTACTTAAATTTAGAATTGTGGAGGGGTAATAATGACTAACAGTAAAAGATTTACAGCGGTGCTTTTCACTCTGCTATTCGCCGTCATGGTTGTTGGATTGCTGCCTGCCGATCCTGCAAATGCGGAAACAAGGACAGTAATTGATGAAGATGTCAAAAAGGTTGCCGGCGACTTGACGATCCCTGCAGGTACCGAAGTAAGTGGCGATGTTACCTTAAACTTAGGTGAGCTTTCAGTTTACGGCATCGTCAATGGTGATGTTGGCAATAACATGGGTGAAGTTATAATCGCCGGTGATGTTAACGGAAACGTGGAAACTAACATGGGCAAGGTTGTCGTCGATGGCAACGTCAGTGGCAATGTTAAAACCCGCATGGGCGAAATGGTGATCAACGGTTCAGTGGGAAATAACGTAGAAGCCGGCCTGGGCGCAACCAGGGTGCACGGCGCGGTCGGCGGAAATGTTGATTCCGGTCTAGGTGATTTAACCCTTAATGGCTCCATCGACGGAGATGTCTATAGTAAAGGCGGAAATATCATGATTGGTGGGACCATTGACGGCAATGTGCACCTGGAAAGAGGGATGGTTGAACTGGGGCCGGGGGCAACAGTAACCGGCACAGTAGCAGTCGATAAGGGCGTTGTCAAAATAGATGATACAGCCTCGGCCAAATCCGTTGAAATTGGCGAAGAAGTAGCCGCCTCAGAATTGCAAGAAGACAATGATGAAAAAGGCTACCGTTTTCATGGGGTAGATGAAGATACGGGAGAAAGGATAATAACCCGGGTAATTAATACAATTAACAACGTTCTAAGCCGCTTTGGCTTTAGCTTGCTGATCCCTGGCCTGGTCAGCCTACCTGAAGTTTCAGTTTCACCTTTTTTAGCAATATACGGAAATATTGCCCGGGGAATATTGAACATACTCATTTTATTTGCGCTTGCCGCTTTAACATATGCTCTGTTCCCAAAACAAGTCCAGGCAGCAGGTGATGCCGTGCAAGAAAAAACCGGACCGGTTCTCGGCTGGGGCATTCTGGCAACCATACTGGCCATTCCCTTAATGATCCTGCTGGCCATAACCATTATCGGCATCCCGCTGATTCTGGTGGAAATCATTGTCCTTGCTGCAGCAGCCATCCTGGGTTATACCGGCATAGCAAACTTAATTGGTAGAAGAATGATTAGAACCACTGCTTCATCAGCCGGTTCGCTAGGCACCATTGCCCTGGGGATACTGATCATCGGCTTAGTCGCAATGATTCCGGTCCTTGGAAGCATTGTCTCGGCGGCCATCTTTATTGTCGCCCTGGGCGCAGCCCTGGCCTCCCGTTTCGGAACTTTAAAGAAAACAGCTGTCACTACATCGCCACCTGAGACGCAGGATTAATAGGGAAAGCACTTTATACAGCTTGGATAAAATTAAGCCGGGTTTAAACCTCGCAGTGAAACCCGGCTTAATTTTATATTTGTCAATATTGACACTAATAGATTTTAAGACTATTATTTGACTTTCCATTACTACTTGTTATAATGATAGCAAGGAGTAAGGAATTCCTTACAAGGAGCGGTTGAAATGAAAACAGTAAAAGTAACCTCCAAAGGCCAGGTTACTCTTCCCAGGGCAATACGGGATAAGTTAAATATTGAAGAAGGCACGTATCTTGATGCAGCGGTTTTCCAAGGTGGCATCTTGTTAAAGCCGGTTAAAGATAGCCATCAAATGGTCCAAGAATATTGTGCACAATACAGCAATAAAAGTAATAACCTGGAAGACACCCGTAATATTCTCAGCAAGATCCCTTTTTCCCTTTCCGAAAGATCTGCTGCTTTAAGGAAGGAGTAGACTTTGGATAAACGAACATATTTCATAGATACCAGCGCTCTATTTAAACGATACGTTGAAGAAGAAGGCTCAACTGTAGTTAATCAAATCTTTGATGCGAATGTTAACCGTTTTATATCAATATTAACACTGAGCGAAGTGGTATCCAATCTAAAAAGATTAGTCGAGATTGATGCAGTAATCAACAATGAAGAATTTGCAATGGTTAAAGAAACTTTTTTAAGCGAAATCGGAATTGACCACCTCCACATAATTGAAGCCAGCCCCGAGATTGTTTTACAGAGCCTTGAACTATGCTCCAAGCAGTACCTCGCACCGCTAGATGCAATTCAGCTGGCCACCGCCTTATCTATAAACGATTATAACCCTGTCTTTCTCTGCGCCGATCATAAACTAACCAGGACAGCCATAAAATTGGGACTCGAAACTTTAAATCCGGAGGTATAGAACAATTTGATTTATAGGTAATTTAGAATCTCCGGCGGGAATCCTCGGGGTCTATTGATCCCGTGAGGATGTCACACAGGAAACCGCCATTGCGACAGGAAAGAGGATAAACGAACCATGTCGATTAGTAAAGATTTGATGCTGGAAAAGAGTAATAATTATATGAAAAAAGCTTTGCAGTGAGATTAGCGAGCGCTGTGTGGGTTCTGAGGAAAATAAACATGCCAGCCGGTTTTTTTTAAAACAACTCGAAGCATATGGTTTTGAAGTTGAGATGCCGAAATTTACCTGTTTTGACTGGCATGATCATGGTGCCAGCCTAAAAGTAGACGGGCAATCATTCGAAGTGTTTACTTGTCCTTATTCCGTGGGCGGTGAACTTAAAGGAGAGTTNTGCACAATAGCAAGTTTGGAGCAATTAAGGCAGATGGATGGGGCAGGAAAGATTGCACTTTTGAAAGGCGAAATAGTTAAGGAGCAGCTAATGCCAAAAAACTTTCCTTTCTACAACCCGCAAGAACACCAGGAAATAATCAGTTTGCTTGAATCTAAAGGATTTGTCGGGGCAATTTCAGCAACCGGCATGAATCTCGAGATGGCCGGAGGGATATATCCATTTCCTTTAATTGAAGACAAAGATTTTAATTTACCGGCAGTTTATATGAAAGATATAGAAAAAGCATTAGAATTTAATCCGCCCGGGGTTTTGAATGGATATACATGCTCAGGGACCGGTTCCCCATTTAAATAATAACTGATGGCCAGCCTGGATTGCACCTCTATGCCATGAGCATAAGTTGTATTGTCCAACTCAAGGGGGTCAAGAATCAAATCTTCAATATACTGATCATAACCGGTACCTGTAACTTCTTCTACCAACAATTCCAGTATGATAAAGCCCTGGTTGGAGTACTCAAAAGAAGAACCGGGTTCCCTTACTAATTTTGCTTTATGCAGGCTGTGTTTCCCTGCTAATACTTCCTCTAAAGGCGGGCACTCAGTGCCTGGAAGCTCATAGTCCGAACCGCCGGTTATACCAGAACTGTGGCTAAGCAATTGCCTTATAGTTACTGCTTCTTCCGGGTATTTAGTTTCTGGCAGTTTCCATGATGTCAGATGTTTTCCACAGGATCGTCTAATTCAATATAGCCTTGCTCGACAAGGTTCATAACTCCCCAGGCTGTAACTGATTTTGTGATTGATTCAGCTCTAAAAAAAGTATCAGATGTCACAGGTTTTCCTTCTTCCACATCTTGATAACCGTATTGTCCGGACCAGGTTACTTCTCCATTTTTAATAAGTGCAATGCTTGCTCCCGGGATATCGTATAAGCTCAAAAGTTCGGGGACATGCTCATCCAGATGAACAGTTGCATTCTGCTTCTCGGCTTCAGCTTTAATAAAATTAGACCTGAAGCCAAGAGTAAGGCTTATTAAAGATACCAAAATTATAACTGCATAAATTAAATTCCTGTTTCTCATCGCTTTGTTTAGAGCTCCTAATGTAGCTGGTATGATCAAAGAGTCCCTAATTTATCTTTTAGTTATGTAATAAAAATTCTATGCAGAGCAATTATTCCCTTGTTGCAAATCTAATTTTTCAAGACTAACCCCAATTGCGGCCCGAAGTATTCGCTTAATAAAATAAGTGTTAAACTATGCTTATGAACTTTCTTTTTAATCAATTGATTAAGGGAGCAATCCTTTTTTCGGTCAGTATAGCTGCGGCCTTCTGGTAAGGTACAAAGGGGTAAGGGTTAACTATACCCGGAAAATAAATCACTTTGTCCTGTTTTTCGTTCCTTTATACCTGGACCGGGTTTTTGCTTACGAGGAAACTTTTGGATTATTTATCCTGGGAGCTTTTTTCGCTGTTTTAACCCTGTTTATCTACATGAAGCCGGTTCGTAGAAGGGTGCCGGTGGTTCGGACCATGTTTCTATCCTTTGATCGACCTGAAGATCGCCCCTATACCTTCCTCTGGTTAGTAACCCAGATAGCCGCCGGTTTCCTGGTTGCGGTGCCGATGATTGTTTTATTTTATTATCATGATTTGCTGCAGTGGATGTTTCTGCCCATTTTGATCAACGGCATCGGTGATGGATTGGCTGAACCGGTGGGGGTGCGATTTGGCAGGCACCAATACCAGACCCGGGCTTTGTTTACCAGGAAAAAGTATGTCCGCACCATTGAAGGAAGCGCCTGTATTTTCTTAACCAGTATAGCAGTCCTGGTTTATTCGCACGCTCTCTTTACCCCAGGGCAACTAATCGCTGCTCTTTTTATCCTGCCCCCTGTGATGACCCTGGCCGAGGCTTTTTCGCCCCATACCTGGGATACACCATTCCTGTTCCTGGCAGGATATTTAACCCTTTTTGTGATATCGTTTATATGATTATGCAAAATGAAGACTACTTTTTCAGGTCAATGTGCTTTTGAAAGATAAGAAGGAGGTGGTGAACATTAAAAGGCAAAATGGTAACGAAAGTAAACTGAATCGGAACAAGAAGGACCAGGAACACTTCCGGGGTTCTCTGATAGGCGGAGCCATTGGTGATGCCCTCGGCCATCCGGTTGAATTTATGAATTGCCGGTCAATCCTGGACAAGTTCGGGGAAGAAGGGATTACTGATCTGGTAAGTCCTGAGTCCGGTCTGGCGGAAATTACCGATGATACCCAGATGACCTTGTTTACGGCGGAAGGGCTCATCAGGGCCGAGGCCAGGTGGACCGACAGGGGAATTTGCCATCCCCCCAGGGTGGTCTACCATGCCTACCTGAGGTGGCTTGCAACCCAGGGTTATTCCCGGTTGGAAGATTATGACTGGATTTATGACGGCTGGCTGCTTGGTATCAAAGAACTGCATAAAAGAAGGGCTCCGGGCAGCACCTGCCTGTCAGCCCTGGCTTCCGTGAAAATGGGTGATCCAAAGAACCCGATCAACAACAGCAAGGGCTGCGGCGGGGTGATGCGGGCAGCCCCGGCCGGCCTGGTCTTTTCGAAAGAGAAAGCTTTCGAAATGGGCATGGAGTTTGCCGCCATCACTCACGGCCACCCTTCAGGTTATTTGCCCGCCGGGGCGCTGGCTTTTATCGTTGCTTCAATCATTAACGGGGAAGATTTACAAACTGCGGTTAATGATTCGATCAAGTTTTTAAAGAGTTATAGAAAACATGAAGAAAGTTCGGCCAGTTTGAAGCAGGCAAAGGAGCTGGCTCAAAGCGACCTGAAGGATGTCGATGCTATCTGCCGGCTGGGGGAAGGCTGGGTCGGTGAAGAAGCGTTGGCTATATCGGTCTACTGCGCCCTTAAATATAGGAATAATTTTAGCCGGGCGGTAATAGCGGCAGTCAACCACAGTGGGGATAGCGACAGCACCGGGGCCATTACCGGCAATATATTAGGGGCCTATTTGGGACTATCTTCAATACCTGAAGCCTGGGTGGAAAAGCTCGAGCTGAAAGATGTGATCATGCATTTGGCAGACGACCTGCTCACAGGTTATGAAGAAAGCCGGGAATGGCGGGAAAAATATCCTGGTTATTAATAAATTACATCAAATTGAGTATTACTCTCACAAATGATGGAGACCCTCGAGTGCTTTTNATAGGCTTTAAGACCTGAACAAGGATGGTTGATTTTGCTGCAAAGCAAAGCTTAACCGGACCAGGTAGCTATATACTGCAGGCCGGGGCAGGTGGGCGCGCAGGGTTCGGCCTTCCAGCTGCCTGGAAGATCCTGTTCCCGGGCCACCGTGGCAAAGTGGCACATGGCGATGCCTATGTCGAGGCTTTGCAGACGGATTTTGCCCAGGATCCGGTTGTAGATCTTGTTTTCTCGTAAAAACAAGTGGAATTTCCCTGCTTCATCTTTAATGATCCGCCAGGGGCTGGCGGTTTGATGCCGAGGGGCCGAGGAGCACCGCTTCTAGTGCCTGGGGGACGGTTCCCTAGACACCTCCCGGGAAGAATTGACACCCATCGTCCCTCGAAAAGCATTTTTCTTGCCAATTTTCAAAATCTATTGATATGTTACCTGCCGTAGTATATTATATGATTATCAAATTTGCGGCGAAAGTTATCCTAAAGATTGACCCTGAAGAACCAGCCCCGAGCAGGCAAAATTTGTATTGTCAAGGCAATTTGATGGAGGTTGATGGATGACTCTTGAAAATGAGCATGACTTCATAAAACCCGAAGAACTTTTTCAAGCTTCATTTGACGCTATTCAGGATGGTATCAGTGTCCTTGATGCTAACCTGAATATCTTGTGGGCTAATCAGACCATGGGAGAGTGGTACAAACATGCTAGACCCCTGTCCGGTAAAAAATGCTACGAGGCCTTTCAAAACCAGGACACACCCTGTGCAAACTGCCCGTGTCAGAATACGCTGCAACATGGTGAGCCGACGGTAAAAAAAGTTCACTTTGTCCGGGCAGTTGGTCAAACCGGTTGGTTTGAGCTGTATGCTTATCCGTTAAAGAACGTGCACGGCGAGATCTGCGGGGTAGTCGAAATCTTGCGCGATATCAATGCCCGCCAAAAAATTGAGGAATCTTTACAGTATCAATCCAGGTTTGAACGTATGGTTGCCGATATCTCCTCAACTTTTCTAAATACAGCATCTGAGAAAATTGATCAGGCTATTGAGTACGCTCTCAAGTTGAGCGGTGAATTTTTTGAGGCTGACCGCAGTTATATCTGCCGCTTCAGTGAAGATGGACTTTTTATGGATAATACCCACGAATGTTGCGCCGAAGGGGTTTCTTCCCTGCAGGAAAGAAACCAGAGGTTTCCTCTTAAAAAAACTCCCTGGTGGGCAGAACAACTCCGCAGCAGGATAAATGTTTACGTGCCGGATGTGGAAGCTCTGCCGCCGGAAGCGGGTCAAGATAAAATATATTTTCGGACTGAGGGGACGAAATCGGTTTTGACGATTCCGTTGATCAAGGGCGAACAGGTGATCGGTATTTTTGGTTTTACTGCGGTTAGTGAAAAAAAAGAACTGACTGAGCAGCAAATTGGCCTGATCAGAGTTGTAGCTGACATTATTGCCGGGGCCATGATCAAGGATCAAGCTGAAGAAGCATTAAAGGAATCAAAGGAAGATTACCGGGAGATCCTGGCCACCATGGAAGAGGGTTACTATGAAAGCGATTTAGAGGGCACGATTACTTACTGTAATGATGCAGCCTGTCGCCTTTTAGGGTATGAACCAGGTCAGTTGACCGGAATAAGTTACAAGCAATTATTTATAGATCCTGAACTTGCCGGTAATACCTTTTTTGAGGTTTTTTGTACCGGCCGCCCGGAAAGAGGGATAATCCTGGAGATGTTCTGCAAAGACGGCACTGTCGGTTATGGTGAGCTTTCCATTTTGTTGAATAAGGATAAGGAAGACTGCATAACCGGTTTTAAGGGTATCGGCAGGGATGTAACCGATCGCAAACAATATGAGAAGGACCTGGAATATTTAAGCTTTTATGACCAGTTAACCAACATTTATAATCGCGCTTTTTTTGAGGCGGAGCTAAGCCGCCTTAATAATGGTCGCGAATATCCGGTTACAATTATTTCTGCCGACCTTGATGGCTTAAAGCTGGTTAATGATGCCATGGGCCATGATGCCGGTGACAAACTATTGCAGGGTTGTGCCTGCATTTTAAAAAATTCCTTACGCCAGGCAGATATATTAGCCCGGGTTGGAGGGGATGAATTTGCTGCCATCCTGGCCAAAACCGATCATGAAACAGGAAAGCATATTATCCGCCGGATCAAGGAAAACATCGAGCTGCATAACCAGGATACAGAGGGTCTGATCCTGGGTATTTCCTTAGGGATTGCCACTGCTGAAAAACGGGAGGATTCGCTGAAGGATCTTTTTAAGCACGCCGACGATATGATGTACCGCGATAAACTTTACAACGGAAGCAGCAGCCGGAACAAAATCATCCAGGGCTTGCTCGCAGCTCTCGCTCATATAGATTATATTTCCAGCGGCCATGCCCGGCGTCTTGAGGTACTGTGCCGGGCAGTCGGGGAAAAGATCGATCTTTCATCTCGGCAGAAAGCCAACCTGGCCCTTTTGGCCCAGGTGCACGACCTGGGCAAAGTGGGCATCCCTTATCACATTCTTTTTAAGCCGAGCCCGTTGAACGATGAAGAATGGGGAGTCATGAGCAGGCACCCGGAAAAAGGATATCGCATCGCCTCTTTTTTACCGGACCTGCCGGCCGTGGCTGATTTAATTTTGAAACATCATGAACGCTGGGATGGAAGTGGATATCCCCTGGGTTTAAGGACAACTCTAATTCCGGTGGAATGTCGTATTTTTACTATTGTTGATGCCTTTGATGTCATGACCAACAAGCGCTCTTACAATAAGGCAAAGACTGTGGAAGAAGCGGTGCAGGAACTGAAAGACAATGCCGGAAGCCAGTTCGATCCCCAGTTAGTCCCCGTCTTCCTCTCGGTTTTAAAAGAGAGAAACTTATTAGAGAGCCGGGGGTTTTAGAGGGTGTTATAACACAATGATTTGATTCTCCAGACAGCGTACCAATTCTTATGAAAAAGTTACCGCAAGGTAGTTGATGACATTTTGTCCCTGGTGTTATATTATATTGACTATGGATGATATCAAACTCCCCGGCGGAGATCGGTTTAGCCGAGATGACCGGGCAATTATAATTAAATTGAATGGTGAACGCAGGGTTTTAAGCACTTCCGCTCACAACGGAGGGTGCCGGGAAAACTTAAGCCACCTTTTCAATTACTGCGAAGTTTACGGGACAACAAATGAGCGCTGTGAGATGCGCGCCCCGACCTATGATCAGCACCTCTCCATGCTTGCTGAAGAACTTGATTTAAATCCCCGCACCACGACCGGCTTGAGTACTGCAGCTAAAATGAAATATCTGAGGGTGCAAACTGAAAATTATGCGGACTTTAGCGTAACCGTAATGGCCACCGGTGGGATAGATGCCAACGGCAGCAGGGCCGGTGATCCTGCATTGTGGCGCGAAAAGGACGGAATCCCCACTCCATTAAAACCGGGAACGATTAACCTGATCATATTTATCGATGCTCACCTTTTGGAAGGTACCCTGACCCGGGCCCTGGTTACTGCTACCGAGGCTAAGACTGCAGCTCTACAGGAAGTGCTTGCCCCGAGCTGCTACTCCCGCGGTCTGGCTACCGGTTCAGGCACCGACGGGACAATCATTGTCAGCAATTTAGAGTCGCCGGTCAGGCTTACCGATGCCGGGCAGCACAGTAAGCTTGGTGAATACATCGGGCGAGTGGTCAAGAATACGGTTAAAGCAGCGCTGGCCGCTGAAAATGGCTTCAGCTCTTATGCCTGCAGCAGTGTCTTGAGACGGATTAGACGCTTCGGAATCGATGAAGATAGCCTGTGGGAGCTTTTCCGGTCAAAGGCACAATTCTGCAGGCAAGTTGAAAAGGGTGCGGAAAAGCTTGAAAAAAGAATTTTTCAGCAGCGCCTGGAACAGATAAATAAAGACAGCCGCTTGATTATGCGGGTTTCGATGTATGCCCATCTCCTTGATCTTCTGTATTGGCGCCTGGTCGATCCGGAGCAGGCGGCCGGGATGGCTGAAGAATTGCTTAAGGGCGCAGCAGGGCAGGTTATTGCTTTGAGTGAGCAGGTCGGAACTGATTTATCAGGTCAGGGCAGGGCCACAGTTGATCAATGCGGAGCTGAGCTGGCCGGCAGCGATAAATCAGGATGTGACCTGTCCGGGCGGACCATGGCCGAAATCGATGAAGCTCTCCCGCCAAGGCCTGCGGTAAGCGGCAGGACAAATGAGGAAGCCGCTGAAGAACTGATCAATTATTTAGGAAGTTTCTTAGTTTTGAGGATAGCAAATCTAAAAGACGGCTGCAATGCACAAGACAAAAATAGCTAGACTGCAAGGCCAATTTCTTCCCCCTTTACTCTCACTTTCTCATTTATAAGGGCAAGGTAGCTGACTTAGGGGCAGTTTACTACTTGTTGGTAAAGGTTGGTTACTTACCATCTACAGGTGGGATTCTACAGTTGGAATTTTTGCATCTGAGCAGTTCTACCGGTTAGTGTTTTTTTAGAAAGCAGCTGCAGGACATCTTTAGTTTTATAGCTATAAGGTCTTAAAGACGGTAATCGGTGCAGCGTGATTGATCAAAAAAATTTAAAGTGGAAAATTAAAAAAAAGCAGGAGATTTTTTTTTGATATAGAATAATAGAAATAAGATAGCAATAGTCTTGTTTATGGGAATTGTATTTTTTGGTTTAATACTTAGCCTGGTGGTTCAGATTAATAGCTGCGGCTTCGATGCAGGATTAAATCTTAAAGGAGTTTGATGATCAAGATGCAGATTACGCGGCAGACTGAGTATGCAATCAGGACGTTGCTTGAACTGGCTAAAATGCCAAAGGGGGCGATTATCCAGAGTAAAACCGTTTCAGAACGCCAGGAATTGCCGGAGAAGTTTCTAAACAAAACAGTTCAGCGCCTGGTTCGGGCCGGTTTTCTAGAAACCCGAAGAGGGATGCAAGGGGGGATCCGTTTAATTGTAAATCCCCAATCGATTACCATCGCTGATGTGGTTATAGCCATAGAGGGCAGGGTTGCAATAAATCCGTGCCTGGCTGAAAACAGTTATTGTAAAAATCAACCTGCCTGCCGGGTGCATGGNATCCTGCAGCGNGCCCAGGATGNTTTACTGGCTGAGCTGCGCAAGGAAACATTTGCAGATTTGGTAAAAGAAGAAATAAAGGAAGCTGACAGATAATTTATTAAGGAGGGTTTAAATTGTTTTGTAATCAGTGCGAGCAAACAGCGAAAGGGTATGCCTGTACTAAACAGGGGGTTTGCGGGAAAACTCCCGAGGTTAAAGCTTTGCAGGATTTATTGAGCCATGCGCTTAAGGGGCTTGGTTTTTTTGCTCGCGAAGGGCGCAGGCTCGATCTAGTCGATGAAAGAATTAACCGTTTTACTGCGAAAGCCCTTTTTTCTATTTTGACCAATGTTAATTTTGATCCGGAACGGTATGTAGAGTATGTCAGGGAAGCGGTTAGTTTAAGGGAAAATTTCAAAGAACAAGTAAAATCATCCCGTGGTAAAGTTGATTTTGCCGAGCCTGCTGTAAGTTTCCTTCCTGCGCATGATATGGAAGGTATGATCAAGCAGGGAGAAGAGATCGGCCATCCCTGCCGCCCGTCGGGTAAGGACGTTTCTGAAGACATTGTTTCCCTGCAGCAGACCATGTTTTATGGCCTGCTCGGTGTCGCAGCTTATACCCATCATGCCGCTATACTCGGCCAGGAAGATGACAGTATTTATGCTTTCCTGCAAGAAGGTTTGGCTGCCCTGAACAGCCCGGACCTTTCCATGGATGACTGGCTGGCCCTGGCTTTAAAGTGCGGGGAGATTAATCTTAAAGCAATGGAACTGCTCGATACTGCTAACACAGCGGCCTACGGCGATCCGGTACCGACCAATGTTCCTCTTGGCCATAAAAAAGGGAAGTGTATTCTTGTATCGGGCCATGACTTGTATGACTTGAAAAAAATTCTGGAACAGACTGAAGGAAAGGGTATCAACGTTTACACCCATGGTGAAATGCTCCCGGCCCACGGTTATCCTGAATTGAAGAAACATGATCATCTCTATGGCAATTATGGCACCGCCTGGCAGAGGCAGCAAAAGGAATTTGTTGACTTCCCGGGCCCGATTGTTATGACTACTAACTGCTTGCAAAAACCGAAAGAATCCTATTTGACGAACATTTATACTCGTGAGGTAGTTGGATGGCCCGGCGCTGTGCATATTGAAGGTGATGATTACAGTGCTGTTATAGAGCAAGCCCTGGATATGCCCGGTTTTGCTGAAGCCGAGGATAAGGGTAGTGTCCAGGTTGGATTTGCTCACAGCGCTGTGCTGGGAGTTGCCGATAAAGTAGTCGAGGCTGTAAAGAGCGGTGCTCTGAGGCATATATACCTGGTCGGTGGCTGCGACGGGGCCAAATCCGGGCGCAATTACTACACCGAATTTGTGGAGAAGGCCCCTTCTGATACCCTGGTCTTGACCCTGGCCTGTGGTAAATACCGCTTTTACGACATGGATTTAGGCGATATAGGCGGAATTCCGAGGCTGCTCGATATGGGCCAGTGTAACGATGCTTATTCGGCGATCAAGGTGGCTTCCGCCCTCTCAGATGCTTTTGAGCTTGACCTGAACGATCTTCCGCTTTCGTTGATTATTTCCTGGTATGAGCAGAAAGCGGTAGCAATCCTGCTAACCTTGCTTTATCTCGGCCTCAGGGATATTCGTCTTGGACCGAGCCTGCCTGCTTTTATCTCCCCCAATGTACTCAATGTCCTGGTCGAGAAATTTAACATTATGCCCGTTGGCAATGCTGAGGAAGATCTGGCTGCAACCCTTCAGTAGCTTAAAATAGACAGACAAACTGAATACTGCCGGGCTTATTACCCGGCAGCCTGGTTGTTTAAAAGTGAGTATGATCTTTGTAGCGCTCGTAATGTGAAAAGGATCGGCAGCTTTTTTAAGGTTAAGCGGATTTCTACTGTTAAGGTGTTTTAAGTATTTAGCAGGGGGAGGATGGTGAAATGGGAACCATATCTTCTTAAAAGATGGCCCAGGATATCACCAGACTTTAATAGTTGAAAGGTGAATGAATGCTGCTTGATGAAGGGGAGAACCGTTAATGAAATTGGAAGGTAATTGCCAGACTACAGCCATGGGAATCATGCCCCACACCGATGTAGACGAAGCTCTGGAACTTGCCCTGACTCTTGATATTCCTTTTTGGCCCCAGCTGCCGAAAGTGGACTTTATGGAAGACATGTATGCCCAGGTTTCGGAGCATTTCCCCGGGATAATCCTTGATCCTCAAAAACGGGCTATAAGGTTTTCTATCGATAAGTTCTATGAGGATTTCGAGGAATTTATGCCTTACTGGGAGGATGAAGCTTTTTTCCGCTTTTCTCCGGAATACTCGGCAGTCTTTCACCGCTTTTTGGAGCGGGACTTTTCAGGTTACAAGTACATTCGCGGCCAGAGTATCGGCCCGGTCAGTTACGGTCTTAAGATTCTCGATGAAACCAACAAGCCGATGATTTACTACGAAGAAGTGAGACAAATTATTTTCGATTTTGTGGCAAAGAAACTGCAGGCCCAGTTAAGTGAAATGCAGCAAGTTCACCCCGGCGCTTTTGTCTGGGTCGACGAACCAGGCTTGGAAATGATCTTTATGGCTTTTACCGGTTATACCAATGAGCTGGCAAAAGAGGATTACCTCACCTTTCTGGGAAATTTCCCGGGGCCGAAGGGGGTACACCTTTGCGGTAATCCGGATTGGTCATTTTTACTGCAGATGGAGCTGGATGTACTTTCCCTGGATGTATTGGCCCGGGGACATATCTTCAGCCGTTATGCTGATGAGGTCAAGGCATTTCTTGATCGCGGGGGGATTATTTCCTGGGGAATAACCCCGACTCTGGCCGAGGAATATGAGAGGGAGAACGTGCGGTCGATGGTAAAAATGCTTGACGATTTCTGGACCAGCCTCTACCGGGCGGGTATTCCTCGCGAGCAAATCTTAAAGCAGGCCTGGTTTGCCCCGGCACGCTGCTGCCTGGTCAACCAGGACGGGGAAGAAACAGTAGAAAAGTCGTTTCGCATGCTGCGGGAGGTAGCCGAGCACTATAAAAGCCGGATATAAATGAGGACTTGAACAAGGTAGTAAATATTGCAGCAAATCTTAAAGCTGATCTGTTGTAAAAATTTGTAAAAGGGTTGCGAAAATCTTTGATTTCTGTAGTGTATTCTGCTTTCCGCAATTTCTTCTGAGGGATGATTATTAAAATTAGCAAAAGTTCCTTTTGCCAGTAAATCTATTTCTAAGGCACCGGGCTTTATTTCGTCCCAAGCCTGGCTATCTATGGCGCCTGGGACTAGATTTTGTGGTTTGTCTTATGCCGGGGTATAGCTATCTTCGTTGACATAGTCATTTCACATCCCCTCGGTAAGATTTCGGCGTGATATAGCCGATCCCCCTTGGGTAAGATTTTAAATGATTGATCGCGGGTTGTTGACAAAAAGTTCATATAGACGTATAATGTATTTAGTGGTACAAGTGTAACCTGAACGATAATGGCAAACCTGCTGAAAAGCAGGGACGCAAAGCTAAAGGGTCTAACGCTCCTCCGGAGAAATGACAGCCTGGCTACCGAAACAGGTTATTAATTTATAAAAAAGGATAAGATGAAGGAAGTTTGGTCTGGACAAGCTTAGTTTAAACCCCGGGCAAAAAATAAACCTGACCGACAAAGGCAAACCTGTTGAAAAGCAGGGACGCAAAGCTAAAGGGTCTAACGCTCTATCATGAGCTATGGCAGCCTGGCTACCGAAACAGGAAACACGTTTCACTTTGTCGGTCCCTCTGAAGGAGGGGCTTTTTGATGAAGAAGAATAGTGGATGGATTAAAAGTGTAAGTATTTGTTTAGCAGTTTTAGTGGTCATGATGGGAGCAGGGTTTTACCTGTTATTCGGAGACACCGAAACATCGTTTGTGAGCAGCAAAGTGGAGGCTGCCTTCAGCGAGCAGAACAAACAGTCTGAAGAAGTTGAAGAGAACGGAGAAGATAAAGAAAGTAAGGATCAATCCGGTTCTGCTGAAGAAGAGTCAGTAGAAGCAAAAGAAGTAGAATCAATCCAAGAAGCGGTAACAGAAGAAGAAAAAGAAGAAGAAGTTGAAGATAATAACGAGCTATCTGAAAAAGATGATCAAGCTAAAGAGAACGATGACAGGAAAGATGAAAGCGAAAATGAAGACGCTGGTAATGATCAGACAAGCGATAATCAAGCTGTTAGCCAGACAACTGCCCCCGGCATTGAAAATCCTGAAAATGCCCCCGAAACAGAAATAGTAGAAGAGTCGGTGGAACCAGAGCCCGAACCAGAGCCCGAACCCGAACCCGAGGTTGCGGAAGCAGTTACTTATTCATGGGGAGCAACAAGCAGCTATACTTTCAGAATGGAAGTTGCCTTGACAAACAACGGTGGAAGCACTGCTAATAATGTTATGGTTTCAGTGCCCCTGTTAGAAAATAGATCACCTTACCAGACAACTTCATTAAGATCAGTAAACTACAGTCAAGTTTCATCATCCGGGCGGGTAAGCACTTTTAACCTTGGAAATATTGCCCCGGGTGAAACAAAGACGATTGTTGCTGATTTCGACATTGCCGTTCGCCCGGTATCGATCAACTCATCAAATGATACTATAGATAAAGCACGCGGGGTGTTTAACAAGCATGCAGGTAGTGGTAACTGCCGCGACCTGGCCTGGGCTTTTATCAGTGAGGTTCGCTCGATGGGCATTGAGGCAAGAGAGGTAATCGGTTTTGCCCGTGCGCAGCGCGGAGCGATGACGACTGGTTCACTGCAGGGCACCCGCCACAGCTGGGCTGAGTTTTATGTTGAAGACCTCGGCTGGGTTCCCGCAGACCTTACTTTTCAATATTTTGGTGAATTTCCGCACCCTTCACATATAGTGGAAAGCTACGAAGATCAATCAATCAGTGTTAACTACAACGGCGGAAGCTTGAGTGCAAGCTGGAGCAATGCTGTTCATTAAATGCATCCCTCCTTCAATTTTTTTTAGAGATGCATATTTGATAGGAAAAACCTCGGCCCTCCACTGCCGGGGTTTTTCTTTACTTGTTTTTTAGAATCTCCGGCGGGAATCCTCGGGGTCTATCGACCCCGTGAGGATGTCACATTTTGTGTAGACAATCTAATTATTCTGTGCTAATATAATGTCAATTGAATAGATACATTCAGGTGCCCTTTAAGGGTGAATAGGGAAATCGGTGAGAATCCGGTGCGATCCCGTCACTGTAAGCACGAGCCAACCCCGAGAGTCCACTGGCGATAAGCTGGGAAGGAGGGGAAGGTGAGGACTGCAAGCCAGGAGACCTGCCTGAGTGTCGCAACGTTCCCCTTCGAGTGAAAGGGCTGGTCGCGTAGATGCGTCGCTGTATATTCACCACGGCGCTTTTTTATGGATAATGACTCCGGCTTTGGATCAACGAAGGCCGGAGTTTTTTATTTGCATTACAAAGTTTTTCAGGAACAGGAGGGTCCAGATACTTGGAATCATTTTGCCCACTGCATGTAGATTTAGAAGGAAGAGAATGTCTTGTTATCGGTGGCGGATCCGTTGCTGAACGCAAGGTGAAAACTATGCTAGCTTACCGGACCCGGATCAGCGTGGTCAGTCCCTCTTTAAATCCCATCCTGGGTCAAATGCACAAACAAGGAAATATTGAATACCTGGCCGATATCTACCGGCCTGTATATCTGAAAAATAAGTTTATAGTTATTTGCGCTACGAACAGCAAAGAAGTTAACCGGCAGGCGGCAGAAGATTGTAAAGAGCGGGGCATCCTGGTTAATTCGGTCAGCGAACCGGATAAGTGCAATTTTTTTCTGCCGGCCCTCCTCAAAAAAGGTCCGCTGACCGTTTCTGTTTCAACAGCAGGTAAAAGCCCTGCCCTGGCCCGCCGCTTAAGGGATCAACTGAACAACAGCCTTGGTATTGAACATGCTGAATTTGCCCGTTTTTTGGGTGAGATCCGGCCCCTGGTGATGGAAAAAGTTGAAGACAAGGCGCACAGAAGAGCCCTCTTTGAAAAACTGGCCGGGGAAGAATTCTTCAGCGAATTTATGAAGCTGCCCCGGGCGGTTATCGACCGGAAGGTTGCTGAACTGATCGAAGCATACAGCAGGGAGGAAAGCTGATGAAAAAAATGATCATCGGAACCAGGGCCAGTAAGCTGGCCTTGATTCAGGCCGGCCTGGTTAAAGATGTCCTGGTCAAGAAATTCCCGGAGATCGAGTTTGTTTTGAGGGAAATTAAAACTACCGGCGATGTAGTAACAGACATCCCGCTTGAGAAAATCGGTGATAAAGGGGTCTTTATTAAAGAACTGGAAACCGCTTTACTGAACCGGGAAATCGATCTGGCCGTGCACAGTATG
>SL_8KL_010_SEDDRAFT_10001255_pt1 | contig 21957 bp, 26 predicted proteins | sample SodLakKL_010_SED_4_FD_11160 | JGI IMG/M metagenome (IMG submission 11160) | reverse complement strand
GTCATTCCCGACTCACAACACACCGTCATTCCCGACTCCGATCGGGGATCTTTTTGTATTGCCTTTTCACATGAGATTCCCAGTCAAGCTGGGAATGACGAGGGGGTGGTCATTCCCGACCCCGATCGGGAATCTCTTTAAGTGCCCCCAATAAAAACAAGCCGCTTTAAGGCGGTTTTTTATTACTCTTAAAATTAAAAAGAGGGATTTTACGCCTATTTTAATACCCTTAGAGCGTAAAAATTCTACGCACCAGGTGCGTGCAAATGGGGTGGAAAATGAAGAAAAAAAATGTGTGAGGTTGAGCCTCACACAATGAGCGAAATTGGGTTTGGAAGTGATAGGGTCAGTCTTCGGAGTTTGTTAAATTGTTGTATGTTTTCCAATAAAAGAGGAAAGCGGCTATGATAAAGAAAAAGCCGAAGATATGGGCCAGTTTCCATAAAGTGTCGAAAAGATCTCCGAAAAGCGGGAAGCCATTAGTCAAAACACGGTAAGTTTGCATAGCGGAAATAATTATGATCAGTCCGAAACCGGCCAACCCTATCCATTTAAAGACCTTACTAAGGAAGTCTTTTTTCAAGAAGGCCCCTCCTTTCTCCACCTTTATTAAAGAGTATAATGAAATTATAGTTTAATCAAATAAAAAACTCGTTTTCCATAAAGTAAAAGGAAGAGGGATTACCCTCTTCCTTTTTGAGTTATTTTCGGTTATCGGTTTTAGCTTATCCTTTCCTTGTTCGGTTGTAGGCATCTACGATTACCAGAAAAGCAATATAAACAATTACACCGGTAATCAGGATGGAAAAAATCTCTTCAGCAAAACTTACCCGTTCTCCCAATAGGCGGGCTACTTGTCTCGGGTTATAATCCGAGACAAAGCTTGCCACAATCAGTGCTGCGAAAACTCCGGTTATACTTCCGTCCAGAGATCCTTCGTACCGATAAAATCTCCAAGCCCGCCACAAGCAGAACAAAGACAGGATTATCAACAGCACGAAAAAAGAATATTCAGCTCGTCTCGCTAAAAACTGAGCGAGCCGTCCCCTGTCTTTTTCCAAAAATGTTGCCCCCACAACAAGCAGGATGAATATAAAGTACAAAATCTGCGTCCAACCGATACCAAAAAAACTCTTCGCTCTTTCTCTTAAGTCCATAAAAACCCTCCTTTGTGCGCTTCTTATATCATTAATTATTTATTTTGTCAAATTAGAAGGGCCACATTACCGGCAATAAAACTATGGAAACTGCGAAGATTATAATATCCAAAAAGATTCCCGCTTTCCAGTAGTCGGTAAATTCATAACCGCCCGGCTTCATAACCAGCAGGTTGGCCTGATGGCCTACGGGAGTAAGAAAAGCGCAAGAGCCGGCAATGGCTACGGCCATAAGGAAAGGATCGGGCGAGACGCCCATCTGCTGGGCTATCAGTATGGAAATGGGGGCCATGAGTACGGCTACCCCCACGTTGTTTACAAAATCCGACATTATAATGCTAAAACCCAAAACCAAGGCCAAGACGGTGATCGGTTCGGCACCGGAGGCCAAGTCCAAAAAACCGGTGGATATAAGGTCGGCCGCCCCGGAGGTAACCAGGGCCTCACCGAAAGGAATCATCGCCCCCAATATGACGGCTATGGACCAATCGATGTTTTCATAAGCTTCTTTCGGAGACAAAATTCCAACCGAAACCATCGCCACCGCTCCCAGGAAGAAAGACATCCCGATCGGTAAAATATTAAAGGTGGCAAAAAGGACACTGATTAAAAATATCAAAAAAGCACCGGCCATGCTCGCGGAAGGAGTCAGTCTTATATCCTTATCAGCCAAAGGCAAAATATTGGAATTATCCATAAATTCATTGATGTCTTCCTCATTACCTCTAAGGAGCAATACGTCCCCTACTTTGAATTCTACGGATTTCAATTTTTCCTTGATCTCCTGATCGTGTCGGGAGATAGCGGCAACTTCTATGTCGTAACGAAAGTCTATCTTCATTTCTTCCAGAGTGAACCCGATAATGCGAGAAGAGGGAGCCACCACCGCTTCGACTCCTTTAACGTCTTTGTCTTCTTTATTTTCATTACCCTCTTCTTCAAGCTCTTCTTTGGGAGTTTTTAATTTGAAATCAGTTAAACTCAATATTTGCTTTATGGTTTCGGCGTCCGCCTTAAGCATAATGATGTCTTTTTCCAAAATCATTTCCGTATTTTCAATCTCAGTCATTCGCTTTCCGTCTCTGATTACGGCCGAGATCTTAAATTCTTCCTCGACAAGCTTTTCTTTTAAATCCTCAAGCGTCTTACCGATGAGATCGGAGCTTTCCGGAACTATCAACTCGGAAGTGTAGGTCTTTATTTCGGAAACTTCTTCTTTTTTCTTTTTTTCTTTCCTTTCGGGAATCAGCCTCCAACCTATGAAAATAATGAAAAGTAGAGCGGCCAGGGATATCCAAATACCGACATGGGCAAAATCGAACATACCGAAAGGCTCCATTCCGAAATCCACCCGGAAAGAAGAAACTATCAGGTTGGCGGCATTACCTATTATGGTTATAAAACCTCCCAAATGGGCGGCAAAAGCAATGGGTATGAGGTAAAAAGCGGGAGAAATCTTTTTCTTTTTTGCCACGCTTACGGCCAAAGGCATGGTTATCGCCAAAGCTCCTATATTATAAACAAAAGGAGCCAGCAAAGCGGTAATGAAAGACAAAACGGCTATCTGGAACCATAAAGGCTTCCCTTTTATCGGCAGCTTGTTTATCAAAAAGTTTATGAACCCGGTATTTTTTATTCCCTTGCTCATAACCAAAACGGCAACGACGATTATTACCGCCGGATTACTGAATCCGGTGAAAGCGGTCTCAAAAGAGATCACTCCCCCGATGGTAATTATGGCCAAAGCGATCAGAGCAACCACATCATATCTGAGTTTTCCCCAAACCCAAAAAACAAGAGCGAAAAATATAGCCCCGAAAAGAATAAGTTGCTGGCCGAACTCTCCCAAGCTTATCATCTACTAATTTATTAACTTTAATTTTATTAATAATATCAAAATTGACCGAAAAATACTAATAGCTTGTCTTGTGGGGCGGTCTCATATATAATTAATTAACGAATTAACTTGAAAGCAAAAACTTTTCAAATCTTTCAAAATGGAGGAGGGAACAAAAAAAGAGGAGGAAAAAAGAAGTGAAAAGGGCAATTCCATATGGCCCTCTTTGGAGTTGACTCCGGAAAAGGTTGAAAAGTTGAAAGAAGAGATAAGAAAAAATAGGGAAAAGGAAAAGAAATTAATTGAAGAGATATCCGCAATTATAGGAGAATTGGAAGAGCCCGAAAAAAGAAAAGTTTTAAAGCAATTGGAAGAAGAGCTCAATGAAAAACAAGAAAAAAAGATAGAGAAAGAAAACCCGATGGAGAAAAAAGAGACAACCTGCCCCATAGAAGCCACCGACAACGTCTGGTCGGTAACGGAAGATTTCTTGTCCGCCCATTTCGGAGAAAATTATAAAAGTCTCGCGGAGCAGAAACAAGCTCAAATAATCGAGTATATTGTCGATTCGGTAGAAAAAGATCCTGAAAGTTTCGGATTGTCACTTTCTCCGGAAGAATCAATCGATCAACTTTCCGTAAACGGCGACCATCAAATAGATTTTACGCCCATACTTAATAAAAATTTAAAAGAAATGATCACTGAAGATAATTCAAACGAATCTTCTTCTGAAAATAAAAAGGACAATCCGAAGAATTCAAAACAAAAGGAAAATGAAGCTTCTTTACAAGAAGAGGATGTAAATATAGGTTTGGAAAACCTGAATGGAAAAATCGACGTCTTGAAAAAAACCAGGTTTTTAAAAAGAGCTTCCGAAAAATTCAGTATTGACGCCGTAATGTGTCATGACATATCCTACGGTTTAATCGAAAAAGAGATAGACGTTGAAGAGTTTATAAATTGGCTTGAAAATGAGCAAAACGTAACTTTTGACGGAGAAAAACTTCCCGAAAAGCAAGAGTTAACGGAGAATTTTAAAAAAGCAATCGATTATATTGAAAAAAATAAATCTCGAACGGCGACCAGAAAAATAACCGAAGCGGTTGAAAAGCTAATTTTAGTGATAAAATAAAAACCCCTTCTACGTAAAGGGGGAACATGTAAGCTGAAAAACTAATTCAAAAAGTCCTTGAGCTTCATCAGAACGGTTCGCTCGAACCGTTCTTTTTCTTCCAACTTCTGAGTAATATATTTTTGAGACTCCTTAATTTCCGGAATATAGACGTGTTCCAAGGAATTGACTCTCCGGCGGGTACTCTCAATCTCTTCAGCGAGGAGCTTTATTTTCTGCTCCAGCGTAGCGTATTTCAAAAGTTTGTCCAAAAGTTCGTACGCTTTTTTCTTTGATTTTTCCAAATTGTAATCTCCCGATTTTTCACTGAAAGGGGTCTCTTTTATTTCATCCAAGTTTTTAAATTCATATTCTTCGACCTTCACTCCCATTATATTTTTCTTTTCTACACTCAGCTCGGCCTCGGGAATATGAGCGGTGAGAGCGTCCATTTTACCGGCACCCAAATTATTCTCCGCTTTCAGATAATCCATAAGCAAAGCGGGAATCTTCTCTTCCACTTCCGTTCTCAGGCTTTGAAGCTCTTTCACCCGGGATAAGAATTCCTGAATTAAGCTGTCCAGCTTGTTTTTTAAAAGGCCGTGTCCGGATTCGGCAACTTTCAGTTGCTTTTTAAGCTTTAAAAGCTCTTGTCTTGTGGGATTAATCTTCTTTTTCATCTAAATATTTACTTATTTTTTCGTCCTTGATTCTTTTCAGCTCCGTTCGAGGCAGTGCTTTAAGAATTTCCCAGCCGATGTCGAGAGTTTCTTCGATCGATCTGTCTTCCGTCTTCTTTTGAGCCAAAAACTTCTCTTCAAAGAGGTCGGAAAACTTCAAGTAGGCTTTGTCCGTGTCGGAAAGAGCCGATTCTCCCAAAATAGTGGCCAATTGCTTTACCTCCTGGCCTCTGGCGTAAGAAGCGAAGAGCTGATTAGCCAATCCGTCGTGGTCATCTCTGGTTTTTTCTTCTCCAATCCCCTCGTCTCTGAGTCGAGAAAGACTGGGTAATACGTTTATCGGCGGATAAATTCCCGATTGGTGGAGGGATCTGTCAACCATTATTTGTCCTTCGGTTATGTAGCCGGTCAAGTCGGGAATCGGATGAGTTTTATCGTCTTCCGGCATCGTCAAAATAGGTATTTGAGTAATCGAACCGGGTTTGCCTTCTATCATTCCCGCTCTTTCGTAAATGCTGGCCAAGTCGGTATACAGATAACCGGGATAACCTCTTCTTCCCGGTACTTCCTTTCTGGCCGCGGAAACTTCACGGAGAGCTTCGCAATAATTGGTCATGTCGGTAAGAATCACCAATACGTCGTAACCCTTGTCAAAAGCCAAATATTCGGCGGCGGTGAGAGCCATCCGGGGAAGAGTCACCCTTTCTATCACCGGATCGTCGGCGGTATTCAAAAAGAGAATCGATCTGTCCAGGGCGCCGGTTTTTTCCAATTCGTTAACGAAAAATCTGGATTCTTCAAAAGTAATTCCCATGGCTCCGAAAACTACCGAAAAATCTCCGCCCATTTCGGCCTGCCTGGCAATCTGAGTGGCTATCTTGGAATGGGGAAGCCCCGCTCCGGAAAAGATGGGGAGCTTTTGTCCGCGTACCAGGGTATTCAGTCCGTCGATGGCCGAAATACCGGTCTGAACGAAGTCATCGGGAAACTCCCGGGCGTAAGGATTCATCGGGTTTCCGTTGATGTCTACCGACTTGTCGGCAATCGGTTCGGGATGGCCGTCCAAAGGTTTGGCGGCTCCGTCGAAAATTCTGCCCATCATATCCATACTGACATCCAGCTTCATAGTTTCTCCCAAAAAGACGGCTTCCGCCTCTTCCAGTTCCATTCCCCTGGTTTCTTCAAACATCTGAACCAAAGCTTTTCCCTCTGAGGCTTCCAAGACCCTGCCCATTCTTTCTTTGCCGTCGGCCGTCTTGATTTTAACCAATTCTTCGTAGCTGACTTTCTTGACTCCTTCGACTAAAACCAAAGAGCCGACAATTTCTTTTAATCCCTCGTATTTTACAGCCATAGTTTTTATATTTATTTATTCTTCTTCGAATTTAAGATTGGAAAGTCTTTCCTTTTCCTCTTCGGTGGCCACTTCTTTAATTTCCGTACCGTCTTCAACCTGCTTTTTGCCTTTTCTGTAAAAACTCATTATTTCTCCGAGCATGTTGGATTGTTTTTCAAGTGAAGTGTAAGTATCCACTTCGTCAAAAGCGTTCTGCATCAAAAAATCCTCCCTTATGACCTTGGCCGTTTCCATAATCAGCTTGTCGTCTTCGGACAAAGCTTCAAAGCCGACCAGACGGACGATTTCTTCCAGCTCGGCTTCCTTGGAGAGAATCCTCATCGCTTCAACTCTGTCTTCTCGAAAACTTCTTCCTATTTCTTCGTCCAGATAATCATCCAGATCCTCAGTGTAAAGTGAGTAACTGTTAAGCCAATCTATAGCCGGGAAGTGTCTGGCGTTGGCCAACTCGTCTTCCAGACTCCAAAAAACCTTGGTGGTTCGGAGTGTATTTTGAGTAACCGGCTCGGAAAGATCACCTCCGGGAGGAGAAACCGCACCGATCACGGTCAAGGACCCTTCTTCGTTTTTTCCCTTGCATTTAACTTGACCGGCTCTTTCGTAAAAGGCGGCAATTCTGGAACCCAAATAAGCCGGATACCCTTCTTCACCGGGCATTTCTTCCAACCTGGCCGACATTTCTCTCAAAGCTTCGGCCCATCGGGAAGTAGAATCGGCCATCAGAGCTACGTCAAGCCCCATATCCCTGAAATATTCGGCGATGGTTATTCCGGTATAAACACTGGCTTCTCTGGCCGCTACGGGCATGTTGGAGGTGTTGGCAATAAGAACCGTTCTTTCCATAAGCGGATTACCCGTTTTGGGGTCTTCCAGCTCGGGAAACTCTTGCAAAACTTCGGTCATTTCATTGCCTCTTTCACCGCATCCGATAAATATGATTACGTCCGCATCGGCCCATTTGGCCAATTGGTGCTGTATTACGGTTTTACCGGAACCGAAGGGTCCGGGAACGCTGGCCGCCCCTCCCTTGGCTACGGGGAAAAAGGTGTCAATTACCCTTTGACCGGTTACGAGCGGCTTTTTCGGAAGCAGCTTTTCGTCAACCGGCCTGGGACTCCTTATCGGCCATTCTTGGAGCATCTTAATCTCAACCTCTCCGTCGTCGGTTTTTACCTTGGCTACCGTATCGGTTATCTTGAGGCTCCCTTTTTCAATCGAGGTGACGGTTCCTTTTTCAACCGTCGGAGGAATCATTATTTTATGAGTTATGGTTTCCGTCTCCTCAACCGAACCTATTACACTGCCGGCTTCAACTTCATCTCCCTTTTTCACTTCCGGTTTGAAATCCCAACTTTTTTCCATATCAAGCGACGGAACCTCCACTCCACGGGGAATAAAATCACCCGTTTTTTTCGCGATAACGTCGAGCGGTCTTTGAATTCCGTCGTAGATGGAGCTCAATAGTCCGGGGCCCAGAATGACCGATAACTGCTTTCCGGTCCTTTCAACCGGTTCACCGGGACCGACTCCGGCCGTTTCTTCGTAAACCTGAATTGAAGCTTCGCCTTCCCTCATTTCGATAATCTCTCCGGCCAATCCTTCTTTACCGACCTTGACCACTTCATAAATGGAAGCTCCTTCCATCCCGTCGGCGACAACCAGCGGTCCGGAAACTTTTATTATTTTACCTTCGTTGTTTTTACTCATAACATTTATTGATTAAGTATCTTTACGGTAAATTAGTCCGAATCCAAGAAAGAAGCGGAGACCGCACCACCTAAGGCTTTCTCCACTTGCTTTTTCAAAGCGACTCTTTCCTTGCCTTTTTTCAAACCGGGCAGGACCACTACCCCCAATCCACCGGAAGAAATCAAGTCTTCAGTGGTGAAAATAAGTCCGTATCCGTCATTTTTTAGCTTTTCTATAATCTCAAGGGCCTCTTTTTCATTTTCCGCCTTGCGGCAGTCGAACCCGATTAATCTCATCGTTCGAAAATAACTTTTCGGTCCTATGAAAGCAATTTTACTCATATAGCTTGTATGTCGACGGTTAAATTCTTAATCTCTTTCGGAGAAAAATCCAAATTCTTACCCCTTATTATCGCCCTGATCTTTTTTTCGGCTCTCCATTTTTTCATAAAAAAGGCCAAAACGGGAGCCAGTCCCTCGTTTCTCTTTCTGTTTTCAAAAATAAACTCTTCTTCTAATTTTTCAATCCTTTCATCTCTCTCCCTTCCGGAAAAGCGAACCAAAGCGTCTTTATAGTTTTCTATGAATTTTTCTACACGCCCGTCCTTGGCCCCATAATGCTCCAACTTATCCAAAAAGACCTCGGTCAGGTAATCGTCCAGCTTAGCCGGATTCTTCTTCTCACCGGCAATCTCGATTTCCGAGGCGAACTCCTCCGTCAGTCGCTCGGAGGATTTACCCCACTCGAGAAGCTCTCCCGATTTTAAATCGAAAAATTTACGCTTTAAAAATATTCTCAAATTAACGATATCCGCCCTCAAAAAGAACAAGTCGATCAAATTTTCGGCTCCCAATCGCTTCAAGTCCTCTTTGAAAGCCTTTTTCTCTTTTTTAAAAATCTCTTCCAAAGAATCCGACTCCAGGGCAAAACGGTTATAATCGGTGTCCTGCAATACCTCGAAAGCTTTTTCGGCACTTTCCGCGTTGATCATCCTGTCGAAATCAACCTCGTCGGCAATATGCTTTTCGACCGCATCGAAATAAGAATTTAGAAAAAGATACTTCATAAATCTCCGAAAAGAAGTTTAACGTATTTCTTTTTGTCATTTTCAATTTCTTTTTCCAGAATTTCTTCCAAGGTAATAGCCAAGCTCCACTTTTCTCCTTCTATCAAAAACCCTTCCTCGAAATCGAGAGTATCTTCTTCCGGCTTGCGGTCGATGACCTCTTTCAAAAGAGGGGCCAAATGCTTCTTCTTTCCTTCCGGAACCACTATCCGGGAAGCCTCTTTCAACAGATCTTCATTTTCCTCCAGTTTTTGAAGATATATATCTTTTTTCTCTTTAATCGGAAGTTCTTCCGCTTTTTTTAAAGCTTCTGTTTTAGCTTTTTCCAAAAGTTCTTTTTTCAGGTTCAACCTCTCCATTTCCAGCTCGAAGGAAAGCTTTCTTTCCTTTTCGGTTAATAAGCTTTCCTTCTTTTCTTCCCTTTCTTTTTTCAATCTCTCTTTGAGATCTTCCAGCTCAGCTCTTTTTTCGCTGTCCAAATTCTCAAGAGCGGTTTTGTGCTCTCTTTTGAGGCGAAGCTCTTCTTCGCGTTTTTCGTCTTTCACTTTTGCGAGTAAATCTTCAAGTGGCATAAGTTAAACCGTTATTCCGTTTAAGATGAGAATAGTCAAAAGAAGTGCGATAACGGCGTAAGTCTCAACCATAGCGGAGAGAATAATCGCCTTACCGGCTTCTTCCGGTTTTTTGGCCAGAGTCGAAATTCCGGATACGGATACCTTTCCCTGAAAAATAGCGGAAAAGATTCCGGCGAATATTATCGGTATGCAGGCCAAAAGAATCTGCCAACCGGCACTGGTGGAAACTGTAACAGTTTCTTCTCCGAAAAGTCCCACTTGCTGGAGAACCAGCACGGCGGCCAAAAATCCGTAAATTCCCTGAGTTCCGGGCAAAACTTGAAGTAAAAGCGCCTTACCGAATTTCTCCGGTTCTTCGGAAATGAGCCCGGCTGCCGATTGTCCGACGTGTGAAAGCGCTATAGCGGAACCGATGGACGGAAGCGTTACCGCCAGTCCGGCTCCGAGTATGGCAAGAATAAGTCCTAATTCCATATGCGTTTATTTATTAACGTTTATAATTTCAACAAAACGACCTTGCTTCGAAAACGGCTTGAACTTTCTACCTCCTCCTTCCATGAATTTGGAAAAGAACTCCACGAATTGCAGTCTCGCGGAGTGAATAAAGCTGCTCAAAGCATTGATGAGAAGGTTAGCGACGTGTCCGAAAACTAAAATCAACCCGGCAACGGCAACATTCAATCCCGCAACCGGAATCATCTCCATAAAGATACCGGCGATCATGTTGATCGTCATGGCGATAATTCCCGTGGCGAGACCCAAAGCCAAAAGCCGCGAATAAGACAAAACGTCACTGAAATAACCTATCAGGTCATAAAGTGATCCGAAGCCGGAAAGAAGTCTTCTCATAATTGCTTCCTGTTCGGAAAACACTATATTCAAAAGCATCATCAAACCGGTGGCAACAATCAAAACGGGAAATTGGCGAGTGAAAGCGAACACAGCTATTCCCAAAAAGAAAACAATTGAACCTCCTTTGCTGCCGAGAGCCACTTTCGTCTTCCCCTGCTTCAAATTCCAAAACATTCCGATTAAAAGTCCGATAAATATCTGAATAAGACCCAGAACGGAAACCAAATACAAAACTTCTATGGGATCGTCTACGGCATCAACGATTCGGAGACCCGCAAAAAGGTCAGTGCCGAAAAACGTTCCGGTTAAAAGTCCGGCCAACACGGTAAATATTCCGGCAATAACAAAAAGATTGAAGAACGCTTTCGAGTCTTTCAGCTTTTTCCCGAAAACGTAGGAAATGGCAATCAGAAGAAGTCCGTATCCGGCATCGGAGAGTGCCAGCCCGAAAGCGACGGCGAAAAACGGGGCCAGAAAAGGAGTCGGGTCGGGCTCATCCGACTTGGGAGAGCCGTAAACGCCGGTAACCACTTCAAAGCTTTTCATCAAATCCTTGTTTTCCATTTCCACCGGGGGTCGCTCTCCGTCTTCAAGTTCCAATTTTCTGACAAGTATGTAGGGAGTTATCTTTTTAAGCCTCTTTTCCAGCTCATCAACCTTTCCTTCCAGAATCCAGGATTTTAAATAGAAATAGCTTTTTGTTTTCTCTCCCTCTTCAAAAGTCTTGCATTTATCCAGTTCCCAACCATACCAGTCTATAAGGGCTTCCAATTTGGGAATGTTTGTGGTAAGCTCTCTTGCTTTTTTTAAAAATTTTTCCTTTTTCTTTTTCAGCTGCTCCATTTTAACTCTTTTTTCCTTCAATAAATCGGAGGGAGGCCTGTTCCAAAAAGCGGTCTCTTCTTTGGCACCGATTTCCTTGACCGTTTCTACCAATTTCTCTTCTTCTTTCGGATAAACCATATAAAAACCGGTTCTTTCACAGTCTTCTTCTCCACCCCATTTTATAAAAAAGAAAATACTCTCTTTTTTGAGAGTAGCTAAGAGCTCTTCCTTTTTCTCTTTGGAGATGGAGCCGATAAAAATGTTGAAGTTTCTAAGTTTTCCAAAACCGTTAACGGAAATTCCGGAAAACTTTTTAAGCTCCTTGATCTCCTTCTTTAAAGAATCCATCTTGGAGCTTGTTCCGTTAAGGCCGGTTTCCAATTTTTGACACTTATCAACCACCTCATCAATCGTTTCCGAAAAGGCCAAATTTTCCAGCTCTTTCAAGGTATGCTTCTCTTTTTCCGGAAAGAAGCTGTCAATCAAGGTCTTGAAAAAGGGCTCTTTTTCGGAAAAACGGGAAAGGAAACTTCTGGCAAATTTCATTTCGGCTAATTTCAGCTCAACCTCACTTTTTTTTTCGTCAAGCTGAAGATCTTCATCCTTTTCCGATTTTTCCGTTTCAAAAGAAATCACCTCAGCATTGCCGTTAAGCTGCATTTCCTCCAAAATTTCTTGGTACTTCTCCTTTAATGCGATAATTTCATATTTTTCCGCGGAAAGATTCATGACAATTTATCCAGCAAAGCTTTGCAGAAAGAATCGAGCCTCTTCTCGTAGCTTTCTTTTATTTTCTCTGCCTTTTTTTCGTTTTCTTGTTCAAGTTTTTTCTGCTTTGTTTTAAAATCTTTTTCCACCTCTTTATTCAAACCACTCATTTTCTCGAGATGTTTTTGCCGTACACCTTCCATCTTTTCGTCCCATTCCTCTTCTCTTTTCCTTCTTTCTTTCTTAAGCTCTTTTTTGAACTCTTCCAGCTCTTTTTCGGCTTTTTCTTCCGCTGTTTTTATTCGGGTTAATGAGTTTGACATATCTTTAATTGCCACTAATTCTTATTAAAAACCTCTTAATCATAACACTTCATCCGTAATAAATCAAATTTTAAACCAAATTGAAATCAATGAGTTTGTCCTTTAAATTAACGTCTTCAACCTTAACTTGAATTTCATCACCCAGAGAGAATTTTTTATTCGTATTCTTTCCGATCAGTCGATAATTTTCTTTATCCAAAACGTAATAGTCGTCATCCAGGCTTCTGAGGGCTATCATCCCCTCGGCAAAAGAATCCAGGTCCCTGACGTAAATTCCCCATTGAGTTATGCCCGAGATTATAGCTTTTCGCTTTTGTCCGACTTTGTCCATCATGTATTGACATTTTTTGTACGCGATCGATTCTCTCTCCGCATCGAGTGCTCGGAGTTCACTTTCGGAAACGATTCGGCAAATCTTTTCGTAATGATCTGCGGGTTCGGTGTTTCTTCCTTTCAGCTTTTTCTTCACTAATCTGTGAACCGTCAGATCGGCATATCTTCTTATCGGAGAAGTAAAGTGGGTGTATTTTTCCAAAGCGAGACCGAAGTGGCCCACGTTTTTTGTACTATAAAAAGCTTTCGTCATCGATCTTAAAACGATATTACCTACCAGAAATTCAGCCGGTTTACCTTCCACTTCATCTATTATCTCGTTTATTTTTTCGGAAGTTACCTTGTCCCCGATCTTGACGTCATAACCTATTCCGGACAGAAAGCCCTTCAGCTCTTGAATGGTTTTCTTTTCCGGCTCCTCGTGAACTCTGAAAACGAAAGGCTTGCCATCAAAAGTTTCGGCTACGGCTTTGTTGGCTAAAAGCATGAATTCTTCGATCAGCTCGTGAGTATCGAGAAATTCCTTTTTATTTATATCAACCGGTTTTCCATCGTCGTCCAAATTAAAGACCACCTCATCGGTGTTGAACTTTAAAGCGCCTTTTTCAATTCTTTCACTGCGAAAAGTTTTAGCCAAATCGTTAAGAGTGGAGAGCGCCTCGTTTCCTTCATTTATTTCTTTCATCGCTTGTTTGTAGGTGTATCTCTTGTCCGACTTGGTAACGGTTTCTCCAACCCATTTATCTTTTATATTCCCTTTTTTATCCATCTTCAAAATCACCGAAAAAGTCATTTTTTCTTCACCGGGATTCAAGCTGCAAAGATCATTGGATAAAACTTCGGGAAGCATGGGAATGGTCTTGTTGACCATATAGATGGAAAATCCTCTCTTTTTAGCTTCCTCGTCTATGGGAGTTCCTTTTTTTACGTAGAAACTGACATCGGCAATATGAATACCAATTTCGAAAAGATTGTCGGAAAGCTTCTTAAAAGACAAGGCGTCATCGAAATCCTCGGCCGTTTTCGGATCTATGGTGAAAGTCTTCGTGGATCGCATGTCTCTTCTGTCTTTGATTGCCGCCTTTTTCATTCCCGAAGCCTTCTTTTTCAGTTTCCGGGTTTGATTTTCAATCTCCTCATCGAACTCAATTTCCATTCCGCTTTCTAAGACTATCGCTTCCCTTTCCACCTTTTCGGAGCCCCTCTTGCCCAAAACTTTGACTATTTTTCCTTCCGGAGATTTTTCCGCCCTGTCCCAGCTTACCATTTCGACAAAGGCTTTGTGCCCGTCTTTCACCTCCTCACCGATTTGAGGAATGAATATGTCGACATACATCTTTCTGTCATCGGGAACCAAGAAGGCGTAATCTCCCTTTTTGTCTATGGTTCCGACGAACCGGGTCTTCTTTCTGTTTAAAACCTCCAAAACCTCTCCGGTTTTCTGCTTATTATTTTTTTGAGGGAAAAGAGTAATCTTCACCTCATCTCCGTCCAAAGCGGTGTTTAAAAATTTTGATTCTATCTTTACATCCTCATCCAAATTCTCATTGAAAAAGTATCCGGTTCCGGAATTGGTTATATTGATTTTTCCTTTTATTTTTTGAGTCACTTTTTAATGTCTTTTATTACTTCTTTAGCTTTTTCGTACCCTTTCTTTATTATCTCCTTGCCCTCGTCTTTTTTAACCAGGGTCTCGAAACCCAAAAGTTTAGTCGGGTCCAAGTTCGGAGAGATTTTAATATCGGCTCCCTCCATGGACATACGGGTCATATGATACTGAAGAGTGGTTATCGCTTTTCTTCCTATGCCGTAAGAATTCATCTCTTCATAGGGAGGCGTCTTTTCCAACGTCTCATTCAAATTCACCCCTATTACCCTGGTAGCGCCCATTTTTCTGGCCGCTTCTGTGGGAACTTGGCTGGAAAGCCCTCCGTCCCATAGAGTTTTTCCGTTCAATTTAAGGGGCTCTATAAAAAGAGGGAAAGCTATACTGGCTTGAACCGCTTCTATTGCCGATCCCTTTCTAATTAACACGGATTCCGAGCTGTGAAAATCGGTAGCGATGACACCGACCGGCAGATCTAAATCTTCCAATTTCACGTCCCCGATGAACTCTCTTAAAAACTCTTGAACCTTTTTAGCCGAAATCATGCCCGATTTGGAGGGTCTGACCATACCGGCCACTTCCCGCCAATAGGATTCAAGTAAAACTTCTTCCACTTTTCCAACCGATTCGTAATGAGAGTACAAAACTCCTATCAAAGCACCTATAGACGATCCGGTGATCAGATCGATTTTCAAATTTTCTTCTTTTAGGGCTTTCAAAACCCCGATGTGAGCATAACCTCTGGCTCCTCCGGAGCCCAAAGCCAATCCGGTCTCATTTTCCATATTTTTTACTTTTTATCAAAAGAAAACCCCCTAAAACGGGGACTTTCTTTTTGCAAAGAGTTATGCGCGTGTTACGTCAACCGCTTTCGGTCCTTTTTGAGATTCAACAATCTCAAATTCAACCTCATCGCCGACTTCCAAGTCGTCGAATTCTACTCCGGAAAGATCGTTAGAATGAAAGAAGATGTCGTCATCTTCATCCTCTTTACCGATAAATCCAAAGCCTCTTTGTGTAAGAGTCTTAATGGTACCTTTCATGAATTGTAAATTAGCTTCTTTTATAAGAAGTTCGAATACGACTCGACTAACTTCTTCCGAACTTCTAAAGGAATAATACTACACTCATTCTCGTTTGTCAAAGTTTAAAGACCGGCCAGCAAAGCCGAAATGATTCCGACCATGAAAATTCCGTCAAAAACCCCGGCTCCCCCTATGGACATAACCCCTCTGGAATGACGAAGAACTTTCGGGAGATGCAGAAGGTCGCCTCCGATTATAACTCCCAGAACTCCGGAGACGAAAGCGACCGCTTCCGGGTTCTCGGGAGCTAAAAGTAAGGAAATCAAAACGGCGGTCAAGACGGGAAAAATAACCGGCATCGCTATTCCCAAACCGGGTATGAACTTGGATATTTTGTAAGAAACCAGGGTAACGACCAAAGTGGATATCAAAGCGGCCGGAAGGGGAACCTGAAAAACGAGATAAGCAACTATGAAGAGTGGAATTATCGCTCCTCCCAAATTGATTGAAATCCGCCCGTTGGTGGCCCTTTTTCGTTTCAGGGCGCCGAAAAATCTTCTATCTTCAACCTTGACCACTTTCTTTTTTCCCAAGGGAATATTGATAAAAGACCCGAAAAGCATAAGCAGAACCACCAAAAGCCCCAGTCCGGGAGACATGCCCAGCTGCACCAAACCGGCGGTGAAGAGATTGAAAATCAAAAATACCACCAGAAATGGTAGTAAAAGTAATCCGATTACTATGAAAAAGAGTAAGTAAAATGAACTCATGTCTTTATTTCTTTTCCGGTTTTGCGGGAATTATTAAAACGGCTATCAGATAAGCTATGAGCCCCAAAAGGCCCAAACCGGCAAAAAGAGATAACAAAACCCAAATTAACCTAATAATTACCGGGTCGATATCCGTATGCTCTCCTATTCCGCCGCAAACTCCCGCGAATATCTTGTTTTCGTCACTTCTGTATAGTTTTTTATTCATAATACTCAAATTTTACGTGAATCATAAGCCCAGTGAAGCAGGGCTTGACGTTGTTTGGGTCTGCAAGACAAATCTTTTTCCTTGCAATTTTTTTGGAGAGCTCCGGCGTGTCTTTTCATTCCCCGCCACCTTTTTATCTGCCTATCGTCTTCCTCGGCAATTCTGCGACCCAAAAAGTACCTACAATACCATTGAAACCACCCTCTGGGATCCCGATCATCAATCCAGCCCTTCTTTCTCCAGTAATCGAGTGATTTACTGGCTGAGACTCCGAAAAAGTTTAAGTTTGAATCGGCTTCTTCCGGGGAAAGCTTGGCGTTTTCAAACCATTCTTTTGGAAATTCGTCTTTGCAATCGGTCATATACTTTCCGCCGAAAACGCCGAGTTTTAACATCTCCGCAGGAGTCAAATCGGGATTGAAATCGGATTGAAAATTCTTTCCCGTCGGTTCGGAAAGCCGATAAACGTATCCGGACTGCATTTTGTCATCAACCTCAATCTTTTTCATAAATCAAAGTCCAGTCTATCTCCCTTCTGCAAATCCCGGCTTTCGACGTATCCCGCCTTCACTTCCAGCACGTATTTAGCCGGTTTTTCCGGACGAAAAACATCGGGGTAAGTCTCCGGCGACACGTTTGTCGCAATATCGACAATCAGTTTGTTTTCGTCAATCCAGATTATGTCTATGGAAAAATCCATATCTCTCATCCAAATTCCGTGAAAATCGGACTTTTCGAATACGAAAAGCATACCTTCGCCACTCTCAAGTGTTCGCCTTTGGGAGAGGCCCGTTCGCTTTTCTTCCGGTTCGGTAACCACTTGCGCTTTTAACAGCTCACCGTCTATCTCTATGATCTTTTCGTAATCAATAAGATAGCGGCTCCTATAAAGGCCGGATAGAGCCACCAAGGCGACACAAATGATTGCGACGGTTGCGATTCTTTTTTTTATCATTTTAATAAGTTATAAAACTCTATATAAAAATATATTGATAATACTCAAGACTATCGCAAAATATAACAGAACTCCCGAAACCCACAAAGCTTCCGAATGAGCTACTATAGTATAAATCAAAAGTAAAATTATTGCCACGGACTGACAAATCATTTTTAACTTCCCGGGGATTCTTGCTCCGAAATCCTTTTCTTTTTTATCATACAAATGAATCGCGGAAATTACGGTAATGAATTCCAAAATTAAAATTATGAGAATTATCCTAAGGCTCAAATACCTGGTTATCAATACGGCGCCCGAGGTTCCGATGAGCAGCTTGTCGGCCAAAGGATCGTGGAGCTTACCCCACTCGGTTATCCGGTTTCTGGTCCTGGCCATCGCCCCGTCCAAAGCATCACTGAAGGCGGAAATACAAAAAAAGACCAAACCAGAGAGATAGTTTTGGGTCAGCAAAAGATAAAACACGACGGGTATCGTGAAATATCTGAACTTGGTCAAATGATTGGGAGTAATAAAATCAGGAAAAATCCATAAAAAGAACTTATCCAAAACTCTGTCCGAAAAGTTCGGCTGATTAAACTTTGTGTTTCCGTAGCTTAATAGTTGGTTCCTGAAAGACACACACGGAGGATTTTAATAAATAATCCGGAGCAGGCGGAAAAAGATCAAAAATTTCCGTTTTGCCGTATTTCCGGCTTTAGAGAGCCTTGACTATAACCATTTGTGCGTTTTCTTCTCCCCTTTCGTTAGTCCAAACTTGAATGTAAGGATTACCACCGAAGTCTCCATCATATTTTTCTTCCAACACCTCTTCGGTAATAAAGACATCGAGATCATAAAAGCCGTCTTTAGTGCTGGTTCTTTCCGTTTCGTAACCCTCTTCCGCTAAAAGGTCTCTTATCTCAATTGCGTCATCAGAGGTGATTTCTCTATTTACTACGTAAGTAAGGACGGTTATATTTCCCGAATCGATAAGTTTTGCCTCTTCTTCAAAAACTTCTTCCAGTACTGAACCTAGGTCTTCATGTATCACAACGTTACGCTCATCTATCGGAGTTATGGTCTCCGCTTCCGTGTAAGGGTTTTCAGCCTCTTCACCTACTTCTTCGCTCTCTACGCCATCCACTTCTTCTGGGTCAACATCAACTACCTCTTCTTCTTCGGGAACCTCCGGATCTTCCGGAGCTTCTTCTTGGGAGAAAAAATACCATCCTCCAACAAGCAAAACAACAACGACAATAACCGTTATTATTTTTTTCATAAATAAATCAACTTAATTTAATAATGAAGACCTTTAGATATTAAATTTATCAGCGTATTGTCCGATAACGGGAAGTTCTTCCTTCTTTCCTTTTACCACGTTGATAATTCCCATAATGGCGAAAACCAAAATGACTATGTTGATGATAAAGCTGATAATCCAGCCTAAAACGGGGATCAGCGCTATAATGAAGCCGACCAACCAAAGACCGAACAAAGTCAATCCTTGCTTAGCATGAAATTGAGCAAATGCATCATCTTTAGCACCGAGAAGGGGAACCAAAAAGAGAAGCCAAAGATAGCTCAGAATGGCTATTGCATTTATTTTTCCGGACTCTTCTTTTTGTGGTGTTTCTTCATGAACTCCTTCAGGTTGATGCTGAGAGTGGTCTTCTTCTTGATTGAAATTTTCTTCAGGCATAAATGATATTATTTTTAACGAATTTTATAACGACCTTTGCATTTTAAAGCAGTATACCACACTTCACAGCAGGACAAAAGAGGAATCGCGGTCTTGGTTTTTTAGTAACCGCTATCCCAAACTTCTTCTTCTATTGTCCTGATGATACTTTGAAGGGCTTGAGTTTTCTCTTCATCGCTCATTACTTCAAAACTTCTTTTCAAATCCGAAAGTGTGCGCTCCAAATCACGTCCTTCTTCCATATCCATTTCCGCTAATTTATACAATCCCTCCTTAAACTCTTCTTCGTCTTCGACAAACTCATCGAACTGATCAATTGTCTCGATCATTTCGAACATCTCCGCTACGAAAACATTTATCTGTTCCTCTTCCGTCTCTCCTGTAACTGCCTCTTCCGTTTCGGTCTCTTCCTCTGCCTCTTCTTCCGTTTCATCATCAATTACCGGCTCTTCTCCGGTAATCAAAGGGTGGGCTTTTCCTTCTTCGATAAAAAACTCAATAATTTCAAGTATCTCTTCTCTGCTTAACTCTTGAGTCTTTTCTCGCATTATTTCCAAGTTTCGCTCCAATTCTTGCCCTCTGCCCAATTGCTCCTTTGCCAAATTACGTAAATCTTCTTTTGCTTTTTCTTCGTCTTCGACAAGTTCATGAAACTCATCGAATTCACGAAATATCTCAAGTGTTTCCTCCACAAACATTTCGATCTCTTCCTCCTCATCCCGCATCGGTACGGAAGGTCTTCCAACTTCAACGTCTTTCATTTCTTCGGCAATAAAATCAGCGAGTTCGGGAGGAATTCCTATTCCTCCCATATCCAAATCACTGAAATCCAAATCGTCAAAATCCTCAAATTGAGGAACGTCGGTAATTTCCTTTATCGACTCCAAGGATAAAGCTGTTTCCGAAAGCCCTCTTCTTATTTCTCGAAACTGCGCACTCGCCTCGGGAGAAAGGTGATCCATAAAAATCTGTGCTTCTTCAAAGGCTTGAGCCTGCTCACCCATCGTATCGATCAAATAATCGACCAAAGCTTCTTCTCCCTGAACCATTCCGTCGAAAGAATCCAAAAAGGCACCATAGTCCTTCATCGCTCTTTGCGTTCTTCTTTCATCCTCCGTATCTTCATCTTCTTCCGCATACCTTTTCATTCTTTCCAATCTGTCTTGAGCCACCTCGGCACTGATTTCGGTCGCTCTTTGCGGATTTTTTTCAGCAAGCAGCTCCAACGCTTCTATTTGCTTTCTTTGGGCGTTGTCTCTGGACTGAAGAGCTGTGTCTCTATGCTCTTCGGCAAGAGTGAATGCTTCCTCCATGGTAATAACGTGGCCGTGGGCGGATCTTTCAATGGCTTCAGTAACTTGAGAGATGTCCTTACCCTTGTCGGCGGCAGACCTGGCTCTGCTTAAAGATTCTTCCAACTGTTCTTTTTGACGTTCTGTCGTTTTTTCTACTAAATTCAACTCACTTTCCATTTCAATTAATTTCTTGGCTTCCGCCGTCCTTCTCAAGGCCAATTCGGAATATCTTTCCGCTTTGGATAGATCCCCGAATTTAAAAAAGGTTCCGACACCTTCCGAGGCGGGTTTTAAGAAATAAAACATACTGTCGGGAGTAAGTCTCGCTGACGGTAATTCAACTTCTCTTTGAGCGTCGGTGATTAATATCCCGCCGATTAATACTATAAAAATTAAACTGGCGAGTAGGGCTATTTTTTTATTCATATTTTTTAATTTATTAATAATTGAAAGAGCTTTTAGGGTCTGGTAGCCCGACTAAAGCTAATTCTTCTCCATAGCTCGCTTATCTTATAAAACTATATCACAGATCATGAGCGGATGAAAATAAGTTTTTCTTAAGACGGAGGTGTTTAAAAGAAAAACCCGGTTTTACCCGGGGTTTTCAATTAACACATTGATTACTCCTTGTCTTCCGTAACTTTTCCTATCCATATCGTCACTAATACAGCTATTATTGTAACAACAACCGCATAGACGAGCATCGGGACCACTTCTTCGGCGGTCCCGAACACTTCTTTGAATATAGCTTGGGTTGCTCCGTTCCAAGCCAGGGCGGCAACCAGCCCGAAAGCGGAAATTATTAGAGTTGAAATTCGTTCTATTGCTTGCTTTTTCATATGTTTTTTACTTAGATTAACAATTTTTTCTACACTTTAATTTTAACAGAAAAATAACTAATCTAAAACAAAAGCCCGACTAAATGTCGGATTTCAACTTAATAATTTCATGTATTGGTTTTATTATTCAACCGCACCAAAAGACAGAAACACAAACAAATGGCAAAGTTAAATTGATTTTATCCAAGCAACACTGAAAATCTTCGATAAAAACTATGTATTTCTTTTATTTTAAAAAATTTACTCTCCTATCACCTGAACCTGTACTTTTCTTTTTCTGGCTCTGTCCAGCTCTATGAACATTATCTTTTGCCACCGACCGAATTGAAGCTCGGAATCCACGAGATTCATAGTAACACTGGAAGGAAGATAAAGAGCTTTACAATGAGCATGACCGTTAGCACACTCGTCATCACACATATTGACTGTCCTAACATCGAAATCATCGTGTCTGTATTCTTTATCGAGAGGAGCTAATTTTTTAAGATTCTCTTTCATATCCTCAAGCAACAGAGGTTCGTTTTCATTCAAGAAGACGGTGGCCGTGGTGTGTTTGGTTTGAATGTTTACCAAGCCGTTTTTAATCCCCGCCCCCTTTACGAAATTTTCAACCTGCTCCGTGATGTCCTTAATCTGCAAAGTATTCTCACTTTTTATCTCTATCGTCTTATTTTTGCTTTTCATAACCAAGTTTCAAAGTTATCTTTTTAAATTAGCCGGCGAACCAATAACGGACTATATTCAAATTGTCTTTAAGACTTAATAATTAACCCTTTAAGCATTGACATTATAGCATAAAAACAAAGACCCGACTAAATGCTGGATTAAATCTATGCCCTGTGGATTGGACAAAAGTCGAAAGTGCTTGATTAAAGAAACAGAACCTTCTTAAATAAAAAGAGCGGTTTTACCCGCTCTCTTCTTCAAATTAATTTTTCTCAAAAACCAATAAAATGAATCACTCAAGAGACTCTCCTTCGGAAGTGTCATCGTCTTTATCAGTGACGGTTATAACTACGTAATTGCCACCGTCACGACTGCGTAGTTCATCAACTCCCTCTGCTC
>SL_8KL_010_SEDDRAFT_10001252_pt1 | contig 21969 bp, 26 predicted proteins | sample SodLakKL_010_SED_4_FD_11160 | JGI IMG/M metagenome (IMG submission 11160) | reverse complement strand
ACGAAGTCCTTGTCAAGCTCATGGATTCAGAGAAGGATACGAAGAAACTGGCCGAGGAGATGGGACTGGATAGAAGCACCGTACAGAAGTCCGTATCGAAGTTAAGGAACCAAGGACTCATAAAGAGGAGGCAGTACAACCTATCAAGTGGTGGATACAGGTACGTCTACACCAGCAAGGAAAAAGAAGAAATAAAGAAGGAGGTCAGGAGTTTGATAGACAAGTGGTCTTCCTCGGCAAAGGAAGCCATACAGGACTGGTAGTCAGTCGTGATGCTCGAACATCTCATCCTGAGTCATGTCGTTCTCTCTGAGCCACTCGATCAGCATCGCCACATGTTCCTTTTCCTCGTCCCTGTTGTGCTCAAGAATCTCCTTCAGTTCCTCGTTATCAACGTTTTCAATTCTCTCCTGGTACCAGTTCACGGCTTCCAGTTCCTCGATCAAGGACTGTCTTGCTCTTTCAAGATCCAGAGTACCGGAGGAAAGAGTTTCCTTGCCCTCATGTTCGCCTGTCATAATTAAATCACCCCAGAGGATACATTAGAATAACAGAATAAAAAAGTTTTTAACGGAGTTTTCTGATTGACACGGAAACGACTATTTTCACTCTTCTGGTTCGATGACTATCTCTTCTTCGCCGTCTTCAGGTTCTTCTTCAGGATCGATGACTACTTCGCCTTCTTCCTCATCTTCCATCTCTTCCATCATCTGTTCCTGTTCTTCCATCATCTGCTCAAACTCCTCGATGTTCACAGCTTCAGGGAAGAAAACTTCACCGTCCTGAGTTATGTAAAGAGAATGTTCCTCTGGTCCCATCATCCCTTCCATCACTATGACGACTTCGTATAGACCGTACTTCTCGTTTACTTCCTCGGCTTCAAGCTCCTCTGCTCCTTCCATCATGTACTCGTTGACGAAGTCCATCGCTATGTCTCTTGCTTCTTCCTTCGGAATCGTCTCACCTTCAACCCCTTCTGTCGCTCCGGGCATTCCCTGAACAGCGAATACAAGAGTAACCGCAAGAAGGATAGCGAGGATTCCAGACACGAGCTTCCAGGGACCGACTTCGAACTCTAAATCCGTTGCCGTATCCATTTCCTTTGTTGTTTCTTCTTCGCTCGAATCATCTTCGTCAGGATGAACCTGAGAAGCGTGAACCTTCATTCCTCTCTCCGTGTCGAATGTCTTTCCACATTCATCACACTCAAATTCTTCAGGCATGGCACTAAGTTTTTACTTTACACTTATAAAGTTTTTAGGAGATAAGGTCACTGAACCTTCTTGAAACAAGTGCCAGGGACATAGCCAGGATTCCTAGTAGAATGGGACTTTGGAAGGATTTGGTAACAGGAAAGGAAGCCTCCATATTCTCCAATTGCACCCGGGTTGTACTTGTTCCGACAAGATACGGAACATTGATATCCACATCAGGCTCTTCTTGAATCTCCTCTGCTCCATCTATAGGCATAAACCCTGTCATATAGTTGTTAATTAGGAAAGCTCCGAGAACCAGAACTATGAAGAACATAACGGTAGGCCATATTACTTTCCCTGATCCATACTTCAGAAGCTTTCTTCCCTTTTCAGACTGCATAATCGATCCAGCTATAAGCATGAGGCCTCCGAAAAAACCAGTATTTGTAGGGCAAGAACAAAGTAGTTCAAAAGATAGGTACGGTCATAGATTCACCCATGACCATAAACTCATAGTGGAAAGGTGAGAGGGAAAGAGAAAACAGTTCCGTTCCACCGGTCACGTTCCACCACGTCCCTGTGAAAGGCAGGAGTAACATAAGAACTCCTGCAAGTAGACCTGGCCAGTTGAAACGTCTCAAGATGCCCCCATCCTCTTCAGAAGTCATGGAGCAACACCCATTCCATCGAAGTCCTCTATCCTTATCTCAGTCCCCATTACCTCCAACTCCATTGCTACATTTTCCAAGTCGAAGTCTTCGGGACTTACGGCATCGAAGTCCATATCCATCATAATATCCCCAAGATCTATCGCACCCATCAGAAGTTCTTCATCGACCTCACCGTAGAGCGTAAACTCCGTGGTCTCACCTGCCTCCAAGACCACTTCTTCTTCTAAATTTATATCACCGACCTCCTCTTCCCCGTAATATATGTCGCCTGAAAACCTTCTGAGAACTACATCAAAGTCGAAGTCCGATTCAAAGGAAGCGTCGATCTCCACTTCACCTGTTATAGGATCAAAGGTCTCGTCCTCTATTTCGATTTCACCTGGATCCTCCAAGGACCGCTCCAGGTTCTCTAGATCCTCCGGTATTATAAGACTTTCAATACTCCAGTTGTGGACAGAAAAACCGTAAACTACAGGAACTGAAAGTATGAGAACTGTAGATAAGGCCAGGAGAATTCCCAGAAGCTTGTTGTCCATGTTAAAACATATGTTCAAATCGTTTAAATAAATTGACACTGTCACGTCTGAAGGATATTTATTAAAATCTAAATGTATAGGAAAAACAGTTGGTAAAGGATGATAGAAATCTTCAGTATCGTACTGATATCCTGTGCTCTGATCACAGCCTTTGCTTCCTTGATATCTAAAGACCTCTTGAAGTCTGCAGTTCTCCTTGGAGTTATGTGCGCGTTCCTCTCTGGAGAGTTCTATCTTCTAGGATACAGAACCCTTTCGATCGTAAACCTCGTATTCGGGTCCATACTCACTCCCTATGTCTACATCAAAACCGTGAAAGCCACCGAAAGGATGGAGGACGCAAAAGATGATTGATCCCAATATCGTGGCTGTGATATTGCTTTTCTTTGCGGCATTTGGAGCGTTTGCTCTGAAGAAAAATATCATGAAGGCTGTCATGGCCGTCACTGTCCTGACACAGTCTGCTCTCTTTATGTTGGTATCTATGAAGGGTCGGGGGTACGCCGTATCCGAAGGAATTGCAGTAAGGGCGGTTTTAATTAGCTTTATCGTACTTTTGGTCCTCCTATTCTTCGTGCACAGGATATACAAAAACTACGGAAGTCTGGACGCAAGGAAGAGGAGGTTGAAAGGATGACGGAGCCTGTAGTTAGCTACTTACCAGTTTTAGCCGTAGTTTTACCCCTTTTTTCTGCGGTTATAGTTTACGCTTCAATGAAACTCAATAAAAACCTGGGAAGAGCATTAAGTTTTGTTTCGCTTGTAGCAACAGCTTTGCTTTCATCCATACTCGGATATAGGGCTCTCAACGGAAGGATACCTTCCAGTATTTTAGGAGGAGTTGAAGGAGCTTTGATGGACTTTCCCTTTCAAGTTATCCTGGAGGCAAACGCGCTATCCGCTCTAATGGGTGTCTTGGCAGCCTCGATAGCTCTTGTGATAGGACTTTACTCACTTGGATTCATCAAGGACAAGGACAACGAAGGTCTTTACCATACGCTTCTTCTGATAACGATATCAGGGATGCTCGGTCTGGTCTATAGCGCAAGTCTCTGCAACATCTTCCTGTTCCTCGAGGTTGCATCCCTGTCCTCCGCAGGTCTCATAGCCTTCTACGTAAGCAGGGACGAAAGCTTCGAGGCCGCGTACAAATACATGATGGTAAGCGCCGTAAGTGCAGTAATGATACTATTTTCCTTGGCCATCCTACACGGCCAGTACGGAACTTTGATAATCTCGGAGCTGTCCGGTCTGCTCCGTTTTACAGTTATGGACAAGATAGCCCTAGGAATCCTAGTCTCGGCCTTCGCTATGAAATGTGGAGCCGTTCCTCTCCACATGTGGGTATCCGATAGCTACGGCGAAGCACCCGCCCCCATATCCGCCCTTCTCGTCGTAGGAAGCCAGGCAAGTCTCTACGCACTCTTTCGTGTATCCTTCGCGCTCACAGGAACGGCCTCGCTTACGGCTGTATCCTGGTCCCTGATAATCTTCGGAGTACTGTCGATGTTCGTCGGAGTTACAATGGCCCTCCCACAAAAGGATGTAAAGAGGTTAATGGCTTACCACGCGATATCGCAGACAGGATACATGCTCCTGGGTGTCGGCGTAGGCCTAGCGGTAGTTACAAGACCCGAGGTGCTGGATGCTATTGGAATAACATCTATGGAAGGCGGGCTCTTCCATGTGGTCAACTACGCTATGTACAAGGGTCTTCTGTTTCTCTGCGCAGGAGCCATAATATACAAAACAGGAACAAAAAACCTTAACGAGATGAAGGGCCTGGCACACAGCATGCCCTACACCACCGTTCTCTTCCTGGTTGGTACTCTGGCCATCGCAGGGTTACCGCCCTTCAGCGGCTTCGCGTCGAAGATAATGATATACCAGTCGACCTTCGCCTTCAACCCTCTCCTGGCTGCCATAGGAATGACCGTAAGCATACTTACACTCGCGTCCTTCGTAAAGGTCTTTCAGAACGCCTTCATGGGAAGAGAAAGTTCCGGGGAAAGCGGTGAGGTCCCGAAGTTCATGTTGGCGGCGATGGTGGTCCTGGCTGTAGGTGTAATCCTGTTCGGGTTGGTTCCTAACGTCGTTGTTGAGAGTTTAATAACTCCGGCCGCAGAAACATTGTTAGGCGAGTTCAGCGCAGGTGGTTTGATATGATAGGACTGGAAACTGGTTACGGTAACTGGAGTCCCATAATCTGGCTTGTATCATTGATAGTCATAGCTGTGCTTATTCTCTTCTTGAGAAGTCTTGGAAAGAAGGACTATAAAAAGGAGGGTGGCAAAGACGAAGAATTCTTCTCTGGTAACGAACCTCCTGAAGAGGGTTTCAGAGGAGACTACTGGGGATTTTTTGAAGTTTTTGAAAGGTATTACAAATATATGGAAAAGATGCACAGTGGGCTGATAAACGACTACATGCTATGGTTCCTTGTGGTCCTGGCCCTGATCGTTTTTGCGCTACTCGTGAGGTCGATATGATGAATCAGGAAGAAATAAAGAAGTCATTGTGGGTCTTCCATCTAAACACTGGATCCTGTAACGGCTGCGACATAGAGATAGTAGCAAGCAGCAACCCAAGATACGATATAGAGAGGTTCGGCACGAAGATTGTAGGAACTCCCAGACATGCAGATGCGCTCCTGATAACAGGTCCTGTTACCAGAGAGATGGAGAAAAAGGCCAAGAGGGTTTACGAACAGGTCCCGGAGCCGAAGCTGGTAATAAGCGTCGGTAACTGTGGAAATACCGGCGGTGTTTTTTACGAATCCTACAACCTTGAAGGACCCATAGACAAGGTCTTTCCCGTGGACGTTTACGTCCCGGGTTGTCCGCCCCGACCCGAGGCGATAATAGACGGGTTGAAGGAAGCATGGAAGATTTTAGAAGGTGAGGAAGATGAAGGTTGACGAGATAATCGAGAAGTTTGAAGATAAGGATGGACTCAGGAATATCGAGAAGAGGGTAAGGGGAAGAAGAGTCTGGTTGACCGTTGACAGAGAAAACTTCAAGGATTTTGTGGAGGAGGTTTATGAAATACAGGAGGATGCGCACTTCTCAGTTTGTGCAGGAACCGACCTAGGAGAGAGCGTGGAGCTGATATACTACTTCTCTTTAAACTTCAGGGAAAGACATGGTGAAATATATCTCGGAATAAGGGTAATTCTGCCAAAGGACGATCTTAAAATACAGACAATAACCGGCGTCGTCAAGGGAGCTCAGATATCCGAGAGAGAAATACAGGAGATGCTCGACGTAGAGGTAGAAGGAACGCCGGACGTGAGGAGGCTTTTCCTGGACGAAGACTTCCCGGAGGAAACCTACCCATGGAGGAGAGACGAAAAAGGACCAGATAAAATCGCAAAAGACTTCCACGAAGGTGATGAGAATGAGTGAAGAAGGATTTGAATTTTCCGTAGGACCTGTGCATCCAGCTCTTAAAGAGCCGGTGAGAGTAAAGTGCAAAGTCGAGGGCGAGAAGGTGAAGGATGCTGACTTCGAACTGAGCCAGGTCCACAGAGGTATAGAGTGGGCAGGTACCAAAAGAAATCCAGTACAGATACTGTATCTATCGGAAAGGATATGCGGAATATGTAATATATGTCACACCCTCGCGTTCTCGCGCGCCGTGGAAAACATAGCAGGGATAGAAACCCCAAAAAGAGCCGAGTATATAAGGACACTCACAGCAGAGCTTGAGAGGATACATTCACATATACTCTGGGCCGGTGTTGCCGCCAACGAGCTGGGCTTTGATTCGGTGATGCAGTACACATGGAAGACTAGGGAAAAAATCCTGGATGTAATCGAGCACATGACAGGAAACAGGATAACCAAGGCGATGATAACAATAGGCGGCGCCAGAAGAGATGTAACCAAGGAAAGGGAGGAGAAGATAAGAGAAGGTATAGAATACTACAGAAAGGCCTACGACAAGCTTGAAAACATACTTCTCCAGGACAAGACAATAAAGGCCAGGACGAAGGAAATAGGCGTTCTTACAGAGAAAGAAGCCCTGGAGACCTGTGCGGTCGGACCAACGGCCAGGGCTTCAGGCGTTGGGAAGGATGTCAGAAAAACTGAGGAATACGGCGCATACCAGGACCTTGAGATCGAGCCGATTACGCCGGATATGTACCACGGCGAAGTCAACGGTGACGTCTACGACCGTATAGCATGTAGGGTTCTTGAGATCAAGCAGTCGCTTGATATAATAGAGGACTGTCTGAATATGATGCCCAGCGGCGACATAAAGTACGAAGAAAATATCCCCAAACTTTTATCGGAGGTGCAGGGTGCGGAAGGCGAGGGTATAGGCAGGCACGAAGCACCAAGAGGTGAGGTTATACACCACGTAAAGCTCGTAGGGGAAGAAACTCCTGAATCGTGGAGGGTAAGAGCTCCTACGTACAACAACCTCCTGAGCTGGATACCGATGTTAAAGAGCGAGCAGATAGCCGACATCCCGATAATTGCGGCCTCCATAGATCCCTGTATGTCGTGTGCAAACAGGGCTGTGGTAAAGGACGGAACAGCCCTTGAGAAGAAAAGACTAAGGGAACTGTCCAGAAAGAAAACCAAGGAACTTAAGGAGGAGTTGGGAGATGTATGAAACTGTATTGACTATAGCTCTTGTTCCGATATTAGCAGCGCTGTCAATAGTTCTAGGTCTATTCTACGAGGGGATTGTAAGAAACCTCAAGGCAAAGATGCAGTCCAGGCTCGGACCTCCTGTGGTTCAACCCTTCAGAGACGTAAGGAAACTGTTGAAAAAGGAAGATGTAGTGCCTAAAAACTCCGTAGCCTGGCTGTTCAAGGCAGCACCTGCCCTGGCTCTAATAACAACGCTTACGATATTGCTTTTCCTCCCCGTCGGAGGATTTGATCCACTGCTCTCAGGAAGCGGAGACCTCGTTGTAGTGATCTACCTACTTATATTCCCCTCGCTGGCCCTGACCCTAGGAGGCTTCTCCTCTAGTTCGACTTACTCAACCGTCGGCGGACAAAGAGAAATGGTAAAGATGATGAGTTACGAGCTTCCTCTTGCAGTCATAGCTGTCTCCGTGGCCTGGTTGATTTCAGGAGTTGAAGGAAGCGTAGCGGCCTTTTCGTTTGAAGCGATGTCGGAAAACGTGGTCTGGAGCTTAACCGGCCCGCTTGGTTCCTTAGGTTTGTTTATACTTTTCATCGTAGCTCTGACGGTTCTTCCTGGAAAAAGCGCTTCCCTCCCCTTCGACGCTTCCAAGGCCAAGACGGAACTTGCGGAGGGAGTGAAATCAGAATATTCAGGAAGAAGCTACGCTCTACTGTATATAACGGACTGCGTCAAGATGCTTGTCTTCGCAACTATAATAGTTGGGATATTTATCCCCTACGGAATTTCAGGCTTTCTTGGCCTAAGCAGTATTGCTGCAACAGTGGCAGACTTCGCCTTCTACCTGATCAAACTGTTCCTTGTAATATTCCTGGGGTCTGTCTTTGCCAGAGCCGCTTTCTCAAGACTCAGGATAACACAGATAGTAAAGTTTTACTGGGTATATTCCACAGGACTCTCCCTGCTTGGTCTGGGTCTTATCGTCCTAGGAGGCTATATATAGGTGATAATATCTTTGAGATGCAAAAGGAACTGATAAAACAGCTCTTCAGGAAGGCCTTCACAAACAGGTTTCCTGGAAAGAGGATTCCTGAAGACACAGAAAGGATGGAAAGAGAGGGTATAAATTCACCCATAAACGTTCCCGAAGACTACAGGGGAAGGATAAGCTACGATAAGGAAAAGTGCACAGGTTGTCAGTTATGTACAAGGGTGTGTCCAAGTAAGGCCGTCGTTTACCACAAAGAAGAAAACAAGATAAGCTACCATCTCCTCAGATGCACCTTCTGTGGTGAATGTGTGGAGGTCTGTCCAGTCCAGGCACTTACGTTTACCCAGGAATTTCTGCTTGCCAGAACTGAAAAGGACTAGTTCTTCATTTCTATTTCGTCCCATTTCCCCTCTTTGAGAACAGTTTTGAGTTCTTCGACCGCCTCCCTCGCCTCGGTTGAAAGCTTCTCCTCCACCTTAACCTCCTTGGGCTGTATACCAAGTACAACCACTTCACCTACGTATTCCTCCAGTTGTAATAAAAGAAGATTCAACGGCATGCTGTGCGTTCCTATACCCTCGGAACTTAACTCTTCTTTGGAGAGTCTACGGATCTCACCAGGTGGAAGATCCATCCTGGCCGCATCGACAAGAACAAGTATATCAGGCTCCTTCTTCTTAACCAATCCTCCAAAGTTCTCAGGAACTGTTTCACAGGGAACTGAAAGCCAGTCCTCGTTATCAAACTCTCTGGCAAGTCTGTTTCCAACGCCGTCGTCCCCCTTCAACTCGTTCCCTACACCCATCAGAATTTTTTCCACTTCACTCCACCTTTACCCTTTCGATTTTGCATTCTTCGCCGCTAACCAGGGACGGATCATCGGAGCCACACTCCGGACACTCGATGTCGTAAACACCGTGGTGCGCGTCCTTTTCCTCCACGTTTTCCTTGTCCACTTCACCACTGTAACCACAGCTACAGTCGATCTTTGGTTCCAAGATATCAACGGAAAGGGATACCTCGAAATCCTCCTGAAGCTTCTTTCCGAGGAGATTATCTATCCAGAACTCCACCTTGTCCGTATCGTGGAACCTAAGGTGGCCCAGTGAGAGGTCTATCTCCAAACTATCGAAGTCCTCTCCTTCCAAACGGGAATAAATAGAGTCAACCACCGCCTCAGCGACCGAAATATCGTGCATAGACCAAAGTTCACATCGAATCTTTTTAAAAATCACGAACAACCTTAGACCAGAGCTCTCTTCCAAAAATCGATATTATGAAAACAAGAACTATCCTGAAAGTCCGTGGAACAGTACAGGGTGTGGGTTTCCGACCCTTCGTCTACAGACTGGCAACCGATCTTAATCTACGAGGGACGGTAAAAAACCTCGGTGATAGTGGCGTAGAAATAGTACTGGAAGGCGAGAAGGAAAAAGTAAAGAAATTTGAAAGGAGGCTCGGAGACGAGAGTCCGCCTCTGGCAGACGTTAAAGAACTGGATAAGGAAGAAAGAGAGTTTTCCGGTCTTGAAGAATTCAAAATCGTCAAGTCTTCGGGAACTTCACAGGGAAACGGTACCATACCCCCTGACACTGCCATATGCGACGACTGTCTGGAGGACGTAAAGGACGAAAAGAGCAGGTACAACGGATACTGGGCAACTTCCTGCGTCAACTGCGGTCCGAGGTTTTCGGTCGTGAGGAAGCTTCCGTACGACAGAGAAAGAACTTCAATGGATAAATTTGATATGTGCAAAGACTGCAGGGAGGAGTACGAGAACCCAGGAGACAGGAGGTACCATGCACAGACAATCGCATGCCCCAACTGCGGTCCTGAGCTTTTCTCGACCCCCTCCAGAAAAAGGCCTATTGAGAGCGCATCTGAAATACTAGAACAAGGTGGAATCATAGCCTTAAAGGGCACAGGAGGCACACACCTGGCCTGCGACGCAAGAAAGGACGGAAGCGTACGGAAGTTGAAAGAAAGGCTAGATAGAAGAGAGAAACCTCTGGCAGTGATGGTCCCTGACCTTGATTACGTAGATAAGGTAGCGAGAACGAGTAAAGAGGAAAAGGAGACTCTGAAATCTATACGAAGACCGATAGTCGTTGTCAAGGAAAGGAACGGTTCACCTCTTTCCCAAGAGGTCTCCCCGAAACTAAGCAACGTAGGTATAATGCTCCCTTATACAGGCCTTCACCACCTACTCTTCGAAAATATAGACTTTCCAATCGTAATGACAAGCGCAAACTTGCCTGGAAAGCCGATGCTCGTTGAAAATGAGAGGATAAAACAGATGGAAGATATTGCCGATCTTTTACTACTCCACGAAAGAAAAATCGAGTCGAGATGTGATGACTCCGTAGTCCGGTTTTCCGACGGCGAAAGACGCTTCATAAGAAGATCCAGGGGCTGGACGCCGGAACCCTTGGAAGTAGATCTGGGAAACGAAAACATTCTTGGACTGGGCGGCGAGTTCGGTAATACTGTGGCGATTTACAAGGACGGAAACTGCTACATTTCGCAGCACATAGGCAACGTGGACAATATAGAGACTCTAAATTTTCTAAAGGAGTCAGTAAAACATATGAAGAAAATAACAGGCACCGAATCCTTTGACCTTATAGCCTGTGACATGCATCCTGGATTCATGACCACGGAACTTGCTGAGGAGTTTAACAAAGAAGTACAAAAGGTGCAGCATCACCATGCACATCTGGCTTCGGTTCTCGGAGAAAGGGAAGGGGAAGAAATTGTAGGTATAGCGGCGGACGGTACAGGATACGGAGAAAACGGAAACGTATGGGGTGGGGAGGTCATCTACACCAACGGTGATAGCTTCGAAAGGCTTGGAAGTCTCAGCAGAATGCTCATGCCAGGCGGCGAGAAGGCAATACAGTTTCCCTCTAGGATGATAGCAGGTATACTTTACGATAATGACATGCGTGAGATTCTCAGTAAACATGGTAGCTTTCCCGGAGGTCCTGAGGAAAGGAAAATGGTGATAAGACAAACTGAAGAAAGGCTTAACACGCCAACTACAACTAGCGCAGGGAGATTCCTCGATGCAGTTTCCTCGCTTTTGAATATATGTCAATCAAAAAGCTATCAAGGAGAACCAGCTTTGAAACTCGAGTCAGCAGCCTTAAGCGGCTCACCTTTAGATATAGAGCTTGATTTCAAAAGAGAAGGTGGGAGAAGTGTTTTGGATGTTCAGAAGATCTTCAGAAGGATTGTAGAGTTAAAGGAAAACAGGACAAAAAAACAGGACATAGCAGCCACAGCACAGGAAGCACTTGGAAGGGGCCTTGGAAAAATAGCAGCAAGAAATGCCGAGGACAAAGGCCTTGAAAAGGTTGGATTCACAGGCGGCTTAGCTTACAACTGCTCTATAACAAGAGCGGTAAAAAATGAAGCAGAAAGAAGGAACCTGGAGCTTATTTCCAACAGGGAGGTCCCGTGTGGTGATGGGGGGTTATCCTTCGGCCAGGTAATAGTAGCAGGTAGGAGTTAGGTATCAACATATCCTCGGTAAAGGATCTCCATGTGGAGGTCTCAACACCCGCTTAGTCCCTATCTCTGTCTCAAGCAAAACCTTCCCTGGATTTTTTTCCTTGCACATCCCTATAACTTCAGCTCCGGGAGCTAAACTACTTTTCCTTAAAACATCCATAACATCATCAACGAAGGGACTTTCGACACCAACAACAACTCTACCTTCATTAGCCAGACCATAGGGATCTATTCCAAGGACTTTACCGGCACCTTCAACCTCGGAATCCAAGGGAATCTTATCCTCTGAAACCTTTACACCCACACCGCTACAGTCAGCCATTTCGTTTAATGCGGCTGCAAGACCACCCCTCGTAGGATCCTTCAAGGACTTGACTCCGTCTACCTCCATAAGCTTTTGAACAAGGCCATTAACAGGATTCACATCTGACTCAATAGAAAAGTCCAGACCGTGACGGCTCGCAAGTACCGCCATCCCGTGCCTTCCTACGTCACCAGAAACAACTATACTGTCACCGGGCTCAAGAGAAGAAGATTTGGTAAGCCTTTCGGCAACGCCTACACCGGATGTGTTCACAGTTATTCCGTCCAAGCCTCCTCTTTCAACGACCTTGAGATCACCTGTGACTATATTTACATCGGCCTCGTCTGCGGTTTCACCCATTGACCGGGATATTTCCTCAACTTCCTCTCTTTCAAAACCTTCTTCAACAACTATAGCGCTTGAAAGGTATTTAGGATCAGCACCCATAACAGCAAGGTCGTTTACAGTTCCTGAAACAGCCAGCTTACCTATGTCACCACCTGGGAAAAAAAGGGGCTTCACTACATGCGTATCGGTTGTAAAGACAAGGTAGTTTCCATCTGGTAGTTCCCAGGCAGCCCCATCATCCATTTCCTCCAAGCCTATCTCTAAATCCCCTCCTTCAAGGTGAGGGAGGACTGATTCCTCTAAAAGCTTCATCATCTCTTCGCCTCCCGACCCTTCTTCTAGACCGATATCTGTCATTTTCATGTACCTCCGTAACGATACCATACGTTGCACATTCCCTCGCTACCCACCATACAGGGACCCACAGGATTCCTGGGATCACACTTCCCCCCAGCAAAAAGCTTGCAGTCGTCTGGTTTGCTCTGACCGGTTATTATCTCCTCACATATACATCCTTCGGGTCTTGTCTTATCCTTCTCTATATTCAAATCAAACTTCTTTCTAACATCGTTTTCCTCATTCTTAAGCTCAAGGCCCGAATCCGGTATATCACCCAGACCCCTCCAGCTACTGTCCTTAACCTTAAAGGCTCTTTCGATGAGTCTCTGAGCATTTTCGTTGCCTTTCTCATCAACCGCTCTACTGTAGTCGTTCACAAGCTTACCCTCTCCTTTAATGGATCTGATTAATTTGAGCACAGAACTGAGAACGTCCAGAGGTTCAAAGCCACCGACCACCACGGGCTTTCCGTGTCTGTCGACCACTTCCCTGTAGGCCTCGGAACCTGTGATAACGGAAACATGACCAGGTGCTATAAAACCGTCTACGTCCGCGCCACATTCCTCCAGAAGAAAGTTTATAGCCGGTGGTATTCTTCTTACAGAACTCAGAAAGCTGAAGCCTTCGTGGTCCTCTAATAGAACGGGCGCATACGTGGACGCCGTAGTCTCAAACCCCACGCCAAAGAAAACCACCTCCTTGTCCGTTTCCATCTTTACGACATCCTCAATGCTCTCAACAATTCGAACGTTTTTTCCATCGGCCACCAAGCTCTCCGAGCTTCCGGGAACACGGGTCATATCTCCAAAGGTCGCGACGATTACGCCGTCCTTCTTCGAAAGCTCCACGGCCTCGTCCACTCGCTCTGTTGGTGTAACACATACTGGACAGCCAGGACCCTGGACAAGCTCCAGATTTTCCGGGAGGGCCTCCCTCAGCCCGTATCTACATATAGTAGACTCGTGGGTACCGCAGACATGCATTACCTTAACCCTCCTCTCGGGTATTTCCCTTTCAATCTGCGACAAAAGCTCCTTCGTCCGTTTTCTGCCCCTGAATTCCAGCGCCTTCATTCAACCCCACTCTCCAGATTATCCAACTCTTCTTTTCTCTTCAGCGCGTCCTCCTCGGAAACTGTGGTTATAGCGAAGCCAGCATGATTCAGAATAAAATCTCCAGCCTCCACCTCTTCTTCCAGGGGATCGATGCGCACTTCTTTAACAACGCCTCCGAACTCTACCTCTGCTTTATTTCCCTCCACACTCACAACCTTTCCAGGGATCGCAAGACACATTATACCGTCCTAAACTTTGTTCTCGTAAGTTAAATCTTTACAGAACCTGAAAACTTATTAATAATTCCAATAAAATTTCTCCTGATATGATAGACTCACACTGTCATTTGGAGTTCAAGCATTTCGACGAAGATCGGGAAAAGGTCATAGAAAAGGCAAAAGATAGGATAAAGGCCGTTGTTAATTCCTCAGCAGAAATAAACAAAGCAAAAGAAGTATTAAGACTACACAGGGAAAATGAAGACTTTATATTTCCTAGCCTTGGTCTTCACCCAAAAAGGGCTGTAAAAGCTTCCGAAGAAGAATTAGAGGAATTTAAGAGATTCATAAAGGAAAGAAGGGAAGAAATAGTTGCTATAGGGGAAGTAGGCCTTGATAACTCACAGGTAAAGCATCCAAAGAGTAGGGAAGAGGCCAAGGAAATATTTGCCGACTTCACAGAGCTCTCTGACGACCTTGATCTACCGTTAGTGGTTCACGCGAGGGGAGCTATTGATGAGACTCTGAGGATCCTGAAGAAGCATAAGGAAGGAGACGTAGTTATACACTGCTTTGCGGGTAACGTAAAACAGCTCAGAGAAGCACTGGAAGAGGACTACTATATTTCTTTAGGTGGGATAATCTTCCGCAACGAGAAAAAGTACGAGAGAATAATAGACGTACTTCCACATGAAAACCTTCTTCTGGAAACGGACGCGCCCTTTCTCGCAAGGAAAAAGTCAGATAGATCCGAGCCGTGGTTCATATGGGACGTAGCCGAAAAGATAGCAGAGGTCAAGGGAAGGAACTTTCAGAAGGTATGGAAAAGTGCGGGGAGGAACGCAAAGGAGGTCTTTGACCTACCTATAGATATTTAACCCAGGAAAAACAAAGATAAAGGGGTGTTTATATGGTTTTAGACAAGGTTAGAGGCAGTTCTGCTGCAAAGGAGAAAAACAGGGTAGGCCTTTTTGTAGACGGTCCGAACATACTGAGGAAGCAGTTTGAAGTAGACCTTGACGAACTAAGGAAAAAGGTCTCAGAATACGGAAGGATAACCAATGCAAAGGTCTTCCTCAACCAGTTCGCTTCTGAAAAGTTGATCGAAGCTGTTGCATCACAGGGCTTTGAGCCAATAATTTCACTGGGCGGTGAACAGGAGGAGGAAGGAAGAAGTGACATAGACGTCTCGATGGCAGTTAATGCTGTTGAGGCTCTTGAACATGGACTCGACGTTATGGTTCTTGTAACAAGAGACGCAGACTTCCTCCCTGTAATACAGAAAGCAAAGAAAGAAGGTGTACGCGTTATAGTTATGGGGATGGACCCTGGCTTTTCAACAGCATTGAAGAACGCAGCCGACGAAGTCATGAACCTTGAAAAGTTCAAAAAGGAGGAATAGTCTACTCGATTTTGAATCTAAGGAATGCAGCTACCCCGCCCATTTTGTATAGTTGCTCCCCTTCACTTGTATCTGTAGATACCAGCTCGACAGATGCACCGGTATTTTCTGCCTTCTCCTCTATAACATCTATCAATGACCTCTCTTCAACTTCAAGGTCTTCACCGCACTCAGGACATTCTCCCTCAAACTCATCTGTTATCTCCTCTTCTTCGTACCCACAGTCGCATGAAGCTCTGACCTGTTTCTTATCGAGAGCTTCGGAGACAACGACCCTTTCAACAGCCCCCATCTTAAGAGCACGGAACACCTGTTCAATACCGTAGGCGACCTTGCCGCCCTCGCGAAGCCTGTCAAAAATTTCCTGGATAGTTTGTTTCTCCTCATTGAGTTCAGTCTCCTTGAGCTCCTCTCTGCTTTTCTTCAAAAGTTCTTCGAAGCCCTGATCTCCTGTATAGCTTGTGCTTTTAATAGAAACTATTTCGTCTTCAAACGAACTCGGTAGATAACCACCATCCACAAACTTCTCCTTTATGGGTCCAGGACCGCCAACTATGAATCCTTTCAGTTCCTCGTGATCAAAGACCTGTTTCGCAGCCTCGCCGACGTCCTTGAGATAGTCTTCCAATAAACCCTCTCTAACCCTTTCGAAACGGGCTGCACTCTGGCCTCCAGGTTTTGACTTACCCGGAACAAGGCTGGATATGTGCTGCTTCGGAACAACTCTCTTTCCCTTGAGAACTCCGAGATCAGCGTCATTGGTATCCATAACAATCATACCGTACTCAGCACCCTCCTGTAACATATCCTTCAGGGGATCAAGCTTGAACTCCTTGCCGCATCGGTATAGCTTTATGTTTACAGGTTCAAACGGCTCTATATCCCAAAGCTCGATATCGGTTTTGCCTTCCTGCTGCGAGACGTTTCCACAGAAGACTGCAAGGCCGTTGTCAGGTGTCCTCTCAAACTCCTTGAGGTGGTCAACCATCTTCGAAAGCGCAGACTTTACGTTCTTCCTGGTCCTCTTTGACTTTATGTTGTCTGCCTCGGCCTCTTCCTGTCTCAACTGGTTTACAATTTCCTTCAACTCGTAGTCGTAGGGACAGTAAATAGTTATGAGTTCGGTGCCCCTACCTCTAATAGAATCCAGTTTCTCTACCAACTTCTTCAGCTTTCTCTTGTCATCGGCCTTTATTACCATGGCGACACCTGTAAATATTAAGAAGTTAAGCTTAAAAGAACTAAGCCGTTTCTTTAGGTTTTATCCGAACAGACTGGTTCTGAACCTCGATGCCTTCTTCAGAAGGATCCCTGAAACTAAGCTCCTGAATATTTATAGTGCCCTTGATTACCTCTGACATTTTCCGTATCCTCTCTCTGTCCTCTTCGTCGGCATAGATCTCCACCAGAGGGACGTCCTCGTTAAGGGGGATTCCCTCGTCGGACTTCCACCTCCTCACTTCCTCGATCATATCCTTGGCGACCTCACCCCTTTCCTTAGAACTCTCGTCCGTAAGATCTTTACCGACAACGGGCCAGGAGGTCTCGTTTATACTCCTCTCGTCCTCCTTTCCACTGAAAATGTTATGGTATATCTCCTCGGTTATGTGTGGTATTATAGGCATGAATACCTTCAGTGAGGCCAAAAGACCTTGGTAAAGGGTTCGGAGTGCTGCCTGCTTACTTTTTTCACCGAATTCCTTAGGGTTGTAAAGCCTGTGCTTGACCATTTCCAGGTAGTTGTCGCAGAACACTTCAAGGAAGAAACTTTCCATCTTTCTCCTGACCTTACTGGTCTCGTAGTTACGGTAATGCTCCTCACACTCTTCCAGAACTTCGTCCAGCTTTGTAAGCAACCATCTGTCTATATCCTCAAGCTCTGCTTCTTCGTCCTCGTAGTCGTCGAGATGCATCTCCACGAAGCGCGAGGCGTTCCATAACTTAGTAAGTATCTTCTCGCCTCTCTTCACTTCCTTCTCCTCGTATATTATATCCTCACCTGTTCCTGTACTTGCGGTCCAGTAGCGCAAGCAGTCCGCTCCTTCGTTCTCGATTATATCCTCAGGACTGATCCCGGTGCCCTTGCTCTTACTCATTCCCACACCTTCCTCTGCGTAAACGTATCCTGAAATTACGATATCCTCCCATGGAATCGAATCGTTGTGTAGGTAGGACTTGAGTATAGTGTAAAAGGCCCATGTCCTTATTATGTCGTGGGACTGAGGCCTCATAGACATAGGGAATATCTCTTCAAACAGCTCCTCGTCATCGAGCCACCTTCCAACAACCTGAGGGGTCATGGACGAGGTCATCCAGGTATCCATAACATCGCCGTCGCCTGTAAGTTCACTTGAGCCACAGTTACCGCAGCTCTTATCGGGTTTCTCCTCCCTTGGATCTACAGGAAGTTCATCCTCCTCGGGAACTACAACTTTTCCACAGTCTTCGCAGTACCAAACAGGTACAGGAACACCGTAGTAACGTTGCCTGGAAATACACCAGTCCCATTTAAGGTTCTCGACCCAGTCCCTGTATCTGTTTTTGTAGTACTCAGGATACCAGTTTATTTTATCCCCGAGCTCCAGGAGCTTGTCCGTATATTTGAGGGTCTCTACAAACCATTGTTCTGTAGTTACAAACTCTACGGGTGTCTCACATCTCCAGCAAACACCAACGGTCTGCTGAATATCTTCCTGGTCAAATATTATACCCTCCTGCTTCAGATCTTCAATTATCCTTTCCCTTGCCTCGTCGACACTGAGACCTTCGTACCTTCCTGCCCTTTCGTTCATCTTACCCTGTTCGTCTATTGAGACCTTCAAGGGAAGGTCGTGCTGCTTCCACATCTCAACGTCGGAACTATCACCAAAGGTACAGACCATTACTATACCTGATCCGAACTCTGGGTCAACTTCCTCGCTCTCCTTTATAGGAACTTCGTAGTCGAACAACGGAACTTTAGCCTTTCTACCAACCAAGTCCCTGTACCTTTCATCGTCCGGATGCACAAATACAGCTACACAGGACGGTAAAAGTTCTGGTCTCGTAGTAGCTATCTTTATCTTTTCACCCTTTACTTCAAAGTATAGGTAGTTCAGCTTCGTGTGCCTGTCCTTGTCCTCGACAGTCGCCTGTGCAAGGCTGGTTTGATGGTAAGGGCACCATAGGATAGGCTCCTCTTCTCTGTAGATATCGTCCTGCCTGTAGAGGTCCAGGAAGGACTTCTGTGAGGTCTTTACGACACGGTCCTCTATAGTTCTGTAAAGCGTGGACCAGTCCCAGGACATCCCGAGCTTCTTGAAAAGCTCTGTCATGCCTTCCTCGATCTCATCTGCTGCGTCTCTGCACTGCTCCCTGAAGGCTTGAATACCTACATCCCCAACATTTATCCCCTTTTCCTCCTCGACGTACTTCTCCGTAGGAAGACCGTTGTCATCGTAGCCCACAGGGAAGAAAACATTGTATCCAAAAAGGCGCATAGCCCTGGCAATTATTTCGAACTCTGTGTAGTTGTTAGCGTGCCCTAGATGAAGCTCACCTGAAGCCGTAGGTGGAGGTGTATCTATAGAGAAACTTTCCTTGTTGCTGTCCTTATCAAACTTGAAAACCTCCCATTCTTCCCACTTCCTCTGCCACCTTTCCTCGATCTCCTGTGGATCGTAGTTCTTGTCCATTCCCATTTTACCACTAAGACATAAGATTAATTGAAGCGTATATTTTTAAATCTCACAGGTTGAAGAGAAAAAGAAAAAAATAAGGGGGTTCCCTGGCAACCTCATTCTCTCTTTTCTTTGAACTCTTCTGCGTACTCCTCGGCCATGTCATGAACTACGTCCTTGAGTCCAAGACCCATTGCTATCGCTATACCAAGGCCTAAGGCGCCTGCAAGAATGAAGATTACTCCCTGGAGGATCATCGCTGGTTGGCCCAGAGCTACTCTGAAAAAGATGTCCAGTGCAAGCACTGTACCGAAGAACATCGCTAGGTAGAAAACTATCTTTCCAGAGAGATCAGCGTACGATGTACCTTCATCATCGTCCTCTATTAGGCCTTCCTTGAAGTAGATTCCTACCATGTAAGCCACGAGGACCACGATTCCAGCACCGACTATACCACCGATTCCAGGAAGTACGTTGGCAAACAAGAAGTCACTGATCACTTCAACCTGAAGAACATTGACGGCCTCTGAGATGAATACAATGTAGATTATCCATCTCGCCACTGTGTCAAACAGCGAACTGGCCTCAAAGTTTAAATGTCCTTTTTCCTGAATGTACTTGTCGACGTCTGCTTTCACTAGAATTTCTCTTACCACTTTTCCAACTACTCTGCCAATAATCCAACCTATCACGAGAACAATCAGGAAGCCTATGAAGTTTCCTATATTTCCCGTGAAAGATTGCCAGAGATTTTGGAGAACGGCCTGTGTGTCTCCAATTGCTGATTCCATAGTTAGGATATTACTGTTCTTTATTTATAAAGCTTCCACAGAAGGTAGCCATTAAGAACTACTTGTAGCCTCTGATATTTATCTCGTCGCTCTCCCAGCCACACTTCCTGCAGCTAAGCCTTATATGGTAGTTAGTGTGATCATCAGCGAACTCGGTCCAGAGGTGCTCGACGCCCCTCGAAGAAGTTCTCCCACAGCCAGGACAGTCAAACTCGATCAACCAGTTGTTCGTAAATTCTTTGAGGTGTATCTTTCCTTCGTCCCTNTCCTCGGTTATATGCCAACCGTCGGGGCCGTGAACCGTTCTTGCTCTCTTGGACACTCTCTTCTTCCTGGGCTTCCTTCTTACCTTGACCTTTCCTATGTCAGAACTACTCCTGTCCTCAGTTCTAGTTCTACCGCCCTGCATGGACCTACACAGAGCATTTTCAATTCTACTTAGTCTCCGCTCTATCCTGTCCATGCGCGTTTCTCTTCCTCTCAAAACGTCCATCAAATATTTAAACGGCATCATAGGTTACTTTATGGGCAAAAGATAAATACCTTTTCCCTGTTTAACCCTTCAGAAGGGCCGGTAGTGTAGCTTGGTCTATCATTCCAGCCCGGGGCGCTGGCAACCCGTGTTCAAATCACGGCCGGCCCACCATCTCTAAAATTATAAGCCTGGAATAAAAATAGTAGAATATGAAAAAACTGTTGTTTTGTCTACTGTTTGCATTTATTCTTCTCGCACCTACGGTCCTCGGAGCTACGTATGATATCACATACGATATCGACGGAGAAGCACACGTAAGACAGACCCTTGAGTCAAACACAACCGATCCAAAGATCTGGGTCGAAGAGGACGCATACAACTTCGAAGTCAGGTCTGACAACGAGTCTACAAGCTTTAGCCTGGAGAGGATAGAAGGTTTGAAACTTCTAAGACCGGATGTAGGCCAAGCTAACAAGGAAATAAAGATAGAGTACAGAACCTCCCAGGTAATTGAAAGGGGCGAAAACTCCTACTTCATAACAACCTTCCGGCCGGGGCAAGATACGGATTTTGTTTCGATCGAACTAATACTACCGGAGAGAGCACTTCTCAAAGATGAAGGGACAGGTCCCATAAGCCCAGAACCTGATTCCGTAGAGACGGACGGAAGGAGAATATCTGTAAATTGGAGTCTCGAGGACCTTGAAGAGGACGAGCAGATCCCTCTTTTCGTCGCCTACGAGGAACCACGAAACGTATTGACCCTTGTCCTTTATTTGATCTTGATAGGTCTGCTTGCATTTGGCTTTGTATATAAGAAAAGGGTCCAGAACAAAGAAGACTTTGAAAAGAGGTTCAAGCATCTTGTCGAAAGAGAGAGGAAAGTAGTCGACGCCTTGATGGAAGAAAAAGATAATATAATGTGGCAGAAGGAACTGCAGAACGCCACAGGGTTCACCAAGTCAAAGCTGAGCAGGACATTAAAGAAGATGGAGGAAAGGGGAATCGTAGAAAAAATACCCTACGGAACCTCTAACAAGGTCAAGCTCGTAGAAGACGAAGACTGATTTCCACTTGTTTCGCCTTGTTGCGCTTTGTTTCGGACAAGCTTCAAGGGTTATAAGTGTCAATGTAATGACAACGGAGGTGTTAAACTATGAAAAAGATTGCACTATTTGGCTTCATTGTGTCACTTCTTATCCTGACACCGAGCGTCCTAGCTCAACCAGAGCTACCTGACCCCGGAATAACACCGGACAGTCCTTTCTACCGCATAGAGACCTTCGTCGACAGGTTCCGCTCAAGCGAAGCAGTAGCCGACAAAAGAGCAGCTGAAATAAGAGCTATGGCGGAGGAGAACAACACAGAAGCAATGGAGAGAGCCGTAGAAGGCTACGAAAGAGCAATGGAAAGAAGAGAAAGAGACGGAAACAGGAGTGAAGGAGCCGCTGAGGAAGTAGCAAGACAGGCATCGAACCATATGTCTGTCCTGGCACAGGTAAGAGAAAGAGTACCTGAAGAAGCAAATGAAGGCCTGGAAAGAGCTATGAACAGCAGCGCACGCGGAAGAGGAAGAGCCATAGAAGCGTTAAACAGAACCAACCACGAAAGAGCTCGCTCAGTCGCACAGGACACATTGGAAGAAGTAATAGCCAACACGCCAGAAGAAGCGCAGGAAGGCCTACAAAAAGCTCTTCAGGCCACGGAAAGAAGAGGACCACCGGAGAACATCGGTCCTGAAGAAGACGTAGATGAAGTACCGGATGAAGGAGAGGAAGGCCAGGATCAAGCTCCTGAGACGCCTGCAGAAGAGAACGGCGAGGAAAACATCACGGATCAAGAAACAGGAAACGGAACACCTGATGAGAT